>Ga0075017_100002601_pt1 | contig 11326 bp, 6 predicted proteins | sample AleBraG_ABR_2012_FD_71475 | JGI IMG/M metagenome (GOLD analysis project Ga0075017, IMG submission 71475) | Freshwater sediment microbial communities in response to fracking from Pennsylvania, USA - Alex Branch Run_MetaG_ABR_2012 | ecosystem: Environmental > Aquatic > Freshwater > Creek >...
CTGAGGACGGCACGGTCGTCATCAAGCAGGGAGCCTGGAACGACGACAAGCAGCGAACGTTCGGGTCCGCGGAGGACGCAGAAGCTGCCGCCGTCCGTGAGAACGCCCGCATCAAACTCGGACAGGCGTACTCCCGCGTGGCCCGAAAAGACCCGGATTGGGATGCCGACTTCTACCCCGAGGACCTCGGCGTGCTCGACGCGTTTGCGGAAGCGAACCCGTCGCGGGTGCAGAACGTCACCGCCGTGAACCTCTGGTTCGGCATGGTCCGGTTCGACATTCTGCAGGGTAGGGACGAGGTCGTCATCGAAGATAATCGGCGAGCCGAGCACGTGAAGGACATGCTGAAAAGCGACCGCACTCTCGCCCTTCGCCTGGACCCTGACGTCGTCCGCAGCGCCGGTACCTTCGACAACCTCGCCCACATCGTCGGCAACACCGACGAGCACTTCGGAACACTCATCGGCGCTGCCAAGGGAAGAGACGGAAAGTTCATCGGCGGCAGAGTGTCCGCGAACGGAACCTACTTGTCCACGTTCGCCATCGACTGACACGCGCCCTAACCGAAACCTTCCCGGCTGCGGAGCGCTACCGGTGCGGTTTCGGAGAGGGCGTCCCCTTTTCTGCTGACCCTAAATGACCCCCGTTTCGCCGCATCTGTTGTTGCTATGAGACGACGCCTCCGCCAGGACCGTGCCGCGACCGACCCGCTTCTGGTCATCGCCGCCATCGCCGTTTCCTTGGTTCTGCTGGTTGGCGGGTCATTCACCGTCGGTGGTGTCGTCAGCCAGGCGAAGCACTTGAACGCGCAGAACGACTTGAATCTTCTCGCCGTCGCAGAAGCGTCCGCGCTTGCCAACGGGTACGGGTATCAACCGTTCGACTCCCAAGGGGAGAAATACCTTCAAGAAACAGCGGACACCAGTTTCACCCTCTCCGACGGCGGGTATATGGCTGCAGCCGTGTGCCCCGCCGGAACAGGCAACGGGTGGTGGGCGGCCGCCCGCGCCGCCGATGGGACTGTGTGGGTCAGGACATCGGAAACGAACCAGGCGTTCCAGACGCCTGCAGCGGGCATTACCCTACCCAGTTGTGTCACCCTGAACTGGGCAAGTGACCTCGTTGCCGATGTCAGCGTGTGGACATCCGCAACGGCTCACCTGAACGCGTTGACTGCAATCGCTGGTGTCTCCCCAACCGTTGACGTCGCCGACCCTGCGGCCGGCAACCATTACGCGTTCGATTCGACGATGAACGCTACGACGTTTATCGTCTCCCCGAACTGGGCTTACCACTGGTACGGCCTTGACGACACGTCCGGGAATGTCAGCTCCCTGCTGACCACGTTCTACAGCGGATACTCCAACACGGTCGGTCTCAACGACAACGGATCAGGATTCACCAGCGACGGGTCAGCTCTGTCCGGTGCGGATACCTTGTCTGTCTTCGGAGAAACGTACTCGGGTGGACGGCCGACTAACCTCATCGACGAACGGTTTCGTTCCGACCGGAAGTGTAGCCACGCCCACTCCGGTGTCAAATTTTCACGAATTCGACGAATGGGCAGCATACGAAGTGGTGGTGTTCCCGACCGTGCTCACCCTCGCCCAAAGCAACAGTGTCCGCGCGTACCTCCTCAGTAACCACCTCCAAGGTGCCATCCCCGGACCGTAACAAACCAGCGTGGCACCCGCCATGGCATAGACGCTGGTATGACCGCACCTCACACCACAGCAGACGGCCGCATCATCGTTGCCACCGACGGTTCCGCGAACCCCAACCCTGGCCCCGCCGGATGGGCGTGGTACGCCTCCGACACGTGCTGGGCTGCAGGATCCGCGAAGCACTCCACGAACAACCGGGCAGAGCTCGCCGCCGTACTCAACCTCCTCCGGGACACCGCCGCAACAAACCCACCGCTTCACATCCTTCTCGACTCGAAATACGTCCTCGGCATCATGGGCGGAAACAACGCCACCAAAAACATCGACCTGGTCGCCACCCTCCGCCAAGCCATGGCCGGCCGCGACTTCACCACCGAATGGGTGAAAGGGCACGCGGGACACCACCTCAACGAAGGTGCCGACATCGCGTGCGGGAACGCATCAGCGGCAGCCCGGAACGGAACAGACATTCCCACCGGACCCGGATGGACGCTCCGACACGCCGGGAACCCGCGCATAGGGGACGTATGACTGAACCCGCCGACTTCTCCTGGCTTCCCACCGGCACCTGCCTTGTCGGTGAATACGGGTCCCGCGCCCACGGCACCGCAAACGCAGACTCCGACCGGGACTTCCACGCAATTCGCGTGGAACCTCGAGAGTTCATCACTGGCCTCTCCCACTTCGACAGTCAACGCCACTCCACCGCCGCATCGGGTGCGAAAAGTTCCCGCGACGACACCGACACGACCGTGTACGGTCTGCGGAAATGGGCCGGCCTTGCCGCAGCGGGCAACCCAAACATGTACGTGCTACTGCACCTGCCTCGCTACGAACTGCTGGACGACAAAGGCCAGATGCTCCTCGACGGGAGAGACCTGTTCGTCTCCAAACAGGCCGCACCGAAATTCATCGGCTACCTCCGCTCCCAGAAAGCCGCCCTGCTCGGCGAACGAGGCGCCCGCGTGCAACGCCCGGACATCGTTGCAAAACACAAATATGATACAAAGTTTGCTTATCACGCTGTCAAACTCGGGCTCCAAGGGCGGCAACTTCTCACCGACGGGCAGCTGACCATCCCATTCACGGGTGCAGACCTCGCCCTACTTCGCGGCATCCGAGCGGGGAACTACACGCTGGAAGACGTGTGCGACATGACCGACAACCTCGCTGCCGACATTCACCGCCTCGCCACCGGAAACACGACCTTCCCTGAACGCCCCGACATGCCAGCCATCAACCGGCTCCTCAACCGCATGTACGAAGCGGAGTGGGCCGCCCAGAGTAAATAAATCGCCCTCGGCGTCACCCCTTCCGCCCGCTACGCTCTCAAAGATGAGCATGTTTCGCGGGAATCGTGAAAAGGGGGCAGGCGTATCCCTGCGTGCGAAAGCCGCCATCGCAGCCGTCGTCGCCGTCGCCGTCGCAATCGTCGGATGCACCCAACCGACACCCCCGACGAAACACGTCCACGCAGATAAAACCTCATTCCAATCCGGGCAGGCCATCGACCTGCAAACCACGCACGACGTCACCGTCTACATCCCAAAAGGGCACCTATCCGGGGCCGGGACGATTACCGTCACGCCGACAACCCGCGAAGACGGCCTCACCGGGTTCCACATCGACTTGACCGGCGCGAAACTCACCGGCACCGCGACCATCAAAATCGCACACACCATGAAAAGCGGCGAACCGGCACCCATCGTCGGATACTCCGAAACCGCAACAGGCAGCCTCCACTACGACGCGGACGTCCACACCACGAGCTCCGGCGTCACCATCACCACCAACCATTTCTCCTTCTGGGTCCTCGAATTCGCATCCGACCTCCTCACCCAGATGAGCACCGCAGTCAACAGCCTCCTCAGCATCACCGCCGCCGCACCACAACCAACCTGCCCCGGCGCCGCCGAAGAGAAAACAGCGGGCATCACCGTCACCAGCTCCACCGGCAACCGCGTCTACTGGTGCGTGGGCAAAGCAGCGAACGGGAAACCAGAACTCACCGTCGTGAACGCCCGCCACTACTCCGTCGCCGTGGAAGCAACCCCAGGTCTCAGCATCCAAAACGCCGACAACTCCATCCTCGACGCGTTGCCCCGAATGCTCGTCGGCCTGCAAGCACGAGCTGGCAGCAAAAACGACAACATGTACCTCCTGCAAGGCGGTCAGTCATACACATTCACCGACACCGCCACCACCGCACAAGCCGTCAACATCACCCCAAACCCCGGTGCCTACCTTGCCGACGCGACCATGTTCGCCCTCCAAACAGTCCTCCTCGTCCTCAGCCGGGGCGAAGGCGGCGCAGCCAAAAACGCCGCCGAAAACACCATCAGCACAACCACAAAATGGAGCACCTTCCTCACCAACCTCACCAGCAAAGGCACCGCCGCACTCAACATCTACAAACAGGTCTCCGACTGCCTCACACCGGTGAAAGAAATGAACGACGCCGACATGACCACCGCAGGCGGCGTCATCAAATACCTCAACTCAGCCCTCGCACTCTCCCTCGACTGCATGAAACCAGCACTCAACGCCGCCGACCAAGCATTCGCCAGCCAAGCCGGCTTCCTCCTCCAATTCGTCAACTGGCTCATCCAAGGCGTCCAACTCGTCATCAACGCCGGAGTTGCAATCGTCGACACGCTCCTCGGCGGAGGCGGCTACCAAGTGACGGTCACTCCGCCGCCACCTGTCGTCCCCACCCTCGGGAACGTCAACGGGACAGAAGGGGCCTTCGGCCCCGAACCGGGAACGTATACATTCGGTTTCGGTAGCGTCAAACCGAACAGCTTCTGGAACGGCGGTGACCCCACTGGTGCTGCCTACGACATCAAGTGGACAACATGGGGCGGACCGACCGCTACAGGAACCGGCGTCGCGGTGGATGCGTCCGTAGGCATCGTCGCAGACGCTCCGACGAAACCCACGGATCTGTACGCGTTCGACCTAGGGACCTGTGACGGTCACCTCATGTACCAAAAGCTCGTCTGGTGGTTCCCCTCCGACGGCGACACCCTTCAGACCAGCATTCAGTACGCGGAAACCATCTCCACCTGCGCGAGCGGCAAGTAGGAGCAGTCCCACCGGAGCGTCTTACGGGAACGCCCTGACTCCGCGCATAGGGGAAGGGTGAGCGATGAAACCCTGACCCCGGTTCCCCTGGCCCTGCGAGCGATGGACACGCTGGAGCTCCTCGGCCAGCCCGACCTCACCGACGGCGCCCGCGCTCAACTACTGTCGTGGCCTGGGTGGGGTTCTCTCGCCCCGGCGTTCGACGACAACGCCACTGGTGCATGGGGTGGTATCGCCGACCGTCTTGAGGCACTATTCACTCCCTCGGAGCTCGCTGCTGCGGCCGCCCAGGTGGACACGTCGTTCTTCTCTCCGAAGTCCATCACCGATGCCGTGTACACACTCCTGCGGCATGCAGGGTTCACCGGTGGTTCTGTCCTCGAACCCGGTTGCGGTAACGGCCGCTTCATGGCCTCCGCCCCTGCGGGGTGGTCCATCGACTGGACCGGTGTCGAAATTGACCCGGTGTCTGCTCGCATCGCCAGGGCCGTGAACCCCGGCGCGAAGATCATCGCCGCCCCGCTGGAGAAGACGACGTTCCTTTCTGGGGCGTTCGACGCGGTTGTCGGGAACGTCCCCTTCTCCTCGGCGCATGTCTTCGACCCGGCGTACGGGTCGGCCCCCATCCACACGTACTTCGCTCGACGTGCCCTCGACGCGGTGCGCCCCGGCGGGTACGTCATCCTGGTCACATCCAGGTTCACCATGGATTCCAGCAACGGCCTCGACACCATCCTCGACGACTCTGATGCGCGCCTCGTCGCCGCCGTCCGCCTGCCCTCCGGGACGTTCGGTGGCGCAGGAACTGGTGTGGTTGCTGACATCCTCGCGTTCCGGAAGAACCATTCGCTGACATCGAATCCCGGTTGGGACAACCAGGCGGAGAACCGTGTCCGACCTGACCGCAGTGACCCGAAACTGCGGGTCACCGAACCGGCAAGACCGGGAACGTCAGTGGCACCCATCCTCATCAACGCGTACTGGGGTCAGAACCCCGACCATGTTGCCGGGGATTTCCGTCTCACGACCTTCCCGCAGAACCCGCTCATCGTCACCGCGACGAACCCGGAAGACCGTATCCGGGCCGCAGTTGAAGCGGCTGCTACTCAGCTTCCGCTGATGGGCCCGAAAGGTCAGGGGACACCTCCACATCAGGGGCCTGTCACCGAAGACACGACCGGTCGGAAAGAGAAAAGCTTCCACCTCATCGACGGTGCCTTCCACGTCATAACCGGTGGGAGCCCCGTCCCGGTGAAAGGATCCGCGGAGCTCCGCGCCCTGGTCCTCCTCCGTGACGCTGCGGTCACCCTCCTCGAGAAGGAAGGGAACCCGGACGCCGACGATGACGACATCACCCCTACCCGGGAGAAGACCCACACCCTGTACACCGAGTATGTGACCGCGTTCGGTGCGTTGAACCGTGGGGTGCTCACCGAAGGGAAACCCGACCCGGAGTCCGGTGACCCGACGTTCTCCTGGCGTCGCCCGCGTCTTTGCGGTTTCCGTCAGGACCCCGACTATGTCACCGTCATGGCACTCGAAGATTTCGACCAGGACACCGGCGAAGCGGCACCGGCGACCATTCTGCTGCGCCGGGTGAACCACCGTGTCACCCCTGTGGAACGGGTGGACACCCCGGCTGATGCGCTCGCCGTCAGTCTCGGGGAGAACCGCGGCGTGAACCTTCACCGCATCGCCGGCCTTCTCGACCTCCCTGGGACTACTGCCGCCCTCGACGCGCTCGGTGACCTGGTGTACCTCGACCACGGCAGGCCAGTCGCCGCCCGAGACTACCTCTCCGGCAACATCCGCACACGGCTTGCAGACGCCAAAGCGCAGGCGGCCGCCGACCGGGTCTATCAGCGGAACGTTGACGCTCTGGAAAAGGTGCTGCCGGCCCCGGTCGGTGCGCTGGACGTGAAAGTGAAACTCGGTGTCCCGTGGATTCCTGCAACTGACATTGAACAGTTCGCGAAGGACGAACTTGGTTCCTCGTGGACGCAGGTGTCGTACACCGCAGCGGCTGCCCTCTGGGAAGCTGACGGATCCATGTCGCAGGCCGCCCTGTCTCAGTACGGCACAGCCCGGGTCACCACTATGCGCCTGCTGGAGCATGCGTTGAACGGCACCAGCCCGGTCGTCCACGATGACATTTACCGGGACGGTCGAACCGTCAAAGTTCGGAACAACGCCGAGACCATCGCCGCGGAAGAGAAACTGCGACTCATGAACGACCGGTTCTCCCTCTGGGTGTGGGAAGACGGGGAACGTGCCGCACGCCTCCTCACGGAGTACAACCACCGGTTCAACTCTCACGTCGCCCGTGTCCCGGACGGCGCGTACCTGACCTTCCCCGGCCTGTCCGACCAGGTGACCCCGTGGGCCCATCAGAAGAACGCTGTCGACCTCATCATCTCCAACGAACGGGCCCTCATCGCTCACCCGGTCGGTGCCGGCAAGACCCTGTCGATGTGCCTGGCAGCGTTGACCCTCCGTCGGTTCGGTTTGGCGAAGAAACCTCTCATTGCCGTGCCCAACCATCTCCTGGATCAGATTGTTCGGGAAGCGCAGCAAGCGTTCCCGACTGCCCGGCTCCTCATCGCGTCCAAGGAAGATCTGTCGGGGGAGAACCGCCGTTTGTTCGCAGCGCGCGCCGCAACCGGTGACTGGGACGCCATCGTCATGACCCATCAGGCGTTCACGTCCCTGCCGGTGTCCGCAGAGACGGAACGCCGTTGGGTGGAGCAGCAGAAATTTGAGCTCCGAGATTCGATGGACCGAGGCGACCAGCACAGCAAGGGCGCGAAAGCGGTAGCCCGGGCGATGCGGTCCCTTGACGCCCGGTTGCAGCAACTGCGGTACGGGGTGCAGGACGACAACACCGTCCTCTTCGACCACCTCGGAGTGGACTACATAATGATCGATGAGTCGCACCTGTTTCGCCGGCTGGCGACGGGAACCAAATCGCGGGACAACGGATTCGGATCCGGTGTCAGCAAACGAGCCACCGACCTGCTCCTCAAAATTGAAGCTCTCGCCGAAACGTATCCCGGCAAACCCATCGTTTCCCTCTTCACCGGAACCCCCTGGTCCAACAGCCTCGCCGAATCTTGGGTGTGGCTCCGCATGCTCATGCCTGACACCCTCGAATCCGCCGGCGTTAAAGCATTCGACATGTGGGTCGCCAACTTCATCAACTACGAAACCAACATTGAAGTGTCGCCCGACGGTTCCGGGTTCCGCATGAAACGCCGCCCCGTTGGTGTGAAAAACCTCCCCGAACTGAAAATGATGCTCCGCCAAGTCGCCGACATCATGTCCGCCGACCAGCTCGGCCTTGACCTTCCCACCGCCCGCATCGTCCAACGTGTCGTCCCTCCGACGCCCGCGCAGGCAGCCTTCGTGAAAACCCTCGCCCGCCGCGCCGACGACATCCACAACGGCATGAAAGAGCAGCGCACCACAAACACCGGGCGCACCGTCGACGACAGCATGCTCCTCATCTGCAACGACGGTCGGAAAGCTGCCATCGACCCGCGTCTCGTCGGCATCGACGAATCGTCCAGCAAACTCGCCGCCGCCGGCGCCGACATCGCCCGCATCTACCACGAAGGGGCCGACCGCACCTACGGAACAAGTACCGCCAAAGGTGTCTTCCAACTGTGTCTGCTCGACTGGGGCACACCGCACCCCGGCGACGCACAGGTGTACGGCCGGCTTCGCGGGCTCCTTATCCGACACGGCATCCCCGCCGACCGCATCCGTTTCATCCACGACGTCACCACCGACAAGAACCGGGCCGACCTGTTCCGAGCCTGCCGCGACGGATCCGTGTCCGTCCTCATCGGCTCCACCGCCAAAGTTGGCATGGGCACCAACATTCAGACCCGGCTTACCGCCCTCCACCACATTGATGCTCCGTGGATGCCCGCCGAAGTGACCCAACGGGAAGGACGCGCCATCCGCCCCAAAAACCTGAACACCGAAGTTGCCATCCACAGGTACGTCACCGAAGGGTCATTCGACGCTTTCACCTGGGCGACAATCGAACGGAAACAACGCGCATTCGAAGCGCTCTACGACCCGTCGACAACCATCCGAGAAGCAGAAGATATCAGCGAAATCACCCTCGGCTACGGGGAGATGAAAGCGCTCGCCGCCGGCAACCCCCTCCTCCTCGAGCAGGCGAAACTGTCCTCCGACGTGCAACGGTTGCGTCTCCTCCGCGCCGTTCACCTGCAAAACGTCAACCGGGAAAAGGCGTACGCGAAACAGGAACACGACCGCGCCCGAACGTTCGAGAAAGCAGCTACGGCGCTCGAAAAAACCTTGGCTGCACTCGACTCCCCCACGGACACTGACCAGCATTCCATCGGCACCGTCGCCGTCCGGGCCCACAAACGAGAAACCGGGCAGTCCTGGTTGAAAGAACCGTGGCGTGGGCTCAACCTCACCGTCACCTCCGGCACCTACGACGCGAAGCGGAAGAAAGTCGTCGTCGAACTCCGCCACGACTACCACACCATCGAAACGGTCGACATTGTGCCGTCGCTTCGCCGTCAAGGCGCCAACGCCATCGCCGACCACATCCGAACGCACCTCGACACATGGGCGGACACCGCCCCTGCCCTCATCACCACGCTGCGGAACAACGCCACCCGAGCTGAACACGAATCCGAAAACGCCACCGCCCGAGCGGACAGCTTCCCCTTCGAACAGCAGACAGAACTCGACGCCGCCGCGACCACACTCGCCGCCATCGAACGCACCATCACCGCCGAAGCGATGGCGCACACCACCATCCCCGAACAGCAAGCGGCGTAAGGCGGGAGCTGGGTGACCTGAAAACTCCGTCCTGCCCGGCGGCAGCTACCAGCAGCTGCTGGAAGGCCGCCGGCGGGGCGGAGGCCTACGCGGCAATCGTTACGGAATCCTGTTCGCCTCGGGTCACCGGCAAATGATGCTGCCCCGCCCGAGGAGCGTGGTCGTTACGACGCGAGGGATGCAGCCGATCCCGCGGCACGGACGGCGGCGCGTTGGCGGGCTGATTTCGATGCGGTTGGGTTTCTGGCGACGGCGAGGAGGGTGTCGTTGTCGTCTGATTTGCTGAGCTCTGTCAGCACGGTTGTGGGAACGGCGGGGTTGCCGGCGAGTCGGGTGGGGACCAGTTGAACCATCCGGAATCCGCTTTCAACGGCCCATCTGTTGAGGAGGAATCGGGCGAAAGCCGCTGACATGGGGGAGCGGCCGGCCGCCCGGTGCAGGAGGGCGCGGGTGTCCTGGGTGTCGTGGGTGAACCTGTCGATGATGACGTCTTCCGGCAATGACGGGTTGTCGATGACGGCGAGGAACGTCCAATGGTCAAGGCGGGTGTAACCGGTGAGGATATCGACGGGTGTGTGCGGATGACCTGCCACCTGGTGCCGGAGTTTCTCAACCTTCGTATACGCCAGGGCTGCTAGCTCCGACGGGCGGGAATCCTGGTCGGCGACCACTTCGGCTGGGGTCCGCACCAGTGCGGGAACAGCGGACGGCACTGCCCTCGCTGGCACCGGTTCGGCGGGGGACTCGGAGAGCCTGCACAGGCGGAGCACCTCCCCGGTTGCGGCAGGGTTGAGTGCGGCAGCTTCCACGTCGCCTGGTCGCGGTCGGCGGAGTGCGCCGAGAATGTCAGCCTCGGGAAGCGACGGATTCGACAACACCGCAGCCCGCACATCACACCCGCGATTCAGCATCCGCTGCAAATCGGTGACCGCTGTCGAGGGGTTACCGGCCACGGCCACACGAACCACGGCGTCCGTCGAAAAGGACAACCGGGACAGTGTTCGGACGGGCGTGGCCGGGTTCGACGCGGCCGTCACGTCAGAATTACTGTGCAGCGTCACCGCCGCGTCACCCCGGTCGGTGCTCCGGAACCGTCCACCCTGCTGCGCCGGAGTGCCAGCAGCCCATCGAGACGAAAACGAAGAAGTCATACTCGTTCTGTGCGCGGCGTCACCTGCCAGCTGGGACCCGCAGCGCCGCATAGACGAGCCTGTGACCACGACCAGCAGCTCCCACGCCGCCCGAGAAGCCCTCCAAAGGCAGCGCCGCAGCGGTCTGCTCGCCAGCCACTACGACAAAGCGCTCACCGCAGCGCTTGGCGAACACTGGTACGACAAGAAAGAACAGCAATGGCAGGCCATGTACCGTCAGCTGCTCAACTACGTCGCCGTCAACCACCACGCCAACGTTTCCATCCGCCACATCACCGATGACGGGTTTGCACTGGGAACATGGGTGCGGAACCACCGGTCCAGCTACTCCGGCACCGGCGCGTACACGCTCAGCCGCGAACACGTGGCACTGCTTGAACAGCTTCCCGGCTGGAACTGGGACCCACTGGAAACGCAATTCCAGACCGGACTGCAGCACCTCAAAAGCTACGTCGCCGTCAACGGTCATGCGGAAGTCCCCCAACGGCACCTCACTGCCGACAACTTCGCACTCGGCGTCTGGGTCAACAGCCAAAGAAACGCGCACGCCGGAATCGGCGGCGGCCGGATGACCGACGCCCGCCGCAACGCCCTGCAGAACAT
>Ga0075017_100002603_pt1 | contig 11321 bp, 8 predicted proteins | sample AleBraG_ABR_2012_FD_71475 | JGI IMG/M metagenome (GOLD analysis project Ga0075017, IMG submission 71475) | Freshwater sediment microbial communities in response to fracking from Pennsylvania, USA - Alex Branch Run_MetaG_ABR_2012 | ecosystem: Environmental > Aquatic > Freshwater > Creek >...
CCACCCTCAAGGATTTCGCCGATCTTGATCATCCGGGTCATGGTTCCGTGGACGCCATGCGCCCGTAACTGCCTTGCCGTGCATGGGTACATGGCAGTGGCGGCCCATCCGCCGAGCTCAATGACCATGGAACGCACTAGCGTCTCTGCCCGGTGCGGATCGGAAACATCCAATGTTGCCTGCTCGCCTGTCACCCCCATGAGAGCGATGGGGCTGATGTCCAAGCCGCCGAGGCTGAGCGTCGTTTGGTTGATCAGCGGAAACACCCGGCCCATCGGATCCGAATCCACGACGGGTAGACCTGTCTGAAGGCCTGCCATCAGTGGCACCATCCCGTTGATGTTTGCAGCGGCCAGCGAGTAGACGGCGCTGACCTTTTTGCCCAGTTTCTTTTCCAGAGCCCGGATACAACCGACGAATTCATCCCCCACTGGGGGCATGTCGGCGATGGACAGACCTTGGGTGACGAATCCGAGAGCGATCACGAGGTCGTCGGGATCGAGTTCTCCCACGGATACCAGCCGCAAGTCACCCGCCGGGAGGGCCCGCTGGATCATGTCTTCGTATGCGAGGACGGCAGTCGAATCAATATGGCAGGCCAGAAAGTTGGCCCCCGCAGTGAAGTGTGTGACGTCGTCACTTGTCAGCGTCCTCACGCAGCGACCCATTGGTGTGGGCCTGAGGGACGGAGGTCGATTCCTTGGTCTGATCGTTCCGCGGCTTGGACGCGAACCCGCACAATGCCCGGGTTGCCATACGGCAAAGCGTAGGCGTTTGACTCCATGATCTGGGTCAGCTCCGGGCTGGCCCCCCACTGGATGACAATGGATTTGGCATCTTCTTCCGCCAACCGTTGCACCCGCTGCAGATCCTCCTTGTTGGCGACGTTTTCGAGTCTGTCAATCCAAGCGGTCCATGGCGCTGCGGCGCAACCGATCAGTGCCGTGTCCTCGTTGGTGCCAACTGTGGAAACGAGACCGAACGGCATCGATTCGCTCCGGTCATGGCGCAGATCCGCGACGACGGCGGGGCTCAACGAGGGCAAGGGGTGATTAGCCGTGTAACCGACCACTGCGGCGGCGTTGCTCGCCAACCGCGCCTCATACCGCACCGCTATCCGGCTTGAGGAGGCTGGAATTCCGCCCCTGGTCGCGCCCACGGTGGCTTCGTTGTCATCCACTATGACGATCTCAGCGTCCGGTTCGCCGGTCATCATGGCCAATCCCAGCAGACGGGAGGCCGGCTCGGGATGAAGGGCATGGACGGGTGTCGCCGCAAGCTGGCGCATGCGTGCCTTGCCGCCGTCATTCTTCACGAAAGAGGGCTCGGCTCCCGGGAAGTGGCGGCGGCATAGTTGTTCCAGGGCGCTGGCCAGGTACTCCCCCGTCTCCATTAATGCGCTGTTGAGGATTGTGGTGAAATCGCGATCTTGAAAAGCGTTGGCGAAGAAATCGTGGGAAATGCTGATTCCGATCCCGCTGTCATGGGCCAGAATTGCGTCGGCGATCCTCGCCTCATGCTCGTCGGTGGATGTGGCACCGAGCGCGGTAATGGCCACATTGCGGTGACCTTCAACAATGGCGGGCAAGTCCCGGGTGAAGCCGGCCAGATCAAGCGAGGCTAGTTCGTGGGCGCGAATGTCGTGACCGCCGCGAACATGGACGATCCGGCTGGCCACACCATCCACTATCCGAGGGAGACGAGCGGTGTGGAACACGTCAGCAGGTGGCCGCGGCGATATCCGGATGACCGCGACCTTGGATAGCGGACGGGTCGAGAGCACACGACCAACGTCAACAGTAATTTCACTGACATTCGCCCCGCCTGCTTTTCGGAGCATGGCAAGGGCCTGGTCGGCGGCGTCGACCAATGAACCGGCGCCCGTGACAACCGACTTTGCCATGACGGTTGCCCCTGCCGTCATCATGCCGTGGCAGGCATGTTCCTCCAACCGCAGTCCTATGCGCATGCTTCGATGCTCCTATGCGGCGTCAACGCCGGTTGTGGTGCCGAAAAAAAGTCCAAGACCAATGGTCGCTCATCTGGTGCGTTTCCGGAACAGTCCATCGGCCGCGACCGCCGCTAGGATCAAGGCCCCCGTCACAACTTGCTGGTAGGTGGTGTCCCAGTGGAGCAGGTTGAAACCGTTCCCGATCACGGTGAGGACCATGACCCCCACAAACGCGCGCCACATGGCTCCCTGCCCGCCCAGGATGCTGGTGCCGCCAATCACGACGGCGGCGATCGCCGTGAGCTCGACGCCGAGGGCCATGGACGGCTGTGCCGAGCCTGCCCGGGACGCGAGAATCATACCGGCCATAGCTGAGCAGAGTCCGCTGATGGCAAATACCGCCACGTGGATGGATCCCGTCCGGATTCCGCTCAGCCGCGCAGCTTCCTGGTTGCCGCCGACAGCATAGATCCGCCGCCCGAACGTTGTCCGCCACAGGACAACACCCAGGATGATGATGGTGACCACCATCAGCACGGACCCGGCCGTCAATCCGAACACGCTCGGCCAGGTCCACGTCTGAAATGCGAACACCTGCACCGGCTTGGGGGAAACGATCGCACCACCAGTCAACACAATGGCCAAGCCCCGGTAAATGATGCTGATGGCCAGAGTGCCAATGAATGAATTTACTTTGGTGGAAACAACCACGAGCCCTGTGATGCCACCGAGCAGGCTGCCGGCCAGCAATGCGCCGAAGAAGCCTGCGGCTACACCAAAGTGCTGGGTGATCATGACGCCGATGATCGCCGAGGAGGCTAGCGTCGCTGTTGAGGAAAGGTCAAACACGCCACTGATAATGCAAAGCGTTGCGGCGGCAGCCAGGAGTCCAACGACAGCTGCCTGATCAAAGAGGTTGATGAAATTCTGACCCGTAAGGAATGTGGAGGTGTTGAGGGCTAGGAACAACATGATTGCAGCAAGGCCGAAGATGATGCCAAAGTCCCTGATGTTTGGCTTGAATTTGCGGCGCACGGGCTTTTCAGCGGCGGTTTTCTGCGCGGTTGATGTGGTTAGTGTCATTTGCTTCACCTATTTCAGAAATGCGGAGGCCATGACGTCGTCGCGGGCGGCATTGCGGTCAAATTCGGCCACTAGGCGTCCCTTCCGCATCACGTTGACTCGGTGGGAGAGGCCAATTACTTCCTCAAGTTCGGAACTGACCACGACGACGGCCGTCCCCTTGGCTGCCAATTCGACAATCATGCTGTGGATGCGGGATTTCGCGGCGACGTCCACCCCGCGCGTGGGTTCGTCGACGAGCAGTACGGCTGGAGGGTAAAGCAGCCATTTGGCGAACAGAGCTTTTTGCTGGTTGCCTCCCGACAAGCTGGCAATCGGGGCACCTGCCCGCACACCCCGGAGGTCGACGGACGCACTAACGTCGGCGACCGCGGCCTTTTCCGCGGCGCCGCGGACAAAACCGGCCACAGATCGGATTCCCAAGGTTGCCAGGGCGATGTTTTCCGACACGGATCGAGACGTGACCAGCCCTTGGTCTTTCCGGGATTCCGGTACCAGGGCAATGCCCGCCTTGATGGCGGCACGGATGGAATTGGGCCGTACTCGCCGGCCGTTGACGCTCACGCTGCCGGCACTGATTTTGTCGGCTCCAAACAGCGCCAGCAGGGCTTCACTGCGTCCACTGCCAACCAGCCCAGCCAGGCCAACGATCTCACCTTGCCGGACGGTCAACGATATATCCTGAACGGCATCGCTGCACACGCCATTGACGTTGAGCACCGTGGCAGCGTCCGCTGAGACTGGCGGAACGTCGGGCATCAGGAAGTCAACCTCACGTCCGACCATGAGCGACACCAGCGATTCGGGGGTGTGGTCGCTGGCCGCAGCCGTGGAGATATGCCGGCCATCGCGCAAAATGGTGACTCGGTCGCAGACTTCCAGAACTTCCTGCAAATAGTGGGAGACCAAGATGACGGTTGTCCCGGCCGCAGACAGGCGCCGGATGACCCCCAGGAGATTAGCCTTTTCCATCTCATTCAAAACGGCAGTCGGCTCGTCCATGCACAGGATTCTCGCTCCTCGCGCCAAGGCCTTGAGGATTTCAACTTGTTGTGCCTGGCCCATGGACAACCGGGAAACCACCGCGTCGGCGTCCAAGTCGAATCCCGTCTCGCCGATCAAACGCGTGAAGTGTTCACGGTCGCGTCCTCCGACGACGAGGCCCACGGTGTTGGACCACCGTCCCAGAAATACGTTTTCCAGGACTGTTCGGTTCGGAATCAGGGAGAGCTCCTGCGAGATGAGCGAGATTCCGTGAGCGATTGAGTCACGTGGAGATGAGACCTTGACCGGCTTGCCATTGAGCCGGAGTGTTCCGGAGTCCGCAGTGACGGCACCGCCGATGATCTTTAGCAGCGTGCTCTTGCCGGCACCGTTTTCACCGAGGATCCCGTGGATCTCTCCTTCGGGGATCACCAGGGTGATGTCGTTGAGCACTGGGACGCCCGCATAGCACTTGCCGATTCCTGTGACAGAGATCTCGCGCGGCCCTCCTTCGCGCCCGAGACTTTCACCAACGTCTGTTTTCAATAGATACATAGCTTTGCCGACCTCTGTAGGGGACTGAAAGTTTGCGTTGCCCCGTGCTTGCTGTTGCCCACGACGGTAGCCCCAGGCAACAGCAAACACGATTGGTTGTTGCCGCCGATCAGTCGTCGTAGGCCGAGACGAAGTTCGCCTTCTCCAGGGCTTCTTTGGTGCCGATCCCGTTGTTGGGGGCCAAGGTGGCCTCGTTGACGGCCGTCTCAACCTTTTTGCCTCGGGCTTGCGCCAGCCCCAGTTCCGTGGCCTTGGCCCCGTCGGTGACGGTGTCGTTGACGTAGATACCGAACCACCGTCCGGATTTGACTGCCTCAACGTTGGACTTCGACGTGCCGTTGCCGATGAACTTGATGTCAGTCTGTCCCGCGGCCTGGGATGCGCCGGTGATCGCCTGGGATGAGCCGACCACGACGTTGAGACTCTGGTTTGCCTGGGACACGTCCTGGAAAGCCTTGCGGCCCTCGTCCGCCGTGTAACCGCCTTCAACACTGGCCACTAACTTGATTTTCGGGTCCGTGGCAACTTCAGCCTTGAACGCGTCGGTGCGGGCGTTGTCCAGCGGAAGGGACTTGAAGCCTTCAAGATAGGCCACCTGACAGGGCACCGAGGGAACAGTGGCGCAGGCCATCTTAGCCATTTCACCGAGTGCCTTGCCGTTGCTGGTCGGCATGTCCACAATGCTGATCGTGCCTGGAATTTGGGGCTCAACCGTGTCGAACTTCGGACCAACGATGGAGAACTCGGTGACCACTGTGATACCGGCCTTGACGGCCTGCGTCAGGGGCGCGATCAACGCCTGGTTGTCATTCGCCTGAACAACCATGACGTCGAACTGGTGCGACGTGACGGCATCCTGGATCTGCTGGACCTGAGTTTGGGCGTCAAAATTTGAGTCCACGAAAGTGGCCTCAGCGTTGTTGGCCTTGGCTGCCTGCTGCACGCCGACAAAAACACCTTGTGCGAATGCGTTCGATTTGGCGAACCCAAAGAATCCGACCGACAAGGTTTTTGCCGGGTCAATGGCTGCTTTCGCGGCAGGGTCGGCGGACTGGACGGGCGGCGAGCATGCTGCCAGCAACAGGCCGAAACCTAGAACTGCGGCAGCGACGGCGGGACGCGTAATTTTCTTCACGATAGGCCTTTCAAGGGTGGGGTTAGTAGCCGTAGTGCGACTTGGCGAACTCTGCGGTGATGTAGCCGTTCGTGATGTCGTCCTTGATGTCCGCCCGGGAGCGCTTAGCAACGTCGCCAAATCCCCCGCCGCCCCCCACGGCGAGCCGGACAATATCACCGGCCTTCACGGGCCGGGCATTGGCCTTCAACGTCCGGAATTCGTCGCTCCGTCCGGGGTTGATTACAACTTCAGGCCCCCGGGCGTCCGATCCGCCGAAGAGGCCCCATGCCGGTGTTTTGGACCGCTCAAACCACAAGCCCACGGAACAGTCAGCAAGGAACTCGTATTCACGGACCACGCCGTTGCCACCACGCCATTGACCGGGGCCTCCGGAGTTCGGGCGAATGGAGTATTCGTTGATCCGGAAGGGGTAGCGGGTTTCGAGCATCTCGATCGGAAGGTCCTTCAAGGACCCGTTGACGTTATTGATCATGGCGGATTCACCATCACTGTTTTGCCAGGCGCCCCAGCCGCCAACAGTGCCTTCCATCGTCACGAAATTACGTCCAAAGCGGGGGTCGAAGCCGGCTGTGGTGATAATCATCGAGTCACCGTGGCTTGCTCCGGCGACCCGCTCCGGCATGGCGACCGCCATCGCCTTGGACACCATGTCGATCAGCAGTCCGAGGTGGGAGAAATACCACTGGCAGGGGGCCGGCGCCACGGCGCCCAACACCGATCCTTCCCGCACCTGTGTCGTCATGGGGCGGAAGGATCCACCGTTGGAATTGGCGTGCGGGCTGACGAGGAGCTTGTAGCCGACACGGAGTGCGGAGACGGCCTGGGCAACGCCGCAGTTCACCGGACCGGTTGTCTGGTCCGCGGATTCTCGAACATCAAAGTCAATGTTGTCCCCGGAGACGGTGATCGTGAGCTTGATCGGGATGGGTACATCAAGGTTGATTCCGTCGTTGTCCAGCACGCCTTCGGCCTCGTAGACACCGTCGGCAATCTGGCGAACCGTTTCGCGTTCGATGACTTCGGTTTGGCGGAAGATCTCATCCCGGGCGGCATTGAGCTGGGCCAAGCCGAAGCGACCCACCAGCTCGGTCATCCTGGTCCTTCCCATACGCAGCGCGGCAATCATGGCTCGCATGTCACCGATCGTTTGGTACGGAAAACGGACGTTAGTCCGGATCAGGTCCACGACGGACGTCTCAACGCCGGCCTCGACCAGCTTCACCGGCCCCATCCGGAAACCTTCCTGGAAGATGTCGATTGAGTCCATCGACCCGCCCACATCCTTCGAGCCCATGTCCATCCAGTGGGCGCGCGTCGCCGCGAATCCGATGACCTCCCCTGTGTCGAAGACGGGGGCAAAAATGGTCACATCGTTGAGGTGTGTCCCGCCAAGGTAAGAGTCATTGAGAATCCAAATATCGCCGTCGGCCCATACCTCGCGCCCATATATGTCCTCGACGGCCAAAGAGCATGTTTCCAGGTTTCCCAGGAACAGCGGCAGCCCGGCGGATTGGCCCAGGACCCGGTGCTCGGAGTCCATAAGTGCCACAACACAGTCACCACCCTCATAGATGATGGGCGAGTACGCGGAGCGGATGAGTGTGGCATTCATGTCATCTGCGGCGCTCGTAAGCGCATTGCGGATGATCTCCACGGTGACCGGGTCAAGTGTTTTGACAGTATCGATTGTCATGTCGATTCCTCAGTTCTCTAGTGCGTCGTCGGAGCGGATTACCAGCGAGCCGAACTCGTCGACAACAACGTCGAATCCAGGGGGAACCACGGTCGTTGCAGTCTCCTCGACGATGATGGCGGGGCCGCTGAAGGCATGCCCGGCCGCCAAGTCGTGGCGTCGGACAACGATTGTCGAGTGCTCTTCGTGGTCAAACACCACGGAACGGATTTCATGCTTGAACGCGGCGGACTGCGCCATGTCGAACCGTGGCGCCGGCAAGTTGCCCAAGTCCCCTTCGGCTTGGGTTCGGAGGGCAACGATCTCGATGGGGGCGCCCAGGTTGGAGTGGCCGTAGCGTTCCATGTACATCACGGAGAAGCGCACGCCAAGATTTTCCAGGAAGTTCTCGGTCTCCGGTTCTTCGGCGGAAAGCAGGGGAACATTGAGCGTGAACTCCTGGGACTCGTACCGAACATCCACCGACGCCACCGTTCGGCGGCTCTCCGTGGGAACCCCTTCAGAATCCAGCGACGCGAGCCCTTCCAATTCCATGTCGCGGAGCACGCCTGCCATGTCTGCAACGTCGATGTCCTGATCGAGGAAGAAGTACGGCTCGGAAAAGTCTTTGCGAATGTTTGTCTGCAGCATGCCCCATGCCGAGAAGGCCCCCGGGAAACGGGGAACAACTGTTTCGGGAATGCCAAGCTCCTTAGCGAGAAACACGGCGTGCATTGGACCCGCGCCGCCAAACGCGACCAGTGAGAAGTCACGGGGTTCGATTCCACGGGAGATGGTGATGGTGCGGATGGCCTGAGCCATCTGTGAATTGGCTACATCGCAGATACCTTCGGCCATGGCGATGGCGTCCAGACCGAGCTGGTCACCTACGGTGCGCAGCGCCTGCAACGCCGCGTCCCGGTCGAGCGAAACCTGCCCGCCGGCGAACCAGTCCGGATCCACTCGTCCCAACACTAGGTTTGCATCGGTAACTGTTGGTTCCGTGCCTCCACGGCCGTAGCAGGCGGGCCCGGGATTCGCCCCGGCCGAGCGCGGGCCCACCCGTAATCCGCCGGCTTCAAGCCATGCCACGGAGCCGCCGCCGGCGCCGACAGTATGAATGTTGACTACGCTCATCAGCATCGGGAGGCCTTCGAGGACCGCTTCCGTTGCCACATCCGGCTTGCCGTCGACCACAAGGGACACGTCGAAGGACGTGCCGCCCATGTCCACGCCAATCAGGTTGGCGCGTCCGGATACGGCTGACAGTTCAACACCACCCATGGCGCCTCCGACAGGGCCGGACAACAAGGTTTGCAGCGGGCGCTTTCGGGCCGACTCGGCCGTGAGTACGCCGCCGGAGGACTGCATGATGTGCAGGGGCGCCGCGACACCGCGCTGGTCAAGTTTCTGTTCAAGGTCGTAAAGGTAGTTGCGGACAACCGGACCGGTATAGGCTTCGACGACTGCCGAGGAGGTCCGCTCGTATTCGCGCCATTCCTTGGCGGCCTCGTGGGAGAGCGAGACCGTGAAGTCGCCGCCCAACTCTTCGAGCAGGATTTCTCGGGCTCGAAGTTCGTGGACTGGATTCTTGTAGCTGAACAGGAAGGCTACGGCGACGGCGCCGTAGCCTTCCTCGGCCGCGCGCCGCGCCGCCTGGCGCAAGCCCACCTCGTCAAGGGCGCGAATTTCCCTCCCCTGGTCATCGAGGCGGCCGCCAATTCCAACCACATCCTTGCGCTCGGTGAGCGGTTTGGGTTTGCGGTACTGGGCGTTGTAAAGCTCCATCCGCGGTCCGCGGGCAATGTGATAAGTGTCCTCTATGCCCGCAGTCGCAAGCAACAACACGGGAACGCCTCGGCGCTCCAGGAACGCGTTCAGGCCCTGGGTTGTCCCATGCACCAGGAAATCAATGTCCGACAAGTCCGGCACAATTGATTCAAGCCCGGCGATCACGCCGGCGCTGAGATTTCCTGGCGTGGTGGACGCCTTCGCTGCCGTGTATGAACCGTCATGTTGGTCGTACGCAACGATGTCCGTAAACGTTCCACCAATGTCCATTGACACCCTAAAACGAGTCATTCGTATCTCCTTGTCACATTCCGGGGAAGCTGTGTGGGAGATCACATTACAATTTAGGGGTCTCATATCCTCGGGCATTCCGCCCTGCGAATAACTCGAGAAAAGTGCACTTTGCAATTTCAATTGCCGCGCGGCGTTAATGTTTCGGCACTGAATAACGACGGCGGCCCGTCACCTTTCGCGCGAAAGGTGACGGGCCGCCGTCGTTATTCAGGTCAGGCGCGGGTCTGCGGGCTACGCCTCCGGGATCCCGGCGATGTTGACCATCCAGGGGATGCCGTAGCCGTCCACGCACATGCCGAAGGTGTCGCCCCAGGGCGCCTTGTTCAGCGGCATGGTGACCGTTCCGCTGGCGGAGAGCTTGTCCCAGTAGCCGCGGAGTTCCGCTTCGTCCTCGCCGGTGAGCGAGACCTGGTGGTTGGTGCCGGGCTTGAATTCCATGTGGCTGGGCGTGTCCGAGCCCATGAGGGACAGGCCGCCGTCGGTGAGCAGCGCGCTATGCATGATCTGGTCCAGCTCGGAGTCCTCCACCCCGCCGCCGGCGTCGCGGAACGTGCTCAGCGTCAGCTCGCCGCCGAACACGGACTGGTAAAACTCCATGGCCTCCTTCGCGTTGCCGCGGAAGCCAAGGTAAGGGTTAAGGCGTGTGGTCATGCCGGCTCTCCTTCAAAGATGGTGGGTGGAGAGAATTATGCCCCGAATAAAACCAGGTCTCAATAGCCGCACGAAAATCCCGAATTTTCGCGATTTTCGTCCCGTAATTAAGACCAAGTCGGGTCAGGAGGGCTGGGCCTTGCCGAGGCGCCAGTAGCCCATGAAGGCGACGGCGTTGCGGTCCACGCCGACGTCGCGCACCAGGTAGCGGCGCAGCTCCCGAACGGCCGCAGCCTCGCCGGCAATCCACGCGTAGAAGCCTTCGCCGGGTTCCATGAAGGGCGTCTCCCACAGGATGACGTCGTCAACGTCCACGTCATCGGGTTCCTCGCCGCGGCTGCAGGCCGACGGCGCGATGATCCTGCGAACCTCGCCGGACATCAGCTCGCCGTGGACGGCGGTGCCGCCCGCTGACACCCCGGAGCGTGCCAGCCAGCGCACCTCAACGTTCGATTCCGTGGGCAGGTCCAGGAAATCCGCGGCCGACGGCACCTCCAGAACGGCATGCCCGGTGACGTGCGCAGGCAGTGTGGCCAGGATCCCGGCGATGGCCGGGACCGCGGTTTCGTCCCCCACCAGCAGCAGCCTGTCGGCGGCGCCCGGGTCAAATTCGATGCCGAGGCAGTCGCCGGAGCGGGCATCGGGGCCGATCAGCACCATGGGATCCCCCACCTGGGCCTCGGAAGCCCACAGCGCGGCCGGGCCGGAGCCGCCGTCGAGGTGCAGGACGAAGTCCAGGTCCAGCTCGGCGGAAATGGCGTCCCGACCGCCTGCGGCAGGAACGCCGGGCCGGAATTCCCGCACCGTATACGTGCGCATGTAGCCGCGCGTGTCCGGGTCCATGGCCAGCCAGGCCGGGTACCAGCCGTCATCCAGGGCGCCCTCGACGGCGCCAAAGTCCGGCAACGGGTGCCCCGGGACGGGGATCATGACCTTGATCCGCAAATCCAGGGTGTGGCCGTCGGCGTTGGTGCCGAACAGGTCCAGCTCGGGGCCCACCACCGTGATCCGGCGGAAATGCGGGGTCAGCTGGCGCACGGCGCCCACCGCGGCATTGAAAACCCGGATGGGCTTGATGACCTCGGCCGGCCGTTCAATCGTCGTGACGCTCATGCCTTCACACCTTCCGTTGCGGGGGTTCCCGCGGTCCGTGCGGCCGCCGCAAACGCGGCAGCCCGGCGCCCCACGGGCACCACCATGGG
>Ga0075017_100002604_pt1 | contig 11321 bp, 9 predicted proteins | sample AleBraG_ABR_2012_FD_71475 | JGI IMG/M metagenome (GOLD analysis project Ga0075017, IMG submission 71475) | Freshwater sediment microbial communities in response to fracking from Pennsylvania, USA - Alex Branch Run_MetaG_ABR_2012 | ecosystem: Environmental > Aquatic > Freshwater > Creek >...
GCTCCCTGATCTAAGGATGGGTGTCCTGCGGGCAGAGCTGCACCAGAGCCACTTTGCGCTGGATTCGACATGGAATGTCCTGCTGAGTCGCCCACCTTGGTGACCACCCATTTGCCGTCGCGCGCTTCCAGAGTATATTTCATGGACATGCCGGCCTTCAGGTTCGGATCACCTTTGGGATGAAACGAGACAGTGGCATAAGCCAGATTATTTTCAAATGAGACGTCCGTCGTGGAAACGTCCATACTCTTGATGTCGAGACCAGAATGGTTTTGTAAGCGATCTAAGATGGCAACCTGTACTTTTTCCTTCGTTTTCATGTCGTTACCGCATGAAGCGAGAACGAGGAGACAGATCAGGCAAGATGAGAAGAGCCGGGACACCCTCTGATTATAACCACCCGGCCCAGCCAAACGTGCATCTACCATAAGGTCTAATCAACTATGGACTTAAACCGCGACACCACGCCGCAAAAGCAGAGTTTCCATGCGCTCTTCCGCAGCGATCACCGCTACAAATATCTGGACACCTTCATTACACTGTTTGTGGTAGTTCTGGTCATCACCAACGTGATCGCCCCAAAGTTCTTTGTACTGCCACTTTGGCGGCTCAGCCTGCGGGTGAGTGTGGCGCAATTGCTGTTTCCCATTACGTACGTGTTTGGCGATATCTTTACCGAAGTTTATGGTTATTCGGCGTCACGCCGCGCCATCTGGTACGGCTTTATGGCGCTCACACTGTTCGCGATTCTCAGCTACATAGCGGTAATCATCCCGCCAGCGCCTGAGTACAAAGATCAGCCTTCGTTTTACGCCGTTTTTCACCAAGTGGGACGCATTGTGGCGGGTAGTATGCTTGCCTATTGGTGCGGCGAGTTTGCCAATTCTTTTACCTTGGCAAGAATGAAAATCTTCACGCGCGGCAAGCGGCTTTGGACGCGCACCGTAGGGTCTACCGTTGTCGGCCAGGCGGTGGATACGACCATCGTCATTTTCTTCATTTTTTATGACCAACCCTTAAGTGTCATCTTCAACCTGATTCTTTCGGGCTACATCTTTAAAGTGGTCTGGGAGATCCTCATGACGCCTTTGACATACCGTATTGTGGCCTTCTTGAAGCGCACCGAAGGTGTCGACTATTTCGACTACGCCACTAATTTCAACCCGTTCGCGACAAAGGACCCAGTGGAAGAGGCGGCCACTCATTCGTAGCGAAGAGCTCGAATCGGGTCTATGGATGCGGCCCGGTACGCAGGGATAAGGCCTGCTACCAGACAGACCAAAAAGATACCGCCCGCGGCGATGGCGAATGTGAGGGGATCAATCGCCTGCAAGCCGAAGAGCGACGAGCCCAACCAGCGGGCGGCGGCGACGGCGATGGGGATGCCGATGAGAAGGCCGAGTGCGCTCAATCGCAGACCTTCGCTCAGGACCATCCACAGCAACTGCGGCCGTTCGCAACCAATGGCCATGCGAACGCCGAATTCGGAAGTGCGGCGGCTCACGCCGTAGGCCAGCGTTCCGTACAGTCCGCTGGCCACCAGCAAAATGGCGAGTCCGCCGAAGAACAAAGATAGGCGCGAGATGAGCCGTTCCTGGTCGATGCTCGCGTCAAACTGCGCCCGCTGCGTCATAGGTTGAAGCAAAGCCAGATCCGGAGCGAGCGAAGCAACGGTCTTCCGCACTTGCGGCAGGAAAGCCGCAGGCTCACCGGCAGTGCGAACCTCGACATGCATGTCGCCTACTTCTTGCATTTGGGAAAACGGGAAGTACGCCATGGGAATTGCTTCCTCCCGTATGCCGGTATATTTGCTATCGTTGACCACTCCTACGATGGTAAAGGGGGTTTTGGACGAGTACGAGACTAAATGGCCTAGAACTTCGCGGCCCTTCAGGAAGCGGTTTACAAAGGTTTGGTTCACGATCGCCACTTTCGGCGCGGTTGCGGAATCGCTATCGAGAAAATCGCGGCCTTGCAGGACCGGCACTTGGAGCGTCTTGAAAAAGTCGGAGCCGACGTCATTCCAACGCATTCCCGCCCGGCCGCGATTGGTAGGCTTCATACCGTCCAACACCGGGGTCGTATTATTGCTCCAACCCGATCCGATGCGGTTCCCCATCATGGTCACACCTCTAACACCGGGGAGTGAGCGCAGCCTTTCCAAGAGGCCGGAATAAAAATTGAGAGTCGTTTCCTGAGAAGGCGACTTGAGTTGCGGGCTCAAACCAAATACCAACAGGCCATCCGCATTTAAGCCGAGATTCGCGTGCTCCAGATTGCGGAGTGAGCGGGTGAGCAACCCGGCGGACACAGCCAATACCAAGCCCAATGCGACTTGCGCTACAACGATCAAACGCGAACTGCGCGATCTGGATTTTTCTTGAAACGCGGTAGCTGACGAATCTTTGAGAGCGAGGCCAACCGGCACACGGCGTACCGTTAACAAAGGCGCCAGGCCGAAGATAAGCGCAATGGCGACCATGACGGAGCAAGTGAAGAAGGCGACCGAGCGATCGGGAGCTAAGCTGATTTCCATACCAGACCACTTCGCGAGCGCCGAAGTGAAGGCTACTGCAAACAGCCAACCAAGCAGCGCACCAGCCAACGACAGAACCAGACTCTCGGCAAGAAGCTGGCGGAAGAGGCGACTCTGACTACCGCCGATAGCGAGACGAATGCTGAACTCGCGCCTTCGGTTTGAATTGCGCGCAGCCAGCAACAGAGCTACGTTACCGCACGCGATGGCCAGGATGACGCCGACAATGGCGAGCAGCATCAGGAGCGGATCTTTGTAACCTTCGGCCTCTTCGCCCAGGCCCTTGGCAGGGACTAGCAGAAGTTTGCGCTTCTCTTCGCCTGGCTTTGGCTTGCCGCCAAGATGTTCGTATGCGGCGCGGCTAAAGACAGAAGCCAGTTGTGCTTCTGCCTGCTGTGGCGTGACGCCTGGAGCCACGCGGCCCACCAGCCGCAAACACCACCAAAGAGGGTCGGCATAGTAGTTCTTCGTTTGTGAGCCCCAGGCATTCAGGGCCGGACTAATTTGCAAGGGCACCCAAACGTCTGTGGGTATCGATTCAACGCCGGTAAGGCCCTTTGCTCCGACGCCAACAATAGTGAACGGGTTGCCTTTGATATAGATTGTTTGTCCGACAACGGAGCAGTCGGACGCCAGGCGCCGATTCCAGTATCCGTAACTGAGCACGGCAACAGCGGTGTGGTCTTTTTCGTCAGCTAGACTCAGTGCGCGACCGCAGGACGTGCCGGTGCCTAGACCCGAAAAGAAATTTCCGCTCACCATTTCGACCGAAGCTTCTTCGGGAATAGGGCCCAATCGCACGGCGATTTTGTTCTCGCCCAAAGGGACGTACGCTATCAACGAAGAGAGCGATTTGTTTTGTGTGCGGAGTTGTTCAAACACATATTCGCTGAAGGAGGAATCGCTGTTGCCCGTATTTCCAGCCCCATCGGGTTGACCTGGTTCGACATGTAAATAGACCATCTGTTCCGGGTGCGAAACGGGCAGGCCACGAAGCAAAACAGCGTTGATCACGCTGAAAATAGCGGTGTTTGCACCGATGCCTAACGCCAGTGTGAGAATCGCCACCACAGCAAATAATGGGTTGGCAAAAAGTGAACGGATGGAGTACCTGAGGTCCTTGAGTAGATCCTCTAACAGGTTCCAAGTGAGCATATTATGGGAATCCTCCTGCAGCATTGTTGTGTTTCCGAAGCGGCGCTGGGCTGAAGCTGCGGCCTGGTCGGCGTCAAGCCCTTGCTCAGCCAGTGAATCGGCGCGAAGGTGCCGGTGCAGCAGCATCTCAGCTTCAAGATCAGCCAAATATTTGTCGCGGGCGAAAAGAAGTTTCAAACGGCGAAAGAAAGTGCTCATGAATGGTCATCCTCAAGCGGGTTCCAGAACACGGCCGATGGCTTCACTGACGCGCCCATAACGGGCCAGTTCGCGAGCCAGCTGTTTGCGGCCTTCGTTCGACAGGGTGTAGAAGCGAGCGCGCCGATTTTCCGGAGTTTTCCCCCAATTGGCGTTGAGCCAGCCTTTCAGGAACATACGCTGTAGAGCCGGATAAAGCGAGCCTTCTTCTACCTGCAAAATGTCTTGCGATAGCGTCTGGATGGCATTGGCGATTTGAAAGCCATGAAGCTCTTTGTGGCGGTAGAGAGTCTTCAGAATAAGCAGGTCGAGGGTGCCCGGCGGGATCTCATCGCGAGTAGTCGGCGGCATGACATAGACAGTCTATGTCAGATCAATCATGGAAATCAAGAGAGAAAACTACTGAGAAACTATCGAGCCTAAAGGATCATATGGTCCTTATATTTGGCGGCTAAGCTATCCCGCGTCTGCCGGTGCCGGCAATAGCTTCATTGGTATATTGAGTGCTGCACCCTTGCGAAAGACCGTCAGATTCAGCGTGTCCCCAACGCGTTTTTGAGAGATGGCACGCACAAAAGCATCCTCGCGGTCTACGGCTTTGCCGTCAATGGCAACTATCAAGTCTCCGCCAACGCCAAGTTCCACGTTGCCGATGGCAACGATTTGTGTGGCAGGATGCAAACCTGCAACCTCTTCCGAAGTGCCACGAAAGAGTTGCTGGACGAGTAAACCGCCGCGCCGGGGAAGGCCGAGAGCCTCAGCCAGATCGCCCGCGACATATTCGGTCGTCATGCCGGCTTTGGGCCGTTCAGTAATGCGGCCAGCTTTGTAATCGTCGAGAAGTGCCTTGGCCCGGTTAATGGGAAGCGCAAAGCCGATGCCTATATTTGTGCGGCCAAGAATGGCGGTGTTGATACCAATCACGTTGCCGTTTGAGTCAAGTAAAGGTCCACCGCTATTGCCGCCGTTGATCGCGGCGTCGGTTTGAATCATCCCTTCGAGACGCTGCTCGTTTTCGCCATCGATGGCGCGCCCAATCGAGCTGATCACACCAACAGTAAGCGTGCCCTCCAAGCCGAACGGGTTGCCGATCGCAAGCACTTTTTGGCCGACTTGGATGCGGTCGGAATCTCCAAGTTTCAGAGATGCGCCTTTTTTCTTTAAGCTGATCTTGATCAATGCTAGATCGTCGGAACGGTCCGTATCCAGGGCGGTGGCGTAGTACTGAGTTTGGTTTGACAGCGTTACTTGAATTTTGCTGCTGCCGGAAATAACGTGCGCGTTCGTAAGGATGAATCCTTCGTCGTTGATGAGAAAACCGGAGCCGAGGCTCTGTGACGCGACCGGCTGGTAGAAGAAATCGCGACGAACGGTAGTGCTGGTGATATAAACGGTAGCGGGTTGCGCGGCGCGGTAAATGTCAATACTATTTTGTTCTTCGGCGGTGAGTCCAGCACTATGTACGGAAGTGGGTTCGCTCCATTGCAAAGCGCGGCGGAAGACCGGTGCGGAAAGTTCGCGCAAGCTCCAGTGCGCCCGTGCGGTGAGCCAGAAAAACGTGGCGGCGAAAAACAAGCTCCAGAAAACGACACGATGTTTCAACGGCTTCTGGCCTCCGCTAATCTTTTCAACTCGCTGAATACTCGTTGCACCTTTTTCATTGTGTCGTCTTTATTGCCGCTGGTATCAATGACGAAATCGGCATAGCGTCTCTTTTCTTCGGCCGATAGCTGGCGTTCGAGCCGAGCGAGAATTTCTTCACGGCTAATTCCATCGCGCTTCATACCGCGAGCGATCTGAGTCTCCTGATCGCAGGTCGTCACGATCAGCTTGTCGCAATGAAGGTAACGTCCTGTTTCTATTAGGATAGCGGCTTCCAGCACGGCAATTCCATGGGCGTCTTGCTGTTCGAAATCGGCGAGCATCTTCCGCTCCAATTCGAAGACCGCCGGGTGGACCAGAGCATTCAATTGTGCAAGCCGGTCAGGAGAATTGAAAACGATTGATGCTAGTCGCTTCCGATCGATGTGTGAGTCCGCCGAGAGTATTTCGCGCCCGAAAATCTCGACGACAGGGGCATAGGCCGCGCCCTCCGGTTGCAAAACGCTGTGCCCTAGCTGATCAGCCAAAACGAGGTGACAGCCAAGGCGTTGCAACTCACGGGCAACCGACGTTTTTCCAGTGGCATAGCCGCCGGTGAGACCTACTTTCAACATAAAGGAACAGTTAGTGCATTTCGGCCAGGTCAACCGTGTTGACCATCAACATGGCAATCGTTAGCGGACCTACGCCACCTGGGACGGGCGTATAGGCCGAACTCAGTTCCTGCATGGCGAGAGGATCGACGTCTCCTACTAGAACCGAACCATTCTTCTCGAACGCAGCGAGGCGAGCCGGGTCGTGAGCAAATAGCGATTGAACCCGAGCGCGGTCAGTGAGACGGTTCATGCCGACATCAATGACGACTGCACCGGGCTTGATGAAATCGCGGGTCACAGCCGCTGCTTTGCCAATAGCGGCGACAAGAATATCGGCTCTCTTACATTCTTCGGCGAGATTCTTCGTTTTTGAGTGGCAGATGGTCACCGTAGCATTTTCATGCAGCAACATCAAAGCCATTGGTTTGCCGACGATGTCGCTGCGGCCAATGACGACGGCGTGTCTGCCTGCGACCGGAATCTTAGAACGTTGGAGCAATTGCATGATACCGGCTGGCGTGCAGGCGCGCGGCGCAAAACGATTCACCACCAGCGAGCCGAGGCTGTGAATACCGAAGCCATCCACATCGCGAAACGGATCCACTATGTAAGGGACCACTTCTTCTGCGCGCATTTGCTTGGGAAGCGGCATCTGCACCAAGATGGCGTCGATGGTTTTATCTTTGATGATGGGGTCGGCGGCTTGAAAGAGTTGGTCTGTGGAGATGGTTCCAGGGAGTTTTAACTCGACGCTGCGAATGCCCAACTCCTGGCCCGCTTTGATTTTGTTGCGGACATAGATTTGGGAAGCTGGATCTTCCCCCACCAGAATAACGGCGAGGCCAGGCGGACGACCCCTTCTCTTCGTGATCTCCAGGACGCGCGGTTTGAGCTCCGCGATGATATCCTGACTTACTTTCTTTCCATCAAGAACTACTCCGGCCATGCACTCGTGAGGATACCAGAGAGGGCCAATGCCAGCGCGACGCCCTCGCGTGGGATTCTATAGCTTCGCCGTATACGCGCCAGACTGATTCGAACACGTTGTCCCACGATTGTTTGAGAGCGAACTGAACCGCGGCTTGGCGCATCTGGGCGTGAAGAACAGGTTGAGTCAGTAGCCGGTCCACAAAGTCAATGAATTCGCTTTGATCCGCCGCTACGTACCCGGTGACACCCGGTTCTATGAGAAATTTGGGGCCGCCTTGATTTGTGACTACGGCAGGGACACCGGATGCTAGAGCTTCCAGGATGACGTTGCCGAATGTATCGGTTTCGGAAGGGAAAACAAAAAGATCCAAATCGGCGTAAGCCTGCGCTAGCGTTTCGCCGCGCAGGACGCCGGTGAGATGGGCATCTGGGAGTTGAGCGCGCAAGCTGCGTTCTTCGCTGCCTTCGCCGACAATTACAAATTCAAAACGGCGGCGACACTTTTCTCGCAAAGCCGCCGCCAAAGTTATTAGGAAGCGGACATTCTTTTCCGGTGTGAGCCGCCCGACGTAGCCAATTCGAAACGCCTTGTTAACTCTGTTACGGCGCGTGGGATTGAAAAGCTGGGTATCCACTCCGCGCCGCATCAGGTAGCAAGGTCGGCGAGAAAGACTGTGGGTGTACTCGACGAGTTCTTGATTTGGAGCCAAGGTGGCCGTGGCGCGCCGATAGAAATGGCGTAGAATCTCCAAGGAAAGGTTGCCGGCCAAGTGCCCGGCCTTTTTGGTGACGTCTTTGCCAAGAAAACGCAGCAGGTTCCGCAAGCGAGTCGCGGCGTATTCATGAAGATTGGTATGCCAGGAAATAACGATTGGCAAGCGAAGCAGACCGGCAACCAGCAGGCCAAGCGAACCAAGATCGCCTGGGCCAGTAACGTGAATGATCTGCGCGCCGAACCCCCTTACGTGTTTGGCGAGAGTGCAGACGTAACGCCAAAGAAGTACGTCATAGTCCAGGTTGGCATCAAGGCCAATACAGGCCGGGCTACGCTGCAATTCCAGAATTGAGACGACCCCGTCGGTGGTTTTTCCCGTTTTTTTGCTGCAATGGACGCTCAAGAGGGGAACCTGTCTGCGCCGTGCGAAGGCTTCTAGATGTCGCGCGGTGTGAGCAACGCCGTTAATTTCAGAAAACGTGTCAGGAAGAAACGCAACCCGCGGATAAGCATTCAAATGGCAGCCTCCTGATCGGCCCAGACGGCAGACCGGTCGTCCAGCGCGATACGAAGAGCCGAGCGGAACGGTGTCCAGCCTGCGATTCGCATAGCGGAGACGAAGTGTTTCACAATCGCCGGACCGCCGTCGGGCCAAAGCTCGGCAAGCGCAACTGTTGTCAGGGTCTCCGGATCGCGATAGAACACTCGGTCCGCCCAAGTACGGCGTCCAGCAAAATTTTCCGGGTATTCGCGAACCACGTCCACCATCGTTTGCAAAACACGCACCTTCAAAGGTTCGTGATATTGCGGCATGAAAACAACATGGCTGACGCGTTCACGGCGAATTTCTTCGACGAATTCCGGAAAGGTGGCTGCTAGAGAGAGATTTAGGATGGCGTTAGGCTCGCTGCCGTGACGGTCACCGCCCGACACGACGGGCAGGTTTATCTGTCTGCCTAAAGCGATTACCTCCTTGTTTTCGGCCCAAGAACGCAAGCCATTCAGTTCCAATGCATGAAAAAATTCGCCGAACTGAATTAGCAAAGTTTGAAGTGCGACCGCATGGGGCTCCGTGCCGATGCCCTTCTCGTCCCAAAGCGGGTGGTTCAAGACCATTAATAAATCTGGCATCGAGTGAAGCAGTTCCAAAAGCGCCCTTAGTTCGCTCAAGTCATCGGGCTTGTTCGTAAATGCTGCTAGGCGGTTCATCAAGTCTTCAGAATCGGCAGGTGGCAGATTATGAACGCCCAGGTGGAAGAAGGTGCCGGCAAAAGGAATGGTCCATTCGGTAGAGATCGGGATGTTCTTGAAGCGTTCGATTACGTGAAGATGCGAGCCCGCTCGGATGTCATCGTGGTCGGTGAGAGAAATTAGTGCAGGCAATTTGAATTTTCGTTGGATTTGTTTCTCTTCAAGACGGTAGGCTTGCCGCGGTGCCAGAGGTGGAGTCCAAAAAGCATTGCCAAAACTAAACTGTTTTTGGTTGCGGCTGCAATACTCTTTCTCCTGATGCCGGATCGCGTTACCCAAATAAGGGACCTTGGCGGTATATTTGGGCACCATGTCGAGACTTTCCTCCGAATACATGGTGTGGCTGTGCAGGGAAACGCCAGAGCGAAAACCTGCGGGAACAGTGGGGGATTTCCAAAAGAGTTGGAAAGAGCTTCTGCTGTTAGCTGTCATTTTGTTTCGCCTTTGGTTCTACTGTCGGCGAAACGTGTTTCTTCGACATTTTTTCGGTGTGAATAAACAGTGAACAAAAGGCGGATCAGCGCAAACTTATGGACCAAGACGTTTGACCTATTCCCGCGCGTGCCAATGACTGCTAGAGTAATCAATAATCTGGGAATTAACCTCCCAATCAAGCAGCTTCAATGAGAAGATCGGCAGGAGAAATATCGAGTGGCGATGGGGTTGTGGCCCATGCCGACGAACGGATGATCGAAATCGAAGTAAATACGGTGGCTCGGCTAGAGGCCACGGTTGCGGAGTTGAGAGCACTGGTGAGGGCGTATGAAGGCGTCTTCTACGGCAACCCTAGTCCAGCCGTCATTTTCGCGGAAGATGATTTTCGCATTCTGGAAGCCAACAAGAACGCGATTGAGTTATACGGTTTCACGCGCAAAGAAATTTGTGAGATGAGTGTGCTCGACCTGTTTGCGAGTGAAACGGGTGAGCGCTGGCGCAGCATGCTTGAAACGGAATTGCGCAAACCCTATAACACCCTTGGGCCATTTGTTCACCGTGGCGCAGCGGGGCGAGAGTTGGTGGTAAGCATGGTGTTTTCCAGCTTCACGATGAAAGGCCGTGAAGCGCGCATCATGCAGATCCAGGACGAGACGACACGCCGCACGGCGGAAGAAGCTGTTAAGGCGAGCGAGGAACGTTTTCGCGAGTTGTTCGAAAATGCTAACGACGTGATTTTCCTAGTGGACTTAAAGGGGCGGTTGATGGCGATTAATCGAGCTACTGAAAGTTTGACTGGCTACGCCCGCGCAGAGGTTCTGGGCAAAAACATTGAGGAATTGATTGCACCGGAATTGCGGCACTTTAGCCAGGACCGAATCCGAGCTCATCTGGGAGGGAGCCCCAATCAACACTTCGAATTGCGCTTGCTGCCGAAATCAGGCGGCGTGCGGTCTGTAGAGGTAAATACGCGGGTGATTTACCGCAAGGGTTTAGCCGTGGCGATTCAAGGTATCGGGCGCGACGTGACCGAGCGGAAGTTGGCTGAGAAGAAATTGCGCGATTCCGCGCGCGAGATGCAGATTAAGAATGAAGAGTTGAGCAACGCGCTACACCTGGCGCGTGAGGCGACGCAAATCAAAGAGCAATTCTTGGCCAACACGTCGCATGAATTGCGGACTCCTTTAAACGGCATCATGGGCATGATCAACTTGATCAAGTCCACCGACCTAACCAGCGATCAGCTCGAATATGCCGATGCCATTAGCCAGTGTTCAAATGATTTGCTGACGATCATTAACGATCTGCTGGATTTGTCACAAATTGGAGCGGGGCGCCTCGCCGTCGATTCCCGGCCCTATGATCCGGCGGAAAGCTTAAGATCGGTAGTAAGGATGCTGAGCCTGCGTGCGACAACCAAGGGCTTGACGCTAACCTACGAAATTGACGCCCGCGTTCCCGCGACGATTGACGGCGACAGCGTACGGTTCAGACAGATTTTAACTAATTTGATTGCGAATGCGGTGAAGTTTACATCTACCGGCGGCGTACATGTCGTGCTGACGATGAGCACCGATGTTTCACGAATCCGTTGCGACGTGGTCGACACGGGAATCGGCGTGGAGGAGGCAATGCGCGGGCGAATTTTTGAGGCCTTCTTCCAAGCCGATGGTACTAACAGGCGGCGTTTTGGCGGAACCGGTTTGGGTTTGACTATTAGTCGACAGTTAGTGGAATTGATGGGTGGGCAAATAGGTATGTTCAACAATGCGGGTGGCCGCGGCGCTACTTTTTGGTTCGCACTTCCCTTACGGCTCGAAGCTGCAGCGGCGCGGTAGCCGCGACCGATGGGCGTTAACACCGCGTTCTGCCTGGTGATCTTCGGAACGCTCGGTGTGTATTG
>Ga0075017_100002605_pt1 | contig 11319 bp, 9 predicted proteins | sample AleBraG_ABR_2012_FD_71475 | JGI IMG/M metagenome (GOLD analysis project Ga0075017, IMG submission 71475) | Freshwater sediment microbial communities in response to fracking from Pennsylvania, USA - Alex Branch Run_MetaG_ABR_2012 | ecosystem: Environmental > Aquatic > Freshwater > Creek >...
TGCCCGGTCATGCTGCTCCGGCTGGCGGCCTTTTCGATGAAATCCTCGGTGCTCTTGATCGCGTCGCGCTCTGCCATGTAAGAGTACTTGATCTGCAGATGGGCGACTGCGCGCGTCGCGTCATACCAGGTCCCATTGCGATTGAACGCGCAGCCCGATTTCGCGATCCTGGCGAGCAGATAGTCGACCTCCGCCTGGACCACGGCAGGTGGTCCCGCCTGCGCATCCGCCGTCGCCAGTAGTCCGAGCATCAAGACCAGCGCGGCAGCGCCACGCCTGTTCAAAGTTCCCTGTCCAGCGGCAACAGGCGTAGTAGCCGGACGGCGAATCGTCGCCATGGGCTTCGCGACGGCTCGCGCACGTATTCGACGTCCTTGCCGGCTTCCTGCGTACGCCAGACGAGGCGCGGCTTGCCGTGGGCCTGCGGGCGCAGGGCGAGCAGGTAGGCGTTGGCCGGCTGGGTCATGGCCTCGAAGCGCGCGGCTGTCTGCTCTGCGAGCTCCGGGCTGTCGATGATCAGGCCGATCTCCGTGTTGAGGATCATCGAACGTTGGTCGAAATTCATAGAGCCGATGAACAACTTGGTGCGATCGAACACGAACAGCTTGCCGTGTAGCCCATAGTTGCCAAAACTCGATATCGTCGCTGTCTGGCCGCTGCCGCGCGTGTTGCCGAGCCGCGCGCGCAGCTCATGAAGCTCCACGCCGTCCGCCACGAGCGGCCGCCGGAACCGCACGTAGCCTGAATGCGCGGACAGTTCACCGGTCGAATCGAGCGAGTTCGTCAGAATCCGAACGCGAACGTCGCGCTCGCGCAGCGCCTTCAGCAGCGCGACTTCCGCCGGCGTCGGGATCAGATACGGCGTGATCACCAGCACCTCGGATGTGCTGTCGGCAGCTGCCTTTGCGACCGGCTCGTACATCAGCCGGCCGGAGATGGCGCCGCTGACGACGCGCTTCTTGCTTGGGCTGTCGCACACGACTTGGGCCGCCGACCAGACGAGCGGCGTTCTACCTGCGACGATCCCGGCGAACGGCTCGCCGCTTTCGGCGCGCGTGGCATAGGGCGCACCCTCCAGCCGGGCCTGCTGACGCCACTCAGCCAATTGCTGACGATCTTCCGCCAGCGCAGTCTCGCTGGGTTTGTCGCGCGTGAGCGCCTCGACCGGTATGGCAAACTCGCTGTTCCAGTACTCGTCGAAGGTCTTGGACAGGGCCTGGACCGTCGGGCCCACGACGAAGACGTCATCGTCGGCGAACTGCTCCGCCGGATCCACCTGGAAGTACTGGTCACCGATATTTCGTCCGCCGATCAAGGCGGTTGCGTTATCGGCCACCAGCAGCTTGTTGTGCATGCGAAAGTCGAGGCGCGTGGCGTGCAGTGCGTACTCGGCACTCTGCAGTAACCGCGCGTGACCGCGAGTTGCCAGCGGGTTGAAGAGCCTGATCTCGACCTGTGGGTGGGCCGCCAGCGAGAGAACGGCCCCATCGCCGACGCTTCTCGCGGCGTCGTCGATCAGCAGGCGCACGTGGACGCCGCGATCGGCCGCCCGCAGCAGTGCATCGGCGAGCAGCAGGCCGGTCTTGTCACCGCGAAAGATGAAGTATTGGAGGTCGAGCGAGCGCTCGGCGGCGGCGATCAGCTGGACGCGGATGGCGAAGCCATCGGTGCCGACCGACAGGATACGAAACCCGGACGCGCCTGCGTGACTGCTCGCCGCGTCGGCAAACTGTCTGGCGAGCTTGGTGTCTTCGGGATGGAGGAGCGCTACCGATGCGCGCTTGGGGTAGTCAGCCCCGGGGATGACTGACGCGCAGCCATTGAGCGCAATGCCGATGAGCACCGCCCCGAATACGCGCACCCAGGAGCGCGGCCCGTTTGTACCAGCTGATTCGGTGCGAGCCCAATTCGGCGAAGGCGCAGCGAGCCACTCCCGGCTCGCTGCGCGCGCGACTATTGCGTCACCACTCGCGCCCGCCCGGTTGACGGGCCGGATGCCGCGCAAATGGGTCTGCATTTCGTACTATTCAATCGTCTTTCGTCACGTGAATGTGGTTCTTCACGTCGGTCACGCCCTCGGTTTCGCGCGCGATCGACACGGCCTTCTCGATGGCTTCCTCGCTGCGCGCGTGTCCGCTCAGCCACACGACACCGTTCGCGTCGGTATCGACGTGAATCTTCGCCAGGCTGGTCAGGTGCTCGGCGGCGAGCTTCGTCTTGACCTTCATCGTGATCTTCGAGTCCTTCACGTACGTCTTGGGGCTGTCCCGGTCGCTGTCCCGGTCTTCAGCCGCATGGAGAATGACGGGGGCCATCAATGCGGCCGCTATCACACATGTAAGCGCGATGTTCTTGCTCATGGATTGTCCTTTGTTAAGCGTATTTGCACGACGCGAGCGGGTCCTGCCCGTGCACGCAAGGCTGCTCCGGACCGCGATTCCTGTCGGTGCGCTATCACACACAGCGGGCCGCGCTGACGCGCAGCCTCGGTCGTCACTCGATGATCGGATGCGCAGTCTGGCGGTCAAGTAGTGCAGGGATACCGAAGCCCGTGGCGGGCTGGGCTCTGGCAGATACTAGCTACGCGCTGACGCGCGCGCCGCAGGCCGGCTAACGACACGGTCGCCCGGCCACCGCGGCCGAGGACGCAGCCTCGACCGGGGACGCAGGCTCGGCCGAGGGCGCAGACAACCCCCAGAGTAACGCGTCGAATCCGATACGCACGCCCAGGTCCGGGTGCCAGCGGTACGCGCGCTCCCAGCGCGCGACCGGTTCGACGTAGGCGTACAGCCAGCCACCGTGGAGCGGTCGCTTGATGATCACGCTGCTCTCGTAAGCCGTCGTCCGCGACACGCGATCGCCCCCGACGCTCAGCCGCAAGGCGACGCCGCATGCGAGGTCGCGGCCTGCGGCGACCGTGCCGTAATTGTGCTCGTGGATTACCGCCTGTGCGTAACCCGCGACGAACGTCTGCGTCCAATCGGTGGCAGAGGTATTGCGCACCCAGTTGGCGTAGCTCGCCGAGCGCGCTATCCAACGCCCCTGCCAGCGCTCCAGGGTGAGGCCGCTGCTGACGCCGATGCCGAGCCCGCTCTCGACATACACCTTGGCGAACGGGTATACCTTGAGGGCACCCGCCTGGAAGCCCGGATTCCACCGGAGTGCCGCAAAGGCCACGGGCCAGATCTTGGCGTGCGCACCGAGTTCCAATTCGACGTGCGCAAGAGGTGCGAAACGCAACCCCGCCCGGACCGGGCCGCGCTCGAGCGCCGAATCGACCGGCGATTCCTGCACGTCGGAGCTGGTAACGAAGAGATTCAGGCGCCGCCCGATATTCGGCAGGCGCAGCGTGGCCTCGAAGTCAGGGGTCGCGGCCAGCCGCTGCCCGTCGGACCGGTGCAGGAACTCGGCATCGACACCGATCCTCAGCGGCGAGAGCGGTACGACGATCGGCTCCTGGCCGGACGCGATGAACCACGTGTCGACGCGCTCGAGCCAGTGCTCCAGACGCCGGTAGAGCCAGTCGTGGCCCTCGTCGAAGTACTCGCCGATCGTGACGGCCACCCGGTCCGACGCCTTGCGCAACTGCGAGAACGTCCCGGTTGATGGGCGGACCTGCTCGGGTTCCGTCGTCTGTGCGCCCGCGACGGTCGCGGCCAGGATGAACAACAGGAACAGCGGCGGCAGCGCACACCCCGCCCTGGCGCGACCGGACCCGTGCATCAACCCCTTTCGCACCCACCACCCTTGATCGACAAAGAAAGCTCGCCCGCACAAGTCCCGTGCGGGCGAGCGAACGTCCGATCCGCGCCGAGCCGTCCGCACCTAAGAGGAACGACCCGTGTGGGGGGAAATGCGCGGACCAGAATTGCCCTGTAAGCAGCAAACGTACACGCGCAGGCCTCACCCTGCTGTGCGGTACCGTACCGAGCCGCTGGAATGTTCTGCGGGAGCGGGGCTACGCAGCCGCGCGCCCGACCGCCTGGACGGCCCGGCCTGGCTTGCGATCGGCGGAAAGCCGGGAATAGGCGGCGGTGACCACCTGGTAGCAGGCGCAGGCGGCGTGTTCGAGGCCCTGGCGATCGAGGACGGTGATCCCGCCGCGGCTGTAACGGATGAGCCTGCGCCGCTGCAACGCGCCCGCAGCCATGCTGACCCCGCTGCGCCGTACACCCAGTATCTTGGCCAGCAACGAATGCGTGAGGTAGAACTGATCGCCCTGGGCGCGATCCTGGGTCATCAACAGCCAGTACGCCAGCCGCGCCTCGAGTCGGTGGAAGCAAGCGCACGCTGCCCCCTGGCCCAGTTGTGCCAGCAGCACGTACACGTAGGCGTCGAGCCCTCGCCGCAGGGCCGGGCTGCTCGCGAGCACGCGTCGAAAATGCGTCCCCTGCATCCGCCAGGCCCCGCCGGTCCCCTGGACGACTGCCCGCATTGGCGAGATGTCGACGCCCAGTACCAATGGAACTCCCAGCATCCCTTCGTTACCGACGAGTGCGACCTCGATCGATGCACCCCCATCGAGGACGGCAACCAGGGAGATCAGGCTGCCGGTCGGGAAGTACACATCCCGGACTTGCTCACCAGGCTCGCACAGAATGTCGCCGAACGTCAGTTCGACGAGCTCCGATTGCTCGAGGATGACCCGCCTCGCCCTGCGGGGCAACGCGTCAAAGAGCTGATTGGCGAGGGGTGTACCGGCGACGCGAGGCATTCGGCTGTCCAGCTATGGCAAGGAGACCCGCGCTCGCGCCTGCGAGCGACCCGTCCGCGGAGGCACCCGGGAAGCGTGCACTTAAGACCCGCCGCCGTCCGTACGCTGGAACACGCAGCGCGCGCGCTGCAGCGGATCCGGCATCGCCGCGGCCGAAAGTCAGTCCGGCCGGACGTCGGGCAATAGGCGATCGAATTCGCGCTTGACGACCGCGTAACACTCGCAACAGCGCTCTTCCAGCATCGACCGATCGAGCACGGTGATGTGCCCGCGACTGTAATGGATCGCTCCTGCCGCCTGCAGCTTGCCGGCGGCCGCCGTGACACCCTCGCGCCGCACGCCGAGCATGTTGCCGATCAATTCCTGGGTCATCGTCAGTTCATTGGATGGCAGACGATCGAGGCTCAGCAGCAGCCACCGGCACAGCTGCTGGTCCACCGAGTGATGGCGGTTGCACACGGCCGTTTGCGCCATCTGCGTGAGCAGCGCCTGCGTGTAACGCAGCAACAGGTGCTGCAAGGCCCCGGAACGGCTGAATTCCTGCTTGAGAAACGGCCCCCGGAGCCGATAGGCGCTGCCGGCCACCTGTACGATGGCCCGATTGGGCGTCGTTTCGCCGCCCATGAAGAGCGCAACGCCCACCATGCCCTCGTTGCCGACCACAGCGATTTCCGCCGATGCGCCGTCCTCCATCACGTAGAGGAGCGAAATGATCGAATCGGTCGGAAAGTAAACGTATTGCAGCGATCCACCCGACTCATAGAGGACGTGACCGAGCGGCATCTCCATGAACTCGAGGTGCGGAAATACGCGCTCGCGGGCCTCCGCCGGCAAGGCAGCGAACAGGTAATTGTCCTGCGGCTGGTGGCTGACGCTCATCACCCCTCCCACGCGGGCCCCGCCCCGCCACTCTAGCAAGCGAGGGGGCGGAAATCAGTCTTGGCCCAGGGACTTCTGGCTCGAGGACCCCGCGCGCCCCCGACACCGCTCCGGGTGCGACAGCGCACCGACGCGGTCGCGTGCAAACGGGATTCTCACGATGCGCAAGCGGGCCGCGATGGCGGATCGTCCTCCGGACGACGGAATCGGACGCGGCCCCCGGCAAGCGCATGGCACGCGAGGGTCGCACTTTGACGAGCGCCACTGACTTCACCGTGTCCGCCAGCGCGACGGGCCGGCCGAAGGCCCCGGAGCCGCGACCTGCGGCCGCCACCGGCCAGCGCGCCGCATGAGCTTGCTGCGCCCGACGTTCCTGTTGGGCGCCCTGGCGTTCGGTCTGTTGGCCGCACGGACGGGCTTTGCCGCTGACCCGGTACTCGACTCCAGGGCGCAGCAGGACGCTCCTACGGCATTCGCCGCCAAAGAGCCCGAGCCGGTCCTGCACTGGGGAACGGGCGACGGCAGGAGCTTTGCCGTGCCGGCTGCCGAGGTCATCGGCTTCGAGTTCCTGTTGAATCGTTTCAATCATTACACGGTCGACGATCGCACCTACCCGTCGCCGATCTCCAATCTCCGCGAGAACCTGCGTCACAAGTGGGTCGTGGACAACGACGCCTTTGCCACCAACCAGTTCCTGCACCCGTACCAGGGCGCCATCTACCAGGGCTTTGCCCGGTCGGCGGGGCTCGGCTTCTGGGAATCGGCCATGTACACGATGGGCGGCAGCCTGCTGTGGGAGGAAGCGGGCGAGAGCACGAGGCCCTCCATCAACGACCAGGTCGCGAGCGGCATCGGCGGCCTGTTCCTGGGCGAGCCGCTGTTCCGCATGGCGAGCCTGCTGCTCGAGAGCAGCACCAGCGGCAGACCCGGGCGGTGGCGTGAACTGGCCGCGGCGGCTATTTCGCCGTCGACCGGGATCAATCGACTGGCATTCGGCCGACGCTTCGGCGGGGTGTTCCGCAGCTACAACCCGGCGGTGTTTACCCGCATCGACATCGGCGCCAGCCTGACGCCGCACTTCACGTCAAACGTGAACGTAAACGCGGACCTCAGCGCGCCGCCCGCCTCGCAGACGCTGAAGCGCGGCGAGGCGAGCGTCGACTTCACGATGGCCTACGGGCTTCCCGGCAAGCCGGACTACACCTACACACGCCCCTTCGATTACTTCCACTTCGAGTTCGTGGCCTCTACCGCCAATACCTTTGAAACCGTCTTCAGCCGCGGCCTGCTCATGGGTACGACCTACGGGACGGGGGCCAGTTACCGCGGCATATGGGGCCTGTACGGCACCTATTCCTACGTCGCGCCGCAGATCTTCCGCGTTTCGAACACCGGGCTGGCGCTCGGTACCACCGGGCAGTGGTGGATATCCCGGTCGGTAGCACTGCAGGGCACCGGTCTCGCCGGTGTCGGCTATGGCGGAGGCGGCGTCATACACGGGGCTGGCGTAGCCTCGGCCGGCATTTTCGGCGACGGGCAACGCGATTATCACTACGGCGTCACGCCGCAGGCGCTGCTCGCCTTGCGCCTGATCGTTGGCGACCGCTTCTCGGTCGACGCGTCCGCGCGCGATTACTACATCAGCCGCTTCGGCGCCACCGAGAGCACCGGATCGGAGAACATTGCGCGTGCGGACGTCTCCTTCACGGTGCGCGTCTACAACCTGCACGGCATCACGCTCAGGTACGCCGAGTCGCGCCGCGACGGGCGCTACGCGACCCTGCCGACCTCGCACCAGACCATCGGAACCATCAGCATCGCCTATACGCTGCTCGGGCAACTCCATTTCGGTGCAGTGGACTGGCGTCCGGCGATCGAGCGGCAGCCCTGAGCGTCGCCTGCATTGCGCACCGCCCTGCCGCGGCCCTCGACGCGGCGCGTCCCATCCAGCGGTGCAGGAGATTTGTCGTGCGTACCACTTATGCGGTCGTGATTGTCGCGATGTTCTCGCTGCGCGCCGGTACGGTTGCGGCGGCGGACAGCCAGACACTGCTGGCTGGCGACATCGTGACCGGCCTCACGCCTTTCGTGACTTTCGGCATCGCGTACTTCAAGCACGACACCGAAGGCGAAAAGGAGTGGGTGCGCGACCTCGTGGTCAACGAGGTCGTCAATACCGGTCTTCGCGTTGCCTTCAACCACACGAGCCTCGGCAAGCGGCCGGACGGCAGTTCCTACGGCTTTCCGTCCGGACACGCCGGCTTCATGTTCTCGCAGGCCGGCTTCCTGCAGGAGCGGTACGGATGGGCCTACGGCGGACCCGCCATGGTCATCGCATCGGCGGTGAGCTACATACGCGTCCGCGAGAACAAGCACTACTGGCGCGACGTGATCGCGGGCGGCGCGCTGGGCTACGGCGTCGCACTCGTGACGGTCACGCCGCTCAAGGCAACCCACCTGGCCCCGATTGTCGGGCCGGACTGGATCGGCATACGCTTCAGCCGGTCGTTCTGAACAGCACCGCTGCGCGCACGGGATGACGCCCGGACGGCCCGCCGTGCGGCGCGGGCCCGCGGTGTCCCGCGTCGATCAGCGCGCGGACTCGTCGCCGCACTCGAAGTAATTGACGCACAGCATGCCGCCGTAGCGATCCGTGTAGCACGTCTCCTTCGGGGCCTGGCACGGGGATCCGTCCGGCGCGCGAGCAGCCTCGGCAACCAGCGTTCCGCCACTCACGCTCACCCAGGTATTCGGCCGTACGGATTGCAGGTAGAGGAAGTCTCCGTCGCGCAGCAGCGGATCACAGCTCGTCGGTCGATTCGGATCGGGCGTGTCCGCCTTGAAGACAAGGAAGTCCCGGTCCACCAAGGCCGGCGAGCCGGCGTCGGCGGCGACCTCGTTGCCTGGGCCAGGCGCAGTGGCACGCGGGCGCAGTCGGACGACGCCCTGGTCCTCGATCGTGTCGTGCATGCCACTGCGCGTGCCGGCGGCCTCGATGCGGGCCTGCATGCTCTCGCTCGCACGCGCCGTCTTCCCTCCTCCACCCGCTGCGCGGCGCAGCACAATGGCGCTTCCGTCGCGGATGACGCGATCGCTGCCCGGACCATCCGCGAGGCTGAGGATCAGCGGCCGGGCGGCGCCTGCGCCGTAAAGGGAAGTGCTGCGGTTCTTGCGTGCCTCGGTCAGCTCGAGCGTGCAAGCGGCATACGCGGCAACTGCGGCCTGGGGTGGCGGCGGCGGCCGCGACGGCTTTGGCAGAACCCACGCACAACCCGACAGCAGCAACAGGACGACGGCGCCGGTCAGCCTCATGGACGTCGTGTCTGCGCCTCGGTTGAGCTCTCTGATCTCGCGGTGTCTCATCGATGCTCTCGCACGGCAGATACTCTCCCGCCGTCAGGACGACGCGCGGCGACGGCCTTGAACGCCACCAGCGTGGGAACGGCCAGCACGATGCCGGGTATGCCCCACAGCCAGCCGCCGATCCAGATCGCCAGGAACACGATCAAAGGGCTGAGTTCGAGCCGGCGCCCGACGAGCAGCGGCTGAAGGACCTGTCCCTCGAGCGTTACCAGCGTCAGGTAGCCGAGAAACACGAGCAGTACGCGTACCGGGCTTTCGAAGGTGACGAGGGCCACGGTGGTCAGGGTGGTGATCGTGAGGGCCGGCCCCAGGTACGGGACAAAACTGAAGGCCGCGGCTAGGCAACCCCACAGCAGCGGGCTCGGCAGCCCAACCACCTTGGCAAGGGCCGCCGTGGCGAGTCCCATGCCGACGTTGATCACAGCGATCATCGCGAAATACCGACCCACGTCCGTGCGTACCGCTTCAAATGCGCGCACCGCGCGGCCGGGCGCCGTCCCGTCGGTACCGGCCGCAAGCCGGGCGAGCAGCGGAGGACCGCCGATCAGCAGGAACGCCGTCAGCGCAAGGACCGAGAACCCGGTGACCATCGCACCCGGAAGCGCGACCAGGATTCGGGTCGAAAGCGGCTCGCGGCCCGCTGCCGTCGCGGCAGCCGGGTTTCCATCGGCGATGTGCGCGACGCCGGAGGTCGTCCGATCGAACTGCGCCAGGATGTCGCGAGCCGGGCGGAGCTTGCGCTGGATCACCCGCAGTACGGCCGGCGACCCATCCAGCCACTGCCGCGCCGGTTGCCAGGTAGCCTCGAACAACCCGCCCGCCGCGACCACGAGTATCGCGACGAGAATGATCGCGCTCGCGGTACGCGGCACGCGCCGCCGGCGCAGCGCTTCAACCAGCGGCGAGAGCAGCAAGGCGAGATAGACGGCCAGCGCGATCGGCGCGAGTACCGGCTGAGCGAGGTAGAGCGCCGCAGTGACCGTGACAACGGCGATCGCCGAGAGCGCAAATTTGGCCGCCATCCGTGGACGCCGTCGTGGGCGCGCCGCCGCCGCCGCCCGTGCGGCGCGCAATGCAGGGCCGGCCCCAGGTGGAACCAGGCTACTGACGCCGGATTCAGCCGCGCCCAAAGTACTCTCCAGTGCTTTCGTGACCGCGCGGGCCGCTGCATCCGGCCCCGCGCGTTGGCCGGCAGGGCGAAGGCAATGAGCCTGCATCGTTCAGGCTGCCCAGCGAGCTGCAGGGACGACTCTAGCGGGATTGCCGCGACGCATCGGTGCGGTACCGCTCGCAGGGGACGGCGCCCCACGACCATCCTGGCGTCGGCGTTCGCGTACAGACCACGACGCGGCATTCCGATATCGTGCCGACCTTAGGCAAACACCTCGCTGCCCGGAGTCTTCAGGAGCCTCGCTTGCCGTCCTGGCGTGTTTCGTCACCCGAGGGTCGTCCGTGATGTCCCGCCGGGCAGCCACACCGAATCGGCGCGCCGGCAGCCTATCGATGATGCTCGGCGCCGCGCTGCTGCCGTTCATCGGCAGCTGCGCCGTCACGCCCGCAAGCGACGCTCTTCAGCTGCCGGCCACGACGCTCAGCGTCATCGGTGCGCCGGTGGTCGTCGACGCACGGACGCGCTTTCGTGCGCTCTTCTGCGCGGTCCTGAGCCGTTCGGAGCCCGGCACACCGGAGCGGCGTTGCGACGAACTGCTCTGGCGCCTGCCCGACGAATCACCGGCCCTGGCGACGCCGACCGGAACACTCTCCCTGGATCCGCGCATGCGTTTGCTGATCGTTGGCGGCGCATTCAGCGATTGCTTCCCGCCCTCGAGCACGCCGTTTGCCGAGGGCGCCAGGCGCCTGCGAGAAATGGGGCTGGTCGTCGAGTACGCCGCGATCAGCGGCCGTTCGCGCAGCGCGTTCAACGCGAAGATTATCGCCGCACACATCGCGACCATTCCCGCGGCAGCGGGCGGCCCACTCGTGGTCATCGGTCACTCGAAAGGGACCGTGGACGTGCTCGAGACCATGGCGCGTTACCCGGAGGCAGCCAGTCGCATTGCCGCCGTCGTCTCGGTCGCCGGCGCCGTCAACGGCTCGCCCATCGCCGATCGCTACCGCGAGGCGTACGACTCCCTGCTGCGCGCCCGTGCGCTGGGACACTGTCCGCCCGGTGACGGTGGCCTCCTCGACAGTCTCAGCCGCTCGACGCGACTGCGCTGGCTCGCGAGCAACACGCTTCCCACGAACGTGAGGCTCTATTCGCTGGCGGCCTTCACGACGCGAGCGCGTCTCGCACGCGCGCTCGCACGCCCCGAGCAGCTGCTATCCAGGATCGACGCGCGTAACGATGGGCAGCTGCTGGC
>Ga0075017_100002606_pt1 | contig 11319 bp, 9 predicted proteins | sample AleBraG_ABR_2012_FD_71475 | JGI IMG/M metagenome (GOLD analysis project Ga0075017, IMG submission 71475) | Freshwater sediment microbial communities in response to fracking from Pennsylvania, USA - Alex Branch Run_MetaG_ABR_2012 | ecosystem: Environmental > Aquatic > Freshwater > Creek >...
CAGCAGGCTCCTCGCTGCCCCGTTGCTCTCACCCATGACGGTCTCCTTGTCCTTTGGCTGTCCGCACAGCCTAGGCGTGGCGGAGCTCGGTCAGCGCCGCGGCCACTTCAAGGGTGCGGTTCAGGATGGCACGCGCTTCCTGCGGGGAAACAGTTGCCAGGCCGGTTTCCGGGGTGACGCGCAGCCGGTTAAGCAACGCTGCCGGCAGTCCCAGTCCCTGCCACGGGCGCATGATCCGCTCCACCAAGGCGGAGTACGACGGCGGCAGCTGGCCTGTGCGCACCGGAACAGTTCCGGCCCACACGCCAACACCGGATTCCACGGCACCGGCAAGCTGTTCCCAGTGGCCGGTGTCCAGATTGTTCAGGGGCACCGCGATGGCGTCGATGCCTGACTCCAGGGCGAGTTCGAGCGCCTTGCGCCAGGAGGCAGCCTCGGCAGTACTTGTTTCATGCTGGGTTTCGATAGGCTCAACCACCGATCCCTGCTGAACCATGGACCCGGTTGCCAGGTTGATCGCGACCTGGGCGAAGCCGGCGCGGCGGGCGGCGGAGACGAAATCAGTCCAGGTTTGGCGGAGCTCCGAAGCCGGAACCGAGCGCAGCGTCCGGTAGCCGGAAACCGTGGGGATGGTGCCGGCCAGTGCCCTGGCCGCCTCGGGTTCATCGATCTGCAGTGTCAGCTCGGCCCCGGGAACCGCTGCTTTCACCTTTTCAACGTGGGCCACCAGGCCGGCGGCCAGTGACTGGGCAACATCCCTCCGGGCGCCGTAGTCGCGCAAGGCCCTCTCGCCGTAGTGCAGGTGAATGGCGGCAGCCAGTGTCAATGGCCCCGTGACGTGAAGTTTCAGGGCCGCCGGCTGCAGGTCCGAGGCCCCGGCAACATCGGCCAGCACATTGATGTCGGTGGACAGCGCCGACACGGCCCGGCGGTGGTCGTTGCCCGGGCGGTCAACAAAGCGCCAGCCGTACGGTTGGATATCGACTGGCAGTTCCACGAGCATCCCTGCCGTGCGCCCGACGGCGTCGGAGCCGATCCCACGGGCGGGAAGGTCCACCAGTGATGGCAGGTGGGGGGCCGTAAACAGGCCGAGGGAAACCTTTGCCGCCTCCACCGGATCGGTGCCCGGCCAGGGGCCAAGGGATGTGCCGCTCACTTCCTGGGGCTCCGGCGGCACCCGCCGCTCGGGAGCCCGCAGCGGGTCCCCCGCAGCCGTGGGCCCATGCGCGTCTGACGGAGGCCTGTGTGAAGAACGTGGTGAGGTGCTCACTGGGGGTGCGTGCCGCCGTCGGCCGGTCCTTGGGAAGAGCCGCCAGGGGCATCAGCGGCCGCGACAAAGCCCTGGCCGTCGCTGCTGGGCACGGGGACAACACCGGTGGCCGCCACGGCCGAATGGCTTTGGGAAATGGCTTGGTGGTGGTGGATGACTTCGCTGATGATGAAATTCAGGAACTTTTCCGCGAACGCGGGGTCCAGATGGGCCGACTCCGCCAGGGCCCGCAGGCGCTGGATCTGGGCCAGCTCACGGTTGGGATCCGCTGCGGGGAGCTGGTGGGTTGCCTTCAGGATGCCCACACGCTGGGTGGCCTTGAAGCGTTCGGCCAGCAGGTACACCAAGGTGGCGTCAAAGTTGTCGATGCTGGAGCGAATGGAGAGCAGCTCCGCCATGACCAACGGATCAACGGAGCCAGAGAGGGAACTGGCGGCCGGATCAAAGTCTTCAACGGACAGGTGCTCTGAGGCGTGGCTCGGTTCGGTCATAAAAACAGTTTAGGTGGTGTGCGTGATGGACAAAACCGGTGTCCATCACGCACACCGCCCCACGGGGCTACCGTGCCGCGATCAACGCCTGGTGGTTGGCGCGGCGCAGTGCCTGTTCGGCAGGATTCGGCACCGGCAGCGAGGCCAGGAGCCGTTTGGTGTAGTCGTCCTGGGGGTTGCCCATGATCTGGTGGCCGATCCCCTGCTCCACCATCTTGCCCTTGTACAGCACACCGACCCATTCGGCGAGGATGTCCACCACGGCAAGGTCGTGGCTGATGAACAGGGCCGCAAAGCCCAGCTCGGACTGGATCTCGCGGAACAGTTCCAGCACCTTCGCCTGGACGGACACGTCCAGGGCGGAGGTGGGCTCGTCGGCAATCAGCAGCTTGGGGGACAACGCCAGCCCGCGGGCCAGGGAGGCCCGCTGGCGCTGGCCGCCGGAGAGCTCGTGCGGGAACCGTTTGGCGTAGGCGCGCGGCAGCTGCACGGATTCGAGCAACTCCTGAACCTTCTTGGTGACCTCCGGCCCGGACAGCTCCGTATGGATCAGCAGGGGTTCGGCCACGCACTCACCAATGGAAAGGTGGGGGTTGAAGGAGGCGGCCGGGTCCTGGAACACAAAGCCGATGTCCTTGCGGTAGCGGCGGAAAGAGCGCTCCCTATAATTGAGCATCTCGTAGCCGAGCACCTTCAGGGAGCCGCCGGTGGTGCGGTTGAGTCCGGCAACGGCCCGCCCAATGGTGGTCTTCCCCGATCCGGACTCCCCCACCAGGCCAAACACCTCTCCGGCGCTGATGGTGAAGGACACCTTGTCCACGGCACGGAACGCGGGGCTGCCAAGCCTGCCCGGATACTCGATTTCCAGCTCCCGCGCCTCAACCACCACCTCCTTGTCCTGGAACGCCCGCTCGGTAAAACCTGCCGAGGCCGAGTTGCGGCCAAGGTGCGGCACGGCGGCCAGCAGCTTTTGCGTGTAGTCCTGTTTCGGGGCGGCAAAGAGCACCTCCGCGGTGGCCTCTTCCACCACATCACCTTGGAACATGACAACCACCCTGTCGGCCAAATCCGCCACGACGCCCATATTGTGGGTGATCAGGACGATGGAGGTGCCGAACTTGTCACGCAAATCGCGCAAGAGCTCCAGGATTTCTGCCTGGACCGTGACGTCCAGGGCCGTGGTGGGCTCGTCGGCCACGATCAGTCCCGGGTTCAGGGCCAGGGCGGCGGCGATGACAACTCGCTGTTTCTGCCCACCGGAGAACTGGTGCGGGTAGTAGTCAACCCGTTTCTCCGGGTCCGGAATGCCCACCTTGCCCAGTGCCTCAATGGCCAGTTTGCGGGCTTCCTTCCTGCCCACGCGTTTGCCTTCGGGGCGGTGGGAGCGCAGCCCCTCGGCGATCTGCCAACCCACGGTGTAGACAGGGTTCAACGCTGTGGAGGGCTCCTGGAAGACCATGGCAACGTCGCGGCCGCGGATTTGGCGCAGCTGGTGCGGGCTGACGGTGATCACGTCGTTGCCGCTGATGATCACGGCCCCGCTGCTGTGGGCGGTTTCCGGCAACAGCCCCAGGATGGCCTTGGCGGTGACGGTCTTGCCGGAGCCGGACTCCCCCACAATGGCCACGATCTCACCCGGGGCCACGGTAAAGGAGACCTCCTTGACGGCAAAGACGTCGCCCGCGTCGGTGGCGAAGGTGATTTTCAGTTTCTCTACGTCAAGCACCGGGCGCAGCCCTGCCTCCGGTGCAACACCATTTTCACTGTGCCGGCTCATGCGTCCACCAATTCCTTGTTCTTGCGTGCCTTCTTCTCGGCACGCTTGCGCCCGCGCAGGCGCGGGTCGTTGAGATCGTTCATGGACTCACCCAGCAGCGTCAGCCCCAGCACCGTCAGCACAATGGCCAGGCCCGGGAACAGGCCGGTCCACCAGATGCCCGAGGTGGCGTCGGACTGGGCGTGGTTGAGGTCGTAGCCCCACTCGGCCGCGGAGGACGGCTCGATCCCGAAGCCCAAAAAGCCCAAGCCGGCCAGGGTCAGGATGGCCTCGGAGGCGTTGAGGGTGAAGATCAGCGGCAGGGTCCGGGTGGCATTCTTGTAAATGTGCCGGGCCATGATCCGCACGCTGGAGGCGCCCACCACAATGGCCGATTCCACGAACGGTTCCGCCTTCAACCGGATGGTTTCGGCACGAATCACCCTGAAGTACTGCGGGATGTACACCACGGTGATGGAGATGGCCGCGGAGAAAATCCCCGACCACAAGCTGGAACGCCCCTGACTGATGGCAATGGACATGACCATGGCCAGCAGCAACGTGGGGAACGCATAGATCGCATCCGCAACAACCACCAGGATCCGGTCAAGCCAGCCGCCCAGGTATCCGGATACCAAGCCAAGGATCACGCCGATGAAGATGGAGAGCACCACGGCCACCACAATCACCAGGAAGGCCGTCTGGGCCCCCCAAATGGTGCGCGAGAGGACATCGTAGCCTCCCGCCGTCGTACCCCATAGATGGGTGGAGGACGGCGGCGCCTGCGTCTGGTCGAAGCGCTGGCTGAAGCCGTAGGGGGCAAGCCAGGGGGCAAAGGCGGCTGTCAACAGGAAGCCGACGGTCATGACCAGGCCGGCCACGAGCATGCCACGCTGCAGGCCCATGCTCTTTTTGAGCTGGGATATCACCGGCAGGCGGCTAAAGAGCGAGGATTTCGTTTCCATTCTCAGTACCTCACCCTCGGGTCGATGAGCGCGGCAATGACGTCGACAATGAAGTTGGTCAGTGCCACAATCACGGCCAACAGGGCCACAATGCCTTGCACTGCCACGAAGTCGCGCGCCGTGAGGTAGTGGGCCAGTTGGAAGCCCAGGCCCTTCCATTCAAAGGTGGTCTCGGTCAGCACGGCACCGCCAAGGAGCAAGGCGATTTGCAGGCCCATGACGGTGATGATGGGGATCAGTGCGGGCTTGAACGCGTGCTTGGTGAGCAGGCGGTACTCGCTGACACCGCGGGAGCGCCCGGCCTCAACATAGTCCTTGCTGAGCGTGCCGATCACATTGGTGCGCACCAGGCGCAGGAAGATGCCTGCGGTCAACATGCCCAGGGCGGCGGCGGGCAGCACCGAATGCTGGACCACATCCCAAAAAGCGTCCATGTTTCCGCTGCGCAGGGCATCCAGCCAGTAGATACCGGTGGGGTTGGCCAGCTGGGTCATGAAAATCTCGGTTTGGACGCTGGCACGTCCGGCCACCGGGAACCATCCCAGCCAGATGGAGAAGATGAGCTTCAGGAGCAGCCCGGCAAAGAAGACCGGTGTGGCATAGAAAAGGATGGCCGAGACGCGCAGGACGGCGTCCTGCCATTTGTCGCGCTTGGAGGCGGCCATCATGCCGAAGGGGATGCCGATCAGCAGTGCCACCACCAGGGAGTTCACGGCCAGTTCCAGCGTTGCCGTGCCATAGGTGGCGAGCATGCCGGTAATGGGCAGGTTGTCCGAGATGGTGCGGCCAAAGTTGCCTGTCACCATCTGGCCCAGGTACTCGAAGTATTGGATGAAGATGGGCCGGTCATACCCGGCCTGGTGGATCCGCAGGGCCAGTTGGTCCGGTGGCAGCCGCCCGCCCAGGGCCGCCGTGATGGGGTCGCCGGTCAGGCGCATCAGGAAGAACACCATGGTGACCAGGATCAGGATCGTGGGGAATATCAAGGCGAAGCGGATGAGCAGATATTTGCCCAGGCTCCCCCCTGCCTTGTTCTTGCGTTGGGGTGCCTGCACAGCGGGTTCCGCCGGCAGGTCAATCAGAGCTGTCATGTGTTCCTGCTTCTATGCTGCAAAGAATTCTTGGGGTCCGTGCAAGAAGGCGGGACGCCCTGGTGGAGGCCCCGCCTTCTTGCATCGTCATGTGTCAGTGGCCAAGTGCTACTTGGACAAGACACCCAGGCGGAACTTGAACGATGCGTCCAGGGTGTCCTTGGTGCCGTTGACGTTCACATTGGATACGGCCACCTGGGCGCCCTGCAGCAGCGGGAGCGTGGAGAGGTCCTTGGACTCGGCTGTCTGGATGTCCTGGATCATCTTGGTGCGCTGGGCCGGGTCGTTCATGGTCAGCTGCTCGGTGATCATGCTCTGCACCGACGGGTTGCTGTAGTGGTTCTTCAGGAAGTTGTCGGTGCTGAAGAACGGCGTCAGGTAGTTGTCGGCGTCCGAGTAATCGGGGAACCAGCCCAGCTGGTACATCGGGTAGGCGTCGGCGGTGCGCTGCTTGGAGTAGGAGACCCACTCCGTGGACTGCAGGTTCACCTTGAACAGCTTGCTTGCCTCCAACTGTGCCTTGATGGCAGCGTACTCATCGCCTGAGGAGGAACCGTAGTGGTCCGGGTTGTATTGCAGGTCCAGTGTCACGGGGGTGGTGACACCGGCGTCGGCCAGTGCCTTGGTGGCCTTGGCAACATCCGGGCCGCCCTTGCCGTCGCCGTAGGCCGACTTGAGCGGTTCAATGGCACCTGTGAATCCGGCCGGGACGTAGGAGTACAGCGGCAGGTACGTGCCCTTGTAGACCTGGTTGGCAATGGCGGCACGGTCAACGGTGTCTGCCATCGCCTGGCGAACGGCAAGTGACTTTGCCGCATCAGGGGTGGCCGTCTTGGCACCGAAGGGCATGGTGTCGAAGTTGAAGACGATGTAGCGGATTTCCCCGCCCGGGCCGATGTCCACCTTCACGGTCTTATCCGTCTTCAGGCTTTCAATGTCCGTGGCCGTCAGGCTGCGCCAGGCAACATCAATGTTGCCCTTTTGCACATCAAGCTTGAGGTTGGTGGAGTCGGCGTAGTACTTCATGGTCACCGACTCGGACTTCGCCGGGCCAAGGAGGCCCGTGTAGGCCGGGTTCTTCTTGAAGGAGATGAGCTCATTCTTCTTGAAGGAGTCAATGGTGAACTGGCCGGCAAAGGACTTCCCGGCAATGATGGCCTCATCATCGGTGACCTTGTCGGCGCTGAAGACGGAGTCATCGACGATGGGCCCTGCCGGGCTGGTCAGCACCTGCGGGAATGTTTGGTCGTTGCCCAGCTTGAGCGTGAAGACCACGGTGGTGGGGTCCGGGGCGCTGACACTGGCAAGGTTGGCCAGGAGCGTTGCGGGGCCGTTCTCATCGTTGATCTTCAGCTGGCGGTCGAAGGAGAACTTTACGTCCTTGGAGTCAAGGTCGGTGCCGTTGGCCCATTTCATGCCCGGCTTGAGCTTCACCGTGTACTCGGTGGGAGAGGTGAACGACGCCGACACGGCCATATCCGGCTTCGGGTCGGCACTGCCGGGCAGGGAGTTCAGCACGAACGGATAGATCTGGTTCATCACCATGAACGAGCCGTTGTCGTAGGAACCGGCCGGATCCAGGAACGTGGTCTTGTCGGTGGTGCCGACGATGACCGGGGCCCCGGACGCCCCACCCGAGGTGGAGCTGGATCCCCCGCTGGGACCCGTGCAGGCCGTCATGGCCAACACGGACACACCGGCAACGGCGATCACCGAGCTTAGTCCAAACTTATTCTTAGCCATCAGCAAACTTTCTCTAGTTCTTCCTCATGGAACAGGCCACACAACACTGTGTGACCTGCACCACTTACCTAATGACCAAGTTCTATCAGACTTAGGGGTTGGGCTACGCATGGACCCGGAAGTTGCAACCAGATGGTTACCTAATTTTTCAGCTGGTCATGGATTTGCTGCGATTCTCCGGCGCAAATTCCGGGTCCCGCCCAAACCAGCCCGCCAGGCGGCCGTAGGCATCGGCAGTGAGCGGCACCCGCACCTCATGCCCAATCCCCTTGTCCGGTCCACGGTATTCGGGCTTCATGACCCGTTGCGACCAGGCCAGTGACTGGGTTGCCAGGACCGGGTCCAGGTCCACAGGCACGCCCGTGGCCCTGGCCAGGTCCCAGGAATGGACGGTGAATTCGGCAATCTGCAGGCCGATCCGGCCGCGCAGCGGCGCCTCACCGCCGCCGGGAAGCGCCACCTGTCGGCTGAGGTCGGCGGTGTTCCAGGCACGCATCAGCATCGCGGCGCCGTCTCCGAAGCGGGTGGACCAGTCGGCACCCACGGTTGCGTTGGCCGCCTGCGGATCCACAGTGGTCCCGCGCGCCATGATCGTGTAATTGTGCAGGTCGGCCACCACCAGGTGATGCAGGAGGTCCTGGACGGTCCATTCACTGCAGGGTGTGGGCCAGCGCGCCTGGTTGGAGGAGATTGCGGCAATCACCTCGAGGCTCTGCTCCAGGGCGCGCTCGAGTAGTTGCAATGGGTTCGGAATCAAGTGCGGGGGCATAAGAATTACCTTCCGTGATCAAAATCACCTTGTCAGGGAAGTTTACGCCAGCCGCACAAGCCTTGTGCGGGAAAGACCGCTTATGGCAGTTCCGGGCGGGCCAGGGAGCGCGCCGCATCGATGGTGGCCTGGCCCAAAACCCGTGACCCCTGGTACAGGACCACTGTTTGGCCGGGCGCTACGCCGCGCAGCGGCTCACCCAGGGTGACGGTCAGGTTTTCGCGGGTGACGCCGTCGGCCGTCACCCCCGTGACGAAGGCGCGGGCCGGAACGGGGTCGCCATGCGCGCGGACCTGGGCGTAGCAATCAAACTCGGCACCGGTGGCGACCTCGGTGATGGGCAGCCCGGCCCAGGAGACCTTGATGCCCTTGATCTCATCGATGGCCAGCAGTGCGTGCGGGCCAACGATGACCTTGTTTTCCTTGGGCCGGATTTCCAGCACGAAGCGGGGCTTGCCGTCAGCCGCTGGCGTGCCGAGCTTCAGGCCGCGGCGCTGGCCAACAGTGAACTGGTTGGAGCCGGTGTGCCCGCCCACCTTGGTTCCGGTCTCGTCGAGGATCTCGCCGTCGCTCATCTCAATCTTCTCGGCCAGCCAGCCGGCGGTGTCGCCGTCGGGGATGAAGCAGATGTCGTGGCTGTCGGGCTTCTTGGCCACGGACAGCCCGCGGGCCTCGGCCTCGGCGCGGACCTCGGCCTTGGAGGGGGTGTCCGCCAGCGGGAACATGGAGTGTTTGAGCTGCTCGTGGGTCAGCACGCCCAGCACGTAGCTTTGGTCCTTGGCCCAGTCCGCGGCGCGGTGCAGCTCGGGGTTGCCGTCGGCGTCGGTGATGACCTTGGCGTAGTGGCCGGTGCACACGGCATCGAAGCCCAGGGCGATGGCCTTCTCCAGCAGCGCGGCGAACTTGATGCGCTCGTTGCAGCGCATGCACGGGTTGGGGGTTCGGCCGGCGGCGTATTCGTCAATGAAGTCCTGGACCACGTCCTCCTTGAACCGTTCGGAGAAGTCCCAGACGTAGTAGGGGATGCCGAGCTTGTCACAGGCCCGCCAGGCGTCGTTGGAGTCCTCCACGGTGCAGCAGCCGCGACTGCCGGTGCGCAGGGTTCCGGGCATGCGGGAGAGCGCCAGGTGGACGCCGACGACGTCGTGCCCGGCATCCACTGCCCGTGCTGCGGCGACGGCGGAGTCAACTCCACCGCTCATGGCGGCCAATACTCGCATTACGTACCTTTCAATTGGTGCAAAAAAATCTATTCGTGCGGCCCGTGGTGACACCCGCCCGGAGGCGGCAGTGCCTCCGCCTAGCGGGCGGTCGTCATCGCGTGCTGGCGGTTTGAATGCTCGAAACGTGAGCGGCCATGCCTGCTGTTTTTGCGCGTGCATGTGCTTGCGGCAGGGCGGCCACAAAGGCGTCAACGTCGGCGGGGGTGGATGTATGCCCCAAACTAAAGCGCTGTGCGCCACGTGCCGTGTCCTCATCCAGTCCCATGGCCAGGAGCACATGTGAGGGTCGTGGGACGCCGGCGGTGCAGGCGGAGCCTGTGGAGGATTCGACCCCAGCCATGTCCAGCAGGAACAGCAGCGAGTCCCCTTCACAGCCGGGGAAGGTGAAGTGGGCGTTGCCGGGCAGCCGGCCGTCCGGGTCCAGGGCCGGATCGGTGCCGCGCAGCACGGCGTCGGGGACGGCCGCACGGACGGCGGCGATGATGGCATCCCGCAGCCCTGCAATGCGCTGGCTTTCGGCTGCCAGGTTCCCGGTGACGTCCTGGGCGGCTGCGGCAAAGGCGGCGATCCCGGCCGTGTCCAGGGTTCCGGAGCGGACAGTGCGTTCCTGCCCGCCGCCGTGCTGGACGGGAGTGAGCCTCACGGCGCGGCCCAGCAGGAGCGCCCCGACACCGACGGGACCGCCGATCTTGTGGGCGCTGATGGACATCGCGGCCAGCCCGGAGTCCTTGAAGTTCACCGGGACGGAGCCGAAGGCCTGGACGGCGTCGGAGTGGACGGGGATCCCGTGTGCGGCGGCGAGCGCCACGATCTCGGCGATCGGTTCGATGGTGCCAACCTCGTTGTTGGCCCACATGCAGCTGATGAGGGCCACGGAGTCCGCGCCACCGTCGGCCAGTTCCGCTTCAAGGGCGGCCAGGTTCACGGTGCCGTTCGCATCCACGGGCAGCCAGACGGCATGCGCGCCTTCATGCTTTTGAAGCCATTCAACGGTGTCCTGCACGGCTGCGTGCTCCACGCTGGAGACCAGGATCCGGGTGCGTTGGGGTTCGGCGTCGCGGCGGGACCAAAACAGGCCCTTCACGGCCAGGTTGTCCGCCTCGGTTCCGCCGGAGGTGAAGATGACCTCCGTGGAGTGGGCGCCGGCGGCTGCGGCAATGGTTTCCCGCGATGCCTCCACAGTGGCCCGGGCACGGCGGCCCGCGCCGTGCAGCGAGGATGGGTTGCCGCTACGGCTGATGACTGAGGTGAGTGCGGCGAGGGCCGGGGCCGATATAGGCGTGGTCGCCGCGTGGTCGAGGTACACGGGCACCCACCAATTCTACGGCACTGCGCGACGCCGGCGTACTCGGCTCCGCGGCGGTCCCTGAGCGGTCCCCCGCGCCGAGGTAGACGGTGCGCTGCGAGCAGGCAGGAACGAAGCGTCTTCCTCGGCACGGGCCCCTCTTCCTCGGCGAGGGCGCGCACCCGGCTACGTCCTGGGCACCAGCCGGGCGCAACAGTGGGAACGTTCGGCATCCGGCTCAACACTGTGCCCGGAGTCCCCGCACCCCTCCAGGGCGCCGTTCAGCAATGAGCCGTTCATGGCACACACCACGCCGGTGTGTGCCTGCGCCAATCGGTGGAACGGGCAGTTCGCCATGACGGTGCCGCCGGCGCCGTCGGGCTGCGGATCGTAGCCGGTCTCCGCCAACAGTTGGTGCAGGGTGCCCGCGTTCGCACCCAACTCACGTCCGGCGTCGAACGCCACAGCGGAGAGGGCGGTCTGGATGTCCTGGGCAGTGTCGATGGAGCGCTGCACGGCGGAGGCCAGGAGCTGGGCGGCGAGATCATAGTGGCGGGGCGGCACGGACGCTGCCACCTCCTGGACGGCCGCGGCGTAAAGCTTGGTGGGCCGGCCCGAGCCTGGGCCGGTTCGCTGGCCAACCTTCTGGAAGTCCACCCGCAGCAGGCCCTGCGCCACGAGCCTGTCCAGGTGGGTCCTGACGGTGCTTTTGGGCAGGTCCAACAC
>Ga0075017_100002607_pt1 | contig 11314 bp, 9 predicted proteins | sample AleBraG_ABR_2012_FD_71475 | JGI IMG/M metagenome (GOLD analysis project Ga0075017, IMG submission 71475) | Freshwater sediment microbial communities in response to fracking from Pennsylvania, USA - Alex Branch Run_MetaG_ABR_2012 | ecosystem: Environmental > Aquatic > Freshwater > Creek >...
GCTCTCGGGCACCGCGGCAATGGTGGAGGATGCCGGCGCCGACGCGTGGCTGCTGGTGGTCGCGGCCACACCCGACGGGACCGCGCAGCTCCTCGTCGCGCCGGGCACCGCGGGAGTGTCGTTCGCCCCAGTCGACGGGCTCGACCTGTCCCGCCGCTACGCGGATGTCACCTTCACCGGTGCCACGGCTCCCGCGTCCGCCCTCGTCGGCGCCGTCGGCGACCGCGCGCTCGCGGAGCGGCTGCTGGCGCTGGCGAACGTGTTGACCGTCGCCGAGTGCGTCGGTGCGATGCACCAGGAGTTCGAGATGACGGTCGACTACGCGAAGCAGCGCATTGCCTTCGGGCGACCGATCGGTTCGTTCCAGGCGATCAAGCATCTGCTCGCCGACACGTCGACGATGCTCGAGGTGAGCAAGGCCGTTGCCCTCGCGGCCGCGCGCCAGGCCGGCGACGACGACCCGCACGGTGCGCAGGCGGCGAGCCAGGCGAAGGCCTTCGTGGCCGACGCGGCGATGGACCAGGCGCAGGCCTGCTTCCAGGTGTTCGGTGGGATCAGCTTCACGTGGGAGCACGACCAGCACCTGTTCTTCCGCCGCATCACCACCGGCGCCGAGCAGTTCGGCGACGCGGCATGGCACCGCGAGCACGTGTGCGCGCTCGCCGGCATCGGGAGCGTTGTGCGATGAGTGACGAGATGATCAGCGTCGACGACTTCCGCGCCGAGGCGCGTGCCTGGATCGAGGCCAACCTCGAGGTCGCACCGCCCGTCGAGGGACGCGGTGCGCGCACCGAGAACGTGAGCCCCGAGGAGATCGCCGCGGCGCGCGTCCTGCAGCGCAAGTTGTTCGACGCCGGCTTCGCCGGCATCTCGTACCCCAAGGAGTACGGCGGCCGCGGCCTCTCACCCGCGCACGAGCACGCGTTCGCCCAGGAGGCGTCCGGCTACGTCACGCCCGACTTCGGCGGCGCCGGCGCGGTCACCTTCGGCCCGATCGGGCGGTCGATCCTCGAGCACGGTTCCGACGAGCTCAAGCGCGAGCACCTGCCCAGGATCCTCTCGGGCGAGGAGATCTGGTGCCAGTTCTATTCGGAGCCCGAGGCGGGCTCCGACCTCGCCGGCATCCGGACCAGCGCGGTGCAGGACGGCGACCACTACGTGCTGAACGGCTCGAAGATCTGGAGCACCGGCGCGTACTACGCCGACTGGGCGATGTGCCTGGCCCGCACCGACTGGGACGTGCCCAAGCACCGCGGACTCACCTGGTTCGTGGTGCCGACGAACGCACCGGGCGTGACGGTCAACCGCATCGAGCAGATCGACGGCGCCGCCGGCTTCTGCGAGGAGTTCCTCGACGACGTGTCGATCCCCACCTCGTACGTGCTCGGCGAGGTCGGTCAGGGCTGGTCGGTCACGCAGACGATGCTGATCTACGAGCGCGGCGCCGGCATGTCGGGTTCGGCGGGCGAGCCCCGTCGCGTCGCCCCCGACATGGTGGCGCTGGCCGCGAAGGTGGGTCGGCTCGACGATCCGATCGCACGTCAGTGCATCGCGCGCGCCCACGTCCTCGACTGGGCGCAGTACCACCTCGGACGCCGCATCGGGGCCCGCCTGCGGAGCCCCGACCGCCCCGCGCCGGCGATCGCCGCCTACGGCAAGCTCGCGATGGGCACCTTCATGCCGATCCGCGCGCAGCAGGGCGTGTACATCGGCGGGTCGCGCGCGCTTTCCTGGCCGCGAGGCGACGAGGACGCGCGCCAGGCGTCGATCAACTACCTGAACGGTCGCATGGTCTCGATCGCCGCGGGCACCAACGAGATGCAGCGCAACGGGATCGGCGAGCGCGTGCTCGGCCTGCCCCGCGAGCCGAGCTTCGACCAGACCAAGCCGTTCGCCGAGGTCGTCCGCGAAGCCCGCAACTGGTCCGGCAAGGTCGGCTAGGCGCGCCAACTCCCGAACTTGCGTCGCTCGGACCGGTAGTACCGGGTTCAGCGACGCAAGTTCGGTCAATCGAGCTCGTCGAGGAGTTGCTCCATGAGGGGCACGAACATGATGAGCCAGTCGGGGTCCTCGGGCTCCTGGCCGATGCCGTGCGCGACCGCGCGCAGGCTCATGCGCAGCAGGATGATCGCCATGCGGAACCCGCAGAAGGCCTCGTACCAGCGCAGGTCGTCCAGCGCGACGCCCGACAGCCGCTCGTAGGTCGCGGCGGTCTCGTCGGTGTCGAACATCGCCGGGACCTCCTTGCCGCCCAACGCCGACATCCAGCCGAACATCTGCTGGAAGAACGTGGTCCACGCGACGTCGACTTCGCGTGGCCCCACCGTCGCCATCTCCCAGTCGAGGATCCCGACCGGCACGAAGTCGCGGTAGATGATGTTGCCGGGACGGCTGTCGCCCCAGTTGAGGACGCTCGCGGCGTTGGCCGGCAGCTTCTCGCGCAGCTCCGTGTACGCGCGCTCCATCAGCGGCAGGTCGCGACCCTCGCGCGCCCAGTCGTAGTAGCTCCGCTGGTACGTGAGCTGGCGCTCGAGCGCGGTCGCACCGGGGGTGCCCGGCCGCAGGAACGCCGCATCGTCGTCGTCGGGGACGGTGTGGAGCCGCGTGAGCACCTCGACGGTCGACTCCTCGAAGCGGCGGAGGTCGGCGGGCGAGCCGCGGAGGAACCAGCCCTCGTCGTCGGTGAGGTAGTTCGGGTTGTCGGAGGGCACCTCGCCTTCGATCTGGCGCACGACGAGGAACGGCACGCCGAGCCAGTGGTCGACCTCCTCGAGGTGGACGACCTCGGGCACCGGCACATCGGTCTTCGCCCACACCAGCTCCATCACGTCGCGCTGCAGGTGCAGGTCGTACTGCGGGAACGTGGGGTACGGCGCGTCGGGTGACGGTGAGAGACGGGCGACGAGCGGCTCGTCGTCGAGGTGGAAGAGGATGGTGTCGTTGGCCATCCCGCTCTGCGGGACGCGGAAGTCGCTGATGGTCGCGCGCGCGCCGCGGAGTGCCTCGGCCCACGCGGTGAGGCCGGCCTGCAGCTCCTCGGGGCTGCGCCGCCAGGGGGTGTCGCCCAGCTCGGGTCCGGTCATCGTCCACCTCTCGTGTCTCGCGCTCGGAGCGCCGTGCAACCTACGCGGAACGGCCGGCCCTCGCGGGCCGGCCGTTCGCCACGACGTGCGTCGCCGCTAGGCGTTCGCGGGGAGTGAGACGCTCTGCCGGTTCGACGGTTTGCAGTCGAAGGTGCCCGCCTTGCTCGGGTATTCACGGACGTACTTCGTGCCGTCGAATTCGAGGATCATGAAGCACGGCGAGCTCTGTCGGGCGGCCGGGTTCATGGTGCCCCACATGCCGCCGGCGTCGAACTGGTTCGTGTTCCCCAGCGCGGTGAGCAGGTTGGCACGCGTGAGGCCGTCCACGCCCTTGTCCTTCACGACCTGGTTCGCGGCCTGCTGGAAGAGCAGCGTCGAGACCCAGCCCCAGACGGCGAATCCATTGAGGTTGTCCTTGCCGACGTACTTGACGAAGGCCGCGAGCGTCTTGTTCGCCTTGGACTCGGTGAACGGGAGGAAGTTCATGACGACATGCGTGTTCGCCATGGTGTTGCCGGCGGCGATCACCTTCGCGTCGTAGCACTGGATCTGGCAGGTCCAGACGAACTTCGGGTCGGTGAGGCCCTGGAGCTGCGCCTCACTGCGCATGGCGATCACGTTGTCGACGGGCTGGCCGGTGAGGTTGTAGTTGTCGCCGTCGTTCTTCATCTGCTGGATCAGCGGCGTGAAGGCGCTCTGCGGTGCGCTGCTGCTCAGCACCGTCTGCCCGGTGATGTCGATGCCGCCCTTCTGCGCCAGGAGACCGAGTGCATAGGTCGAGTGCGCGGTCGACTTGGAGTCGTTGCTGTAGACGAGCGGGCCCTTGAGCTTGGGGCCATAGGTCTTCACGTAGTACTTCGAGTCACCGGTCTGGCCGGTCGCGGTCTGCGGATCGGAGGTCACCGTGTCGCAACTGATCAGGTTCCCCGAGATCGGGAACGCGATCTTGGCGCAGGCCTCGCCGTTGCCGTTCGCGATCGCAGGGACGTCGGGCATCCCGATCGGCTGACCCGACTTGTCCTTGCAGGTGAGCGCGTCGTCGAAGCTCGAGATGAGGAACATGCCGGTCCCCACCAGCGCGTAGTCGCTCGCGCAGGCCGTGATGATGCTGTTGCGGGCCTCGTTGGGGTTCAGCTTGGAGTCGTAGAAGTCGACCACCAGCTTGCGCCCACCGATGCCGCCGTTGGCGTTGATGTACTTCACCGCGCCGGCGACCCCGTCGACGCCCCCCTTGAACAGGCCCGGCGCGATCGCGTTGTCGACGTCGGCGATCTGCGCGATGTGGATCTGGGTGGCGGTGACGCCCACCTCGGTGGCAGTCGGCTTCGCCTCGGCCGCGCCGCCGGTGGCGGGCAGCACCGCGAGGGTGGTGGCCACGGCGACGAGTGCGGCGAGCGCGCCGACGGCGCGCCTGGACAATCCGGACAAGGTCTTCCCCCCTGGTGAAGCGGCTCCGGGTCGTTCCCCGGCGCCCTCGTCGGGAGCCAAGATGTCAGACGTATGACCTTTCGTCAAGACGCCGTGGCAGCCCGATCCTGGAAATGTCATAATGATTCGACGGCCCCCGGAGCCCACACCAGCCACTGCCCGGGAGCAGCCCCCACCACGAGGAGAGCCATCCCATGGCCGAGCTTCCCTTCCGGGCGATCGACGCCGACCAGCACTACTACGAGCCGCTCGACGCGATGACGCGCCACCTCGACCCCGCCTTCAAGGACCGGGGGATCCAGGTACTCATGAAGGGCACGCACACGATCCTCATGGCCGGGCGTGAGTACTTCCGCTTCGTGCCCAACCCCACCTTCGACCCGATCATCGTCCCGGGCTGCCTCGACCCGCTGTTCCGGGGCCAGATCCCCGAGGGCGTCGACCCCCGCTCGCTCCCGAAGGTCGAGCCGCTGCCCACCACCTACCGCAACGCGGTCGATCGCGTGCCCGTGCTCGACGAGCAGCAGCTCGACAAGGTGCTCATGTTCCCGACCATCGGGTGCGGCGTGGAGCAGGCGCTGCGCTTCGACATCCCTGCGACGATGGCCACGGTCAGCGCGTTCAACCGCTGGCTGGAGGACGACTGGGGCTTCGCGCACGAGAACCGCATCATCACCACGCCGATGCTGTCGCTCGCCGATCCCGACGGTGCGGTCGCCGAGGTCGAGTACCTCGCGGCGAAGGGTGCGCGCATCGTGAGCATCCGCCCCGCGCCGGTGCCCGACGGCCACGGCAACGGCTACTCGCTCGGCGACCCACGCCACGACGTCGTGTGGCAGGCGCTGGTCGACGCGAACATCGGCGCCTCGTTCCACCTCGCCGACAGCGGCTACAACGCGCACATCGCCGCGGCTTGGGGCTCGACCCCGCGCTTCGAGGCCTACGGCCCGATCGACGTCCTCGGCCGGCTGCTCGTGAGCGACCGCGCCATCCACGACACGGTGTGCAGCCTGCTCGTCGGCGGCGTCTTCTCCCGCTTCCCGCAGCTGCGCGTCGCGAGCGTCGAGAACGGCTCCGACTGGATCCACCTCCTGGTGAAGCGCCTGCGCAAGCAGGCCAACCAGACGCCGTGGGCGTTCGACGACGAGCCGCTCGAGACGCTGCGCCGCAACCTGTGGGTCACGCCGTACTACGAGGAGGACATGCGCAAGCTCGCCGACACGCTCGGCGTGGAGCGCGTGCTGTTCGGGTCCGACTGGCCCCACGGTGAGGGCCTCTCGGAGCCGACCGACTTCGTCAAGGAGCTGCACGCCTTCTCCGACGCGGAGATCGAGCGGGTCATGCGCACGAACGCGCTCGAGTACCTCGGCGAGTCCGTGTCCGCCTGAATCTCCTGACACCATCCGACAGTCGACCGACGGGCGCCTGCGCGCCGCGGTCAGAGGGGGACACCACAACCATGAGCACGGTGCCGCGCGCCATCGACCTCCTGTGCAACACCGACATGGGTGACTTCGAACCGCCCGACTGGATGGTGCGGGTCAAGGAGGACTACTTCAAGAAGGGCGCCGGTCGTTTCCCGAGTCGTGATCTCGACGAGATGCTCGAGGAGATGGACGCGACCGGTACGAAGCGCGCGGTGCTGATGATGAACATGAACAACCCGAGCGAGCGGGTGCGTTCGTTCGTCGACGCCCGGCCCGACCGCTTCAGCGTCGGCCTCGGTGGCCACGACCTGCTGCACCCGATGCCGAACCTCCGCCGGCTCGAGACCTTCCTCGCCGACTGGCCGGTCACCTTCACGTGTGTGGGCCCGTCGTTCTGGGGTGACGGGCAGTACCCGCCCACCGACCCGGTGTACTTCCCGCTCTACACGAAGTGCTGCGAGTTGGAGCTGCCGCTGGTGATGAACGCGGGGCTGCCCGGCCCGCCGCTCCCCGGCGACCCGCAGAACCCCGCGCACCTCGACCGGGTCTGCTACCGGTTCCCGGAGCTCAAGCTCACGATGATGCACGGGGCCGACCCGTGGTGGGACATGGCCATCCGGCTCATGATCAAGTACGGCAACCTGCGGCTCATGACGTCGGCGTGGGCGCCGCGCCACCTGCCGGAGTCGCTGCTGCACTTCATGCGGACGCGCGGCAAGAACCGCATCATGTTCGCCTCCGACTCGCCCGTGCTCACGATCACGCGCACGATCAAGGAGGCCTCGGAGCTCGACCTGCCCGGGGACGTGCTCGAGAACTACCTGTTCAACAACGCCAACGAGTACTTCTTCGGCGGCGAGGCCTGACATGACCATTTCCGAACGCGACCCTCGGGTCCTCCTCGAACGCGACCCCGAGTCGCACATCGCGCACATCACCATCGACAACCCGAAGCGGCGCAACGCGTACGACCCGCCGATGCGGCGCCAGATGCGCACGGATCTCGACGCGCTCGCGTCCGACGACGACATCAAGGTGGTGATCCTGCGCGGCGCCGACGGCGTGTTCAGCACCGGCGCCGACATGGCGAACGCGTACGCGTGGTACGACAGCAAGGGCAAGGGCCCGGACGGAGCGTCGGAGAAGCCCCGCCGGCCCAGCCAGCGTCGCCGGCTCGGCGTCGACCGCGAGAGCTTCGCCTTCTACCACGAGTTCATGTACTTCCCGAAGGTCACGATCGCGCAGGTCGAGACGTACGCGCTCGGTGGCGCGTTCGAGCTGTCGCTGATGGCCGACATCTCGGTGGTGGGGAAGGGCGCGAAGGTCGGGATGCCCGGTGCCCAGCTCCTCGGCCCCGCACTCGGCAACCTGCACCTCTTCTTCCACCGGCTCGGCCCGGTGCTCGCGCGGCGAATGCTGCTGACCGGTGACCAGGTGCCCGCGGGCGACCTGCCCGAAGGCACGTTCACCGACGTGTGCGCCGACGACAAGGTGGCGAAGCGGGCGGAGAAGTGGGCGCAGAAGTGCGCGCGCATGCCCGCCGACGGCATCGCCATCGCGAAGACGGGCTTCGGCCTCGTGGAGCAGACGATGGCCTACAGCGGTGAGGAGGCCACCGGCTTCCTGGTCCACGCGTTCGCCACGAACCTGCGCTTCGAGCCCGACGAATTCAACTTCGTCAAGGAGCGCGCGAAGCTCGGGACGTCGGGCGCGTTCGAGCGCCGCGACGAGCACTTCGGCCTCGACCTCGACGACTGAACGATCCGGCAGCATTCGGCAGCATTCGGGAACCAGGGGGACCACATGAGCGGACGACTCGACGGCAAGGTCGCGATCATCACCGGCGGGGCCTCGGGCTTCGGCCAGTCCGCGGTGTGGCGCTTCGCGGAGGAGGGCGCCAAGGTCGTCCTGGGCGACCTCGACGAGACCGCGGCGAAGGAGACGGCCGAGCAGGCGCCCGGCGGCCCCGACAACGTGAGGATCGTGCTCGGCGACGTGTCCGACCCCGCGGTCGGCCAGGAGCTGGTCGACACCGCGGTGCGCGAGTTCGGCAGCCTCACCACGCTCGTGAACAACGCCGGCATCGCGCAGGGCACGCCCAAGGACACGTGGGACATCCCGATCGAGCGCTGGGACCAGATCATCCGGGTGAACCTCACCTCGGTCTACGTGTGCACGCGTGCGTCGGTGCCCACGATGGTCGCGGGCGGCGGCGGGTCGATCGTGAACGTCGCGTCGATCGCGGCCACGGTCGCCTGCGGCGGGGCCGCGTACGCGGCATCGAAGGGCGGCATCCTCGGCTACACGCACCAGTGCGCGTTCGAGCTCGCGGCCCGCAAGGTCCGGGTCAACTGCGTGTCGCCGGGCTTCATGAAGACGCCGATGTCCACCGGCGAGCGCGAGGGCTTCGACGACGACGCCCAGAAGGAGCGGCTCGCCGCCTTCGCCGGCAACGTGCCCATGCGCGAGGTGGGCCGGGCCGTCGACATCGCGAACGCCATGCTCTACCTCGCCAGCGACGACGCCGCCTACGTCACCGGCCAGGAGATCGCCGTCGACGGTGGTTATCTGTGCCAATGAGCAGTGAGCCGCCGGAAGACGGGACCGTCGTCTACCAGACCGTCCTCTACGAGGCCGACCACGCCAGCGGCGTCGCCACGATCACGCTGAACCGGCCCGACCGCCTGAACGCCTTCAACCGGCAGATGTGCGAGGAGGTGGAGGAGCTCTGGCGGGTGATCAAGGCCGACGACGGCGTGCGCGCCGTGGTCGTCCGGGCCGCTGGCGAGCGCGCCTTCTCGGCGGGGCTCGACGTCACCGAGCCGTTCGGCCAGCCCGCGCTCGTGTGGAACCACACCGACCCGGGAGCGCTGCTCTCGCCGAAGGGCAACGAGCTGTGGAAGCCGGTGGTGTGCGCGGTGCACGGCATCTGCACCGCGGGCGCCCTCTACTTCGTGAACGAGGCCGACATCGTGATCTGCTCGGAGGACGCCACGTTCTTCGACTCGCACGTCACCTTCGGCATGGTCTCCGCGATCGAGCCCGTCGGGCTCATGCGGCGGGTCGGTCTCGGCGACACGCTGCGCATGGCCCTGCTCGGCAACGCCGAGCGCGTCGGCCCCGAGACCGCGTTGCGCATCGGGCTCGTCACCGAAGTCGTCGCCCGCGACGACCTGTGGGCGCGTGCCGACCATCTCGCCCGGACCATCGCGACCTATCCCGCCGCCGCGACGCAGGGCACGGTGCGCGCGATCTGGGAGTCGCTCGACAAGCCCTACCGCGCCGCGGTGGAGCAGGGGCTCATGTACACCCGTCTGGGCAACCCGATCGGCATGGCCGAGGTCGACCGCGAGACGATGGGCAAGCAGAAGCCCGAGATCCGTTGAGCGCACTCGCCGACCGCATCCGTGCCGTCCTGGCCATCGATCCCCGCGCCCCGGCGGTCGAGTTCGAGGGCCGCTGGTACCCGTGGGGCGATCTCGCCCTCGCGGTCGACGAGGTGGAGGCGGCGCTGGCGAAGGCCGGCGGCGGTTCGGGTTCGCCCGTCGGGTTGTTGCTCACCAACCGGCCCACCGCGCTCGGGTTGCTGCTCGGAGTGCTGTGCGCGGATGCCTGCGCGGTCACGCTGAACCCGCACCTCGGCGCGGAGCGCGTGCGTGGTGACCTCGAGATCCTCGAGCTCGCGCTGCTCGCGGGCGACCAGATCGATCTGGACCACATCGGCGGCGCGCCCGCCAACCAGGCGGTGCTCACCCTCACCGATCTCGGTGCACCCTCCACGTTCGACGTGCCCGAGAGTGCAGCCCCGGTCGCTCCCGTCGACGGCGTGGCCGTGCGCATGCTCACGAGCGGTACGACCGGCCCGCCCAAGCGCGTCGACCTCGGCTACACGATGCTCGAACGGGTGATGGTCGGCGCGAAGCACTACGAGGCGAACGCGCGCGACGACGTCGCGCTGCGCTCGGGTGTCGTGATCGTCAACGCTCCCCTCGTACACGTGAGCGGCGTGTTCCGCGTGGTGCAGGCGGTGCTCGACGGTCGCCGCATCTGCCTGCTGGCGCGCTTCACCGTCGAGGGCTGGGCCGACGCGGTGCGCCGCCACAATCCGAAGACGGTCAGCCTGGTGCCCACTGCCATGCGCATGGTGCTGGAGTCCGACGTCGAGGACGACCTCCTCGACGGGGTGAAGTCGGTGATCTCGGGGACCGCGCCGCTCGACCCGGAGGTCGCGGCGGCGTTCACCGACCGGTTCGGTGTCCCGGTGCTCACCTCCTACGGCGCCACCGAGTTCGGCGGTGGGGTCGCGGGCTGGAACCTGAAGGACCACGAGCGGTACCGGGCGGAGAAGCACGGGAGCGTCGGGCGGGTCCATCCCGGGTGCGAGCTGCGCGTGGTCGACCAGGAGACGCTCGCCCCGTTGGCGGCCGGATCGGTCGGCCTGCTCGAGGTGAAGGCCGCGCAACTCGCGGAGCAGGGCTGGATCCGCACCACCGACCTGGCCAAGGTCGACGACGACGGCTTCCTCTGGATCCTCGGCCGCGCCGACCAGACCATCCTGCGCGGCGGGTTCAAGGTCCAGCCGGAGACCATCCGCAGCGCGCTCGAGGCGCACGAAGCGGTGCGCGGCGCGACGGTGTTCGGCATCGACGACGAACGGCTCGGCCAGGTACCCGTGGCCGTGGTCGAGCTGCGCACGCCGGGCGCGGTGACGCCCGGGGACCTGCGCGCCCACCTCGAGCCGCGTCTCGCCCGATACGAGCTTCCCGTCGAGATCGCGATCGTCGACGCGCTGCCGCGCACCCTCTCGGGCAAGGTCGACCTCGCCGCCGCGCGGGGCCAGTTCGAGGCCGCGGGGGAGTGAGCGTGGCCGAGGAGCGCTGGACGTTCGGCGAGCAGCCGCTCGACCAGACCCGCGAGCTGGCGATCGTCCTGCGCGACCTCATGGGCACCGCCGTGGGGCTCGAAGCGGAGTCCGCCGAGCTCGCGACCGCGATCACCGAGCTGCGTGCCCTCCAGGCGCGACTCGCCGCAGCCGGTCCGGCCGACCTGCGCCCGCGTGTCGGGGAGGACGCGCCCCCCGACCGCCGCGTGTACCTCGACCACTCGCGCGACATCGGTGAGTACAACGCCGCGTTCCCGCGCTACGAGATCTCGGTGGCCGACGACCGCGCCGAGGGCACGGTCGAGTTCCCCGTGGTCTACGAGGGTCCGCCCGGGGTGGTGCACGGAGGCTTCCTCGCCGTGTTCTTCGACTGCATTCTCCAGCACCTCAGCTGCGACATGGGCCGGGCGGGCAAGACCCGCGACCTGAACGTGCGGTACCGCCGGCCCGCGCCGATCCGTACCGAGCTCCGGTTCTCGGCCACCCGGAGGGTC
>Ga0075017_100002609_pt1 | contig 11311 bp, 9 predicted proteins | sample AleBraG_ABR_2012_FD_71475 | JGI IMG/M metagenome (GOLD analysis project Ga0075017, IMG submission 71475) | Freshwater sediment microbial communities in response to fracking from Pennsylvania, USA - Alex Branch Run_MetaG_ABR_2012 | ecosystem: Environmental > Aquatic > Freshwater > Creek >...
TTCGCGCCGCCGCGCCCGCTCGCCGAGCTGCTCGACGAGCTCGCGCGCAAGTCCGCGCCGCGGCTCACCGACGTGGCGCGGCCGCCGGCGCCCGCTACGCGCGTCCACTGAGGCCGGCACCGCCGGCGCGCGCTGCCCGTCGCACGACCGCGGCGCCGCGACGCGCGGTCGCCGCCGCCCGCTACTGGTAGCGCAGCGCCTCGATCGGCTGCAGCAGCGATGCCTTGCGCGCCGGATAGAAGCCGAAGAACACGCCGATGGCGGCCGCCACCGAGAAGCCGAGCAGGATCGAGCCGGTCGTGATCACGGTCGCGACCTCGGTCGTCGCGCTGACGAGCAGGGCACCGCCCACGCCGAGCGCGACGCCGAACAGGCAGCCGCACAGCGACAGCACGACCGACTCGAGCAGAAACTGCCAGAGGATGTGGCCGTGGCTCGCGCCAATCGCCTTGCGGATACCGATCTCGCGCGTCCGCTCGGTCACCGACACGAGCATGATGTTCATGATGCCGATGCCGCCGACGACGAGCGAGATGGACGCGATCGCGCCGAGCAGGATCGCCATCATGCGGGTCGCCTGGGCCGCGGTCTCGGCCACGGCCGTCAGGTTGCGCACCGTGAAGTCCGGGTCCGCGCCCTCGCGGATGCGGTGCCGCTCGCGCAGCAGGGCGTCGAGGTCGTGCTCGAGGCCCGCCATCGCGCCCTCCGCGACCGCCTTGACCATGATGAAGCGCACGGTCCCCTGGAACTGGGCGCCGAACAGCTTGCGCTGCGCGGTCGTGACCGGCACGAGCACCGTGTCGTCCTGGTCGCGGCCGTCGAGGCTCTGGCCGCGCGGTGCCATGACGCCGACCACCAGGAACGGCGCATTCTTGATGCGGATCGTCTTGCCGATCGGATCCTCGTCACCGAACAGGTTCAGCACGACGGTCTTGCCGAGCATCGCCACGCGCGTCGCGCCGCGCACGTCGGAATCGTCGAACGGCGCGCCCGCGGCCAGCGCCCACGAGGTCACCTCGAGGTAGTCCGGCGTCGTGCCGTTCACCTGCGTGCCCCAGTTCGACGCGCCATAGACGATCTGCGCGCCGCCCGGCGCGGTCGGCGCCACGGCCGCGACCGCCGGCAGCTCGGCGATCGCGCTCGCATCGTCGAGCGTGAGCGTCGGCGCGTTGCCGCCGCCGAGCCGCAGCCCGCCCTGCGCCGTCGATCCCGACAGCACGATGAACAGGTTGCTGCCCATCGAGGCGATCGACTTCTGCACCCCTTCCTCGACGCCGCGGCCGATCGCGAGCATGAGGATCACCGCGGCCACGCCGATGACCATGCCGAGCATCGTCAGTGCCGCACGCGTGCGGTTGGCCGCCATCGCGGCCAGCGCCTCGCGCAGCATCGCGAGGATCACGAGGCCTTCCGGTACGGTGCCGGCACCGGCCCGTCGTAGTGGATGAGCCCGTCGCGCAGCTGCACGAGGCGGTGCGCGAAGGCCGCGACGTCGACCTCGTGCGTCACGACGACGAGCGTCATGCCGGCGCGGTTGAGCCCCGTGAACAGCTCCATGATCTCGCGGCTCGTCTGCGAATCGAGATTGCCGGTCGGCTCGTCGGCCAGCACGAGTGCCGGGCGCGTCACGAGCGCGCGGGCGATCGCGACGCGCTGCTGCTGGCCGCCCGAGATCTTGTTCGGATAGGAGCGCGCATACTGGCTGAGGCCGACCTGCTCGAGCACGGCGCGCGCCCGCGCGCCTCGCTCGGCCGCGCCGACCCGGCCGTAGACGAGCGGCAGCGCGACGTTGTCCTCGAGCGTCGCACGCGCGAGCAGATTGAAGCCCTGGAACACGAAACCGATCGTGCGGTTGCGCAATCGCGCGAGCGCGTCGTCGTCGAGCGTGCCGACGTCGGCGCCCGCGAGCAGGTATTGGCCGCTGGTCGGCACGTCGAGGCAGCCGAGGACGTTCATGAGGGTCGACTTGCCCGAGCCCGACGGCCCCATGATCGCGACGAACTCGCCCGGCAGCACCGTGAGGTCGATGCCCGCGAGTGCATGCAGTACGCCCGCGTCGGTCGCGTAGTCCTTGTGAACGGCGCGGCAGGCGATGACGGGCGTCGCGGCCATCAGAACATCCGGATGCGCGGCGCCGCCGAGCCCGTCGCGGCCCCGGGACTCGCGAGCCCGACCACGATCAGATCGCCCTCCTTGAGCGCTCCGGTGACCTCCGTGTAGCGGCGATCGGTGCCACCGACCTGCACCCGCACGGCCAGCGGCGCACCGTTGCGCAGAACGTAGATCGAGCGCACCGGGCTCGCGACGCGGCGGGCGCCCGGAGGGCGTGCGTCGTTGCCGGGCTGGGTGCCGGGCCGCGCTGCGGCCGGCGGGCCGCCGTCGGCGCGCGACGATGTCTCGGCCGTGGCCGGTGCCGTCTCGACACCGGGCGGGCGAAAACGCAACGCCGCGTTCGGCACCTTGAGGACGCCCGTGCGCTCGGCCAGCACGATGTTGACGTAGGCCGTCATGCCCGGCAGCAGGATCTCCTCGGGATTGCCGACCGCGACGACGACGTCGTAGGTCACGACGTTCTGCACGGTCTGCGGATTGAGCCGCACCTGGCGCACGACACCCTCGAAGGTGCGGTTCGGAAAGGCGTCAACCGTGAAGCGCGCGTGCTGGCCGACCTTGATGCTGCCGACGTCGGCCTCGGCGAAGTTCGAGTCGATCTGCATCTTCGCGAGGTCCTGCGCGATCTTGAACAGCGTCGGCGTCTGGAAGCTGGCCGCCACGGTCTGGCCGACGTCGACCTCGCGCGAGACGACGACGCCGGACACCGGCGAGCGGATGACCGTGTAGCCGAGGTTGGCACGATCGCGATCGAGCTGTGCCTGGGCGAGGTCGCGCTGCGCCGCGGCCGACTTGGCGACCTGCCGCGCCGTGTCGAGGTCCTGCTGCGCGATGTAGCCCTTCGCGAACAGGTCCTCGGCGCGCACCGCGTTCGCCCGCGCGAGCTCCACCTGCGCGAGCGCGTTGTGCAGGCTCGCCTCGGACTGCCGGACCGCGGCCGCGTAGGTCGAATCGTCGATCTCGAGCAGCACCTGGCCGCTCGTGACGCGCGAGTTGTAGTCGGCGTGCAGCTTGCGAACCGTGCCCGACACCTGCGTGCCGACATTGACGAGCGTGACGGGATTGAGCGTGCCGTTCGCCGCGACCGTCACGACGAGGTCGCCGCGCTCGACCGGCGCCGTCAGATACTGCGCCTGGCTCGAGCCACTGCGCGACCAGACCATGGCCGCGACGGCGAGCACGACGAGCGCGACGGCGACCGCGATCGCCGTGCGGCGCATGGCCGGCTTCACGGCAACGTTCCGACATTGTCGAGCGGTGCTGCGCTCGAGAGCCGCCCGAGTGCGAGCGCGAGCTGCGCGCGCGCGACCTGCCAGCCGCGCTCGGCCGCGATGCGCTGCTGCTGCGCGGCGGCGGCGGCGGACTGCGCCGTCAGCACGTCGACGATCGTGCCGACGCCGGCCTGGTAGCGGCCGAGCGCGACCTGCTCGTTCTCGCCGGCGCTCGCGCGCAGCGCGTCCGTCGCGCGCAGCTGCTGGCCGGCCGAGTCGAGCCCCGCGTACGCGTTCCAGACGTCGAGCGACACCTGCAGGCGCACCTGCTCGGCATTGGCGTCGCGCGCCGCGAGCGCGGCCTCGGCCTGGCGCACGCGATAGCTCGTGCTGAAGCCCGTGAACAGCGGCACCGTGACGTTGACGCCGATCGAGTTGTAGTTCTGGGACGGGAAGCCGCGCGTGTCGGCGTAGTTGCGCGCCGCGCCGACCGAGATCGACGGCCGGCCCGTGGCGCGCGCGGCGGTCACGTCCGCGACCGCGGAGTCGCGCTGCGCCTCGGCGGCGGCCAGGTCGGGGCGCTGCCGGGCCGCCTCGGCCAGCAGGTCCGCGATGCGCGCCTCGAGCGCCGGCACCGCGGTCGGCACGGCCGCCGGCGCGAGCGCGAGCGGCTGGTCGGCCGGCGCACCGAGCGTCACGGCGAGCGTGCCGCGCGCGCTGGCGAGCTGCCCGGCGGCCTGCACGCGCGAGAGCACCGCCTGGTCGTGCGCCGTCTCGGCCTGCAGCACGTCGGCGCGCGTGGCGACGCCGGCATCGCGCCGGCCGCGCGCGACCTCGAGGCTGCGCGCCGCCGCCCGCTCGGCGCTGACGCTCGCGGCCAGCGCGGCGTCGGCGGCGACCACGCCGTAGTAGGCCTCCACCGCGCCGAGCACGACCTGCTGGGAGGCGCTGTCGGCGCTCGCTGCCGCCGCGTCGAGCAACCGCCGCGCGCTGTCAATGCGTGCGCCACGACCGCCGAAGTCGTACAGCAACCAGGAGAGATTGAGCGCCGCGTCGGTCGTGCGCTGCGTGGCCTGCGCGCTCGAGCCGGGAATCGGCGTGCCGCTCAGCGAGCGTACCGTGCCGTCGGTCCAGGTGTCCGAGGCGGTACCGGTCAGTGACGGGAGCCATTGGCTTTCGGCGACGCCGAGCGCCGCCGCCTGCTGGCGGGCCGCGGCCCAGGCGCTGCGCGTGGCGGGATTGCGGCAGAGCGCAAGGTCGACCGCCGTCGCGAGCGCGAGTGGCGCCGCCGGCAGCGCGCAGTCGCGGCCGGCCGGCTCGCCGTGACCGCCGACGCGGTGCAGGCTGCTCTCCGTGCCGAATGGGTCGGCGGTCGCGGCGCCCGCGTGCGGTACGGCCAGCTGGCTCGCGATGACGCAGATGAGCTGCAGGAGGCCGCTCGGCAGCAGGCGTGCCGCATTGCGAAAGCCGTGTTTCATCAGCCTAGTTTAGACGCGGGCGCGCAGGCATGTCGCAAGATGCGCAAAGAACGGCAAAGCATGGGCGCGCGCTGCGGCAAGCGCGTCAATCCTCGCCGACGTCTCTGTTGACGGGCTCGCGGGGCCGCACGGGCGGAGCCGGCTGCCCAAACCACCGCTCGGCCAACAGCTCGATACGCCGCCCGGTGAGCAGCAGCGTGAACGCAATGGCGAACAGCTCGGTCGCGAGCAGGAGCTCACCGAGGCCGCACAGCACCGCGAGCCCGGCCGTGAACCAGATCGCAGCGGCGGTCGTCAGGCCCGTCGTGCGGCCGGAGTCCGGCCGGTGCAGGATCACGCCGGCCCCGAGGAAGCCGATCCCCGTGAGTATCCCCTGTACGACGCGGCTGACGTTTGCCATGTCGACGGCCGACCCGGCGAGCATGCCGAGCGTCATGCCCGCCGTGCCGAGCGCCACGAGGCCAAAGGTGCGCAACCCGACGCGCTTGTGATGCAGGTCGCGATTGAGCCCGATGATGCCGCCGTACAGCAGTGCGAGCCCGAGCCGCAGGGCGATGTCGGCAATGGCGAGCGTCGTTCCGGTCATGTGCGTCACTCCCCGGGGCAGGATCTGCGGTTCGCCACGATGCCTCGTCGGCGGCGGCGCGTCGAGATGTGTGGTACCGCACACGAGCGGTGGTGCGATCCACGCGTCCAGCTGAAGCCTGGGTTAAATTGCGTACAGCATTGGCCCCGCGCGCCCGCGAGGGGTCAACCTGCGCTTGCGGGGGTCGTTACGACCCCCGACAGCCGGCCCGCGCCGGTCGCCGTACGCGCAGCCTGGGCTGCGCTGACCCAGGCGGCCTGGAGCGAACCGCAACGAGGTGATCATCATGCGTCCGTCCCGTCTTCGCAACACCGCATTCCGCGTGCCGCTCGCGTTCCTGCTGCTCGCGCTCGCCGGCGCCGCGCACGCCGACGAGGCGCGCGATCCTTCCGGCCGCGTCGCGCGCGTGAGCCTGACGCAGGGCACGGTCTCGCTCGAGCCGGCCGGCACCGAAACCTGGATCGCGGACGTGCTGAACCGGCCCCTGACAACCGGCGACAAGCTGTGGGCCGACCGCGAGTCGCGCGCCGAGCTGCACGTGGGCTCGACGGCCGTGCGGCTCGGCAGCTCGACCGGCATGGCGCTGCTGAACCTCGACGACCGCAACCTGCAGCTGCAGCTCACCGCCGGCACGCTCGAGCTGCGCGTGCGGTCGCTCGCGCCCGACGAGACGCTCGAGGTCGCCACTCCGACCGCGTCGGTCTCGGTGCTGCGGCCAGGTGACTACCGCATCGACGTCGGCGACGCGGGCGAGGGCCTCAAGGTGGCCGTGGCGAACGGCCAGGCTGCGGTGACCGGCAGCGGCCAGGCGTACACGGTCAATGCCGGCCAGCTCGCCGAATATCCGGACGCCACGCTCGCGGCCGGCGCAACCTCGCCGCTGCCGGCAGGCGACGCATTCGACCAGTGGGTCGGCGAGCGCGACCGCCGCGAGGACCGCGCACAGTCCGCACGCTACGTGTCGCGCGACGTCATCGGCTACGAGGACCTCGACGACTACGGGACCTGGAGCTCGGTCCCCACCTACGGCAACGTCTGGGTGCCGTCGGGCGTCGCGGTCGGGTGGGCGCCGTACCGCTACGGGCACTGGGCGTGGATCTCGCCGTGGGGCTGGACCTGGATCGACGAGGCACCCTGGGGCTTCGCGCCGTTTCACTATGGGCGCTGGGTGTTCCTCGGCGGCCGCTGGTGCTGGGCGCCGGGCGCAGTCGCCGCTCGCGCCTATTACGCGCCGGCGCTGGTCGGCTGGGTCGGCGGGTCGCACTGGTCGGTCAGCGTCTCGATCGGCGGCGGTCCCGCGGTGGGCTGGTTCCCGCTCGGCTGGAACGAGGTCTGGGTGCCCGCGTACCGGGCGAGCCCGACCTATGTGCGCAACGTCAACATCACCAGCGTTACGAACGTCACGAACATCACCAACGTCTACAACACCACGGTCAACAATACGGTCGTCAGCGGCGGCCAGGGCGGGGCCAGCGGCCGGCGCTACGCCAACCAGACCGTGCCGGGTGCCGTCACGGCGACCTCGCAGGCCGTGTTCACGAACGCGCAGCCGGTCGGGCGCCACCTCGCTACCGTGCCGCTGAGCGCAGCCCACCAGGCGGAGTCGAGCACGGCCGCACCCGCGATCGCGCCCACGGCGCAGAGCATCGGGCCCCGGGCACCGGCCGTCGCAACGCCGCCGCGCGCGCTGTGGACGCGGCCCGTGGTCGCGCGCCGCGCTCCGCCCGTGGCGCCCGTGCCGTTCGCGGAGCAGCAGCGCATGATCAGCGCGAACGGCGGCCGTCCGGTCGCGCTGCGCGACATGGCCGAGCGGCTGCCGGCCGCACAGGCCAGCCGGCTCGCGCCGCCGGTGCGCGTCCTGAGCGCGCCACCCGCCGTCGCGCCTGGCGCGGCCGCCGGCGTCGCGCCGCCCCGCCCGATCCCTGCGCCGGGCAGGCCGTCACCGGCCGCCGGCGGCGGACGCGCGGAGCAGCGCCTGGCGCCGCCGCCGCCCGCCGTGCGCACGGACCGGCCAGCGGCTGCGGCGGGCGGCGCTGCCGCGCCGCAGCCCTCGCAGCCCGTCCGCCCCGCGCAGATCGATCGGGCCGTCACGCCAGTCCAGCCGCAATACGGCGATCGGCCCGCGCGGGCCGACCGGCCCGTGACGGCGGCACGGCCGCAGTCGGCCGCGGGCACCGAGAGCCCGCGCGCCGAGGGCCGACCGTACGTCGCGCCACGCCCGCCGGCCACGCCGAATCCCCAGGCCACACCGCGCGTGCCGGTCGAGCCACGCCCGCAGCCGGCCGCGCCACATCCGGCGGTGGAGCCACGTGTGCAGGCCGCGCCGCACCCGGCGGTCGAGCCCCGTGTGCAGGCTGCGCCGCACCCGGCGCCGCATCCGGCCGCCGCGACGCCCCCGCCAAAGAGCGAGGCGCCGCCGCACCATGAGCCCGAGGGCCGGCGCGAGACCGAGCACTGAGCGCAGGCGGCTTGCTATCCTCGTGGACGGCGCCGCCCGCGCGCCGTCACGCAGGATCGCGCCGATGCCGCCGAACCCGGGTCCGAGGACGCTCATCGAGCCGGTGGGTACGTACCGCGACGCACGCGGTGCACTGTTCGAGCCGGTCGACGACACGCACCTGGCCGGCAAGCGCAACGCCCACGTGGTGCTGACCGAGCCCGGCTTCGTGCGCGGCAATCATTACCACCGCGTCGGCACGGAGATCGCCGTCGTGACCGGACCCGCACAGGTGCGGCTCAAGGAAGCGGGCATGCTGCGCGACCTCGAGGTACCCGCCGGCGAGACCTGGCGCTTCACGATCCCGCCCGGCGTCACGCACGCGTACCGCAACCCCGGCCCGGGCACGATGTTCCTGATCGGCTTCAACAGCGAGCGCCACGACCCGGCCGCGCCGGACCTGGTGCGCGAGGAGATCCTGTGAACGCCGTGCCCGGCGCCGCGCCGCCGGCCAGGCGCGGGCACGGCCGCACGTGGCTCGTGCTCGTGCTGCTCGCGCTCATGCTGCTCGGCGCCGGCTACACGTGGCTCACGCTGAGCTGGGAGTACTCGAACGGCGAGCGCGCGGGCGTGCTGCAGAAATTCTCCCGCAAGGGCTGGATCTGCAAGACCTACGAAGGTGAGCTCGCCATGTACGTGGTCGCGGGCGTGCAGCCGGAGATCTGGTACTTCAGCGTGCGCGACGACTCGCTGGCGCAAGCGCTCTCCGCCGCGGTCGGGCAGCGCGTGCAGCTGCACTACGGCGAGCACCGCGGCGTGCCGACGAGCTGCTTCGCGGAAACGGGCTATTTCGTCGATCGCATCAACACGATCGGCGAGTCCAAGGGCGCCCCGGTGATTGCTGCGCCCGTCAAGTAGCCCGTGCGGCCGCGTGCCAGCCGCGTGGGGCGCGCGGCGATTCAGCTGGCGGCCTGCGCCCTCGCGGCCGGCGTGGCGGCGGCAGGGACGAGCGCTCCGACCGTGGCGCCTGCAACGGCCGCGGCGCGCACGACGATCAAGGTCGGCAGCGTCGAGCTCGCGCCCTGCCCGGACGGATCGGACTTCTATTGCGGCACGCTGCGACGCGTGCTCGACCCGGCGGGCGTCGTCGCGGGCACCGTCGATATCGCCTATCGCTGGCTGCCACGCTCGCAGCCGTCGGAGCCCGCGCGCGGCACGCTGGTCGGCATCGAGGGTGGGCCCGGCTATGGCTCGACCTCCGTCAGTAAGGAATTCCGTGCGCTGTTCGGCCCGCTGCTCGAGGCGCGCGACCTGCTCACGGTCGATGCACGCGGCACGGGCGGCTCGGGTGCGATCGACTGCGAGCCGCTGCAGAGCGCGACCGTCGTCACGGCCCAGAACGTCGGCGCCTGCGGCCGGCAGCTCGGCGCCCGCGCGGATCTGTATGGCGCGCAGCTCGCGGCAGCGGACATGGCGGCGATACTCGATGCGCTCGGCGTGCGCGCGGTCGACCTGTACGGCGAGTCCTACGGCACCTTCGCGGCACAGGTGTTCGCGGGCAACCACCCCGGGCGCGTGCGCACGCTCGTGCTCGATGGCGCCTATGACGCACTGAGCCCGGACCCGTGGTACGCGGCGGGGCCCGCGGGCGTGCGCAATGCGTTCCGGCTGGCCTGCGAGCGCTCGCCGCCGTGCGCGGGGGACCCGATTGCGCGCCTGTCGGCCGTGCTCGAGACGCTGCGCGCGAGGCCGGCCGCGGCGCCGCGCGTGCAGCGCGGCGCTGCGAGCGGGCCGCTTACGCCGGCCGATCTCGCCTTCGTCGTGAACGTCGCGGGCTATTTCCCGGTGATCATCGTCGAGCTCGATGCGGCGCTGCGCGCCTACGCGCGCGGTGACAGTGCGCCACTCGTGCGCATCGTGAACGAGCAGTACCTGTACGGCTCGGCTGCGGCCGGCGCCAAGGCCGGCGAGTACAGCATCGGCCAGCTGGTCGCCACGAGCTGCGCGGATGCGCCGCAGGCCTACGACATGAGCCTGCCACCGGCCGGGCGGCCGGCGGCGTTCGAGCGTGCAATTGCCGCCAGGAGCGCCGCCACGCCGGACCTCTATGCGCCGTTCACCGTGCGCGAGTGGGTGGCGAGCCCGCCCGACTGGTCGTTCGTGGGCCTGTGCGTTGCGTGGCCGGTCGCCTCGGCGCAGCACCCGCAGGGGCGTTTGATGCCGCCCGGCGCGCACCTGCCCGACGTGCCGGCGCTCGTGCTCACGGGCGACCTCGACACGATCACGACGATCGGCGAGGGCGACGAGGCCGCGAGGTTCCCGCGCGGTCAGCGCGTCGTCGTCCCGAACGGCGCGCACGTCGTGGCGCTGTACGGCGCGCCGCGCTGCACGACCGGGATCGTCCGGGAGTTCATCGCGAGCGGCGGCGCGCCGGTAGACGCGAGCTGCGCCGCGACGACGCTGCCGCCGCTGCGCCTCACGCCCGTCTTCGCGACGCGGGTCGCGGACGTGCCGGCCGCGGTCATGGCCGGCGCGCACGCGGTGGACCTCAAGGCCGCCGCCGCGGCCGTCTACACGGCGGCCGATGCCGTGAAGCGCAAGCAGGCGTTTGGCCTTGCCAGCGCTGCGGGCCTGCGCGGCGGGTCTTTCCGCACCGACGAGCGCAGCGGCGCCCTGCGCCTCGAGGCCCTGCGCTGGACCTCCGATCTCGCGGTCAGCGGCCACCTCGCACTCGATTCCGGCACGGGCGGCGTCAGCGGAGAGCTCGACCTCGGCGGCAGCGCCACGGGCAAGGTCACGGTCGCGTGGCAGATGACGGGTCCGCAGGGATTGGCGACGATCGACGGCACGATCAACGGGCGGCGCGTCCGCGCCACGATGCCGGCTCCCTGACACAGCGCATCACCACGGCGGCGGGTATGCGGCGCCGCCGCCGCCCAGAGGGGCGCGTGCAGATTCGCGGAAGCCCGCTGCAGCCGCCGCTCGTCCGCCCGGCCTTCAGGCCGAGCGCGAGTGGCGCTGCCAGGCGGCGCTGAGCTCCTGCTGCCGGCGCGGCGGCACGGTCTCGTAATGGCTCAGCTCGAGCGTGTAGGCGCCCTCGCCCGCGGTCAGCGACTTGAGCCGCACGGGATAGTCGCTGAGCTCGGCGAGCGGGACCAGCGCCGTGACGCCGAGCCGGCCACCGGGCAGCGAGGACTGTCCGGTGACGCGGCCGCGCCGCGTCGCGAGGTCGGCCGTGACGTCGCCAACCCCCGAATTCGGTACGTCGATGTCGGCACGAACAATCGGCTCGAGCACGACCGCGCCGGCCTGCGCAACCGCATCCTCGAAGGCATGCCGCCCGGCGGTCACGAACGCGACCTCCTTGGAGTCGACCGGATGGTGCTTGCCGTCGAGCACGGTGACGCGCAGGTCCTGCAGCGGGAACCCGGCGACCGCACCGTCGGCCAGCGCCTGGCGCACGCCCTTCTCGACGGCCGGGATGAAC
>Ga0075017_100002610_pt1 | contig 11306 bp, 8 predicted proteins | sample AleBraG_ABR_2012_FD_71475 | JGI IMG/M metagenome (GOLD analysis project Ga0075017, IMG submission 71475) | Freshwater sediment microbial communities in response to fracking from Pennsylvania, USA - Alex Branch Run_MetaG_ABR_2012 | ecosystem: Environmental > Aquatic > Freshwater > Creek >...
GCGCGAGCCCCGACAAGCCCTGCCAACGGCGCCAGGGACTTGTCGGGGCTCGTCCGAATTGGCCGTGGCATCCCCGCGGTGCTGTGAAGCCGTCGCGTGACCCGGGCAGGGGAGTGGAGCTGAGGGGAATCGAACCCCTGACCCCTTCCATGCCATGGAAGTGCTCTACCAACTGAGCTACAGCCCCTCGGGACGAGACAACATACCAGCGCGGCCCACCGGATCGCCGCTCGGACGATCCGTTCGGGGGGTCGATTCGGGACAGGTTGCCCGGGGTGTGGCCGGTAGCCTCGCCGCCATGAGTGACGTCCGCCCCGTCCCCGACGCGCCCGCGTTCCGGTACAACGCCCGCCTCGCCAACGAGATCGAGGCCAAGTGGCAGGACCGCTGGGAGCTGGAGCGCACGTTCTGGGCGCCGAACCCCACCGGTGAGCTGTCCGATGGCTTCGCGGCCGTCGCCGACCGCACCAAGCTCTACGTGCTCGACATGTTCCCGTATCCGAGCGGCGCCGGCCTCCACGTCGGTCATCCGCTCGGCTACATCGGCACCGACGTGTACGCCCGCTACAAGCGCATGACCGGGCACAACGTGCTCCACGCCATGGGCTACGACGCCTTCGGCCTGCCCGCGGAGCAGTACGCGGTGCAGACGGGTCAGCACCCGCGGGTGACGACCGAGGCGAACATCGCCAACATGCGCCGGCAACTGCGGGCGCTCGGCCTCGGGCACGACCCGCGCCGCGGGGTGGCCACCACCGACGTCGACTACTACCGCTGGACCCAGTGGGTCTTCCTGCAGATCCTCGGCTCCTGGTACGACGAGGTGGCGGCGAAGGCCCGGCCGATCGCGGAGCTCGTCGCCGAGTTCGAATCGGGCGCACGCACGCCCGACGCGGGTGACGACGGCGAGGCGCAGCCGTGGTCGGAGCTCACCGCCGACGAACAGCGCGCGGTCGTCGACTCGTACCGTCTCGCGTACCTCGACGAAGCGCCGGTGAACTGGTGCCCCGCGCTGGGCACCGTGCTCGCCAACGAAGAGGTCACCGCGGACGGTCGCAGCGAGCGCGGCAACCACCCGGTGTTCCGTCGCCCGTTGAAGCAGTGGATGCTGCGCATCACCGCGTACGCGGATCGCCTGCTCGACGACCTCGGCCTCCTCGACTGGCCCGAGTCGATCAAGCTGATGCAGCGCAACTGGATCGGCCGCAGCGTCGGTGCCGAGGTCGCGTTCCCGGTGGAGGAGCACGACGACGTCGAGATCGACGTGTTCACCACCCGGCCCGACACGCTGTTCGGCGCCACGTACATGGTCCTCGCGCCCGAGCACCCGCTCGTCGACGTGATCGTGCCCGACCAGTGGCCCCAGGACTCGCCGTTCCAGTGGCGTGGCACCTTCGGCCTCGACAAGTCGCCGGCCGAGGCGATCGCGTCGTACCGCGAGTTCGCGGCGCAGAAGTCGGAGCTCGAGCGCCAGGCCGAAGGTCGTCAGAAGACCGGCGTGTTCACGGGCGCGTTCGCCAAGAACCCCACCAACGGCTGGAACATCCCGGTGTTCATCGCCGACTACGTGCTCATGGGCTACGGCACCGGCGCGATCATGGCGGTGCCCGCGCACGACCAGCGTGACTTCGAGTTCGCCGACGAGTTCACGCTGCCCGTCACTGCCGTGGTCCAGCCATCCGAGGCGTGGCTGAGCGAGCGCGGCCTCGCGTCCGACGCGCCCGCGTCGGAGTGGCCCGAGGCGTACACCGGCGACGGAGTCGCGGTGCACTCCGCGAACGACGAGGTGTCGCTCGACGGTCGCGCGGTCGCGGAGGCCAAGGCGGGCATCGTCGAGTGGCTCGACTCGCGCCAGTTCGGCGCGTCGGCCATCACCTACAAGCTGCGCGACTGGCTGTTCTCGCGTCAGCGCTACTGGGGCGAGCCGTTCCCGATCGTCTACGACGACGCGGGCAACGCGATCGCCCTCCCGGAGTCGATGCTGCCGGTGGAGCTGCCGGACATCGACGACTTCGAGCCGCGAATCCTTGCCGATGACGACACGGCACTGCCCGAGCCGCCGCTCGCGCGCGCGGAGGAGTGGGTGACCGTCGAGCTGGATCTCGGCGACGGCCCCCGCACATACCGCCGCGAGACGAACACCATGCCGCAGTGGGCGGGGTCGTGCTGGTACTACCTGCGCTACCTCGACCCGACCAACGGCGAGCAGCTCGTCGACCCCGAGAACGAGCGCTACTGGATGGTCGGCAACGGCACTGCCGACGACGGCGGCATCGACCTGTACGTCGGTGGCGCCGAGCACGCGGTGCTGCACCTCCTCTACGCGCGCTTCTGGCACAAGGTGTTGTTCGACCTCGGGTACGTGTCGACGCCCGAGCCGTTCCACCGGCTGTTCAACCAGGGCACCATCACGGCCGCCGCCTACACCGACGACCGCGGCGCGTACGTCGAGGCCACCACGGTGTCGGAGCGCGACGGCTCGTGGTTCGACGCCGACGGCGACGAGGTCGTCCGCCACGACGGCAAGATGGGCAAGAGCCTGAAGAACGCGGTGGCGCCCGACGACATCTACCGCGACTACGGCGCCGACACGCTACGCCTCTACGAGATGTTCATGGGCCCGCTCGACGCGAGTCGCCCGTGGAGCACCAACGACATCGTCGGCGTGCACAAGTTCCTGCAGCGATTCTGGCGCAACGTGGTCGACGAGGACACCGGCGCGCTGCGCGTGTCCGACGCGCCGGCCGACGAGGCTCTCCGGCGCGCGCTGCACAAGACGATCGCCAAGGTCGGCAGCGACATGGCGTCGCTCGAGTTCAACACCGCGATCGCCGCGCTCATGGAGCTCAACAACGTGCTCACCAAGACGGTGCAGGAGCAGGGGAGCGCGCCGCGTGAGGTGGTCGAGGCGATGGTGCTCATGCTCTCGCCGCTCACCCCGCACGTCGCCGAGGAGCTGTTCGAGAAGCTCGGCGGCGCCCAGGGAAGTGCCGGCGCGCTCGCGTTCGTCGACTTCCCGTCGGCCGACCCCGCGTTGCTCGTGGAAGACACGGTCGAGATCCCGGTGCAGGTGAACGGCAAGGTGCGCAGCCGCATCTCCATTGCCCCCGACGCGGCGCAGGACGACCTCGAGGCCGCGGCCCGCGCCGACGCCAAGGTGGCCGAGCTGCTGGAGGGGGCAACGGTGCGCAAGGTCGTCGTCGTCCCCGGCCGCATGGTCAACTTCGTCGTCGGCTGACCCTTTCCTCCGGCGCCGGACGCCGGTACGATCAGGAGCGCTTCCCCGGCACTTCCTCCGTCGCCCTGTCGCGCCCGCACGTCGAGTGCCGCGCGTTCACGGAGGTCACCCGTGCCCGAGCCCATCGCACCTTCTGCGCGCCTGTACCCGGCGCGTCCTGCAACCACGCCTGCGTCGACGACTGGATCCACGACTGGATCCACGACTGCATCCACGCCGGAACCGCACGCGGAGCCGCGCCTCCCGCAGTCCGACGGCGCGCCCGACACCGTCGACCCCGCGTTCTGGGAGCGGCGGTTCGACGACCCGCCCCGGCCGGCGGCGGCGCGCCGGGCGAACGGCGGCGGCCGGCGGGATCGGGACTGGCGGGATCGGCTGGTGGAGCGTGGCCGTGACCTGCTCGCCGACACGCGCGCCGGCGTGGTGGTGCTCGTGGTCGTCGCCGTCGTGGCCGGGTTCGTCTGGTACCGGCTCGGCACCGGGGGCGACGCCCACGGTGACGCCCCGACCGCGACGGCGTCCGCATCGCCGACGACGGTGGCCACGTCGGCATCGGCGCCGACGGACGCAACCGCCGGCCAAGGCGCGGCAACGAAGGCGGCCTCGGGCCGGATGATGGTGCACGTCGCCGGTGCGGTCACGCATCCGGGCGTCGTGGAGCTCGCGGCCGGGGCGCGGGTGATCGACGCGATCGAGGCGGTGGGCGGCGCCCTGCCCGACGGCGACCTCGACCGCCTCAACCTGGCCGCGAAGCTTGCCGACGGCGAGCGGGTCTACGTGGGGAAGCCCGGAGTCGCCGACCCGGGAGCGGCCTCGGGAGCGGCCGGCGACGCGGGCTCGGGCGCCGCGGCGCCGGGTGGCAAGGTCAACCTCAACACGGCCACGCAGGCCCAGCTCGAGGAGCTGCCGGGGGTGGGGCCCGCGTTCGCGCAGGCGATCCTCGCCGAGCGGCAACGGCGCGGCGGCTTCACCTCGGTGAACGACCTGCGCAGCGTGCGCGGCATCGGCGAGAAGCGCTTCGCCGATCTCTCACCGCTCGTCACCGTGTGACCAGCCGGGTCCCCGGCGCGCCGTGGGGGGTGGCTGCGGCCCTCGCCGCGCTCGTCGCCGGGATCTTCGTGGGCGAGTCACGAGGCGGTGACGCCGCGGTCGGTGCGCTCGCCCTTGCCGCCGTGGCCGCGGTCGGGGCGATCGTGATGCGCTCGCGCCCGGTGCGGATCGTGCTCCTCCTCGTCGCAGTCGGGCTCGTCGGCGCGGCGCTCATGCAGCGCGCGCTGCACGGCATCGAGGTGTCGCCGCTCACCGCCGCGGTCGGGCACGAGGACGACGCCACCGTGGTGGTGACGCTGCTCGACGATCCCGACGCATCGCGATTCGCCGCCCGGGTGCTGGTGCGCCTCGACGCGCGCGACGGCCACGACCCCGGCGGCAGGCGCGTGCTCCTGCGCGCGTCGGGCGACGTCGCGGCGCGCGTGCGGATCCTCGCGGCCGGCGACGGCGCGACCGTGCGAGGCTGGTTCGCGCCGCTCGACGGGTTCGACGCGCGCTTCCGCTGGCGTCATGCCGTCGGCGCCATCCACGCGACCGCGCTGCTGCGCGTCACCCATGCCCGCGCACCGCTCGTGCGGACGGCGAACATGGCCCGCGACTTCGTCCTCGGCGGCACGCGCGGCCTGGCGCCCGTCGACCGCGCCCTGCTCGCGGGCTTCCTCCTCGGTGACACGCGTGGAGTGCCCCCCGATCTCACCGAAGACTTCCGCGCGGCCGGGCTGTCACATCTCACCGCGGTCAGCGGGGAGAACGTCGCCTTCGTGCTCGCGCTGGTGGCGCCAGTCCTCCGCCGCTGCTCGCTGCGCGGCCGGCTCGTCGGCGCACTCGCGGTGCTGGTCCTGTTCGGCACCATGACCCGCTGGGAGCCGTCGGTGTTGCGGGCGGTGGTGATGGCCGCCATCGCGCTGGTCGCCGGGCATCTCGGTCGCCCACAGCAGGGAGTGCGGGTGCTGGTGCTCGCGGCCTTCGTGCTGCTGGCCGCCGACCCGTTCCTCGTGCATTCGGTGGGCTTCGTGCTCTCGTGCGCGGCGAGCCTGGGCATCACGCTGCTCGCCCGACCGATCGCCGCACGCCTGCGCGGCCCCGCGTGGTTGCGTGAGGTGCTCGGCGTCACCATCGCCGCGCAGCTCGCCGTCGCGCCGGTGATCATCCCGGTGTTCGGGTCGATGCCGCTCGTCGCGCTCCCCGCCAACCTCGTCGCGGTGCCGCTCGCCGCGCCCCTCACCGTGTGGGGTCTCTTCGCGGGTGTGGTCGGCGGCCTCACCTCGGGGTGGGCGCCGGTCGTGCCGCGCCTCCTCGCAGTCCCCACGACCGCGTTGCTGCACGGGCTCGTGGCCGTCGCGAGGATCGCGGCCTCGGCGCCCTTCGCGGTCGACGGCCGCGCGGCCTGGGGGATCGTCGCGCTCGGTGCCGTGATCGGCGCGATCACGCGGTGGCGCCCGGCGCGCGCCATCTAGTGTCGGGCGATGCCCCCCTTGGCCGAGTTCCACTACCGCCTCGGCGACCGCGTCGTCGACGTCACCCGGCGCACGCTGGTGATGGGCATCCTCAACCGCACCCCCGACTCCTTCTTCGACCGCGGCGCCACCTACGAGCTCGACAACCTCCTGCACAAGGCCGAGCAGCTCGTGGAGGCCGGCGCCGACATCCTCGACGTGGGCGGTGTGAAGGCGGGTCCGGGCCCGGAGGTGGGGGAGGCGGAGGAGCTCGACCGGGTCGTCGGCCCCATCGAGGCGCTGGCGCAGCGCTTCGACGTCGCCATCTCCTGCGACACGTGGCGGGCCTCGGTGCTCGATGCCGCGTGCCGGGTGGGCGCGGTGATCGGCAACGACATCTCCGGCTTCGGTGACCCCGACTATCTCCGCGTGGCCGCGAAGCACGACGCGTCGGTGGTGGCCACGCACATCCGGCTGCAGCCCCGAGTGCCCGACCCCGACCCGCACTACGACGACCTGCTCGGCGACGTCACCGAGTTCCTGCTCGAGCGCGCCCACCAGGCGGAGGCCGCGGGGCTCGCCCGCGACCAGATCTCGATCGACGCCGGCCTTGACCTCGGCAAGTCGGAGCCGCAGAGCGCGGTGCTCCTGCGGGAGAGCGACGCGCTCGCCGCGCACGGCTACACGCTGCTGCTCTCCGCGTCGAACAAGCGGTTCTTCGGGGTGGTGCTCGGCCTCGAGCTCGAGGAGCGCCGTGCCGCGTCGTTGGCGTCGGTGGCGTACGGCGTGATGCACGGCTGTCGCATCGTGCGCGTCCACGACGTCGCCGGCACGGTGCAGGTGTGCCGCACCGTCGAGGCGATCCTCGAGGCGTACGAGGCGTCACCACCGGTCGAGTCCGTCGAGGCCGCGCCGGCGTGACGGAGCAGTCGTGAGCGGTCCGCCCGCCTGGCTGGTGAAGGGCTCCGACGAGCTGCTGCGCGACCGCGTGGTCGACGAGTTGGTGGCCGAGCTGCTCGGTGAGGACGACCGCAGCTTCGCGCTCGAGGAGATCACCGTTCCCGGGCGCACGAGCGACGACCCCGACGCGCCGGCTGGCGTCGAAGGGCGCGAGCACGCGGTGGCCACGGTGCTCAACGCGGCGGGCAGCCCGCCGTTCATGACCAACCGCCGCATCGTGGTCGTGCGCGACGCCGGCGCGCTCACCGCTGCGGACGCCGAACCGCTGGTGCGCTACCTCGACGACCCGCTCGATACGACAGTGCTCGTGTTCGTCGCCGGCGGCGGCACGATGGCGCCCGGGATCACGAAGAAGCTCAAGGAGTTGAAGGCTCCCGAGCGCGCGCCCGAGAGCGAGGCCACCGACAAGGTCCTCATCGGGCAAGCCCACGAGCAGGGCGTGCTGCTCTCGAAGGACGCGGCCGATCTGATCACCCGGCACCTCGGTGACGATGCCGGCCGGGTCGTCGCGCTGGTGGAGGTGCTGAGCGCGGCGTTCGCGCCCGACGAGCGGCTCTCGGCCGACGACGTACGCCCGTACCTCGGCGAAGAGGGCACCGTCGCGCCGTATCTCCTCACCAACGCGATCGAGGAGGGCGACACGCCTCGTGCGCTCGAGTTGCTGCATCGGCTGCTCACCGTCACCAGCTCGAAACAGCCGAAGCCGATGCACCCGCTGCAGGTGATGGGCGTGCTCACCGGGCACTACCGCCGGGTGCTGCGCCTCGACGACCCGAACATCCGCGGCGAGAGCGACGCGGTCGCCGCGCTCGGCGGCAAGGTGAAGGGCTATCCGGCGAAGAAGGCGCTGAACCAGGCCCGCGCGCTCGGCACCGACGGGATCCGCCAGGCGTTCGACGCCCTGGCCCAGGCCGACCTCGACCTCAAGGGCGCCCGCGGCATCCCGGAAGACGCGGTGATGGAGGTGCTCGTCGTGCGCCTCTCGCGCCTGGCCGGGCGGCGAGGCGGGGCCGGCGCCCGACCGCGTCAGGCGGCGAGCCGCGGCGCTCGCCGCTGACCGGCGAGCTACTCGGCGGCCGCGGCCGCGTTCGCCCGCTTCATGAGACGCGACGTGCGACGAGCGGCCGCGTTCTTGTGGATGCGGCCCTTCGAGGCGGCCTTGTTGATCCGCTTCTGAGCGAAGCGCACCTTGTCGCCCGCGTCGTCCGCGCCCTCCGCGACGGCGGTGTGGGCCACCTTGGTGCGGGTCTTCAGCTCGGAGCGCACGGCCTGGTTGCGCAGCCGCCGACGCTCGTTCGAACGGTTCCGCTTGATCTGGCTCTTGATGTTCGCCATGACGCTCTGAGGTTCTCCGACGCTGGTACTTCAATGGGCCGTGCCAGGCTAGCAGCCCGGCCCGGGATGCCGTGAGCCGGGTGGGGGGTTCGTCTCCGACCCCGCCTGGCGGGGAGAATGGGGGCGTGGTGGCCCTCGACCGGATCCGGAACTTCAGCATCGTGGCCCACGTCGACCACGGCAAGTCGACGCTGGCCGACCGCATCCTGGAGCTCACCGGCGCGGTCGACGCCCGCGACATGCGGGCCCAGTACCTCGACTCGATGGACCTGGAGCGCGAGCGGGGCATCACCATCAAGGCGCAGAACGTGCGTCTCAATTGGGACGGCCACATCCTCCATCTGATCGACACCCCCGGCCACGTCGACTTCGGCTACGAGGTGTCGCGCAGCCTGGCCGCCTGCGAGGGGGCCCTCCTCCTCGTCGACGCGTCACAGGGCATCGAGGCCCAGACCCTCGCCAACTGCTACCTGGCCATGGAGCACGACCTCACCATCGTGGCCGCGCTCAACAAGATCGACCTGCCTGCCGCCGAGCCCGACCGCGTGGCCGGCGAGATCGAGAAGGTGCTCGGCATCCCCGCCGACGAGATCCTGAAGATCTCGGCGAAGACGGGCGAGGGCGTGCCCGCCCTCCTCGACAAGCTGGTGCGCGACATCCCGCCCCCCACCGGCGACGCCGACGCGCCGCTCCAGGCCCTGATCTTCGACTCGTACTACGACGCCTACCGCGGCGTGGTCAGCGCGATCCGCGTGTTCAACGGCACGCTGGGCGCCGGCGCGCGGTTGCGGTACCTGAACGCGAAGGCCACGCACGACGCCGAGGAGATCGGCGTGCGCCTCCCCGTGCCGACCCCGGTCGGTGCGCTCGGCCCTGGCGAGGTGGGGTACCTCATCTCCGGCATCAAGGACGTCGGTCAGGCCCGCGTGGGTGAGACGGTCACCACGCTCGCGCACCCGGCCGAGCCGCTCGAGGGGTACCTCGACCCGAAGCCGATGGTGTTCTGCGGCCTGTACCCGGTCGACGGCGACGAGTACGCGAGCCTGCGCGAGGCGCTCGAGAAGCTGCGCCTCAACGACTCCTCGTTCACCTACGAGCCCGAGACGTCGGGTGCGCTCGGCTTCGGCTTCCGCTGCGGCTTCCTCGGCCTGCTGCACATGGAGATCGTGCGGGAGCGCCTGGAGCGTGAGTACAACCTGTCGCTCGTCGCCACCGCGCCGAACGTCGAGTACCAGATCGAGTTGGTCACCGGCGAGATCGCGATCGTCGACAACCCCTCCGCGATGCCGACGCCCAACGAGATCGCGAACATCGAGGAGCCGTTCGTCAAGGTCACGGTGCTCACGCCCACCGAGTACATCGGCCCGATCATGGAGCTGTGCCAGCAACGGCGCGGCGAGATGACGCGCATGGAGTATCTGTCGGAGGAACGGGTCGAGCTCGTGTACTCGTTGCCGCTCGCCGAGATCGTGATGGACTTCTTCGACCAGCTGAAGTCGCGCACGAAGGGCTACGCGAGCCTCGACTACGAGCCCATCGGGTACCGCCCGTCGCAATTGTCGAAGGTCGACGTGTTGCTCAACAACATCGCGGTCGACGCGTTCTCCACGATCGTGCACCGCGACAAGGCGTACGACTACGGCCGCCGCATGACCGAGAAGCTGCGCGAGCTGATTCCGCGGCAACTGTTCGACGTGCCGATCCAGGCCGCGGTGAGCGGGCGCATCATCGCCCGCGAGACGGTGAAGGCGAAGCGCAAGGACGTCATCGCGAAGTGCTACGGCGGCGACATCACGCGCAAGCGCAAGCTGTTGGAGAAGCAGAAGGAGGGTAAGAAGCGCATGAAGCAGATCGGGCGCGTCGAGGTCCCCCAGGAAGCGTTCGTCGCCGCGTTGAAGCTCGACGACTGAGCACTCCATGAGCGCGCGACGGGAGTGGGGGACCTATGTGCACGTCCCCTTCTGCAGCGCGCGCTGCGACTACTGCGACTTCGCCACGTGGACCGACCGTGAGCACCTGATCGACGAGTACGTCGACGCGTGCGTCGCGCACGCGCAGGCGCTGCGTGCCGAGGGCCGCCTCCCTGACGCGACCAGCGTGTTCTTCGGCGGTGGCACGCCGTCACTCCTCCCCGGGCCCACGCTCGCCCGGCTGCTCGACGCGATCCCGCGCGCCGACGGCGCGGAGGTCACCGTCGAGTGCAATCCCGACTCCGTCGACGAGGAGAAGCTGCGCACGTACGCCGCGGCCGGCGTCGACCGCGTGTCCTTCGGCGTGCAGTCGATGCGCCCCCACGTGCTGCTGGCGCTCGGGCGCACCCACGACCGCGAGAACGTGGCCCGGGCGGTCGACGCGGCGCGCGCGGCGGGCATCCACCGGGTCAACCTCGACCTCATCTACGGGACGCCGGGCGAGACGGTCGCCGACTGGGAGGCCACGCTCACGGAGGCGATCGCCCTGGCCCCGGAGCACGTGAGCGCATACGCGCTCACGGTGGAGCCCGGCACCCCGCTGGGCCGGGCCGTGGCCGCCGGCACCCGGGCCGCCCCCGACGACGACGACCAGGCCACCAAGTACGAGCTCGCCGACGACGTGCTGACCGCGTCGGGCCGGCCGTGGTACGAGATCTCGAACTGGGCCCGGCCCGGCGGGGAGTGCCGCCACAACCTCCTCTACTGGCGCCAGGGCGACTACGCGGCCATCGGCTGTGCGGCCCACGGCCACACGCAGGGTCGCCGATTCTGGAACCTGCGGACGCCCGAGCGCTACGCCGAGGCGGTCCGCACGGGCGTCTCGCCGGAGGCGGGCGAGGAGGTGCTCGGGCCCGGGGAGCAGGTCGCCGAGGCCCTCACCCTGGCGGTGCGCACGAGGGACGGGATCAAGGTCGCGGGGGTCGTTGCCGACGATCCCCGGGTGGTCGAGTGCACGGGCGAATTGGTCGTCATCGGACTCCTGGATCGTGAAGACGATCGGCTCGTCCTCACGCGCGCCGGTCGCCTGCTCGCCAACGAGGTCACGGCCCGCCTCCTCGGCGCGCTCGAACAACCGTCGCCGCGCGGTGGCACTCGGTAGGATCGAGTGCCAATGGAGCTCGACGAGCGCAAGGCCGCGATCCTCCAGGCAATCGTGGAGGAGCATGTCGCCACCGCCCAGCCGGTGGGGTCGCAGACGATCGCGCGCTCTCGCAAGCTGGGCGTCTCCAGCGCAACGGTGCGCAACGAGATGACGATCCTCGAGCGCGACGGCTACATCGTGCAGCCCCACACCTCCGCCGGCCGCGTCCCCAC
>Ga0075017_100002611_pt1 | contig 11305 bp, 8 predicted proteins | sample AleBraG_ABR_2012_FD_71475 | JGI IMG/M metagenome (GOLD analysis project Ga0075017, IMG submission 71475) | Freshwater sediment microbial communities in response to fracking from Pennsylvania, USA - Alex Branch Run_MetaG_ABR_2012 | ecosystem: Environmental > Aquatic > Freshwater > Creek >...
AGGCCGACGGCTATTATTCGCCAATCGTCGAATAATAAGTGACACAAGCCACAGCAGTCACTAGAGTGGTGAAAAATGTTGCCCGCTTTCAGTCACGCCCCTGCACCCGGAGCGGAATTTCAGCGGCCAGCAATGTCCGGCCCCTTGGGCCATGCTTCGCCAAAGGATCTGCCATGTCCGCCACCACCGCGAACGGAACCGCCAGCACCGTCCAGACCGCCGTCGCCAACTCCTTCTCCGCCTGGCACGAGCTCATTTCGGCATCATTCGTGCCGTTGCACGTCCGCTCCTCCGATCCCGCGCACTTCCGCGGCCGGCTGCGCTCCCGCCTCCTGGATGAGCTGTCCATCGTCGAGGTCACCGCCACCGGACACAGTGTGCACCGCACCCCGTCGCTCATTGAGGGTTCGGGCCGGCCCTACTTCAAGCTCAACCTGCAGTTGTCGGGCACAGGAATCCTGGTGCAGGACCAGCGAGAGGCGATCTTGCGCCCGGGCGATCTGGCCGTTTACGACACCAACCGGCCATACACGCTGGCCTTCGCCTCCGATTTCCGCACGCTGGTGCTGATGTTTCCCCATGACGCACTGGACCTGCCTGCCGGGGCGGTCGGACGGCTGACGGCCATGCGGTTGCCGGCAGACCAGGGCCTCGGGCGGATGATCAGCCCCTTCATGACCCAGCTGGCAGAAAATCTCGACATCCTCTCCGGACCCAGCGGGCACCGGCTCGCCCACAACACCGTGGACCTGCTGAGCACACTGTTTTCCGCCGAGCTGGACCGGGAAGGCACCAGCTCCGAGCGGTCCCACGACGAGCTCTTTGCCAACATTCGCCGCTACATCGAGGCGAACCTGGCGGATCCGGAACTCTCACCGGCCAGCGTAGCAGGTGCCCATTTCATCTCGACACGGCATCTGCACAATGTGTTCCAGGAAGCCGGCACCACCGTGGCCAGCTGGATCCGCACCAGAAGGCTGGAGAACTGCCGGCGCGAGCTGCGCAACCCGCTAATGGCGCACCGCCCGGTCAGCCATGTGGCCGCCCGGTGGGGCTTTGTGGACGCCGCCCATTTCAGCCGCATCTTCCGGTCGGCCTTTGGCGAACCACCCAGCTCCTACCGCCGGGCCGGCACCCCTTAGCTCCGGCAGGGCAAGGCTTCTCAGCTTCGGTCACTTGGAGTCCTGCACAGGGCCCGCGCCCGGAGATGCGCCACTTTGAAAGTGGCGCATCTCCGGGCGCTTCGGCTACGCAGACGGAGACGCGCTGCGGCCACGGTTGTTCGCCCGGGGACAACCGGCCTTCGCGGATCGACAAGACGCGGCGCCGGCCGTGAAGCAGACTGGGGAAGACAAGGGCAGTGCCGCCCCGGCCTTGCACCAACTGACTCGAAGTGGAGTTTTCATGGAAACGTACGCTGACCTTCTCACGGCGATTGCACCGGCCTCCGGCCAGACCCGAACCCTTCTGGACCCCGCCACGGGGGAAGTTGTCGGTGAGGCCCCGGTCCACGACGTTGCGGACCTGGAACATGCCATCGCCGCCGCCACCGCCGCCCAGCCTGCCTGGGCCGCCCTTGGCCACGAAGCCCGCAGCGCCGCCCTGCTCAGGGCGGCCGACGCCGTCGAGCGCTCCGCCGAAAGCCTGGCCCGCCTCCTCTCCCGCGAACAGGGCAAGCCGTTGAACGGGCCCAACGCCCGCTTTGAGGTCGGCGCCTGTGCAGCCTGGCTGCGCACCGCCGCCTCAACCGAGCTGCCGGCCGAAACAGTGGTCGACGACGGCCAGACATACGCCGAAATCCATTACCGGCCCATCGGCGTCGTCGGCGCAATCGGGCCCTGGAACTGGCCCATGATGATCACGGTCTGGCAGCTTGCCCCGGCCCTGCGCATGGGCAACGCCGTGGTGGTCAAGCCGTCCGAGTACACCCCGCTCAGCGTGCTTGCCTTGGTCCAGGTGCTGAACCAAGAACTCCCCGAGGGGCTGCTCTCGGTTGTCTGCGGCGGCAGGGATGTGGGCGCCCGCCTGGCCGAACACCCGGCGATCGGCAAGATCATGTTCACCGGATCCACGGCAACAGGCAAGGCGATCATCAGATCCTCCGCGGACACCGTCAAGCGGCTGACCCTTGAGCTCGGTGGCAATGACGCCGGAATCGTGCTCCCCGACGCCGATCCCAAGGCCATCGCCGAGGACCTGTTCTGGGGTGCCTTCATCAACACCGGCCAGACCTGCGCGGCCCTCAAGCGGCTGTATGTCCACGACGACATTTACGACGAGGTCTGCGAGGCGCTGACAGCCGTCGCGGCCGCCATGCCGATGGGCGTGGGCCTGGACGAGGCCAACGTCCTGGGCCCCCTGCAGAACCAGCAGCAGTACAACATCGTGGCCCGGCTCGTTGAGGCTGCCAAGGACTCAGGGGCCAGGGTGCTGCTGGGTGGAAATCCGAGCCAGGAGCAGCCCGGCTACTTCTACCCGACCACACTCATTGCGGACATCGAGAACAACAACCCCTTGGTGTCGGAGGAACAGTTCGGCCCGGCCCTGCCCATCATCCGCTACAGCACCGTTGATGAGGCGGTGGCCATGGCCAACGCACTTGAGGTGGGCCTCGGCGCCTCGGTCTGGTCCGCGGACCTGGATGCGGCGCGCGGCGTGGCGGCACGTCTGCAGGCCGGCACCGTGTGGATCAACAAGCACGGTGCCGTGGACCCGCGCATTCCGTTCGGCGGGGCCAAGCAGTCCGGCTACGGGCTCGAGTTCGGAGTCGAAGGCCTCAAGGCGCTCGGCGTCCCCCAGGTGATCAACGGCTAAGGGACCCCGCCCGCCGGAACAGGCCGTCGCCACGCATGTGGCGGCGGCCTGTTGCTGTTCCGTGCAGCATCCTTGGTGGCACGTGGACGGCGGCGGGCCCGGCGGAGTTTCTGCACTGGCGGTCAATGGCCATGCCGCCAATAACAAGATCACGGCTGTGATAGATGCCACACTCAAGCTATCTTTATTCTCCCAATGGAGGTTCCAATGTCACGCGAACAAACCATCCCCACCGCCGGCGCCACCACCGGTGGCGGGTCCAGTCCCGGGCTGAGCAAGCGCACACTTGGCGTACCCGCCCTGGTGTTCATGATCATCGCCGCGTCCGCACCCTTGACGGTGGTTGCCGGCGGGATTCCCAGCAATTTCGCCGTTACCGGAAATGTCGGCATCCCGCTGTCCTTCATCGTCCTGGGCGTCTGCCTGGTGCTCTTCGCCGTCGGATACGCGGCCATGAGTGCACACATCCGCAACGCCGGCGCCTTCTACGCCTATATTGCCCAGGGCCTGGGGCGGGCCACCGGCGTTGGTGCCGCATGGGTGGCATTGATCTCCTACAACGCCATGCAAGTTGGCATTTACGGCCTGTTCGGCTTCGCCTCGGCCTCGTTTGTCAATGGCAAGTTTGGTCTGAACATTCCGTGGTGGGTGGCAGCCCTGGTGGGTTTTGTCGTCGTCGGCTGGCTGGGCATCAACAAGGTTGACCTGTCGGCGAAGGTCATCGGGGTGCTGGTGGGGCTGGAATTCCTTGCGGTCATCGTTTTCGATGTCATCGCCTTCGCAGTCAGCCCGGAAGGAATCAGCGGAGCCGGTCTGGCGCCGTCGAACCTGTTCACGGCCGGAGTCGGCGCGGCACTGGCCTTCAGCATGGCGGCATTCATGGGCTTTGAATCGGCGGCCATCTACAGCGAAGAGGCAAAGGATCCCACCCGGTCCATCGCCCGGGCCACGTACATCGCTGTCGGCATCATCGCCCTTTTCTACGCATTCTCCGGCTGGGCCATGACCATTGGCACCGGACCCAGCCAGATCATTGGCCAGGCACAGGAATTCGGTCCAGACCTGCTGTTCGTGTTCCTCTCCGATCACGGGGCTGTGGTGATTTCCGACGTCGCCCAGGTCCTGTTCATCACCAGTTTGCTGGCCGCCCTGATCGCGTTCCACAATGCTGTGGCCCGGTACGTCTTCTCGCTGGGCCGCGAAAGCGTGCTGCCGATCGGATTCGCCCGAGTCAACGCCCGGCACGCACCCGTGGCCGGTTCCCTGACGCAATCCGCCGTGGCCCTGGTCATGCTGGCGGTCTTCGCCATCGCCGGGACCGGTTCCGAGCTGGGCGCAATGTATCCGGTGCTGACCTTCTTCACCTGGCTGACCAACACCGCCGCTTTTGGGCTGGTGCTGCTGCTGGTTCTGATCTCCATTGCCGTCATCGGGTACTTCCGCAAGCATGATTCCGGGTATTCGCTGTGGACCCGGGTCATTGCCCCGGCCCTGGCCACGCTCACCCTTGGCAGCGTTTTCTTGTTGATCGTGGTGAACTTCAATGTGCTGATCGGTACGGAAGGGTTTTCCCCGTTGTCCTGGATCCTGCCGGCCCTGGCCGTTGTGCCAGGCATCCTCGGGCTGCTGTGGGGGCTTCGGCTGAAGAAGAAGCGCCCGGAGATCTACCAGGGCATCGGCTTTGGCGGGGCGGACGACACTTCCGCCTGACGTTTCATTGGCCCGACAAAAGGGCGGCCCGGCGTATGCCGGGCCGCCCTTTGCATGCCAGAAAGCAGGTGGGCTACTTGCCCGCGGCCACCTGATCGGCAGCCAGGCGGACAAGTTCCGGGTCGGTATCCTCCACGTGCAGGTTGCGCCCGCGCGTCTCACCCACCCACAGAACGGCGGCCACCGAGACCACCGTCAAACCCATAATGTAGAGCGCGATGGAACCGGACCAGCCGGTCTTCTGCAGCAAAACCTCGGCGACGGTGGCGGCGAACGCTCCTCCGAGGATCGCGCCGATCGCGTAGCCGATCGAGATGCCAGAGTAGCGGATGTGCGCCGGGAACATCTCGGCATACATGGCCGACTGCGGCCCGTAGGACAGTCCCAGCCCGATGGTCAGGATGAACACGGCGACGCCGTAAAGGAAGACGCTGCCGGTGTCGATCAGCGCGAACATGGGAATCATCCAGACGAACACCAGCGCATAGCCGATCAAGAACGTGGGGCGACGTCCGATCTTGTCCGAGAGCCAGCCGCCAACGAGTGTGAAGATCAGCCAGCCGACCGAGCCGATGGTGGTGGCCAAAAGCACCGGAGCCACCGGCATTTTCAGCACCTTGGTGGTGTAGGCGATGAAGAAGGCAATGACCAGGTAGCCGGCGGCATTGTTGGAGACGAAGATCAGGGCCGCCTGGATGACCTGCTTGGTGTTGGTCTGGAACAGCTGCTTGAGCGGGGTGTGCTCGGAAGCCTTGCGCAGCGCCAGCTGCTTGAAGACCGGAGACTCCTCCACTGCCTGCCGGATCACATAGCCGACCAGCACGAGCACCACCGAGAGCAGGAACGGGATGCGCCATCCCCATTCCGTGAACTGGGCCGGCGTCATGGCGGTTCTCAGGATGAACAGCATGCCGGTGGCCAGGATCATGCCCAGCGGCACACCGATCTGCGGGTAGGCGCCGAAGTAGCCGCGCTTGTTGGCCGGGGCATGCTCGACGGCCATCAATGCAGCACCTCCCCATTCACCGCCCGCGGAGAAGCCCTGGATGACCCGCAGCAGCACCAACAGCAAAGGAGCCAACAGGCCGATCTGGTCGTAGGTCGGCAGCAGGCCGATCAGCGCGGTGGCCACGCCCATGAGGATCAGTGTGAGCACCAGGATCCGCTTGCGGCCATACTTATCGCCCAAATGCCCGGCAACAATGGCGCCGAGCGGGCGGAACAGGAACGAGATGCCGATCATGGCGAATGCCAGGATTTGTCCGAGCCCGGGGTTGCTTTCACTCAGCGGCTTGAGGAAGAGCGGGGTCAGCAGCGTCGCCGTGAGCTGGGCGAAAATGAAAAAGTCATACCATTCGATGGTGGTTCCGACCAGTGTTCCGGCCAGGACCCGGCGGGCCTCGGAACCGCGGGTCGGCGTGGTTTTTGACGAGTGGGGCATGCGAACTCCGTCGTTCGGCGCGTGGGCGCGGTGGCGTGCCGCTTGATTATTTACCGAACGTTCGGACGGTAATGCGGCTCGGGCCATCGTACCACGCGGTGTGGGCCACCTCACATCGCGAGGGCTGCAGAGCGGGAAACTGGGAAGCCCGGGCCGGTGCGGCCCGCTGCCGAAACCGGAATCTCGGGGCCGGGGCGGTCATTCGATGGCGGCCGACCACCTGCGAATAACCACAGCGGCCCCTCCCGGGCACTCGCACCTACCTGTCCCCAAAAACGCATGCACCCAACGGTTGACGTGATGCAGGCAACAGGGTTATGTTGATCGTATACGATTTCGTACTTGATCATCCGGGCTTCTTTGCAGCCCGCTCTTCAGCCCAGGAGTGTTTCGTGGAACAAGTCACCGCAGCCACCATCAAGGCGGCCGGCAAGGTCATCGCCGTCCACCTGGCGTACCAGTCGCGGGCCGATCAGCGCGGCCGCACACCGGCCAAGCCGTCCTACTTCCTCAAGGCATCCTCGTCGTTGAGCCGCAGCGGCTCGGACATCGAGCGCCCGGCCGGTTGCGAACTGCTCGCCTACGAAGGCGAGATCGCCCTGGTCATCGGCACGGCGGCACGGCGCGTCAGCCCGGCGGAGGCCTGGTCGTACGTCGGGCAGGTGACCGCGAGCAACGATTTGGGCGTCTACGACCTCAAGTACGCGGACAAGGGATCCAATGTCCGTTCCAAGTCCGGCGACGGCTTCACCCCGTTTGGCCCCGGCCTGATTCCGGCGTCGGACCTGGACCCCGCCGGGCTGCGCGTGCGGACCTGGGTCAACGGGGAACTGGTCCAGGAGGACACCACCGCAGGGCTGATCTTCCCGTTCAGCCAGATCATTGCCGACCTCTCCCAGCTGATGACGCTGGAACCCGGCGACGTGATCCTGACCGGCACGCCGGCCGGCTCCTCGGTGGCCGTCCCCGGCGACGTCATCGAGGTCGAGGTGGACGCCCCGACCCAAGGCCTGAGCACCGGGCGGCTGCGCACCGCTGTCGTGCAAGGCACCACGGAGCTGGCCGAGTTCGGCAATGGCCCCAAGGCCACCGACGCGGACCGCGAGGATGCCTACGGTTCCGCCGAGGCCGCCGGCCTGGCCCCCAAGGGCCTCAGCCCGGAGCTCAAGCGCAAGCTGACAAGCGTCGGCACGGCAACGCTCAGCGCCCAACTGCGCCAACGCGGCCTGAACAACGTCAGCATCGACGGGCTGAAATCGACCCGCCCCGAGCTGCGGATCGCCGGCACGGCCCGCACCCTGCGCTACGTGCCCAACCGCGAGGACCTGTTCAAGACGCACGGCGGCGGTTACAACGCCCAGAAACGCATCATCAACACCCTCAACGACGGCGACGTCCTGGTCATGGAGGCCCGCGGCGAAGCCGGCACCGGCACCGTGGGTGACATTCTGGCCCTGCGCGCACAGATCAACGGGGCCGCGGCCATTGTCACCGACGGCGGCGTCCGCGACGTCGCAGCCGTGGCGGCCCTGGACATGCCCACCTTCTTCACCGGCGCCCACCCCGCGGTGCTGGGCCGCAAGCACATCCCGTGGGACACGGACCTGACCATCTCCTGCGGCGGGGCCACCGTCCAGCCCGGTGACATCATCGTGGGCGACGCCGACGGGCTGCTGGTCATCCCGCCGTCGTTGGCGGAGGAAGTGGCCGACGCCGCCATCGTCCAGGAGCACGAGGAAACCTTCATCGCCGAGATGGTCACAGAAGGCCACGGCGTGGAGGGCCTGTACCCGATGAATGTGGCCTGGAAGGCGAAGTTCGCCGTGTGGGCCGCAAGCCACCCGAACCCGGCGGCGGAACTGTGAGCGGGGAAACCGGCAGCAAGTCAGAACGCGCCTACACCGCCATCAAGGACAAGATCCTGGGCGGGGAATACTCCCCCGGCTACCGGCTGGTGCTGGCGAAACTGGCCGAGGACCTCGGCTTCAGCGTGGTCCCCGTGCGGGAGGCCATCCGCCGGCTGGAGGCCGAAGACTTCGTCACGTTTGAGCGCAATGTGGGCGCCACCGTGGCGGGGATCGAGCCCACCGAATACCTGTTCACCATGCAGACCCTGTCCATTGTGGAAGGGGCTGCCACCGCACTGTCGGCCCCGCTCATCACCCCCGGCGACATTGCGCGGGCCCGGGCCATCAACGCCCAAATGCGTTCCTGCCTGGAGAACTTCGATCCCCTGCGCTTCACGGCGCTGAACCTGGACTTCCACAGCGTCCTGTTTGAGAACTGTCCCAACCCGCACATCCTGGAGCTGGTGCACCGCGGCTGGAACCGGCTCAAGGCGCTGCGCTCCTCCACCTTCAGCTACGTCCCGGGCCGGGCCCAGGACTCCGTGGCCGAACACGAGGCGCTGCTGGCGCTTCTCGAAAGCGGGGCGGGCGTGGAAACGATAGAACGCGCCGCCCGCGCCCACCGCGCGGCAACGTTGGATGCCTACCTGGCGCACAGCCGCCACGACGCACCGCCCACCCTGGCCCAGCTCTACTAACTTCCCCACCTTTCCGTAACCGATGCAAAGGAAACAATCCATGACTGCGCATTACCTCCCCGAAAACCTCCCCACCCACATCCAGCACTACATCGACGGCAAGTTCGTTGACTCCGTTGGCGGGGAAACCTTTGACGTGCTGGACCCGGTATCCAACGGCAACTATGCGACGGCCGCCGCCGGGCAAAAGGCTGACATCGACCTCGCCGTGGCGGCCGCCACCGAGGCGTTCACCAACGGCCCCTGGCCGAGGATGAAGCCGCGCGAGCGCTCCCGCGTCCTGAACAGGATCGCCGACGCCGTCGAGGCCCAGGAGGCGCGCCTGGCCGAGCTGGAATCCTTTGACTCCGGACTGCCCATCACCCAGGCCCGCGGCCAGGCGCTGCGTGCGGCGGAGAACTTCCGCTTCTTCGCGGACTTGATCGTGGCCCAGTTCGACGACGCCATGAAGGTTCCCGGCGCCCAGATCAACTACGTCAACCGCAAGCCGATCGGCGTCGCCGGGCTCATCACCCCCTGGAACACCCCGTTCATGCTCGAATCCTGGAAACTGGCCCCGGCCCTGGCCTCCGGCTGCACCGTGGTGCTCAAGCCCGCCGAGTTCACCCCGCTCTCCGCCTCGCTGTGGGCCACCATCTTTGAGGAGGCAGGCCTGCCGCGCGGCGTGTTCAACCTGGTCAACGGCCTGGGCGAGGACGCCGGCGACGCCCTGGTCAAGCACCCTGACGTGCCGCTGATCTCCTTCACGGGCGAGACCACCACCGGGCAGACCATCTTCCGCAACGCCGCCGCCAACTTGAAGGGCCTGTCCATGGAATTGGGCGGCAAGAGCCCCTGCGTGGTGTTTGCCGACGCCGACCTCGACGCCGCGATCGACTCCGCCCTGTTCGGTGTCTTCTCCCTCAACGGCGAGCGCTGCACGGCCGGTTCCCGCATCCTGGTGGAACGCAGCATCTACGACGACTTCTGTGAAAAGTTTGCGGCCCGGGCCAGGAACATTGTGGTGGGCGACCCCCACGACCCGGCCACCGAGGTGGGTGCGCTGGTGCACCCGGAACACTACAACAAGGTCATGAGCTACGTGGAGATCGGCAAGTCCGAGGGCCGGCTGCTGGCCGGCGGCGGACGCCCGGCGGGCCTGGAGACGGGCAACTACGTCTCCCCCACCGTTTTCGCCGACGTGAAGCCGGAGGCGCGGATCTTCCAGGAGGAGATCTTCGGCCCGGTGGTTGCCATCACCCCGTTTGAGAACGACGACGAGGCGCTGGCTTTGGCGAACGGCGTCAAGTACGGCCTGGCCGCCTACATCTGGACGAACAACCTCACCCGCGCCCACAACTTCGCCCAGAGTGTGGAAGCCGGCATGGTGTGGCTGAACAGCCACAACGTCCGCGACCTGCGCACCCCCTTTGGCGGTGTGAAGGCCTCCGGGCTGGGCCATGAGGGCGGCTTCCGCTCGATCGACTTCTACACCGACCAGCAGGCCGTGCACATCACGCTCGGCACCGTCCACACCCCCAAATTCGGCGCATCCGCCGCCAACTGACCACCCCACCCAACACCCCTGCTCAACGAGGAGTATCCCCATGACTGACTTCATCCCCACCCCCTCCTTGCCGGCCCCGGACATCGTCCGCTGCGCCTACATGGAACTCGTGGTCACCGATCTCTCCAAGTCCCGCGAGTTCTACGTGGACGTGCTGGGCCTGCACGTCACCGAAGAAGACGAGAACGCCATCTACCTGCGCTCCCTGGAGGAGTTCATCCACCACAACCTGGTGCTGCGCAAGGGCCCGGTGGCCGCCGTCGCCGCCTTTGCCTACAGGGTGAAGTCGCCCGCCGAAGTGGACGCCGCCGAGGCCTATTACAAGGAGCTGGGCTGCCGCACCGAGCGCCGCCGGGACGGCTTCGTCAAGGGCATCGGCGACTCCGTCCGTGTGGAGGACCCGCTGGGCTTCCCCTACGAGTTCTTCTACGACACCACGCACGTGGAGCGCCTCACCCAGCGCTACGACCTCTACAACGCCGGCGAGCTGGTCCGCCTGGACCACTTCAACCAGGTCACCCCGGATGTCCCCAAGGGCCGAAAGTACCTGGAGGACCTGGGCTTCCGCGTCTCCGAGGACATCAAGGACTCCGACGGCGTCACCTACGCGGCCTGGATGCACCGCAAGCAGACGGTCCACGACACCGCCCTGACCGGCGGCGACGGCCCACGCATGCACCACGTGGCCTTCGCCACGCACGAGAAGCACAACATCATCCAGATCTGCGACAAGATGGGTGCCCTGCGCATCTCCGACCGCATTGAGCGCGGCCCCGGCCGGCACGGTGTCTCCAACGCGTTTTACCTCTACATCCTTGACCCGGACGACCACCGCGTGGAAATCTACACCCAGGACTACTACACCGGCGACCCGGACAACCCGATCATCACCTGGGACGTGCACGACAACCAGCGCCGCGACTGGTGGGGCAACCCCGTGGTCGCGTCCTGGTACACCGAGGCGTCCCTGGTCCTGGATCTGGACGGCAACCCCCAGCCGGTCATCCAGCGCTCCGACGCCTCCGAAATGGCTGTCACCGTTGGCGCCGACGGCTTCTCCTACACCCGCGAACCGGGCGAGGAACGCGGCTTCAAGCTGGGCAACCAGCTCTAAAAGGAGACACACCATGCTTGATGACGACACCATTGCACGCATTGCCGACGAACTGGTCGACGCCGGCCGCACCCGGACCCCGATGAAGCGGCTGACGGCGCGGTACCCGGAAATGACCGTGGAGGACTCCTACCG
>Ga0075017_100002612_pt1 | contig 11305 bp, 9 predicted proteins | sample AleBraG_ABR_2012_FD_71475 | JGI IMG/M metagenome (GOLD analysis project Ga0075017, IMG submission 71475) | Freshwater sediment microbial communities in response to fracking from Pennsylvania, USA - Alex Branch Run_MetaG_ABR_2012 | ecosystem: Environmental > Aquatic > Freshwater > Creek >...
GCCACGGGTAAGCTGGTGGGCGCGGGACACAACCGGCGAGTGCAGAACGGCGATCCGTCGGCACACGGAGAGACCGACGCGTTCCGGAATGCGGGGCGGCAGTGGAGTTATCGCGAATTGATACTGGTGACGACGCTGGCGCCGTGCTGGTATTGCAGCGGGCTGGTGAGACAGTTCGGGTTCAAAACAGTGGTGGTGGGGGAGAGCCGGAATTTTCAGGGTGGTGTGGCGTGGCTGCGATCACTGGGAGTAGAGGTGACTGACTTGGATTCGGAAGAGTGCGTTTCGATGCTGGGGAAATATATTCGCGAGAATCCTGCGGTTTGGAATGAGGATATTGGAGAAGAGTGAAATAGAAGAGAAGGAGAAGGGCAAGAACAAAGATAAAGAAAGAAGTTAATGAAAAAGATAGAGGAAAGAGAAAGAAAAAGATAACGCAGAGACGCAGAGAAGCGCAGAGGGTCGCGCAAAAAGCCGGGCGAAGATTTGATGGAGGTCGCGGGCCGGGAAATTCGACAGAATCAAAGACTGGACTCAAAAGCGCGGAAGCGGCGCTCGAGTTCCCACTGCTGGGAAGCTTTTTCGCTGGATTTGAGGAAATCGGAGCAGGAGGCCGAGGGCTTGTCGGAGCGATTCGATTCGTGGGCGCAGGGTGCGGCGGTTCGAGTGAAGACGTCTTGCGAGTTCCAGAGACTTGGGCCGGGAAGAAAGCTGTGTTCGAGGCTGGCGCGGATCATTTGCTTGAGGTCGCGATAACCCAGGCCGAAAGTTTGAACGGCGCCGACGTATTCGTGGGTGAGGTCAATGCGCGAGACGCCTTCGTCGTCGGTGGAGAGAGCAAGCGGAACGTTGAATTGTTTGTAAATTGGAAACGGATGATCCTGGCCGGAAATTCCGAGAATACCCTCGTTGCTGGTGAGATTGACTTCCACCAGGATGTGTTTTGCGGCCATGTTTTTGAGAAGCGCGTGCGGTTCGTTTTCGTACAGGATGTCCACGCCGTGGCCGATGCGCTCGGCATGTCCGAGTTCGATGGCTTGGCGGATGTGGCAACAGAGACCTTCATAGGGGACGAGACCGGGACCGAGTTCGCCAGCATGAAGACTGATGTGAATTCTTGGATAGAGGCCATGGAAGAAATCGAGCATGCGCATGTGGAGGGAATAATCGGACATGGAGACGTAGCCGTCTTCGGGCATGACAAAATTCAGGCCGACAAAGCGAGGGTCGGCGGAAGCGGCTTCGAAGCAGAGCAGAGTTTGAGCGAAGACGGCTTCGCGGGGAAGTCCACGCAAGACTTGGCAAAGAAAACGGAGCTGAACGCGGCAGGCGACGGCTTCAGCGGATTGGCCGCAATGCTCGCGATCGCGGCGGAGAGCTTCGGCGCGGTCAAGGGCAGCGCTGGCGGGAGCGATGTCTTCGCGTAACCCTCGCGCGAGAAGAGATTCGCGGTATTTTGCAAAGTCATCTGTCCAGCCGATTTGTGTGGCCAGTCCTGCCGAATGGCCGAAATCGGGAGTGTGCATCAACTCGAGATATTGTTCGTTCTGAGCGGCGGCGCGAGTGGCGACTTCGTCGAGCCATTCGCCGAGGTGGCGGTGATCGGTGCCGCCAAATTTATCAAAAGTGTCAAAGAAATGATCGTGGCTGGTGACGCCGGGGGAAGGAACGAAGCCGCGCATGGAGAATGAGTCGATGAGAGCGTCGAAAAGGTGCTGGTCTTTGTAGGCGGCGGAGGCCGGAACTTGTCCCTCAGTGCACACGGGCTCGGTGGAGTGCTGCCCGGGTTTTGCAAAGGCGAGCTTGGAGAGATTGACGCAGAGCCCATCCTCACTGGCGGCACGAATCCAGGATTCGGCGTAGACGGCGCCGCTCAGGTGAATGTGCAGATCGGCGCCCTTGGGCATCTCCAGAAGAAAGTGGCGAAGAGCGAGAGGTTTTTTTCTGGCGACAGTGAGATTTCTCTCGGCCGTAAGTTCACGTGCGGCCGCGGAAGCCGGATCCGCTGGCTTTGCGTCCTGGGCAAGCGAGCGGGATGTTGACGCAGCAAGAAGGATAGGGAGGAGTGACAGGAGTTTGCGGAGGAGGGTCTTGCGGCGTGACGTATGGAACTCAGTCATAGTTTACTCGCTCGAAGGCTGGAGGATTGTGAGCTAACGCAAGAGACAGAATATCAGGCAGCGAGGCAGGCGAGAAGCGGATGGGAAGGGAGTGTTTGAGTGGGAATGGCCTTGTGAGCGTGATTCGACTTCATTTGAAGGGTGGTCACTTCATTCTTGCAGATATAATGATAGAGCAAGAGATTCTCGTCGCCGCAAGTCGTTATGGTCCTCCACGTTACTCGCCGCGAACTCATCAGACGGCTCGCTGGCTATGGAGCTTTTTCGCAGCTAGCAGGGATACCACTGCTTTCGGCGGGCTGCGGCGGAGGAAGCACCATAACTCCGCCGCCGGCGGGAGATGGTTATCCAGGAGCGGATGATCAACTGCTAGATGAAATTGAGAGAGCGGGATTCCTCTATTTCTGGGAACAGGCGGATCCGAATACAGGTCAAGTTAAAGATAGGGCGCTGGCGGTAGGGAACGACACCCGGACGGTTTCGAGCATTGCTGCTACAGGTTTTGGACTGGCGGCCCTTTGCATAGGTGATCAGCGTACATACCTGCCTTCCGCGCAAATAGTGGCGCGTGTTCAAAATGCGTTGCAATTTATATTGAATCAGTTGCCCGGCCAGAACGGATTCTTCTTCCACTTTGTGGATATGACGACCGGGGCGCGGGCGTTTACTTCAGAGGTGTCTTCGATCGACACGGCGATATTACTGTGCGGCGTTCTGACTTGCAGGGCGCATTTTCAGGATCCTCAGATCATCAGCCTGGCGACGCAGATCTATCAACAAGTGAATTGGCCGTGGATGCTGAATGGCGGGACGACGCTTTCCATGGGATGGACGCCGGAGAATGGTTTTTTGACCGGCCGATGGGATCACTACAGCGAACTGATGATGCTGTATTTGCTGGCGATCGGGTCGACGACACACGCGATTCCGGCTTCGAGCTGGAGTGCGTGGCAGCGCCCGGTGATGAACTATCAGGGGCTGAGCTATATTTCGGGAGCGGACCCGCTGTTTGTGCATCAGTATTCGCATGCCTGGTTTGACTTCCGAAACAAAAAAGATGCGTTTGCGAACTATTTTCAGAATTCGGCGATTGCCACACAAGCGCACAAAGTTTTCTGTGAATCGTTGAGGAGCCAATTCAGCGATTACTCGAGCGATGTGTGGGGGATAACGGCTTCCGACTCTGCCATTGGCTATACGGTGTGGGGCGGACCACCCTTCATCGGGCCAATTGATGGGACGGTCGTTCCCTGTGCGACGGGCGGGTCTTTACCTTTTCTCTACACCGATACAATCCATGTGCTGCGATGGATTCGAGGGCACTACCCAAATGCGTGGCAAAGGTATGGATATGTGGATGCGTTCAATCCGCTGACGAACTGGTACGACCCCGACGTTCTGGGAATTGATCTGGGGATTATGGTGCTGATGGCTGAGAACCAGCGGACAGGATTTGTGTGGCAAACGTTCATGAATAATGCCGAAACAGCGGCAGGGATGACGCTAGCGGGGTTCCAGTAGGTCGTAAGCATATTTCAAAGGGGATGTCCTAATTTGCGGCAGAGTCAAGCCTCAGATCGATCGCCGTATCCTAAACTCCCATACTCTCAGAGGTTTTTGTGTGAAGTGCCCGTCGATGAAGGGAATAGAAATGTTCAAACTCGGGCTACGGCCGCAGGTGGAATCAGAGGGTAAGAACCCGCCGCAGCTTCAATGATTGCCGCCGGCGCGGCGGGTGGATGGGTTAAAGGGCGGGGCATCCTCAGCCTCGTAAGTGGCGTCGGCTCGCTCCGCATGAAAATCAGGGCGACTTTCCAGCAGGCGAACACAACGGTTCCAACGGAGAATGCTGTCATCATTCCCGGCGGGGCGAATTTTCTCCGCTTCGGCAAAGCAACGCATGGCCTCCTGAATGAGCGGCAACAAGATGTGTGGAGCGTAGCCGACTAGGAGTTGAGCCTTGGCGCGGCGCTCGTGGAGCAAACCGCAGTAATAATGCCTTTCATAGGAGTCGCGCAGATTCTGAAAGCAGGTTTGCGCCTCGCTGTAGCGGTCGCTGACGGCGCCGATAAATTGATCGGTGATCGTGAGACCCAACATGCGGCGAGCGAGCTGGTGTTCGGGATCGACGGCGAGAATGTCGCGACAGATAGACTCGGCCTCTTCTGGCTCATTTAGATAGCGGTAGAGCTCGACTTTGGCGAGGGCCTCAGGGATGCCTGCTTTTGAGATGGATTTCAGTCTGTGTTCCATAGAGCCTCCTCAAGCGAGAGCAAAGAGTGAAGTGGCACAGGCCAAAGCCTCCTGCTACTTGCCTCGAAACATGCGGAACAACATCGTGAGCGGATCATAAAACTGGTCCACCACGCGCTCTTTGAGCGGGATGATGGCATTGTCGGTGATGTGAATCTCTTCAGGACAAACCTCCGTGCAGCATTTCGTGATATTGCAAAGACCGAGACCGAGCTGATCTTTGAGCAGACTTGCGCGATCGAGACCGTCGAGCGGATGCATCTCCAGGCCCGCCACGCGCACAAAGAAGCGCGGGCCGGCAAATTGTTCCTTTTTGTCGTGTTCGCGAAGAACGTGGCAAACGTTTTGGCAGAGAAAACATTCGATGCACTTGCGGAACTCCTGCACGCGCTCCACATCGAGCTGAGAGATTTTCCATTCCACTCCTTTACGCGGTTCAAAAGGAGGGATTTTGCGATTCACGCGGTAATTCCAGGAAACGTCAGTGACGAGATCTTTGATCAGCGGAAAGGCTTTCATGGGCAAGACGGTGATGGGCTGGTCCTGCGGCAAGTCGTCCAAGCGCGTCTTGCAAGTCAAGCGGGGCCGGCCGTTGACTTCAGCGGAACAGGAGCCACACTTCCCGGCTTTACAATTCCAACGGACAGCAAGATCCGGAGCGAGATGTCCCTGAATGAAGTGGAGCGCATCGAGGACCACCATTCCGGGAGCAACGGGCACTTGGTAGTCGACGGTTTGCCCGGTTTTAGGGTCACCGCGGAAAACGCGCAATGTTGCTTCAGCCATCTGTTCTCTCCGTTTGAGCTGCTGGGGTCTGGCTCGTCAGGCTACTGTTTTCCTGGTGCGGCAGCGTACTATTCAGCGGCCATGATTTGCTTCAAATCCCCAGGCATTTCTTCAACCGGCGATTCGCGGCGTTTCATAGAGCCGGATTCCCGGATGATGATGTTGTGCTTCTGCTCCCAAACCGGATCGAGGTTGGAGAAATCGATACGGCTGTGGGCGCCGCGGCTCTCTGTGCGTGCCAGCGCGCTGCGAGTAACCGCTTCCGAAACGATGAGCATGGCCTTCAAATCGCAAGAAAGATGCCAACCGGGATTGAACAAGCGCGAACCCTCGACGCTGGCCTTCGCAGCGCGCACTCTCAGTTTTTCAAGTTCGACGAGGGCTTTCTTCAGGTCTTCCTCGGTTCGATAAATTCCAACAAGATTCTGCATCACTTCCTGTAAGTCGCGATGAACGGCGTAAGGGCTTTCCGTGCCCGCGTTGGAAAAGGGAGCAAGCAATTCCTTTTCGGCTTGATCGATTTGGCTGGCATCAAGCGAAGGAGCGGGCGCGCGCTTGGCGTGTTCGGCAGCGGCAAGCCCTGCGCGCCTGCCGAATACCAGCAGGTCCGAGAGAGAGTTGCCGCCGAGGCGATTTGAACCGTGCAGGCCAGCAGCGGCTTCGCCGGCAGCAAACAGGCCCGGAACAGTGGATTGCGCCGTCTCGGCATCCACGCGGATCCCCCCCATCATGTAGTGGCAAGTGGGGCCAACTTCCATCGGTCCCTTGGTGATGTCGACATCGGCGAGTTCCTTGAACTGGTGATACATGCTGGGGAGTTTTTTCTTCACGTAGTCGGCGGGCTTATGAGAGATGTCGAGATACGCGCCACCATGTTCGGTGCCTCGGCCTGCTTTCACTTCCGTGTAGATGGAGCGGGCAACGACGTCGCGCGTGGAGAGTTCCATGCGTTTGGGGTCATACTTTTCCATGAAGCGCTCGCCGGCTTTGTTGCGCAGGATGCCGCCTTCCCCTCGGACGGCTTCCGTGACCAGAATCCCCTGAACGCCGGGTGGCCACACCATTCCGGTGGGATGGAACTGCACGAATTCCATGTCCATTAACTCTGCACCGGCTTCGTACGCGAGGGCCATGCCGTCGCCGGTATATTCCCAGGAATTAGAAGTGATGCGCCAAGCTTTGCCGATGCCTCCGGTTGCGATGACGATGGATCTGGCTTTGAAAACAATGAAGCGGCCCGTTTCGCGCCAATAAGCGAATGCCCCGGTGACCCGACCGCCCTCCGTTAAAAGACGCGTGACGGTACATTCCATATACACGTCGATGCCTTGCTGGACGCCGCGGTCCTGCAGCGTGCGAATCATTTCAAGGCCAGTGCGGTCACCGACGTGGCAAAGACGTTTGAAGGTGTGCCCACCAAAGGCGCGCTGCAGAATGTCGCCAGTTTCGGTGCGGTCGAATAGGGCGCCCCACTGCTCGAGTTCACGGACGCGGTCGGGAGCTTCCTGAGCGTGAAGCTGTGCCATGCGCCAGTTGTTGAGGAGCTTTCCGCCGCGCATGGTGTCGCGGAAATGGGTTTTCCAACTGTCAGCGGCGTCCACGTTGGCCATTGCCGCGGCGATGCCGCCTTCAGCCATGACCGTGTGAGCCTTTCCCAGAAGCGATTTGCAGACGACTCCGACCGAGGAGCCTTGCCCGAGGGCTTCGATAGCGGCTCGTAATCCCGCGCCGCCGGCGCCGATGATGAGAACGTCGTGCTCGTGGGTCTCGTAGCTAGCGGTCACAAGAGCCTCAGGTCATGAACCATGCCGGAGGCTACCAAGCGCACGTAAAAATCAGCGAAGCCAACCGAAACAAGGCTACACCACGCGAAAAGCATATGCCGTTCGTTCAGAAATGTGGAAATGCGCCATGCTTCGAAGCGCGTGCGGCCAAAGGTGGCGCAGGAAAAACAGTCGAGCTTGCCACCGGCAAGATGGCGGAGGGAATGGCAGGAAAAAGTGTAGAGCGAGAGCAAACAGACGTTAGCGGTTAACACGAGTGTGCCGACGCCAATGCCAAAACGGCCGTCAAAGAAAAAAGAATGAATGGCGTCATACCACAAGAAGCAGAGAAATAGGATTGCGAGGTAAAAGAAATAGCGGTGGACATTTTGGAGTATGAAGGGGAAAGCAGTCTCGCCATGATAATTGCGACTAGGAGATTCACCGACGGCACAAGCGGGAGGATCGAACAGAAAAGCGCGGTAAAGCGCCTTGCGATAGTAATAACAAGTGGCGCGAAAGCCCAAAGGGCCGGCGAGAATCAAGAGCGCTGGAGATAAAGGCCACCAGTGATGCTGCGGATCAATCAGAGGCGAATAGAAAGGCGAAAGGTAAGGCCCCCAGGAATAGTAAGCTCCCTCGAAGGCGCGCAACGTGGCGTAGATGCTGAAACCGCCCATCAGAATGATGATGGGAATAATTTCGATCCACCAAGCATCTCTCCGCAACGTGCTCCCCAGGCGCGATTCCGGCATTAGCGTCGGCGAACCAGCCATTAGAAGACCTCCAGCGTGCATGTAGAGTAGTTAATCTATGGATTTTTTCAATTGAAATTTTGAGCGCGTTGCAATTCATGTTGCTCTCCTTGAACCGACCTGCACGACCGAGTTCCCAGAACGCCGGCGATCCTACTCCGCGGTGTAAGTGATCTCCATCCGATGAATGAGAAAGCATGATAGAGCGAGGATGGCGATGGTAAGACAGAGCAAGCCGAGGACAGCAACAAACGGGGCGACGGGTTCGGCCACGATAGTGAAAATGGCCAGCGGACCGCTCATCGGCAGACTGACGGGGCAGAGATGTTTCAGATAGAAAGTGACGCTGAGCCTTTGAGCCCAGGAGGGAAAGATTGGGGCGATCGTTTCCCACCCCATGATCACAACTCCCGGGACGATCGGATTCTTGAAGAGCAGGCTGAGAGCGAGAAACACAGCGCCATAGCCGATACAAGCGAGAGCCGTCACAAGGAGGTAGGATCCCAACTGGCCAAGGCCCGGTCCAAGAACATACGATTGGCCTGCCGAACCAAAGCGGCTATACATCAGGAAGAAGCAAGCGAGGACGGCTGTTTCGAAGAGTGCGATGGCAACAACCGCGCCGGCAAGAAACTTTCCAACCACCAAGACCTCTCTTCGCACCGGGACGAGAAATTGATAATGGAGAGTGCGTTCGACCATTTCGCCGCGGAATAGCCAGGTAAATATCGCCATGCACGCGAAGAAAATGCCCAACCGCAAATAGTAGAGCTGGACGATTCCCGCAAGGACTTCCGTATCGGTCTCAATCTGGGCCGGGCTCGCGGGTCCGCTCTTGTCGAAGATAACGTGTGTCAGGATGATGACGACAGGAATTAAAGCGAGCAGATAGATCCAAATCCTGCGACGCGTAAATAAGTTCCGGCGAACTTCGTTTCGCACAAGGACAAAGACCTGGCTTCCATAGAGCCGCCAAGGCTGGTCCTTCGACCACTTTTGTGCCCGCGCGACTAAGTCTTGAGCACTCACGCCGGTCCTCCATCCGATCCAATGAGATATTGATAGATGGAGTTGACATCATCGTCGGCGGGTGCAACTGCATCGACTTCAACCAGGCCGCCGGAAGCAATCTTGTTCAGCAAGAGATAGAACTGCTCAGCATCGCGCGTACGAACCAGAACGCCACGGCCATCATTCAGAATCTTAGCCTCGACAACATGATCGAGTTCAAACGCTGCCGCCGCCAAACGCGCGGCGTTCGAGCAACGGACAAGAATCTGCATGGGATGATCGCGGACTTCCCTGCGAACTTCGCGAATCTGCCCCTCGGCAACAACGTAACCACTGCTCATCAGCACGACGCGGTCGGAGATGCGATCAACTTCCTCCAGAATATGGCTGGAAATGATGACGTGCATCCCCTGCTTGGCAATCGCCTCGAACAGAGTGATGGATTCCGCGCGGGCCATCGGATCTAGACCGTTGAGCGGTTCGTCGAGAACGAGCACTGACGGATGATGTGCAATGGCTTGAGCCAGGCGCACGCGCTGCCGCATCCCTTTGCTGTAGCCCGCCACTTTGCGCCTTGCCACTTGCGCCATGCCCGCGCGCTCCAGCGCTTCGTTCGCAAGTTTCGCAGCCTGATCGTGGCCAAACCCATGGAGACGAAGCGGCCAGTAAATAAAGTCGTAGCCATTCGTGCCAGGAGGGAAGGAATCAAATTGCGTGCAGTATCCGACTTGCCGGAAGAACTCGATGGGTTGTCGCGGAGTAAGGCCGAGGACGCAAACTGCGCCCCGTGAAGGCCTAATCAGGCCAGTCATCAAGTTCATCAGCGTGGTCTTGCCCGAGCCGTTGGGGCCGACAAGACTTGTAATCCCCGGCTGGAGCGAGAAGTTCACTTTGTTCACGCCGAGAACTTCTCCGTAAAACTTGGAGACATTCTCGAATACGATTTGGCGAGCGTCCGGGGTCATCCACGCACCGTCTCGCGGGCCCGCAAGCGCGCGTTGAGAACAACCAGCGAGAGCAAGCAGACGACAAGCAGCACACCCCACGCCGCGGGAACGGGAATTTCGTTCCAACCAATCGAGCCCAGGAGCCCGGTGCGCTCATGAAATCCTTTTGCCACGATAAGCCGGAACATATATGAGAAATTGAGGAGCCGGCCCCAATAAGTGCCCATGATGGCGTTGAACATCTCGCCCAGGCCCGCGGGGATGAAGAATGAAATAAAGATTACCCCTGTGGCCACAATCCGCAGCTTGACCCACGCCGAGACCGCTAGGGAAATGAGGGAAAGCATCATGATCCAAATCGCGGAGCACAACACAATAGGAACGACCATCCACAGATGCGACCAAAGCCAGCCGTCCATAGCCAGCCCAGCCTGCAGGCTGAACAAGAGCAAGCAGGGAATCCAAGTGACAGCGGACAGCAGCAAGCCAAGCACGCTGAGCTTTCCAAGAACATAGTCGGCTCTGCTGAACGGCCGACTCAGAAAAAGCGGTAGAGCGCCATTGGTAAGATCTCCAGTGATCAAGACCGGGCCAACCCAGCAGTTCAAGAAAAAGGCTGCCTGCGTCTGCACCATCATGATCAGAATGAAGTACCTGGATTCCACCGAGAACAAGGTGGCCGAGGGGATTTGCATGAGCAATTGCACGGTCTTGTTGTTGGCGATGAAGATGTAGCCAGCAAAAAACAGGCAAGGAACCAGGCAAAGAACCAGCAGAATAACAAAGAAACGGGATTTGAACAGGTCGGCAAAGGCATACTTCGTGAGGACAAAAAAGCGGGACCATCCGGGCGTGAGCGAACCGCTGTAGGAATTGTATCTGCGCTTATAGATGGCCATCGGGGGCCCCCGTCTGTTCCATCGCGTTGAGAAAGATGTCTTCCAGTGAATCGCGCCGGTGATTCATGCGGCGAATCTGCACGCCCCGGTCCGCCGCGACTTTGAACACTTCCTTGATTTCGACGCTGTCCGGCATGACCACCTTGATGCGGCCGTTGGCAAAAGCGGCGCACTCGCAACCGAGGCCCTCGAGCGTGGACGTAAATGTGGGCCCGGCGCCAATTGTTTCCAACTCGAGGAACTTGCGATTGGCGCGCCGCTCTTCGACGAGGTTGCAGATAGAGGCAATTTGCCCGTTCCGCAGGATCAGCACCTCATCGCAGGTTTCTTCGACGTCGCGGAGAAGATGCGAGGAAAGCAGCAGGCAGATATCGCTGGCCTCCCGGATTTCACGGATGAGTTCGATCAAGCGTTTGCGCGCAGGCGGGTCCATGCCATTGGTTGGTTCGTCTAGAATGAGGATTTTGGGGCCGTGCGCAATCGCCTGAGCCAACTTCGCCAGTTGTTTCATACCGAGAGAGTATGTTCCCAGGGGGCGATAGCGCGCTTCACCTAATCCCACATAGACGAAAGCTTCGTGCGCGCGTTCCATCGCTTGGTCGGAGGGAAGACCGGCAATCTCCGCCATGTAGCGAACAAAGCGGACGCCGGACATTTTTGAAATAAAAGCGTCGTTCTCTGGCATGTACCCGACCAGGGATCGAAGCGCTTTGCTATTGGTATAGGAGTCGAGCCCGAGAACGCGGGCGCTCCCCTTGAACGGGGAGTGAA
>Ga0075017_100002613_pt1 | contig 11305 bp, 14 predicted proteins | sample AleBraG_ABR_2012_FD_71475 | JGI IMG/M metagenome (GOLD analysis project Ga0075017, IMG submission 71475) | Freshwater sediment microbial communities in response to fracking from Pennsylvania, USA - Alex Branch Run_MetaG_ABR_2012 | ecosystem: Environmental > Aquatic > Freshwater > Creek >...
CTTCGATATCCCTTACATCAAGGAAATGTATAAAAGATACGATATGAGCGATTCATATCCTTTTGGAATTCACTTCTTTGATACTATGCAATTGCAAAAGTATGAAGATATGAAAGCCGGATTTTTCAATCAGGATGGATATAGTTTGGCAACAACGATTAAGCGTCATGGTGTAAAGAACGATAAAGCGCATAGTGCGTTAGCAGACACAAAAGCTACTGTGGAAACATTTTTGAAGATGATTTTGGGAGAGCGCTGGAAAGAAGGGTTTTCGGCTTTAAAATGAAAGTATTATTTGCGGGTGGCAATTTTCCCAGTTCAAAAACTTTATTGGCAAGAATTGCTTTAGATTTAAAACAATCAAATATTACGACGATGTTTGCTGGGTACGATAAACATATTCCTGCCTCAACTCCATATCATTGGAATCTTCAATCACTCAGGGATTTGTTTAGAAAATCGAAAGGTTATCCATTATCAAATACGCCACCCGAATGGACTTTGTATAAAGAGTTTATTGAAAATGGCGGATTTGATTTTATAATTACCGACTTTGATCGCTACACCATGGACATAGCTTTGAGCGCAGGTATCCCCATGCTCATTTGTTCAAATCGAACAATGACGCTCGCTCAAAACGCTGTAAAAACAGGGGTAATTCCTAAAAAGATATGTACAAAGTTTTATCAGTTTCTTAGAGATTTCCTTTTTCTAAAAGAAGGTTGCGAAAAAAGTCTTTTCTATTCGCATTTTTCAGATGTTTATACAGCACCCCCATCAGAACATTACTGTTACATTAGACCTTATTGCCCGGTGCCAAAGGATTTTATACCCAGTAATAAATTGGTTTGGGTATTGCCAAATCTAATTCCATATACGAAGTTAGTTGCCAAGTATCCGGGTTCAATAGTTTATACTGAGGATAGGTTATGTATTAAGGATGTTGAGATTGTAGATCTTTATAATCCTAGGTATTTTTTGGATTTGGCGGAATCAAGATTTGTTATTAGTGATGGCGATATGATAACTTTATCAGATGCGTATTACTGTGGTAAATTTTCTTATGTCATAGATCCTTTTATGAATTTGAAAACAATTGATCCATTTCGTTTTGTAGCTACGAACATGAGCGTAAAATATGGGTTGGCTCAGCATGTTCTGGATTATAACAAGTTTAATTTCAACGATGTAGTGGCTCCAGAAATAGAAGTGAAGAAAAGAGAAGATGTTCAGACATTGATTGAACATTTTTCATGAAAAAGGGACCTTTTCAGGGTCCCTATTTTGTTATCGTGTATTTTTTCTGCGGCTGAATATTGGAATTGGGTTTGGAGTAGTATTTTTCTTTGAAGCCATAGCCACTTGATAAGGATGTGCTGCTTTTGGATTAAAGCTTTCACACAAAATAAAGGCATCGTCAGGATCTATATTTTCAGAATCAATAATCTTTAATCCCCACAATTTATCTATGCTCTCTTCCTCTTCTGGATGCGTTTCTTTTATTTGATTTTTAATTTCTTGTAAGTGAATCAAATTGCACGGATGTATTATTAAATATCCTGCAACCAAATCATGACCATCGACGGTGTGCTTTAAAAAGATAAGTTCTGGACGCGCTATACCGGTTTGTTTTATATGTAGAACCGTGTGTTCTATTACGGCGAATTTCTTCAAATCTTCTACAAACTCTTTTGTAATTAGTTCTGGCTTCAAAGCATTTTTGACTTTAAAATTAATATCTTCTACTGGTTTCATGGCGTTCCCATATAAACATTAACATTTACCCCTTCTCCAACAACAAGTGTTTCCAATTGTTCTTGGAATTCTGGAAATCCAAGAAGGTCTCCTGAAATATGAACACTGGCTTTGTTATATAGGGCGGTAGCAGCGAGAACTTTGAGAGCTTTTTCTAGAACTGTCTTAGGCAGAACTTCATTGGTACGATATTTGGGAGCAGGAAGAGTTAGGATCGAATCGTCTTCATCTTCAAGGAGCATGGCAAATACGATGATGTCAGATTGTGCTTGAATTTCCAGAGTGGAACCTGGTCCAAAACTACGTTGAGTATAATACCATTCCTTAAACCTTGCATCAATGGGAGCCCAGCGTCGAACCAAAGCCTTATATACAGTATTTGAGTCAGATTGTTTCATCGACTTTTTTACGATGACGGGGATGATCTTTACATCACCATATTCCGGATTTAGAAATGAAGATTGAAGAGTCTTAAGCTTACCTGGAACTTTTTTAATGGCTTGAAATGTGGTCATGTTCTTCCTGTGCTATTGTTACCGATAACGATTAACACAAATATAACCACAGCATCAGATAAATCAACTTTATTTCACCAATGCCAAGAATTTGTTGGATATCTGAAATCTACAACATCTGATGTATTAGGTACTTGAGTTTGATGGAAAAATAGTTGAAAGATTTGGATGTTTTTGATTTCAAAGGTAATACCGGGAGGACCTATTTTACTGCTTTCCACTGCTATCAATCCGTTTCTACAAAACAAGATAATATCTGCCACATCATTATAACTCTTATCATACATTTTTTTTAGAACTACAATTCGTTGTCCCAAACCCCGGACGATGTCTGCGTAATTTGGATTGTTCTGAATTCTTAGAGTAAATTCTTCCATCGATAATATCTCGGAAAGCATGAGTTGCTGCATCAAGACGGTTTGTATCGATTCAGAGATATTATCGTTGACAAATGCAACAAAAGGTTTTACGATCGATCCCATAAGCATCTCCAATCACATTCAAATTTAATGGTGAGAACATAATGGAAAGTATTTTTGAATTAGGACGTCAACACGCTCAACTTTTTCATCAAGTGAAAAGTGTATCCGTATTATCTAATGATTTTGTGCAAAACAAAGACTACATAGCAGGTATTATCAATTACTTTGTCTCGGATTATAGTTCGGCATCAGATACAAGATATACATCTTCTTCTAATGTGATGGTTTATTCGCATTCTATTTCTATTTCAGAAAAGCTATTTGCTTTCTTTTCTATAAATTCTGAGATTGCATCTAAGAAAGCGATACCAAAACAATCTTTCAATTTTGGTGGAGACATTTATATTAAATTCGAAGAAGCGGCTGCACTTGATATTCTGGATGTTATTTATGGTCGTCCGGGAGTTGTAAAAGACGAGGCGTATTATCTTTATAGATATTTGACATATCCACAATCTGTTGAGAGACCGGTTCTTCAGGTAGAAAAGATTCATCCGGATGCAGTGATTCCTTATAAAGCTGGAAGAGCTTCGGATTCGGGACTGGATGTTACTCTTATTGGTTTGAAAGAGAAGTTGGCATCTGGAGTAGAACTATATAATACCGGAATTAAGATCAAGCCTAGTTTCGGATGGTATATGGATGCTGTGCCACGATCCAGTATTATTAAAACTGGTTATATGCTTGACAACAGTGTCGGAATTATTGACGTACTTTACTCAGGAGAGCTATTAGTGCCATTGCGTAAAGTAGATCCTTCTATGCCGGACCTAACTCTACCTAATCGTATTATTCAATTGATTCCTCGGCGCTTTGTTCATCCAGAGGTAATTGTGGTAGATGATATTGGAAATAGTGGTAGGGGTGCCGGAGGATTTGGATCGACTCCAGACAAATGATGATTAAATAACAAACCCACCTTTCGGTGGGTTTTGTTTAGAAGGTGTTGAAGAGATAGAATTGTCCTAGATTTCCAGCCTGATTCATTAACAAAGGCAACTGCATAGCTGGAGGAAACAGGACAGTAAATCCATTAGGACCTTTTAAAGTAGTTGATATGGTCGTCCTTTTTGATAGCAGCATAGAATTTGAGCTGCGTATCACTGACTTCTTGGTATTGGTCTTTGTTAGCAACGATACCTGCATCTTGCAAGATACCGCGAACATATACGAACAATTTGGTACCCGAGTTATCAAAGCCGTAACCTTGAACACCGACTGGAATTGTGTGTGTGGTATTGGGAGCGATATCGGCAGTAACGCGTTCTGTTACACGGATAATCTGCGAACCGACGATAGCAGAAGCTAGAGCCTGGAGAGCGGATGTTACTGTGTAAGGACCAGCATTTAGAATTGCGCCGGTAAAGGTAAGATTACCAGTTGCATCATTGAGAACTTGGAGGGCATTGACTACCGAAGGAGTTGCACCCAAAGCAAAGAATGGATAGTTACTGGTTTTGTTGGTGAGCTGTGCACCAATATGTGTTACTTCATCGGGAACGCCAACGGCGGTCTGAAGTTTATCAATGTCATTGCGCAAATCGGCATCCGACATGATACCAAGAGTCATGATGCGGCGGAAAGCAGCTTCTGGCAATTGGTCCATACGGTAGTTGTAACCGTAAGCGGCATTGATTGTGGTCGGCATACCAACAGCCCAAGTAAAGGCAGCTGATGCGGTCGCAATATTTGCACCAGGGGCTACTTCATAGAAATGAATTTCAACCGAGTTAGGCGAAGTCGAAGAACCTGATTTTGTAATACCGAAAACTGTCTTTTGGTTAGCTGGGTTGATGATTTCAGAACCGGTTGCGGGATCGGTAATGAAAACATAGCACTCTTCGTATAGACCTACGTATGGAGCAACGTCAAAACAAGGAACGCCTGTGCGGTCAGTTGTAGACGAGTGCTTCAAGGCACCGGCTTGTGTAATCGTTACGTGAGTGTTGGTCGAAGCAACCGTTACACCATAAGCAAGCTGCGAAACGATAAGCGAGTGAGCATCGAGTGTTTTACCACTGATGTTGCTGAGGTTCGCGGGTACCGCCGTTGCAGTAGCTGTAGGAAGTGTATAGGTAGGAATCGGATCGTAGTAATTTGTAGTACCTTTGATCGCTTTACGGTCGGTACGTGCAAAGTTGAAATCGTCCAATGCCGAATAACCAAGGCGAATGCTCCAGCCAACAGCTGTAGAAGCTACAGCGCTAGCATTGACATATTGCAATGTGGTTGTCGAAGGAATGGCGATGATTTCGAAAACGCCGTTGTTGGCGCCAGCGGTTGCATCGGTGACGGTAATCTGAATGAATTGCCCTGGATAAAGAGCAGTAAAATCTGCGGTTGTATCTGTGAGAGTGACGGTGGGGAGCGAGCCTACGTTTAGACTACCTGCAGCTCCGGTTACACCTACCGACAAACCATAACCAAGGGGTTCGTCAGCAAGAGAAAGAGTGTCAAGTGGATTTAGCGAACCCTGAATGTCAAGCTGGAGATTAACCATGTTTGAAGTTGCAGCCATGTATACCTCTGTGTTTATTTATAAATCTTACGCATCAAAATAATACACCTTGTTATTATACGATTCGGCTACCGCATTTAAATAAAAAAACTGCCATATCGGCAGTTTTATTTACTTTACTTTTTTTCATTCATGTGGCAGAAATACATCCTCTCCACTAAAATATTTCCTATATTGCTTCCAACCCCTGAAATTACCGTATTTTTTTTCATCAACCATCGCTTTTGCACAATGCTCAAATGGACTCATATGATGATCCTCTCCTATTTTATTTGCTAACTCTATATCTTTCTGAGGATCCCGGATCCCGTCATGTGTCAAATAACTTACTCGACAACATCTACCCACACATATCTTATTCATGTCCTCTTTGCCATATTTTGCCGATAACACATCCTTATCATCCAATAGCGGTCGATGCCACTCCCCACTATTTAAAGGTACGGGCTCGTTGCTTTTGTAAGCTTTTTTCATCATTTGTGCAATTTTACGAATTTCAGGTTGCGCATTCTTTTCATCTCTCAGATTAAAGAAGTTTGTCCATTCCGTAGCCGAAACGATTACGGTTTGATACATCCATACTTCAAGCAATCGATTTGAGATCTGTTTATGGACTCCAAGATCCATAAATTCAGTTGCGAATCCAATTTGTGAGTCTCTAGACCTAAGCCAAATCTCTTTCGCCTTTTCAATTTGCTCTGGAGTCAATTCTTCGTCGGCACTCATTCCTTTTTGATTTTTACCCCAGTATTCTGGAATAAAAGGATCTGTCTTTACGCGATTGATGATAGTAATAATAGGAATTGCGCGTGAAGATGAGGAATTTCTACTAAATACACGATGGGTATTGAATTCAGATAATACTATTCTTGGAAACGAGATTTCGAATGTGGTTAAACGGATGTTTTTGGGATTTAGTGAATCTGCGAGTATTTTGCATTGATACATAATATGTTACCTGTATTATTGAGCCTGAGTTTGCATTATTATATCACAGAGAGATGACATGGAAAAATTTTTCGACCAATATTACGCTATCGACGAGCACATCGAAAAAGCGATTAGCTCTAGAAAAGAACGTCAAGAAAAACTTGCAAAAGCTTTAGGTCGACCCATGACTAAAGTAGCTTTTGATCCCAAATACTTTGATTCGGAACTAGAAGTTAATCCCAGACGTAATCTTCAAAACTTTCATTCCAGCTCCAGTATCATGTCGGAAGAGTTTTCTAAAAAATTAGGAGTCTGTAAAAGACTATATGACATCACAACAAAAATTAAAGATAAATTTGAAAGAGAACCAGAATATCAAGAATCTTATTGCCGAGTCCTATATACAAGACTCGAAAGAGCGCTAAGAGAATCTGCGGCTGATTCTAAGTATTCGGGATCGCAACAGTCTTTAGGCTCCATTTCTCATATTGAAGAAATTATGTATGATCGATATCGATTGTCATTTGATGATATTATGGATAAATCCGGAGACGAAGTCATGAATATCATTATGGCTCGAGATCCTAAATTACTACATCTTGATCCTATGGTGGGCACCGAAGCCATTACAAAGATAAATAACGCAATGCATGATGGCGTATTATCTAAAATCATATCTGGAGCTGGAGATAAGACGGTTACGATTAAGGTTACGGATGGAAAAAAATCAAGGGATGACGACTTTCATCAAATTCTAGCTTCTATTACAAAGGAGCTTGATCCCATTATTTCTTCTAAGACTTCTGATATATTGAAAGAGCTTACTGCTCAAGTAAAGCAGCATATTGATTCTGAAGTGGATGTGGAAAAACGAGCATTAGCTGATTATAAGAAAAAGATTCAAAGTGAGATGGAGAATTTGCGACAAAACATGATGTCTATATCTGGGACAAGAAAATTTGTTGCTAAATCAGATGATGTAGAACAAGAGTATGATGAAGATGAAGATGAGGATCAGGATATACTTGATGGTCTCGCAGAACTCAAACTGATGCTGGGGAAGTAAATGGGATTTAATGATTTTGCCAGAGATACTACGAACCCATTATGTTTTAGGGTCACGAATGTAAATGTCTTGAAAAAAACATTAAGTATATTTCATCATCCTTTGCCTTGGTCAAAAACCATTGATCTTATGCAGCAACGCGGTATTGGTGAGCAAGATATTAAAACAGCTCTACTAAAAGGTGTGTTAAAGTTCAAATTGTTAGCTGGCGATATAATTATTGAATGTTCAGACATTGATCTCATCACTTTCAACAACGCCCATAAAGCATTTCTCATATCCTCTGGTGTCACAATAGGATTTGATACATCTGCATCTGCCGGAGGTCCAAGTAATGGATTGGATTACGCCTTGAAATATAGTATGGATTTGATTGGTGTAAAAAATAGTAAAAACCAATTATTTACTACGCCAGATAAATTTATATACGGGGCAAGAAATCAAAGTTTCTTTAGACCGCAAGTATTTCATAACGGAGTCCTGCAATATGACACTATCGATTATGTTATTAGCAAATCGGTTTCATCATTAGATCCTACGCTAAATGATCAGATAACGTTTATCAGTAAAGCTCCACTTCCAAGTTCTAAATTGCAAATTACTTACGCAGTACCACTTATATAAGGAAAAACAATGTCTGAAAATCAAGTTGTAGAAACAGCAGTTGAACCAATCAAAGAACCAACTGAGTATGAAAAGTTCTTGCAAAAAGATATAGTTGATCAAACTGGTCAAGTGACACTGGGTGATGGTTCGGTGGCACATTTCTTAGAAGGAAAATTGCATGGAACCATGACAAAGCCTAACGGTGATATGGTGAACTTTAAAAATGGGATTTTGCATTCGGATCCGGGAGTTCCCACAATCATGTATGCTAATGGGGAAGAGTATTTTTATGAAAACGATGTTCTTCTAAAAGTGGTATTGGCTGATGGTACGGTTTTGGTTGGTGACCAAATACCGTAGATGATGTATGGTTGGGTGTGATGGATGACTGGATTTGGGGAATTTGGCTTGCAATACTAACCGTTGGGCTGCTTGTTGAGATAGTTATCTCTTCCAGATTCAGGCGCAAACTAAGAAAAATACTCAGGAGACACTGATTTTGGTTGACGATGTCGAAGTCGTATGCATTGACCCAATATAAAATGCATACGGCTTTCGCATTTGTGTTGCACTGGGTGATGATCGTGGGTATAAAGATTGGGTAGTCGACGCCGTCACCGAATCAGTCCAAATGACGAGGTGATAAGGATTGATTATAATACGGACCTGTAGCTCAGTGGTGAGAGTCTCCGGCTTATATCCGGGTGGTCGTCCGTTCAATTCGGACCAGGTCTACCAAAACATGAAAACATGAAAACATGAAAACATGTTTTGTCGCTTCATCTTCAGAAGTGGGGAAAATAACTTTTGCAATTGATATAAAAAGTTTTCCTGATTTGGCAAAATCGTTTATTGTGGGTTTTGGTATTCCAATTGCCATTTCAAACTGCGGTATCAGACTTATATAACAAATGAAAAAGGAGGCTTTTAGCCTCCTTTTTTTATTCTCTGCGTCCGTACAATCTACCTTTATAGACACCCGCTCCATTTCTTAGGATTGTAAGTAGGTTCGTTCCAGGAATCAAACCATATTCGGCAACCGCATCTAGAGCTGCTTCATAAGCTCGTCTTAGCAAACTTTCCGTAAATTCCAGAACTTTGCGTAGACCCTGATCTTCAATTACTACGGTATACATATACGCCTTTCTCAACGACGGTAGAAGTTGACGTTGCCACATGATTTTATCTCACTTTTTGTTTTCGCACAACAAAAAAGTGACTCATCATTGCTTTTGTTCGGCAATTAGCTCAGCCTTTAGATTACCAAACAAAACGTCGGGATTATTCATAGAAAGACCTGACATATTTCCGTCATTGAGTTCAATAACTATCCAATTACCGGAAGAAGTTTTGGCAACATCGATGACATAGAAGTTTGGCGCCTCTGAAACAGATGTGTTTTGAATTTTTGATATAACTTTATCCAAGAATTCTTTTGGCACTTCATTAGGATCTAATACAAATCCCATATCCAAAAGATCTTCATAGTAATTGCTCCAATAGAATCCAGAACTCAAAACTTTATTTTTGTAAATGAAGAATCTATATTCTCTAGTAATCGGAAGACCCTGAAGACCTTCGTAAAGTTTTTCAAGTTCTATGTACTCCCTGATGTAGATATCTTGGTACATAATAAGCCCATCGTTTTGTAATCTAGAATGAACCTGAATAGCTTCGGTTTTATTCGCTGCCCACATATGTGTTTTCCATAATTCTTTACGAGAATTAGTAGCACCTTTTAAAACGAATTGAGTTCCGTCATCAGGTATCTCATGAAGATTTCGCCAAGTCCTAGGAGTAAGTTCCATAAGATCTGGATACCAATTTCCAAGATCAGCTATGTATTGATGTTGGCGATAATTGTTGATCATCTTAGCGCCTACATATTCAACGTCATCGCAGAATTCTTTATTAAAAGGTAATGCAGAAAACCTTGGTATTACAAGTTCTCCAGATTTTATCGCAGTCCTATTTCCGATGCAACGAAAATGTTTCTTGACTGCCTCGGCTTCATTGCGCCAGTCGGAATCGTCTCTGTAACAAACTACTTGTGTTTCGATGTGTGTCATGATACCTACTTACCTGTCTCTGTCACAGTAACCCTATTGAAGGATGTATAAATGCCTAATCTCTATATCAAGTCGAAGTGTGGAAATCTCCCTAAGAACCTTACTCCCAACGACTTCTCGACGTGGAACAATACGTTGAAGACAAATCGTGCGGGTCAGGATACGGTTTTTGTTGACATGGCTTTGATTGACAAAAATATTGCTGCAATCAAATCGATGATAGGAAATCGTTTTGCTCCACGTATTGTCACCAAAGCCATGCCCTGCGTTGGTCTTATTGGATATGTTGCCGAATCATTTAATACCAACCGTTTGATGACGTTTTCTGAAGGTGTCTTGCGAGATTGCGTTCAGGAATTCGGAAAATTCTTTGATATTATGCAAGGGCGTCCGCTTCCAGCCGCAGCAGCCAAACGTATTATCGATAAGTTTGGAAAAGCCCGTACATCTAATGTAAAGTGGTTGATTGACACTGTTGCGCGTGCACAAGAATACGCTGCTCTCAATATTCCGATGAAAGTTTGTGTTGAACTTGAGTGCGGGGTTCAGCGTGGTGGTGCTCACAATAATACTGAGCTTCTGGCTATCATGGATATTATCGACAAGAGTCCTTTGACTTTTGCGGGATTCATGGGCTATGATGGACATGTTATCTATGCCGGATTGACTGCTAATTTCCCTGGAGTTACACCCGTGACTCCCGATGAGGAATTTGCCCGAGTCAATACCCGTTATCAAGCTTTCATTGATGCAGCGAAAACAAAGTATCCGACGTGGTTCACCAAAGACACAATTATCAGTGGCGGTGGAACGGTTACGCTAAATTACTACAATGCGGCAACAGTCACTCCAATTAATGACTTGACTTTTGGTATTGGGGTAGTTGATCCTTCTGCATTTGGAGATATTTTGGCTGCATTTGGATTATCGCCCGCGCTTTATTGCACGACATTTATCAACAAGCGTATTGATAATGCTGAATTGCCATTTGTTCCGGGTCTTTTGCCATCTCTGGCTGTGGATAATCCTTCTCTTCAAACATGCTTCTATGTCAATAGTGGTGCTTTTCCTGGAGACAAGGTATATCCTCAAGAACTGATTACAAGTCCGTTTTTGGATGATAGCACTGGTGGCGAGATTTTTGCAAACCTCGGATCTTTCTATGGACCGGCGTCATTGAATGTTCACGAGGGCGATTTTGTATTTTATCGTCCGTATGAGGGTTCGGCTTCGGCTTGGCTTGGAAAGCTTGTCGCGATTCGTGGAACCTGCATTGAACATACTTGGGATACTGTTATCGAACAAGAATAATACGATTTATAATTAGTAGTAGATAGTTAAATAAAAAGAGGCGGCATATGCCG
>Ga0075017_100002614_pt1 | contig 11305 bp, 12 predicted proteins | sample AleBraG_ABR_2012_FD_71475 | JGI IMG/M metagenome (GOLD analysis project Ga0075017, IMG submission 71475) | Freshwater sediment microbial communities in response to fracking from Pennsylvania, USA - Alex Branch Run_MetaG_ABR_2012 | ecosystem: Environmental > Aquatic > Freshwater > Creek >...
CAGGCGATTTCAGCGTACATCTGGCAGTCGGGATTCACCGATGCTCTTCCCAAGCACAAGCCGGGGAACGCCTCACACGGAAAAGAATTGTTCGAAACCCGTGGCTGCCTGGCCTGCCATTCGATCGGCGAAGGCGATCAGATGCAGGGCGGAACTTTTTCCGCCAATCTGACGCGCGTGGGCGAGAAAGCGAACTACGACTATCTCGTCCGCTGGATTCACAACGCGCGCCAGCGTACGCGGCCGTACTGTCCATACGAAAAGAAAGATATTGGCCCCGAGGATTACGCGAAGAAGGGGCTCCCCTACCAGTTCGATCTCGATCACAGCCGCTGCCCGAACGACGGCCATGAACTGCAAGTGCAGAATATGACCGTGATGCCCAGCCTGCGCCTGAGTCCGGAGGACGCAGAGGACATCGCGACCTATCTGATGACGCAGAAGAAACAGGAACCGTCGTCCTACGCGGATGCAGCGTTCATGAATGATCCGGCGCTCAAAGAAGAAGGCAAGAAGTGGGTGCGCCACTACGGCTGCGCCGGGTGTCATGAGATTGCGGGCTTCGAAGACGAAGGGCGCATCGGCACCGAGTTAACGTACGAAGGCAGCAAGCCGATCGAGCGCCTGGACTTCGCGCTGTTCACCGAAGTCGCACAGCGCGGCGGTAAAGACGGCGAGCCGATCAAAGACAAAGAAGACCTCGCGCGCCTGCCCGATGGTCCCGCGACCACGCCGTGGTACGACCACAAGGGATTCTTCGAGCACAAACTGGCGGAACCGAACATCTACGACCAAGGCAAAGTGAAGAGCGAGACCGAAGCCCTGCGCATGCCGAACCTGCACTTGACCAAAGACCAGGTGCTCGATCTCACGACCTTCCTGCTGGGCAGCCAGGAGACTTCCCTGCCCCAGAGTTATCAGTACAAGCCGGGCGACGCGCGGCACGACATACAAGAAGGCTGGTGGGTCGTCGCGAAGTATAACTGCATGGGATGCCACCAGATTATTCCGGGCCAGCGCACGATTCTGATGGGCTTGAAGCAGTATCAGGACGTGCAGGAGCAATTGCCGCCGAAGTTGCTGACCGAAGGTGCGCGCGTCGATCCCGAATGGCTGCGGAAGTTCCTGTCGAACCCGGCGCTGAGCACCACGGATGCGAATCGCAACGGAGTACGTCCGTATCTGAAAGTGCGCATGCCGACGTTCTCGTTCTCCGACAACGAACTGCGGAAACTGGTGCGTTTCTTCCAGGCATTGTCGCAGCAGCCGCTGCCGTACATTCCGGATCAGCGGCCGACGCTCACGGCGAAAGAAACTGACATGGCGCGAAGCCTGTTCTCGAGCACGGCCGCGCCCTGCCTGAAGTGCCACGCCACGGGCGATCCCTCGCACGACAAGATCGCAACCGCGCCGAACTTCCTGTTGGCGAAGGAACGCCTTAAGCCGGACTGGGTGGAGCGCTGGATCACCGATCCGCAGGCAGTGAGTCCGGGGACGTCCATGCCGTCGGGCTTGTTCAAGCAGCAGAACAGCCAGTGGGTGTTTGCCGGGCCGACGCCGCCGACGTTCAACGGGTTCGCGGGAGATCACCGGAAGCTGTTGACCGATTACATCTTCCAGTTGACGCCGGAGGAACAGCGGCGGGTAGCTTCGTCGATGCCGCGGGCGCGGGCTGCCGTACAGCCTGCCAGTAATCGCAAGCAGGCTGCAGTCGGAGCGCCTCATGCAGCGAGCGGGGGTTCGCGGTAGAATTCCCTCATCCAGAAAAGCAGGTTCCTCGAGTCGCCGTCGCATTCGCTCCGGCTCGCTCGGAATGACAAGGGATTGAACAAGATTTAACTTCAAGAAAGGACGACATCATGAATAAGAAACCAGGTTGGGCAATAACGTTCAGCATGCTGGCTCTGTGCGCGCTGCTCGTGCTGGCAGCGTGCAGCAAGAAAGAGGAGGCGCCGGCCGCCAGTCCGATGGCGGAACAGCCGGCAGCAGCGGCGCCCGCAGCAACTCCGATTGATCCGGCCACGGTGGCCACGGTCAGCGGCACGGTGAAGTTTGACGGCGCGGCTCCGAAGGCGTCGAAGATCGACATGAGCCAGGACCCGGGCTGCAAGGGCATGAACGAGGCCGAGGGCGTTGTGGTGTCGGGGGGCGATCTGGCCAACGTGTTTGTGTACGTGAAAGACGGCCTCGGCAATCGCACCTTCGATGTGCCCAAGGATCCAGTCGTACTCGACCAGAAGGGTTGCCAGTATCATCCCCACGTTCTGGGTGTGATCGCCGGCCAGACGGTGCAGATCAAGAACGACGATCCGACGACACACAACATCCATCCCACGCCGAAGGACAACCGGGAATGGAACGAGTCGCAGCCGCCTTCTTCTCCGGCAATCGAGAAGAACTTCGCGCGCGAAGAAATCATGCTGCCAGTAAAGTGCAACCAGCATCCGTGGATGAAGATGTACGTCAACGTGGTGAAGAGCCCGTTCTTCGCCGTGAGCGGCAAGGATGGAAAGTACGAAATCAAGGGCCTGCCGCCGGGAGATTACACGATCGCATTCGTGCACGAGAAACTCGGAGAACAGGACCAGAAAGTCACCGTCGCAGCGAAAGAAAGCAAGACCGTGGATCAGAGCTTCAAACCAGCCGCCGAATAGCGGGCCGGTTTGCTAAAATACTGCGTTGGACAGAGCAGGCTGCGCGTGCCGTGCAGCCTGCTCTGCCCTCCAAAGCAAGCGGGCCGATCCGACGCGTCTCTGATCAATGAGTACCCCTCTGAAAGCGATAGCGACACCTTATAACCGCGGCCTCCACCGGTTCGCTGTCATTCTGGCAGGCTGGACTTTCCTGCTAATCATTGCGGGAGCGCTTGTGACCAGCAATGATGCCGGACTCTCGGTGCCGGACTGGCCCACATCATTCGGCTCCTTGTACAAGATTCCGAAACTCGTGGGCGGTGTGAAGTTCGAGCACACCCACCGAGTGATTGCGCAAGTGGCCGGACTGCTGACGATTATCCTTGCAGTTTGGACCTGGCGCAGCGAAAAGCGGCGCTGGCTGCGGCTTCTGGGGTTGGCCGCGCTGGGGACGGTAATTGCTCAGGGGATTCTGGGCGGAATCACCGTTCTGACCTACCTGCCTCCGGCGGTTTCTTCCGCGCACGCCGCGCTGGCACAGACCTTCTTCTGCATTGCGGTCGCGATCGCTCTGTTCACCGGAAAGAAATGGGTGGAGGAGCAGCCGCGCGTTGAATTCGATCAGCGGCGCCCCAGTCTCTTCACGTTGACCCTGCTTTCTATTTTCGTGCTGTATGTACAGCTGACTCTGGGAGCTATGTTCCGACACCACGGGCTGAGTTGGTGGCCGCACGTAGTGCACGCCGTGGTGGTTTCGTTCGTGCTGGCGTGGACGGCGGTGCGGGCGCTGAGTGTCTACTCGAACATCGAAGCCGTGCGTCGCCCTGCGATCCTGATGCTGTCCCTGGTCATTGCCCAATTGTGCCTGGGCTTTACCGCCTTCTTGACTCGAGTCGCCTGGGGAAGAGACGCCGTGCAGCCCGAGCTTCCGATGGTGGTGTCAACTGTGGCTCATGTTGCCGTGGGCGCATTGTTGCTGGCGACGACGGTCATCCTGGCGATTCAGGTCTGGCGGCATGTTCCGGTCGCATTCGAAGAGAGACTACCGCGGGCGCAGCGGGATCCCTCAGTCGCCTGAGGGGAAACTGGCTTTGGGCACGGCTTGACGGGTCCTCCGCTTTTTCGCGCGACTTACTGCTCGTCGCGGTGTTTTACTTGTCACTACCGTTGTTTGTCCGGATACCGATCAGAATGTCGTAAACTGGCTATAGTCCCCGGGGAATCGTTTTGGTCACGAAAGTCGCTGCGCTCGCTGATGCCGGACCGGAAGTGGAACGCCCTTCCGCCGCACCAGTCATTTCCGTACAAAACCTTGTCCATCGCTATGAGAACCGGACCGCGTTGAATGGAGTTTCGTTCGATGTGGGGCCGGCCGAACTGTTCGGCCTGCTCGGGCCCAATGGCAGTGGGAAGACGACTCTCTTCCGGATTCTGTCGACCCTGATGATCCCGACTGCTGGTCGCGCGATCGTGATGGGTTGCGATCCGGTGCAGGACCCGGCTCGCCTCAGGCGGCAGATTGGCGTGGTGTTTCAGGCGCAGAGTGTTGACCTCAAGCTCACGGCGTACGAGAACCTGTGGCATCAGGGACATCTCTACGGCCTGCGAGGGCCCGCGCTGAAAAAGCGCGTGGGAGAGATTCTGGCGCGCGTGGGACTGGCCGACCGGGCCAAGGAACGGGTGGAGACATTCTCTGGCGGAATGCAACGGCGCATTGAATTGGCGAAGGGCTTGCTGCACCATCCCGGAGTTTTGCTGCTGGATGAGCCGACGACCGGTCTCGATCCCGGCGCGCGACGCGATTTGTGGCAGTACCTGCAGATGCTGCGGGATGAAGAGCACGTTTCTGTGCTGGTGACCACCCACTTGATGGAGGAAGCCGAGCGTTGCGACCGGCTGGCCATCATGAATGAAGGGAATCTGGTGGCGCTGGGAACGCCGGAGGAATTGAAGAGCGAGATCGGAGGCGACGTGATCCTGCTGGACGCCGCACGGGACGCGGGCTTGCTGGCGGAGCATATCCGGGTGCGTTTCCACGTGGAAACTACCATCCTGGGCAACCAGGTACGCATTGAGCAGGAAGGCGGGCACCGTTTCGTCCCCGATGTCGTCGAGGCTTTCCCGGGTGAGATTCAGGCGATTTCAGTCAGCAAGCCGGCGCTGGAGGATGTGTTCATTCATCGCACGGGACACAAGTTCTGGAGTGAGGATCTCGAAGAAAGTTCTGACGAGAAGAAAAAGAAGAAGAGGAGGTAGCTTGCGTCTGATGATTCTGGGGCTTTCTCTAGTGCTCGGGGTCCTACCCCTGGCCGGCGTTGTGTGGATGATAGCGAGTGGAATGATCACGCTGTGGCCGCCCTCGGCCACGGTCGACGGGCTGTTTATGAGCCTGATCCTTCTGACGCTCTCGGCCTGCTTTCTGTTGAACGCGTACTGGGAGATGCGTGATCAGGGCCTGCTCGGCAAGAAGGAAGCTGCGCCGGCAAAGACTCCCGCAGCGAAAGCGAGCTAAGAGTTCGAGGTAACGAATGGCGACTCAAGCAACAACTTTGGTGCGGCCGGTGGCACAAGGCTCTGCGGGCGTGTTATTGCCGGCCTTCACATTGTGGTGGCGCGAAATTGTGCGCTTCTATCGCCAGACCACTCGGGTGGTTGGGGTGCTGGCGTCGCCGCTGGTGTTTTGGCTGGTTCTGGGTTCGGGATTCGGGACTTCCTTTCGTTCTGGCGGCGGACCGAGCCAGCAGCACTACCTGGATTATTCTTATCCGGGAATCTTGATCTTGATCGTGCTGTTCACTTCGATCTTCGCGATGATGTCGCTGATCGAGGACCGCAAGGAGGGCTTTCTTCTCTCGGTGATGGTGGCGCCGGTGCCGCGCTCGGCGATCGTGCTGGGCAAAGTGCTGGGCGGGACCACGTTGGCCGCGGTCCAGGGCATGATCTTCTTGGTATTCGCGCCGTTCGCTGGCGTTCATCTGGAACTGGTGCAGGTGTTGCTGGTCGCGGTGGTGGTGTTCCTCGTTTCATTTTCCCTGACTGCGCTGGGCTTCGCGATTGCCTGGCCTATGGATTCTTCCCAGGCGTTTCACGGAATCGTGAATCTGTTTCTGATTCCACTCTGGTTGGTATCGGGCGCGCTGTTCCCGCTCACGGGGGCATCGAAATTGATTCAAGTTCTGATGCGCCTGAACCCTCTGACGTACGGCCTGGCCGCGCTTCGCGAACTTCTGTATCCGGGGGCGGAGACCACGTTTCCGCTGTCGTCGTCGATCGCGACGTTGGTTTTGTTTTCGCTGGTCATGTTCGGGCTGGCGTTCCTGATGGCAAGCCGCCGCGGCAAATCTTCCATAGCATGAGGCCGGCCGCGTGATCGCTGAGCAATACGCCTTCTTCCCTGCCCTGAACGCGAGCCTGAACGGGACCAGCGCCGTACTGCTGCTTGCCGGGCGCATCCTGATTGCGAAGGGACGCATCGCCGCGCATCGCGCTTGCATGATTGCAGCCGTGGTTGCGTCGGCATTGTTTCTGGCATGCTATTTGTTCTTCCACTTCAACGTGGGGAACATTCGGTTCCTGGGCGAGGGATGGGCACGGCCGGTTTATTTCGCAATTTTGATTTCGCACGTCACGCTGGCTATTGTGATCGTACCGCTGGCAATCATTACGTTGAGCCGTGGCCTGAAGGCGAAGTACGATAAGCATCGCGCCATCGCGCGCTGGACCTGGCCGTTGTGGATGTATGTTTCGGTCACCGGCGTGATCGTGTACTTCATGTTGTACCAGTGGTTTCCGCACAGCTAGTTCTCTACGGATTCAAATGTCTGTCCTGAAACTCAAGATTGACGTTTCCGGCGCCGTTGGCGACGCTGCCTGGCGCGAGATCCACCAGTTCGATCAGATTCAGAGCGCGGATTTCGGCCCGCAGTTCGGCAGTGGCGGGCGCTGCAATCATCCGCCTGACGCGCCGCATGGTAAGGGCGAATGGATCGGAGCCGAAATCCGGCTGCAGACGCCGCTTTTGGCCCAGTACGCCATGTCGCACTATCTGGAGCAGGAGCGCGTGCTCGACGCGGACGTAGAGTAGGCGGCTTCTGCTATAGTTCCTTCTTTGGATTCCATGCCGGCTCAATCAGAGACTCCCGTTCCAACGCCCGACCAGCAAACCGGCCCCGACGGCTGCGCCGTGCTCGAGCCCAGGCTCAAGCACGGCATGTCGCGCACGCAGAAGATTTTGTTCTTCGCCACCGGCTGGCTGATCGTGCTCATGCCTTTTCTGTTCTGGTGGAACACCTGGTTCGGGCGGCATCTCTCCGACCAGCAGGTGAACGAGTATCTGCACGACGATAAGAAGCCGCGCCACATTCAACACGCACTAGTTCAGTTGGGCGACCGCATGTCGCATAGTGACGCGGCCTCGAAGCAGTGGTATCCCGACCTCATACGGCTGGCTGACAATCCAGTGGAAGAGGTGCGCAACACCGACGCCTGGGTTATGGGGCAAGACACGTCGGGCGGCGGGTTTCACGAGACGTTGCTCAAGATGCTGCAGGACTCGTCGCCCATGGTACGCGGCAACGCGGCGCTGTCGCTGGTTCGGTTCGGGGACGCGACGGGGCGTCCGCAGATCGTGGCTTTGCTGCAGCCGGCAGTGATCACCGCGCCGCAGTCTGGCCGCATTATGGACGCGGACCGTCCGGGAACCGCCATTCACCAGGGAGGATTGCTCGCCAAGTTGCAAGACGAGCGCGGGCAGACCGCCGAGATTCGCTCGCCGATTCCCGGCCGGATCCGTAGCGTGAGCCAGACTGGAGCAAATGTGGCGGCTGGCGCCGAAGTCGCCGTGGTTGATCCGGCCACCGAGCAGGTATGGGAGTCGCTGCGGGCGCTATATATTGTCGGACAGATTGATGATTTGCCGGCGATTCGGATGTATGAGCGGGATCTGCCGGACATTTCCAACGATGTGCGAAAGCAGGCGCTGGAGACCGAGAAGGCTATCCGCGCCCGAGCGGGATGAGTTGAAAATCGACGTGAGTCCAGACTGACAGAATTGCATGGGTCCTTCGGCCCGCCAAAAACGCGGTCCTCAGGATGACAATCGCTGCTGGAAAGCTAAGGGTTCAAGCTAAGAGCTGTTTTTCTAGATCGCCATCGGCCCGACTTCTTTTTCCACCTCAACCGTATCCACCATAGCGATAGCGTCCCAGGGACAGCCGTCGAGGAAGCAGCCGTCCGGGCCCTTGCTCAGGCATTTCTTGCAGCCGATGCAGAGGATGGGATCGATCTGGATGCGGCCGAACGGCGGATTATCTTCGTCGGGCACCCAGAACATGCAGTCTTCCACCGGGCAGTATTCGACGCAGGCGGGTGAGCCGGCGCATCCGGTGCAGCATTCGGTGATGACGGCCAGTTCCTTGGGCTTTTTCTTGCGCGGCGTGGCGAGTCCCTTGGACTTCGGTTCCCACTTGAGCTCGTCGGGAACCATCCCGACGGCCTTGGTCGCTCCGGGTGCGGCAGGCATGGAGGGGATTATACCGCAAGAAAAGTGGCTTTGGGCTCTTCGTTTTCGACGCACCAAGCGGGCTAAGGCGCTGGACTCATCGCCGTTTGAACTTGAGCTTCACCCCGGAATCTGGCTTGAACGCGGCTTTGTCGTCGGCGTATTTGCGCACAAACTCCTTGAGTTCCCTTGACGACGCTGTGAGGGTTATTGCGTCATAGGACTCCTGAGTTGCCAGGTGAGTCAAGCTCACCTTCTTGTCGGTCGTGGCTTGCGCCAGCCAATCGCGGTCAAGCGGAACCAATCCGATCGTTTCATTCTCCTGCGACACCAGAAAGAACGTATGCAGCGGTAGACATAGATCACAGACCTCTCTGGACCGAGGGGACACATCGAGAAAGCGGTGGCTGCCCAGTTTCACCAGGTGCCCTTCATAGTTGGTGGCTTTTTCTTCGGTCTTGCACTCGGGCGCCGGAGCCATGTTCATTTCATATGCCGGCTGATTCGCAGTAATCGTCAGAATCCACAGGCAATCGTTGTCGAGCTGTGTCCAGGCGCCCACCAGACTCTGGTCAAATATCAGGTCCGGATCCGCGTGAGAGAGACCTTTCTCGTACAACGGCTCGATGGAATATACCCAACAACTGGGCAGAACGAGCAGACTTGCGAGTGCGAGAATGAGTAGGGCGAATCTGGGGATGCGGCGCAACGAGATAAGAACGGAGAGAGACATAGCCCCTCCTGCAAACAAGATTGCGAGTTCGGACCCCAAAAGACCCGACCCAAAATGATACTCCGCGCTCGGGTTTTCGACAGGCCGGACCTTATGCACCGGCCCCGTTCTGTTATAGTGAACCCCTGCAAAGGAGCACCGCCATGGCTGGAAAGAGCGTCAACAAAGTGATTCTTCTGGGAAATTTGGGCAAGGATCCCGAAGTGAAGTACACCCCCAGCGGCACGCCTGTAGCCAAGTTTAGTTTGGCCACGAATGAGCGATTCAAAGACAAAGACGGCAACTGGCAGGACCGCACCGAATGGCACAACGTGACCGCCTGGGCGCGGACGGCGGAGATTGCCGGCGAATATCTGAAGAAAGGCAGCAAAGTCTACATTGAGGGCAGCCTGCGAACTCACTCCTGGGATGACAAGACGACCGGCCAGAAGAAGTACATGACGGAAATCATCGTCAACGATCTAGTCCTGCTCAGCGGTCGCGGGGAGGGCGGAGGCGGCGGCGAATTTGCTGGGAGTTCGCGCGGTGCGTCTGCTGCGAGTGGGGGCGGCGGCAACAACTTCGACCAGCGCACGCCGGAGCCAGAACCGGCCGGTGCGAGCGCCGGGCCGATCACGGACGAAGATATTCCATTCTAGCAGTTTCTACTTCGAGTGCGGGTTGACCAAGGCGCCAGATGGGGTTGGCGCGGATGAATCGGGAAAATAGTCCTCGTTGACCTGAGTGCTGAACGAGTGCTCGATTTCCTGCATCGCCACCTGCATTCTTTGTCGTCCGAGCGTCTTTACGATTTGTGTTCTGACCTCAGCCAGCGGCGGCAATTCTCTGGTCTTGAGCTTGTAGATGTAATGTCCGCTGGAATCGCTGATTACCGGCGAGACTTCTCCCAGCTGTAGCTTCATCACGGAAGCGTGCGTGGACGGCAAGGCTCCCTGGCGTATCTTGTCCATAACCACGCTAGGCGGATCAGTTTGAATCCCGGCCGCTGCAAATGCTTCTTTCTGCAAGCTCGCAAAGTCTTCCCCGGCAGCGGCGCGTGATCGCAACGCCTCTGCCGTCTTCGTCATTTCGTCTTCGACCAGCCTCTGTTGCGCCGCAGCGTCTCCGCCAGGGCTCGGCGTCACCTCTCGCTTCGTACGGGGGACAAAGATCCTATCCACGCTCACACGCTCGAACATCTCGGCGTGGCTATCGAGGAACTGCTGGGCATCCTGGTCGGTGATGTTCGCCGACTCTTCTTCTAATTTCTTAGCCAGCTCCCGGGACAAGGTCTGCATCGTGGCAAAGCGCACCAACTCCTCGAACTTGGGCCCCTTGTCCAAGCCGCGCTCGTGGGCTCTCTCAGACATGACCAGCGCCTTCGCATATTCCACCGCCAACTCGCGGCGGTCCTCCGCGGACATCCCGGGCTTGAACGTGGACGAGAGCCGATCAAACTCGGCGCGAGTAACGATGGTCTTGCATGCCGCAGCATCCGGACGACTCTGCGCCTCCGAAGCCTGCGGGCAGAGTCCAGTAATGGTCAAGACGGGTGTGTCGGGCGGAAGACCCGATTCCGTTTTACCCTGCTGGTCGTCGTCAGACGCGGCCTGAGCCGGTTGATTCTTCGTTCGTGGGCTGGGCGCTGACGGCGCGGCCTGGCCCCACGCCACGGCCCCAAGCACCAGCAGACCCAGCCACCGAAGTTTGCACATCACTGGACTCCACCTCGCATCCCGTCTGCTTCAGCTACATCGCCGGTCCGTCCGGATAAGCCGGAAGGTCCGGAGGCCGTGGCGCCAGCTTCTTCGGGTTCGCCTCGATCTGCTTCATGACTTCCTGGATGGCGCGATCGAGTTGCGCGTCCTTGCCCCGCACCACGTCGTCAGGACGATTGTCCACCTCAATGTCGGGCGCCACTCCGCGGTTTTCAACGACCCATTTACTGTTAAGGTCGTAACGGGAGAACTCCGGACGCGTGATGTAGCCGCCGTCCATCAGGAAGAACTCCCCGCGGATGCCGCGCACTCCGCCCCAGGTGCGTTCCCCGATGAGCGGACCAAGCTTGTAGACCTTGAAGAACTCGCTGAAGATGTCACCGTCGGACGCGGCGTACTGATTGGTAATTGCGGCCAAGTAGCCGTGGAAAACCACGGGCGGTACCGTACCACCCTCCCAATTGCGGGCCGAGTCCATGCCCACCAGAACGCGGCGCAAGCGCTCGAAGATGAGCTGGTCGACAAAACCTCCGCCGTTGTAGCGAACGTCGATGATCAGTCCTTCCTTGCGAATCTGCGGGAAGAACTCCTTGACGAAGGCGTTCAGCCCGGCGTCGCCCATGTCCGGAATGTAGATGTATCCGACACGGCCATGAGTGGCGGCATCCACTTTCTTTCGGTTCGTTTCGACCATGTTGTTCTCGCGCAGCTGGCCTTCGTCTGAGATCGGCTTGACCGGAAC
>Ga0075017_100002615_pt1 | contig 11303 bp, 8 predicted proteins | sample AleBraG_ABR_2012_FD_71475 | JGI IMG/M metagenome (GOLD analysis project Ga0075017, IMG submission 71475) | Freshwater sediment microbial communities in response to fracking from Pennsylvania, USA - Alex Branch Run_MetaG_ABR_2012 | ecosystem: Environmental > Aquatic > Freshwater > Creek >...
GCTGTCGGGCTTTACACGAACGCCCTGGGTCCCGATAACAGCCGAACCCGAGGCGCCGAGAAGTTACTTGCAAAGGTTGATTAGTTGCCCGCATCTCCCCGAATGCGCGGCAAATTCGGGACCCTTAGTGGATTTGAGAGGTTCACTGCTCTATCCTTAATTGTCCATTAGGAATCATGTCGCCCTAGCCAAATGGTAGTTCAAACGCCAGGATTCGATTCTCCTGAATGCCCGAATGTCGTCCATATCAAATGTGCGGATGAGAATCTCCGCTGTCTCTGAAGCATGAACGATGAGCGTATCGGCGGAACCGCCTTTTCTCCACGCGACACAAGCGTGCGCCTGCAAATTGCCATTTCTCAGCGGTAAGGGATAGTTAACCATCGCAATGCCCACAAGATTCTCCATAGCTCTCGTTTCCAGGCCGGCAGTGCGTATGTCGTCCCAAGTGCAAGCATTTGGCACAGGGATTATCTCGGCGCCATTCCGTATAAGTTGCGTCGCGCGCTCGGGGAATTCCCTATCAGCGCAGATCATCGCGCCTATGTTGACGATGCCGTCGGAGCCGGTCAGAGTGGCTACCCCGAACGAGTCGCCTGCACAGCAAAGGGCGTCACAGCGGATGTTCCCGGCAACTGGCTTCAGCTTCAGGAATTCTTTTTTCCCGAAATCGCAAATAAACAATCTGGAGTAGCTAAAATAGCCAGAACTTCTGGCCCTCAGAATCAAAGGGGACTGGAGCTACTCCGATATTCCACAATTCGGGGAAGATTGCAAGATCGGCTCCGAGAGCTTTGCTTCGCGACAAGCTTCGATCCCCTTCGCCTGGTTCCTGCTCTGGTCGATCCTGAACGGCCCAATCTGAAGCATTGCAACAGTGAATCTCATTGGTGTGTTTTATGCTTTGCGCTGCGACTCGTGAAAGAGTACCAGCTTTGAGCGCAACCTCGCGTTTGTCGGCAACTGACTTGAACTGGAAATAAGCCCTTCGGGACGGGGATTCGACAGGAGTCCTGGATGCACCCAAGAGAAGTCTTGACGACGGTCGTGAATTGCGTGTTACATAATCACACATCATATGGTAGGACCTAACACACGCCTGCCAAGCTCCTCCGAAGATCGGATGGGAAGGATTCTGCTCTTCATCAAGGAGAGAGGCACAGCGTCCATCGGTGAAATGGCGGTGCAGTTTGCTGTATCGGAGATGACTGTGCGCCGTGTTCTCCACAAGCTTGCGGACTCGGGCCTGGTGATTCGCACGCCTGGCGGCGCCATGGCGGCTCCGTCCGGTTCAATGGAAAGAAGCTTTCTGGATCGTTCGGCGAGAATGGCTGGCGCCAAAGATGCCATTGGGCGCGAGGCTGCGAAGTTAGTCCGAGACGGAGACACCGTGGTGCTCGATTCAGGAACTACGACTCGATATGTTGCCCGGCATATCGCGTCCAAGCGCAATGTGACTGTGGTGACGCCGTCTCTGGCGGCCCTTGAGGAACTGGCGGGCAGCGCCGGCGTCCAAGTGAGGCTGACCGGGGGAATCTATCGGCGCAGCAGCCACGATCTTTCAGGCAACTCCGTGGTGGATGTTCTGGGAGGAGTCTATGCCGACAGAGTCTTTTTCGGGGCCGCGGCGCTTTCCTTCAACAAGGGAGTAATGAACTTCGACGCAGAGATGTCTTCCGTCTTTCTTCGGGCCGGCCGCGAACGCGTCCTGGTTATCGACAGCAGCAAGATAGGTACGGAAGCCGCTTATCGGCTCTGTGCCGTCGAGAAGTGCGACATGATGATCACAGACAAAGGAATCAGGGCCGCCGATCTGGCCAGACTTCGCAAACTAACCAGTGTCCTGGTGGCGCAATAGGGCTCCGGGACCGCGAGCAACGAACTCCGTGAGCCTCGTACGAAGTTTCGATTTTCGGTTTTCGAAACGAACCCAACATTCATGACTGGAGCAGCCCAATGACGAACGCCGCTAGAATCGGTCAAATCGCTACTGTTGTGCTGGTGAGCGTAGTATTTGTGACCGGCCAGCAGCAAAAGCCGTTCCCAGTAGTGTCAACCGTGGATGAACCGAGCATCGCTGGGCGTCCCGTGCAATTGGACGTACAAGGCAAGCTTTTACCATTCCCCTTTCCCAATGACACCGGCTACTCCTATTCGGCTCATTTCCTGACCCAATGGAACATACTTTGGGACCAGTACAACCGGCAGCGGCTCCATTATTTTTACTGCTGTTTCGATTTTGACCGCACCACCTTCGAACTGGTGCCGGATCAGCATTGGGTGAATTCGACTGGCTACCTGCGAGCCATGATGCAGGGATTCATCGAACGCCTTTATCCATACACTGGTGATCCTCGCACCATAACTTTCCTCACTAGCTTCGTCGATTACGAGTTGGAAAACGGCCTGACGCCAGAAGGCTACGCTTGGTCGCAAGTGCCATACGCCTCCGCCAATCCGGGAGTCAAGCGCTACACCGGATGGAGCGAATTGGGCGAGGACTACGTCGAGCCTCACGTCGTTGGCGAAGACGGTTACGGGTATCTCCGTCTGTACGAAATGACCGGCAACACGAAATACTTGCGGGCCGCGATTCGCTGCGCTGATGCTCTCGCCAGGAATTACAAACCGGGCGATGCCGATCATTCTCCATGGCCGGTACGTTTGTGGGCACGCGACGGAAAAGCCGAAGGTAGGCCGATGGGCCCATATTCCGCGAACGTGATTGAGCCCATCATGCTGTTCGACGAACTCATTCGGCTGGGGCAGGGTGATGTTGCCGGCTACACGCGGGTAAGGGCAGACGCTTGGGACTGGTTCGTGAAATATCCGCTCGCCCACAACGTTTGGGTCGGGTATTTCGAGGATACCGTGCCCAGTATGGAGAACATGAATCAAGTCATTCCGCTGGAGTTTGCCCGCTACGTCCTGATGCATCCGGAGAAAGACCCCCAATGGCGCGAGCATGCCCGCCAGCTGATCGAATGGGTCAAAACTACGCCGAAGTGGCCCAAGTACATTGTGCACGGCGCTACCGTTACCACCGAGCAGGGGAATGGCACGAACTTCTGCTGCAACACGCCGAATCAGTGTTGTGACAGTCACACTTCCCGGCTGGCCGCCCTGGAGGCCATCTATTTTGCAAAGACCGGCGATGAATCCTATCGCGATGCCGCCTTCCGTTCGTATAACTGGGTCACTTACTTTCAAGGACTCTCCGCCGGTGCCCATGCGCCTTTCTCAACCCAGTGGTGGTTTACCGATCAATATGCAGACGGTCCAAGAAGATTGATGGATGCTTTTTGGGCTGTCCCGGAGTGGGCTCCGCCGGACGAATCCCACCTGCTGGGCTCCAGTTCGGTGGTCACGAAGATAAGCTACGGGAAGGGCTCGGTCACCTATTCCACGTTCGACCAACAGTCTTCCGATGTTCTGCGGCTGGACTTCGTGCCTGAATCAATCACGGCAGACGGAAAGCTTCTCAGCCGTCGCAAGGACCTCGATCAGCCCGGTTTTGTCTTTAACGACACGACTCACGTGCTTCGTATCCGCCACGACGACGCTCGCGATATCGACATTCAGGGGAAGGACGGAAATCTTCCGCCCGAGTACGTCACCTTCGATGATCCCCATCTACCGGCCGGAACTTTGCTGAAAGGGCAATATCCCTCTGGCGTGATCGACTGGGGTAGCGACACCTGGCGGATCAACGTGCCCGAGGGTGCGTTCGGAACCTTCAATCTTGCACTTGTCGACCCCAAGGCGACCACCGCGGAGTTTCACTTCTACTGGCCTCGCGTCTTCGTTGGCGTGGATGTTTACAACGGCGGAACAGCGGAGGCGACCGTTACGGTTCATGCTCCTGAGATTCGCGAGGTTTCGTTCACCATCAAGCCCGGGCAGGTGCAGCGAATCAGGACAGGATGGCGAGACGCCGCATCAAGCGTAGTGTTCGAAATAAAGAATGGGGAACGCCTGCGCTTTGACAATCTGGCTTATCTGCACGAATGGAGTTCTGAATTTCGAACTATATTTTGAACCCTACGGCTTGAGCCCGTGTCGCTTGATCGTCGCTTGCAGCACGGGCTCCACCAGTGTCCGGATCCGTTGATTGGCATAGCCAACCCAGCTTACGTCGGCTTCAAGGTTCGTCGGGCAGCGAAGTTGCTGCCCGTTCTCATCTGTAATCAGCACGCCCGACTCGCGTGCAACCAATTCGGTGCAGAGGTCATACGGATGGCAACAGAGCCCTTGCATCCAACCACGCTTCTGGAGAATTGGGCGTAACAAAGGGCGCAGATCGGCCAGGAACCGGTCGTGCCCCATCATCAGTTCGTACAGCTGTCCGCCGGTCGAGAGGTACTGATCCTCAAAGCAGAGCGCTTTTCCCTGGGTTCCAGCGCCCAGGAGGGCGAACTGTATGTCGTCGTCGATCGACGCCAGGACATCTCTCGCACCAGAGAAGAACCGGGAAACTGTAGCAAATCCGTGGGCCAGACTGTTTGCAGTGGAAGGAACTGGAATGAGCGGAGTTCGTTCTTCTGTCAAGCGATTGAATCGCTCTCCGCTTGCGCCGGAACCTTTGCGCGCCCAGAGAGTGTCGCAGAGGTGCTGCTTGATCAGAGGAATCTCGGTCTGCACGGCCAGCTCGATGTCCGCGAGCACCGTCTCTTCACTTCGGTTCGGGGCGATCCCCGTCAATATCCAGCCACTGCGCTTCTGATACATGAGGCACCGCGTGCCATCAATGGGATCGGCCAGCACGCGCCAGACCGCCTCACGTTCATCAGTCCCCCGTGGCAGCGTGATCTTCCCGGCGGGGAGACCCTCGGCCACCAGGACAATCGGCTCCCGGTTGGCAACTCGCTCTTCAAAGAGTCTGGTCAGAAGCGAATCGCTGATTCTGTCAATCGCGTAGATTGTGTCGCCAGCGCCATCCTCGGCAATCTCCGACAGTTGCTTCTGAGAAGAGCGCTCGCAAGCCGACACCACGACACGGCGGACCTCTTCATGGATTGCGCGGACGGGCTGCAGCAGCCAACTGGGATCTGCCATGTTTTGATCTCTTCCGGCACAAAACCGGCCGAACTTGCAACTTCGCCGCCCTCGTCTAAAAAGAACCTTGACGGCGCCGCTGACCTTATGGTCTGTTACATATTAACAGTTCATGTGAGCGACTGTAACAATCGCCCATTGAGCCATTCTAGGCCCACAACGTGCCGGCAGCAGGAAAAGAAGAAAAGAGTCGAGATCTTCAGGTCTAATGCCTCCAGCAAAACCCAGGTTGCTCATTATCGGATCACGAGGTTTTCTAGGCAGCTATGCTGCACAAGCGGCCGCGCCTGATTTTGAGGCTATCGAAGGAAATCGAAGTGCAACAGGACAGCCTGGAGTCGTCATTGACATCAGGGACGAAGATTCAGTCAAGGCCGCATTCCAGACGGTTCGCCCCGACCTCGTCATGCTGTTCTCCGCGATTTCGGACATCGACCGGTGCGAGCAATTTCCCGATGAGGCAAAAGCAGTCAACCTGCGCGGAGCGGAATACGTCGCCGACGCTGGCGCTCGCTGCAACGCACGTCTATTGTTCATTTCAACGGGCGCAGTCTTCGACGGTCAGAAGCATGGTTACAGAGAAGCAGACCCGGTTAGCCCCGTCAGTGTGTATGGCCAGACGAAGGTCATGGCGGAAAAGTCGGTTCTGGCCCTCGGATCCTCTGCAATCGTGGTGCGCATTGCCCTGGCTATCGGGTTTGCCCCTCACTCGGCCACGAACTCTCTTCTAGACAGTCTCAAGAAACGGTGGGCCTCCGGGCAAGTCGTCGCATTGCCCGTGCATGAGCAACGCAATCCCATTGATGCCGTCACCGCGGCTCGATTCATGCTCGAACTCCTAAAGAAAAAGGACGCCCACGGGATTTTTCACGTCGGGTGTACCTATCCCATCACGCGATACGATCTGGGTCTCAAACTGGCCGCTCGAATGGGATACTCCGATCAAGTTACGCCACAGATGGCGCCCATACCCGGACGGGCCCCGCGGGGCCCTGACCATTACTTATTGACCCACAAACTGCAGGCGGTATCAGCGATCCCGATTCCGACCTGCGAGCAGGTAATCGAGAGGTGCTTCAATGTCCTTGCCTAAAGCCAAATTTGAACTGGAGTTTTCCCATGGCTCCACCTATGGAGAAGAAGAAAACGCCGCCGTGCTCGAGGTGATGAAAGCTAATGCGCCTTCCTGTGGGGCCAAGGTGCAACAGTTTGAACATGAATTCGCGGCATACTGCGGAACCGAGTACGGGCTGGCCGTATCCTCTGCAACCGCAGGACTTCATTTAGCCCTGATTGCGGCGGGCGTGCAGGCTGGCGACGAAGTCATCACCACGCCAATCAGTTGGATCTCCACCGCGAACGCTGCGGCGGCGCTTGGAGCAAAAGTCGTTTTCGCCGATGTGAACCCACACACACTGAACTTGGATCCGGAATCGGTAGCCCGCAAGATTACCGACCGGACCAAGGTCATTCTTCCGGTTCACCTCTACGGGCAATGCTGTGATATGGACGCCCTGAATGCACTCGCCCGCCCTCGCGGTATCGTGGTTGTGGAAGATGCTGCGCACGCGCCAGGCGCCGAGTACAAAGGACGCAAGGCCGGCTCACTCGGAGACATCGCAGTCTTCAGCTTTCATCAGCAGAAGAACATGGTCACGCTGGGCGAAGGGGGCATGATCACAACCCAGAGTAAGGCTTTTTTCGAGAGTATGCTTTCCTATCGCTCGCTTTGTTGCCGTACCTACGATCCCAAGGGAAAATACCTGCCGATTGACGAAAAGGTTTACCCGATGGGCAAGCGATACTGGCACCTTGAGTTTGACGGGATTGGCTTCAACTACCGGATGACCGAGATTCAGGCAGCCGTCGGCCTCGTTCAATTGCGCAAGCTTGACTCACTGAATGCCCGTCGCATCGATATTGCAAAGAAGTATACGGACGGGCTCCGCGGCATCAACGGTTTGCGGCTTCCCGATGTGCCCCCACACATCAAGCATGTTTATCATGTGTATCTTCTCCTGCTGGAACCGGGATTCGGAATCAGCAAAGAAGATTTCATGTGGGATCTCTATACCGGAAAACAGATCAAAGTATGGTCTCATTACAAGCCGATCCACCTGACCCAAATCTATCGGAGTCTGGGGCACGGCGAAGGAGAATGCCCAGTCGCAGAAGAACGGTTTGAACGATACGTGAGCATTCCGATTCACCCGCGACTGACCGAAGAATCCATCCAGTACGTGATCAACAGCATTCGGGAGTTGGCATGAACGGTTTCGAGCAGAAGGTTGCGGAACTGCTGAAGTCGGGGACATTGTTTTCTAAGTCGAGACCCGCGTACGTCTGTCGCGCACCGGGACGCCTGGATTTGATGGGAGGTAATGTTGACTACACCGGCGGTCTGGTGTTCCAGGCGACGATCCGGGAGGCAACCTGGGCGGCTGCTCAAGCGCGCGATGATAAACGGATCGTCTTCTGGAATCCGCAGATGCAACGCGAAGGCTGGCGCGATCAAGTCGAGTTTGACCTAGCCGCTCTTACCGACGAAGACGCCGTGCGGAAGCTGGTGAATAGCAGCCCTCAAACACGTTGGACGGCCTACGTTCTGGGCATTTTCTATTTACTCCGCTTGAGATATCCCCAGCAGGTAATGGCAGGAGCGAGCGTCTACATTGAGTCAGAGGTCCCGCTTAACAAGGGAGTGAGTTCGTCCGCGGCGATTGAGGTCGCGGTGATGAAAGCAGCCTCCGCAACCTACGGCATTCCGCTCGCTGGAGTGGAATTGGCCGAATTGTGCCAGTGGGTAGAGAACGTCATCGCGGAATCGGCCTGCGGAATTATGGACCAGGCCGCTTCTGTGCTGGGAGATGAAGGTTATATATTGCCCCTCCTCTGCCAGCCTTGTTCGCCCAAGCCCCTGGTGAAGTTGCCGGCGGGCCTTCGATGTTGGGGGATTGATTCGGGCGTTCGACATGCCGTGACGGGTATTGAATATGAAGCTGCCCGCGCCGCTGCGTTTGTCGGATACCGCATGATCTGCGACCGCGAGCATCTTCCCGCCACGTTGGACCACTCAGGTCGCATACCACGCTTCGTCGAACCTCGATGGAACGGTTACATCTCGAACATTCCTCCTTCGATATTCCGGTCTCGATATGAAGTCGACCTTCCGCTTCTAGCCTCGGGAGCAGAAATTCAAGCCGCAGGCCAACCGCATATTGATCCGTATACGACGATTCGTCCGGAAGTAACCTATCGCGTGCGGGCATGCACCCGCTACGCGGTGGAAGAGAACCAGAGGATCGAAATGTTCGTTGAACTTGCCCGAGGCGCCATCACAGATCACTCGGAGAATACTTTCCGGCTCATGGGTGATTTGATGTTTCAGTCCCATTGGTCGTACACAGAGTGCGGTCTGGGCTGCGAAGCCACCGACCTGCTGATTGAACTCGTTCGCGCAGAGTGCTCAGAAGGTGAGCTCTACGGCGCCAAGATCACCGGTGGGGGCGGCGGCGGCACAGTGGCAGTGCTGGGCCCGGAGAACGCGGATGAGGCCTTCCACAGGGTCGTTCGCAAATACGCAGCAATCCGGGGATGTAAGCCTTACTTGTTCGAAGGCAGTTCAATGGGCGCAGATCGTTTTGGAATCCAGGTGCAAAGGGCGGACTCATGAGCGCAACCGCAGTGGTCGTGACAAAACGTAGGACAGCTTGGTTTTTCCTGTTGCTGGCCTTGGCGTCCCTCATGTGGTCTGCGCAAGGAACGGCGGTGAAGGTGCTCGACCGCCACTGGGGACCCATCGCCATTACTTTTGTGCCCTTCTATATCACTACTTTCCTGTTCGTGCCGCTACTGCTTAAATTGCGAAGCGAAAATCCTGGCGCGGCCAGCCTATCCGCTCGCGACTGGGTGCAATTTGCAATTGCGGGCGTTGCGGGACAGGTGCTGGCACAACTTGGGATGACGTGGGGTATCAGCAAGTCCCTGGCTTCAAATGGAGCAATCCTGAATCTGCTGATTCCCGTCATTAGTGCTGTTCTGGCTTCGTTCATGTTACGGGAACGCATTACCTGGTTGAGGGTCGCCGCACTCACGGTTGGACTCATCGGAGTGGTATTGATGTCGATTAGCGACTGGAAGCTGGCATCCTTTGGAGAGATGCGATTCCTGGTCGGTAATCTTTTGATCTTATGCGGGTGTTTGGGTTCATCCTTTTATAACGTTTACTGCAAAGGACTGATGCGTCGTTTCGCCGAAGTGGAGATCCTGATCTTCAGCTATATCACGGCATCTCTGGCGAGTCTGCCACTTCTGATCTGGGTAGAACCTTTTTCCTTTGGGAGCTTTCACCGATTTGACTGGCAAAGCTGGGCCGCGTTCGCTTTTCTAGCTCTGTTCATGTACGGCGCCTCGATGCTCTTGTTCTTCAGGGCACTCCAGCATCTCGATGTTACGACTGCATCGGCATCACTCTACCTGGTCCCTGTTTTTGGAGTACTTCTGGCGGCGGTCGTGCTTGGTGAACGGCTGAGCAGGCTTGCGATTGTCGGCTCGGCGATTGTTCTGGCCGCGACGGTTCTGATCATGAAATATGACACGAGTTACTGATTCCGGAACGCGACGCCAGCCCTATCTTCCAACATGAGCCTACTTGTTGCTGGCGGAGATCTTCACCGAGGACGAGTCGTCGTGCCGAATGCGAAGCACCTTGTGCTCTGGGTCAAACATCCATCCTGGGGAGTTCAAGTCGTCGCGCCTAGGCAATGACTTATCACCGGCCGTCACGACAGTAGGAGCGAAACTGAGGTGCAAGACCTCGGTGGCAGAATGATCGAAGGTGGTGTAAGTGATCATCATTGGGGAATACTGGATGTCGCTCACGATGGAGGTTGAGCGCACGAGGTGATTCTCTCCCGAAGGAGACCATTCGGGCTGGGCGCCCATCGCATACGTGAAGTGGCGAATGTAATCCCCGTATCCGTCGCTAAACCAAATGCCGTTGCCATCCAGCTTTGGCTGGTCGTTGACCACGCCATCTTCGCGGCACATGTAAGTTGCCCAATTGAGCGAACGGAAGGCTTTTTCTTTCGACTCCCGGTCGGTCGTCAGTTCAGCCCACCGCGCTACAACCGAGGCATAGCGTGAGGTATGGCTCCCCATCTTGCGGTCATAGTCGAGCTGTTCGGAAATAGTGTTCGCGCCCCATTCCACGCCCTTGTATCCATCGATATCTTTTGCAAAAGTCGTTTCCACAAATGCGATCAGGGCCGGAACGTGAATACGCCATTCGGGATCGGCTTGTGGATGATCCAGAATGTATCGGGCCGTCTCCATCGCCGCGTACTGATTCAAGTTCCATATCTTATCCATGATTGGAATATCTTCGAAGTACTGTGCCCACATGTTGTTCTTCATGGGTACGTCGAGTAACCACTGCCAGGCAAGGTCGCGCGCACGCTTGTACTGCCTGGTGTCCCCGAGATTCAGACGGACCAATTCATCGAAGAGGCGCACCATCGCGATTTCGTCGGAGGCGTACTCTTCGCGCACGATGCCCGTCTCTGCGTAGACGCGAAAGGGCCATGGAGATTTTTCCGGGCTGCCCGGCCGGACATTTTTGGCCAGCGTGTCTGCGATCGCGATCGCCGCTTCACGGTATCGAGTCTCGCCCGTGAGTTCGTAGAACTTCAGGTACCCTGCGCCCAATTCTGCTGCCTTGTCAGGCTCGATACCGCCAACTCCATCCCCTCGACCGAGGCGCTTCTTGTCGTAATCCGATTCGTGTGCTCCTCGAAATTCCGTAGCACCATGATCAGAACTGGCATAGGGCATATTCCCCCACTTCCAGTTCGCGGGTGTAGTTCCATGAGCGAGCTGATAGTCCAATAGGCCCTTCGCGAGATCAACCACCCTACGGTCACCGGAGTAGGCGTAATACGCGGAGCTGGAATCAGCAAGCATGGCGAAGAGTCCGGCAGGATTATGCGGCCAGGCCGCACCTTTCATGGACGTGCCATCAATACAGCAATAGGTGTAATAACTCTTCAGGCCGTTCGGCTCTACCTGCACCTTAGTCAGTAGAAAGTCCCACGCCAGGCGTACAACTCGATCGTATGCTTTGTCCTTAGGCTGAGCCCAAGAGAGGAGCTTCCCTTTATCATCGAGTAAGACTGTGTGGGTGTTGAATACCTGCGCATATGAGGGGCAGAAAACAAGGAAGAGAAAGGCGAACGAGAAAGGCCATCGCA
>Ga0075017_100002617_pt1 | contig 11303 bp, 10 predicted proteins | sample AleBraG_ABR_2012_FD_71475 | JGI IMG/M metagenome (GOLD analysis project Ga0075017, IMG submission 71475) | Freshwater sediment microbial communities in response to fracking from Pennsylvania, USA - Alex Branch Run_MetaG_ABR_2012 | ecosystem: Environmental > Aquatic > Freshwater > Creek >...
AAAAGGGTCTTCCTCAATTTGTGGGCTGCTCGGCCGTATCAGGATCGAGCCATCAATAAGAAACAAAGCAAGTTATTCAGGTCTCGGACCGGGTGCTAACGCTCTCCGCGCCTAGCCGCCAAATTTGGCCCGTATCTCATTGAGCGCCGTGGGTATTGGTACGATTTGTGCTGTCTGACTTGCCCACCAATTGAGGAAGACCCACTGAAAACGGATCTTCCGCACTCTCGGTGCTATTTAAATTACGCTGCGTTTGAGGCCTCCCAAGGCAGCACGCGCGCTTTGAGGAGTTCAAACCCTGCCCGTCCGTACATCTGCCGCTTGATCGCCTTCAGCCGGTTGATGTGGCCTTCAACCGGGCCATTACTGAATGATTCCTTAAGAGAATTTTGAACCGCGTTCCAGTCGCGGCGAAGTGTCTTGGCAAATCGCTTGAGAGAGTAGATGCCGCAATTCTTTGCCTTGGCTATCCATCCGATCAGCCCTTTCACCGAGCGCGACCGAAGGATCCCTCGGAACTGCATCGCCAAACTGCGCATCAGGGCGAAAGCGGGGCAAGACTTCTTCAAGGCATCCACCTTGCGTGCCTGGGCCGCTGTTAGGAGAGGCCGGGGCTTCACGAGAAGCGCCGCGGCCACGTGGGACGGCCAACAAATAAACTATGAATTTCGCTGCCTGGTGTTCGTTGCTCCGACGTGGATGCCGCGTCTTGCCTGGGGGTGCGCCAACCCGAGACGAAACGGGCTAGTACAGAAAAGCATCCCGTATAGCCTCGTGTCCGGAGTTCGGCCAACAGAGTCTTAACGTGGTGGCAACCCGCCGCCCATCTCCTGGCCAAGTAGTCTCGAAAGAAGGCTGGCGAGTTCACCTTTGGTTCCATCTTGTTACGTTCCGGCAATTCGGCTAGGCGAAGCCATTTGTCTACACGCTTACGGCTGATGCCGGTCTCTCGAACAATCTGACTGGCATTCATTCCCGTATGTCGCAGGCGATGAACCTTTTCGAACAGAGCTTGATGGATCGCCCGGCGCTCCAATACAACATCCTGGTACTGCGCAGTGCCAAAAGCGCGTCCACCGTTGCATCAATGCCAAGAATCTGTTCGGCCTGGGACGATTCCGCACCCAAAACCAAAGATCGCCGATGCCGTGACCGGCCGGCAAACGCAAACACTTTGTGGCATCGCTATCGATAGTCGTTGGATGGTCATTCGGGGCCGGCCATCAGGGTGATAACTCCACCGACAGCGACCACAGCGCCAGCGAGGTCGTGGTCCTGCGACGAGTGTAACGGTCCATTTCATCCATTTAGTTAGCCTACGCGCCCCATAAGCTTTACACGCTCTCCTTGCTTGTTTTGTTCGCAACTGGACTCCCCGCCAGGTCATCTCAATTTGATCGCGGGGACTCCTGGGGCGGCTTTTCTCTGCGATCCTTGCATGAATATCGGCACTACTACGAGGCACATCAGTACCAGAGCCATCAGGGAAATGATATCCACATACGCTAGAACCGACGCCTGTACTGAAATCATTCGCCCAATCAGAGCGTAGGCGCGGGCCGTTGCTTCGTTGAGCTGTATGCCTTGGCGAGTGAATATCTGTGTCAATATAGCCAGTTTGTTTCTGAATAGTGGATTGCCCACTGTGGCGTGCGCGCTGAGAGACGCGTGATGCTTGTAGGAAAGATGCTGGAAATACGTGCTCTGCAAGGAAATCCAGATGCTTCCGCCCAGGTTTCTCATGAAATTATTCATGCCAGCGATCTGATTACTTTTGTTGCTTGGCATTCCCACGTAGGCCAGCGTGGTGATTGGTATAAATAGCAAAGAAAGACCAATCATTTGGTACACGCGATATGTCGCGGCTGTCCCGAAATCGATGTCAGTATTGATTGTCGTCATGTGAAAGAGCGCCAAGGAAGTCGACACAAAGCCGACGGCGATCATTTTGCGTGGATCGACGCGGGAAATAAGTTGGCCTACGATTGGCATCATGAAAATCAAGGCAACGCCGCCGGCGGTAAGGGCTTTACCAGCTTGTTCCGCCGAGTAACCCATCAATGTCTGAAGGAATTGTGGGATGAGGACGGTGGTTCCAAACAGTACCATGCCGAGTACGAACATCATTAAGGCCGAGATCGCAAAGTTGCGCTGCTTGAGCAGTTTGAGCTCCATAATAGGAAACTGCTGTTTCCACTCATTGACTACGAACCAAATCAACGCGACAAGTGAAGTGATAGCCAAAACAGTGATCGTTTTTGACGAAAACCAATCTTCTGTACGACCCTTGTCGAGAACGTACTGTAGGCAGCCCATGCCCGCCCCAATCAACCCGAGCCCCCTGTAATCGATTGGGTTGTCTAAGGTCTTTTTTCGTTCGACCTTCATGTAGGGAGGGTCTTCGACGATGCGGTTAGTCAGGTAGAGAGAGATGAGCCCCACCGGAACGTTGATGAAGAAGATCCAGCGCCAGTTGTAGTTATCGGTAATCCAGCCGCCCAGCGTGGGCCCAATAGCAGGGGCAAGGACAACGGCCATACCGTAGAGCGCAAATGCCCGTCCACGTTGATTGATCGAGAATGTGTCTGCAAGGATGGCTTGTTCGCTAGTGGCCAGTCCACCGCCACCGAGCCCCTGGATGACACGAAATAGGACGAGCAAGCCGAGCGAAGGGGCAAGACCGCACAGAAGTGAACTGAGCGTGAAAAGTGCTACGCAAGTCATATAAAACCGCTTGCGCCCAATGAGCACAGAAAGCCACGCGCTGGCTGGGAGAACGACAGCATTCGAGACGAGATAACTTGTTAGTACCCACGTCGATTCATCCTGACTGGCTGACAGATTACCCGCAATATGGGGCAACGCCACGTTCGCGACCGCGGTATCGAGCAGTTCCATGAAGGTGGCTAGAGTGACTGTCAGTGCCACTATCCAAGGGTTGTAGCGAGGCTTCCATTGCTCAAATGCATGTGCAGGTATCCTTTCTGGTTCGGCGGGATCTTCGTGCTTGCGTTCGGCGGAGGCCACTGGCAACGGCGTACTGCGAGCGGCGGACATGACAGTGCTAACCTCCTGGGACCGGTGGTCTAACGGTGACTGGGCTAAAGCGACCTACTCGCGATCAATGTCAACTTTGGGCGGGGCCTGTGGTTTCCCACCAGGCGGTGTAAGTTCACTAACCTCCCTCGCCCCTTCGGGAGGTATGAAGACGAACAGAGAGTCCGGCATACGCGTGTTGAGTTTTATCGAGTTGACCGAAATGGATTGCGCCATCTCAAGGGGCCCGGCCGCTTCAGACGAATCCATCCTGACCAATGACGATGCTTTTAGAATCAACTTACGACGGATATCCACCCAGAAAGTCTTCGTCCTCGGAGGCCCTGGATTCGGTCTTTCTGGCGTATAAGCAGCTTCTATCACGTCGCAGTCTACCGGCTTGCCGTCCACCGTCAACTTCTCCCGGCGAAGCAGCTTCGCCGAATGAAGACGGTCCATAATATGTGCGCCGATGAGAATATCGGCGGAACCCTCCGGGACTGGAAAGATATTAGGGAAGGCCGGCGTTCTAGTGTACTGGCCGAAACTGGGAACATACTTCCACGTGCTTCGGCCATCGGAAATAGTCTGCGACCCGATCATCGAATTGGTCACCTCAAAGCGAAGTTTGCCGGGTCTTGCAATCCACCCAGCGATCGGGGTTTCGGTCCGAAACGTTTTCATTTCCGTGACGACAGTTGCTTCGACGCTCTCGCTTTTGAGACTCTTATACGCCTCCGCTGCACGGCGCAGGATCGCGGTGCCACTGGGCTCGCGTGCCATTACCGTAAAACCAACGGAAAGGAAAAACACTGGCGCGATTCTTAATGACATAAATCAACCCTCCTGCTTTGTTCCTGGATTCTGCTGCTGCAGTCAGTCTTGGTGCCCTGTTTCTTTAGGAATCGTGAACGCGTACAGCTTGTTATTGGTGGTACCGACCCCCAAGCGCGAGTAACCAGAACCCCAATAGACTGCCCCATCTACAATCGCGGGCCCGCTGACCACGGAGCCGCCACTAGCGAATTTCCAGAGAGTGTTCCCGCTCGACCAATCGAGGGCCACCATGTCTCCACTGGTTGACCCAGCGTAGACTACGCCATTCGCGGCTGAAAGTTGCCCCACACCGAGCGCACCCAATGACGGGACTCTCGGGTCCTGCCCCGTGGCCGGGACCTGCCAGAGAATCTCGCCTGTAGCCGGATTCAAAGCAGCCCAAGAGCCGGCGTTTACTTTAACAGTATGGGCCGGAGCCAGAGTATACGGAACGTGAGTCAGATTGCCGATCGCGGCGTATATTCGGTGGCCATCCAGCGCGACGCCCCATTCGATGCCCCCAAACAGGCCGCCAGGGCCTACATTCGCGGCCCATAGCAGATCGCCGTTATCAGCATTCATGGCCCAGTAAACGCCACTTTTTTGACCGGCTCCAACAGCGTCGATGGAGCGGCCGTTCTTCGTAGTCGTAAATAGATTGGCGCCAGCGCCGAAGTCGTAGTCTAAACCCGCAGGGTTAGGACAAGGAACGCCTCCGAGCGCTGCGACCACACAAGTGTAGATAAAGGTGTCGGCGCCCTGGAACCGCCGCCCCCAGTTAATCCGCCCATCGTCAAGATCGAGCGCCAACACGCTATCGACAAAATCCTGTGGATCGAGGCATGCGAGTTGCCCGTCGACGTCAACTGCCTGTTGCAGACAACTGGAAACACCATCCGGAACCGAATAATTGTTCCCGGTCGTGGCGTATAGCGAGTGGCGGCGCGGATCTATCGCAAAGGTGCTCCACACGGCACCGCCCGCGTATCCCGGTGGCACAGTGTACGCTATCCAAACCACCGTACCTGTTATGAGATCAAGCGCCTGTATACTCCCTCGGAATGAAAACTTGTAGCCGGTTTTCAGCGCCTGCGACTCCTCCGAGGAAGACACGCCAACATAGACAAGATTGTGGAACACAACCGGTGAACCGGTGATCCTTGCCTGGGGATGAGAATCTACCGTAGTCTTCCAGACGAGGGTACCCAAGTCCTTGTTGATCGCCATAACCGTACCGCTCGCCTGGTCACCGACTATAATCATTCCGCGCGCGATGGCGGGCGAAGTGCGTGCGAGCGAAGTTGCCTTGCCCGAATACTCAGATATTTTGTGTTGCCAGATCGCTTCTCCTGTTTGCGTATTAATCTTGAATAGATTCCCTCCCCAATCAGGCACGTATAGTGCGCCGTCTTCGACCGTAGGAGTTGCACTAACATCACCTCCCGTAGTAAAAGCCCACTTGAGAGTCATGGCCGAAACGTTGTTCCGGCTGGGATCCTCTTCCGAGAAGGAACTGTGCGTGTTCGCAAGGTTTGCCCCCGCGATTCTCCAGGAGTCATTCTCTCTAGGCTCGTGTTGGCGTCGGCTCTCCGAAACACCGGGCTCCGGTGCTTGGGCAAGCATTGAAGTGGCAATGGCGCTCGCTACTGTGAGCAGCCTTAACGCACTGCCGATGGCCCCGCTGTTCTTCCACTTCACTTTAGTTTGCTCGTGCATCTTTTCTTTCCTCCGATTGATGTCTCACCCTAAACCTTGACAATAGTCGCGAGAGCAACTGCGACTAACTTTTCCGATCCTTTGTTCACGCAGACAATATCTGCCTGCGTAACGACAATCTTTGACGACGCCTTGATTACCTTGCCGCGGCCGAGAATTCGCTGCCCGACAGCGGGCGCCAGGAAATGTAGCTTGTACTCTGAAGTAACAACGTCGCCGGCCAGCGTACCGGCAGCCCACGCGCAGGCGCTATCGGCAACGAAACCTAAGACTGCGCCGTGTACGAATCCGTGGTGCTGGTTCATGATCTCGGGTCTGACATCTATCGCAAGTTCCACGCTTCCTGGCGACGCGTTCAGGATCTGAGCCCCACAAAACGATGCGAACGGTGTATTCACGACAACCGTTTCGAGCGCGTGCACCAGTCCCTTATCTGTTCCCGTCAATTGGTCTAACATGTGGCCACAATTCCCGCCTGCTTGGCTGTCTGTGCTTGTAACGAGCTTGCGAGCGCAACCCGCCTGATCTTGCCGCTAGTTGTTCTGGGTATATAGCCGGGAGTCACAAAGTACAGCCGGTTGAGACGTATGTCGTGATCACGAATTACATTCTTGCGGACCAAACCGGCCAGTTCGTCATAGGCGAGCGAATGCCGGGCGGCGCGTGCAACCTCCTGTACCGCGACCACGTCTTCGCCAGCCTCTTCGTTCGCCACCGAAAACACAGCGCAGCCACCTTGTTGAAAAGTCGCATGAGACTCCGTTATGGTGCGTTCGATGTCATAGGGATAGATATTCTTACCGCGTACGATCATCAATTCCTTCCTGCGGCCAGTTACATAAATGCCCTCTTCAGAGAGAAAACCGATGTCACCCGTTGGCAAATAGCGGACTCCCGTCTTTGGGTCCACCACCATGTCTTCGCGCTCGCGCCTCCAATAACCCGACGTGACACTCGGTCCCGCAATACAGATCTCTCCAAGGTGAGGCTCGAGCGCAGGCCCGCGATCACCCAATGGCCGAATCAACACCGATATCTCCGGGTGAACAACACCGGAACAAACCAGTTCCTTTGCCACAGCTCCGTCGGCAGCCTTGTCCTGCGGGAGAAACACGCTTCCTGCGCCCTTGGGTCCTCCGGATACAAATAGGGTGGCTTCTGCCATGCCATAGCAGGGGAACATTGAGCCGGCGACGAAACCAAACGGCTCGAAGGTTGTGCAGAACCGACGGATCGTCGCCGCGCTGATTGGCTCCGCTCCATTGAAAGCGATCTTCCAGGACGAAAGCTCGATATCATCGCATTGACCCGGCCGGTAACGATCCACGCAAAGGTTGAACGCGAAGTTCGGACCACCACTGGTATGAGCCCGGAATCGGGTGATCACACGCAGCCAGAGTAGAGGTGAGCGGAGGAACGCCATGGGTGACATCAGTACGCACTTCGCACCGATGTACAAGGGGTGGAGCAAGTTTCCGATTAGTCCTTGATCATGGTGGAGAGGCGCCCAACCAACCACCGTGTCGGTCCGCTCAAGACCGAAAGCGTCCTTCAACATTTGATGATTAGCCATGATGTTGCCGTGTCTTACAATGACGCCCTTCGGCTCAGAGGTGGACCCGGATGTGTATTGGAGCAGCGCAATCGAGTGCGAATCAATAATCCGCCCCTGATGAATGTGATCGTCATTGGGACAATCATCCAAGGCAACCACTTTCAGAGACTGCCATTTTGTACCAGCTAGTTTCGCCTTCACGGTACTAAGTATCGATCCGCTCGAGATGATGCAGGATGGCTGGCAATCATCGAGCATGGCGAGCATGTTGCCTGTGCGATGATTGTTCGGAACCGGAAGTGGAACGGCAATCTTGCCGGCCAACATGCATCCGAGCATCGCAATCGGAAACTCCACCGACGTAGGCAGGATGACGACGATACGAGCCTGCTCCTCGTAGCACGCCAGACGCGCCGCGAACGAATTGGCTCGCTTGAAGAGCTCCGAGTAAGTGATTCGCCCTGTCTCTTCGCCTTGATCGTCTAGAAATATGTAGGCCGTTTCATCGGCGCTCTTGGCGCTGTGCTCCTCAAGCACTTGCGTAATGGCATTAGCCGCGTTCATTGGACTTTGACTCCTGTAGTCACTTTGGCGTCCAAACGCTTTAACCCGCGCAGCATGAATGAGTGTTCAATCCACTCAGCCTCCCGATCGACGACAAACTCCATTCTTCGTGACGCGATTTCGCTCAAGTACGCCTGCAACTGAAGGCGAGCCAGGTGTGCACCAAGACAGACATGGAGGCCGTAACCGAAAGCAATATGCCGTTCACTATTGCTCCTGTCGAGCTGGAGTTTCTCCGGTTCGGGAAATACGAGTGGGTCGTAGTTAGCTGCCCCGAGGCACAACAGGACATCGTCGTCCTTCGTCATCTGTATACCGGCGATTGTCAACTCCTGCAAACAACGCCGCCGAGTCATCTGTAGTGGTGAAGCGCAACGAGTTAGTTCGTGCCCTGCATTTTGAATAGTTACCCGCCCCTGATGGATGAGTTCGAGCTGCAGTGGATTCTGCGCCAACAGATGCGTAGCGTTTCCGAGAAGAGCTTTGGTGGTTTCCGTGCCGGCGACAAACCCGAAGATACAGGCATAGATGATCTCGTCCTCGGTAAGGGCGTCATTATCGTCTATCCTCGCGGCCAGCAACATCCCGATAAAATCTGTGGTAGGAACCTCTCTTCTCCTCTGGATCTCAGTCTTAAAAAACGCCCTGAACTCCAGGAGACTCCGGTAGCTATCCTCAAACCGTTTCTTGCTGAGGATGCTTGGCTCCAAAAAATGGCGGACATCGTTAGTCCACTGCTTGAGTTGAGGTATTGTTTCGTCCGGCAGAGCCATCCATGCAGTCATCGTTTTGTAGGGAAGTGGCTCCGCCAGCGTGGCAATGATATCCACGGCTTCTAGGGCGACGAGTTCATCACAGAGTCTGGCCACATTGAGAGCGATAACCGGTTTCACCACGGCATCCACGTTGGCGGTGCTAAACACCGAATTAGTGAGACGCCTAAGCCGTTGATGGTCAGGGTTCTCGGTAAACACGATGGCCTTTCGTCCGAGTTCAGTCACTTCCGGACATGTTCCCGCCAAAGAAAATTCCGCCATCTTCTTTTCCGTGATCTCCGGCACAGAAGCCGAACTGAACCGTGGATCCCTCAGGACCGCCATTACATCGGGATACCGGGTTAAAATCCACATTCCCATGGAACACTCAGGACCAGATTGCTGCAGGGCCGCGTAGAGGCTGTATGGATTCGCTCGAAACGAGCGAGTTAGGGGATTAAAGAGCCCCTTTTTCGCAGGTGTTGGCGCGCTCGCGTTGCTATTCATAGTTTCTTCTCCGTTATTCTCAGAAGCGACAGCTTCCCTTGAAAAAATCCAACCGACCCTTCGAGAAGATATTTCTCGAACTTGGCCACAGTGGCCTCGTCACACGCCTCGACGGCCGCTGCGCGATTCGTTTTGAGACGCCGCGCCCATTGATTACAAGTGTGGGCGTAATCCAAGCGATCATTGCGGACCGACACAATCTCCAGAGTGCCCGCAGACGCTGCGACGATCTCTTCCAGGTATGGCAAGTCTGAGTCCGGAAAGATCTCGGAGTTCATAAACTCACTGACTTCTCCCCGGCGCATATTTAGATAGGCGATGGTTTGGAGGGAGAGATGCCCGCCTCTCCGCAAATTGGCCCGGCAAAACTCAAAGAAAGCCTTGTACTTGGCAATCCGCGTTTCCTGGCTGTCACCAGGAGCCGCAAAATGCTCAAACGCACCGATTGAAACGATAGAATCGTACGGAGCCAAGGCTTTGTGATCCCGCCAATCCTCCAGCCGGCAATCGATTGTGGACAACTGCAAGGCATCGCGGCAATATCGAGCTTGCTCCGCGCTGAGCGTCAACCCGACGACAGCTTCTAGAGTCGGATTACGTTCCAGACAGCGTCGCATCAGACCGCCCCAGCCACAACCAACGTCCAAGATCCGACGGGCGTTCAAAGCCCTCGCTTGGTCAATATGAAAATCAAGTTTGCGGAGCTGGGCGCCGTCCAGATCGTTGTCGTATTGGCCGTCGCCCCACATTGCGCACGAATAGATCATCCGCCGGTCCAACCACAGGCTGTAGAACCGGTTGCCCACATCGTAGTGGAACTGGATCGCCTCCTTCGTGCGCTCCCGATCACCGACAGTACTGGTAGTCATTGCCGTGTCAGGTATTCCGCAAAAGATGAAATGGTTGGATACTCGAACATAGTCGCGGGCTCAATGTCTCTGTCAAGCCAAGCGCCAATATCCATAACAAGCGCCACCGCGGCCGCGGAGTCGACACCCAAAGCATCAAACTCTGCGCTGGGGTCTACCCTATCAATTGATAAGTTCAGTGTGCGAGCAATATACTCTTTGCACCACACCACAACCTCTGAATGGGAATGTTGCACCGCTACTCCGGAAGTCATCATCACCGTTCTCTCCTTCTGTTCAGCTGATACGTTTGTCATTAAAATAAGCTCCTATTAGTGATCTGTGAACTAATGGTGAAAAGGCGTTCCGAGCCTTCCCCTCAACGCGATGTCATGGGAACCTGGAACCTTCAAATCCCAGGCGAGACCACACAGCTCCATGCTCTTGATGAACCAGTAGCCGGGATCCAATTTGTACCAGCGCAACCCGAAATTGGGGGAGGTCGTAAAACGGTGATGATTGTTATGCCAACACTCGCCAAGAGTCACAATCGCCAGCAATCCGAGATTCCGGCTGTTTTCACGCGTGTTGTAGGGGCGTGATCCGACAGCATGTCCGAGTGAATTTACGGCCCAAATGATGTGTTCTACAACGAAGATTCTGATGATCCCACCCCAGACCAGACCTGACAAAGCGCCTTTTAGGCTTTGGTGGTAAAGCCCCCCTAAAAGGGTCGGGATGATGAGACCCAGCGCGATCCAGTGGTAGTAGTAGCGATTGATGGTTGAGAGCATGCCGTCGCGCAGGAGGTCCGGCACATAGCGCGCCACGTTGGGATAAGAGTGCCGGGCCATCCAGACGAAATGGGAGTGCAATAAGCCGCGCAGAGAGTTAATCAAGCCCGACCCATGTAGGTTGGGCGAGTGAAGATCCCCGGGCTTGTCGCTGTTCTCATGATGGTAACGATGGATAGCTACCCAGGAAATGACTCCGCCTTGTCCGGCCATAGCCGCTGTTGCGCCAAGTAGGGCTTGAAGTGGGCGAGCGCATTGAAAAGATCGATGCGTAAACAGCCGGTGATAGCCTACGGTGATTCCGATGCCTGTGATCAGCCAAAAGGCTACACCTAAGGCAGCTTCGAAGCAACCCGTCTCCAGGTATTTCCAATACAAAGGTAAAGAGGCAACGGCTACCATCGGAAACACGTCAAAGGTGATGAAGTGCTTCAACTGGACCGCGTGAATGTAAGGGCTGTCTACTAACGTTTTGGCTTCGCGCATAGTGTGTTCGTCTTCAAGTTGGAAATGCGCCGATGTCGGCGGCACGCACGATATTTCATATGAGTAACCGAGAACAAGAGAAACATCGGCGCAGAGTGTTGTCTTTCTTCGCTTTCGCGGTTTCAGCACCAGAGCTGATACCGATTAGTCTCTGGTTGAGTCGCATCGTTTCACACACTGGCGTAATTTTTGGGGCGTGCAGAGGCACGAAGCCATTCTGCATAAG
>Ga0075017_100002618_pt1 | contig 11300 bp, 7 predicted proteins | sample AleBraG_ABR_2012_FD_71475 | JGI IMG/M metagenome (GOLD analysis project Ga0075017, IMG submission 71475) | Freshwater sediment microbial communities in response to fracking from Pennsylvania, USA - Alex Branch Run_MetaG_ABR_2012 | ecosystem: Environmental > Aquatic > Freshwater > Creek >...
TGAAAACGCCAAACTTCATCCTTTGCAGGCCGCTTTTCTTGAATGCGGCGCAGTTCAATGTGGTTTTTGCACGCCTGGTATGGTGATGGCGGCCAAGGCCCTCTTGGCTGTCAATCCCACGCCCGACGAAGCAACGATCCGGGAGGCGTTGAAAGACGTCGTTTGCCGCTGTACCGGCTACGTTCAAATCTTCGAGGCAGTCCAGCAGGCGGCCCATTGGATCGCTCACCCCGCGGAGTTCGCCCGCTGGCAGCCAAAAAATGGTGCGATGGGAGTCTCCGCCGTGCTGGTGGACGGCTTAGCCAGCGTCACCGGCCAACTGAAATTCGCCGATGACCTGGTGCGAGACGGTATGCTTTGGGGCCAGATCGTCTGGAGCCAGCATCCATACGCGGAAATCACCAATCTCGATGTCTCTCCTGCTCAAAAATCACCGGGCGTGGTCCGCGTATTTACCGCCAAGGACGTTCCGGGATTGAACGCCCACGGACGGACCAAGCCCGATCAGCCGGTCTTCTGTCATGATCGTGTTCGGTACACCGGCGACATCATCGCGCTGGTGGTTGCAAAAACCCGGCAAGAGGCGGAAACTGCCGCGGCGCAGGTGCGCGTGGATTACCGCGTCCTGCCTGGCGTCTATTCTCCAGAAGAATCGCTCCAACCAGAAGCTCCCCAACTGCACCCGTCCGGTAACGTCTGCAAGCATCTCACTCATATTGTCGGAGATGTCGACAACGCCTTTGAAACAGCGCGCCACGTTGTGGCAGGCCACTTTTCCACCCAGCGTGTTGACCACGCCTACCTGGAGCCCGTATCGGCCCTCGCGGAAGTGATCGACCGCGTCGTAACCGTTCACGTGCCTCAGCAAGCTCCTTTCGAGACGCGTGAGCAACTGGTAAAGATTCTGGATCTGCCAAAGGAGCAGGTTCGCATTGTGTGTACGCCGCTGGGCGGTGGGTTTGGTGGCAAGCTGGAGATCAGCATTGAGGCAGTTGCCGCTGTTGCCGCTTATCATCTCAGGAAACCCGTCAAAATCACGATGAGCCGCGAGGAGAATTTGCATAACGGTGTAAAACGCCATGCCTACGAAATGGACTACCGGGTGGCCGCCGATGACGAGGGCCGCCTCTTGGCGGTCGACGCAAAACTGGCTTCCGATGCCGGGCCATATACCGGCAACAGCCCGCGCGTGATCGATCAGGCCTGCATCTTCTCATGCGGGCCCTACCGTGTTCCCAACGTGCGGATCGAGGGGCTCGCCGTGCTTACCAACAATGCCAACGGCGGCGCCTTTCGCGGCTATGGCATTAACCAGGCGGCCGTCGCCATGGAGCAACTGATGGATGAACTGGCGCTGAAATTGGGCAAAGACCCGTTTGAGATTCGCCGGATCAACATGCTCGACGAGGGAGATGTCACCATAACCGGACAATGGCTGCCCTCCAGCGTTGGCGCTATTCCGACACTCGACGCCTGCAAGAGAGCCTTCGAAGAGGAATGGCCCGAACTACGGAAACTAGCCCGGCCCGGCTATCGCATCGGCTTTGGCGTCGCCGCGGGCTACAAAAATGTTGGGGCGGGAAAGGGTAAGGTGGACGATTCCGGCGCCACCTACACGCTGCTTCAGGATGGGCGCGTTGAACTGTGCGCCTCGGTTGTGGATATGGGACAAGCCATCCGCACCACCATGCTCCAATTGGCATGCCAAGCCACAAGCCTTCATCCCAGCCGCTTCATTTTGATCGCCGGCGACACCACGCTCACTCATCCCCACCGCTCCGCCTCGGGCGAACGGCAAACTCTGATCAGCGGCAACGCCGTGGTGATGGCCGGCAAGAAATTCAAGCGTCTGCTGCTGGATACCGTGGCGGCTTGGACCGGGCATCCAGCCGAAGAACTGTTCTGGGAAAATGACGCCATTAAGATACAGTGGCACCAATACCGCGAAGAGCAGGTTGTGATGACCCTGGCCGAAGCCGGCATGCGCGCGGCCCAAGACGGTCTCATTGTTTCCGCGCAGGCCGTTTACGTTTCTCCCAAGACTTACCCGCTCTCGGACCTGGAAGCGAGAAAACGCGTTCCCCGCGAGGAATACCGCAACTATCCCACCTACGCTTATGCTACGCAGACGGCCTTCGTCGAAGTGGAAGAAGCTACCGGCAAAGTCCGCCTGTTGCGCATGATCGCTGCGCACGATGTCGGCGTCGCCATCAACCCGCAGCAGATTCGTGGTCAGTTGATCGGCAGCATTGTCATGTCTCAGGGATACACCTTGACCGAGGACTATCCAATGAAGGAAGGCCGGCCGCCATTCCGAACGGTCACGTTTGGGCGTCTCGGCCTGCCGTTGTCAACCGACGCGCCGTCCGTACGCGTGGAGATCGTCGAAGATCCATTTCCGGAAGGGCCTTACGGGGCGAAAGGAATTTCGGAGATCGCCACCGTGCCAACTCCTCCCGCCATCCTCAACGCCATTTACAACGCCACCGGCGTTCGCATTTACTCGATGCCTGTGGATCCGTCCCGACTGCGGCAAGGACAACCCGCATGAGTTCAACTGCCGCTACGTTGGCACTGGCCCACAGTCCCGCATTGCTTTCCCGGAAGATGCAGATCGGGGCCATTCTCGGGCCGGTGCTCGGATTGCTTTTCTGGTTTGCGCCGTTGGGAATCGCGCCCGTGGCCCAGCATGCCCTCGCCGTGGTCTTGTTCATGGCGGTGCTTTGGATCACCGAACCCGTCGACTACGGCGTCACCACCCTGATGGGCCTCTTTCTTTTCTGGGCCCTGAAAATTACCAAATTCGAGACCGCGTTCAGCGGCTTTGCTGACAGCACCCCCTGGTTTCTCTTTGGCGCGATGCTCATGGGCGAGGCGGCATCCCGCTCGGGGTTGGCCCGCCGCATCGGTTACGCGGTGATGCGTGTCATTGGGACGTCCTACTCGCGCCTTTTGTTCAGCATGATCACCTTCGTGCTGATCCTCAACTTTCTGGTGCCGTCCGGCCTCGCGCAGATCACCATCGTGGGGCCCATCGCTATGGGCATAGTGACCGCATTTGGCGCCGGTCAAACCAGCAACATCGGCCGAGGGATGTTTGTCATCATCACCTACTGCTGCGGATTGTTCAACAAAATGATGCTCGCTGGCGGCGCCGCCATCCTCACTCGGGGGATGCTGGAAAAAATGACCGGGAAGACAATTTTCTGGAGCCAATACATCGTTGCTTTCCTGCCCGCCATTCTGTTGACCGTCATTGGTTGCTGGCTCGTCACTTTATGGCTCTATCCGCCGGAAAAGAAGGATCTGCCGGGAGGCAAAGAGTTCCTCAGTCGCGCTGCCGCGGAACTGGGCCCATGGACAGTTTCCGAGAAGAAGAGCTTATTCTGGCTGTTGCTGGCGATCGCGCTGTGGGCAACAGACTCCTGGCACGGACTCAACCCCGCCGTGATCGCCATCGGCGGCGGCCTTTTGGTCACGCTGCCCCGCGTCGGAGTTCTAAAAACCCAGGATGCCCGCCAAGTTAATTTCCTGCTGATTATCTTCGTCGGTGGCGCCTTGGGGATGGGCGAGGTGCTGGTCAAGACGAAAGCCCTGGACGTGCTCACCGACGTCATGATGCGTGGAATCGGCCCCTTGATGGCCGGCTCCACTGTCTCCGCTGCCGTCCTCTACTGGGCGGCGTTCCTCTATCACTTCTTGCTCGCCAGCGAAATCTCCATGCTCAGCACGCTGCTGCCGGTCATCATTAAATACGCCGTTGCTCATGGCTACGATCCAACGGCGATGGCAATGATCTGCAATTTCGCTTCCGCCGGGAAGATTTTCGTTTACCAATCCGCTGTACTGATGTTGGGCTATTCTTACGGTTATTTTGAGAGCAAGGACCTTCTCAAGGTAGGGCTCGTCTTGTCGGTATTTGAAGGCATCCTGCTGATGCTCGTTGTGCCCTTTTATTGGCCGCTGGTCGGGATCGTTTTGAAGCCTTGATGCACTTCAACCCATGGCAGAGAACTTCTCGGGCTTGATCTTGTACATGACACGAACTTCGCCCGCTTGGGCATATGGGTACTTCTCGACACCGAGATATTTCTTGGCGAGTTTGTCGATGTGTGCCGAGGCTCCGTCCTCGGTGATCTCCTCAACGGTCCCGCGGACTTCCACATAACGGTATGGGTTTTCAGGGTCCGGAATGGCGAGTGCAACACGCGGATCAGAGCGCATGTTCCGGTCCTTGCGGCGGCCGCGAGCCGAGTTAACGATAATGTGGGAGCCGTCGAATTCGAACCAGACTGGCGTTACTTGCGGACTTCCATCGGGCATCAACGTGGCCAGGCTCGCAAAGGCCTTCTTGTGGAACAAATCGAGATATTTTTCGGGAATCAAAGCTGCCATGCAAAATCTCTCCATGCGGACTATAGCACGCTGTGTTTCCCTCCTGTTGGGCCTGCTGCTCTTTTCGGCCACTCGGATCCCGGCCTTCGACGTCATCCTCGACCCGCGGGAAGTGAACAAAATGCTGGCTGAGATCGGGACGTTCTTTCAGGAGTCTCGGTCAGCGAAAACCGAGCGGGAGCGTTTGGATTCCTTGTACGAAATGGGAGAACGCGTGCTCGACTTGGCCGACTTGATGACCAGAGACAAGGACAGTCATGGCGCCGTCGATCCCAGTTTGGCAGCAGTGATTCAGCGCAGGCTCAGCGAATATGGCGTTACGCTGATCGCCGATAAACTGGGATATCACTACGACCTGGCGGCCTTCAAAGAGTATCTGCGGCGGGCGCCGAACGGGGAGCGCGCATCGGATGCCCGCTACGTGCTGATCGGCTTTGATGAACCAGGCGAGAACATCCCTCGCTTGGAACAATCGATCCGGGACAAGGAGCAATTCATCCGGCAGTATCCAAAGTTCCCGGAAATGTCATTGGTGAAGTTCCTGTTGGCGCAACAACATGTCCGGCTGGCTCGGTTGTATGCCGCGCAGAAGCGCCAACCCGCCGCCGATCGGCAGAAAAAGCTCGCACAGGATTTGTACCGCGAGATCGTCCGCCTCTACCCAAAATCGGAGGAGGCCGAGGCTGCTGCCGATTACCTGGAACAAACGGGCGCGAAAAAATGAGCTACGGCAGCCTCTGCAAATGCTCCATCGATCCATAGAGGGCCACTAATCTTGCGAACTCTTCGGGATCGTAGAAACGCAGTGATCCCCGGCCATATCCCTTGGCGATCTCGACTGCGAATCGGGCAGCCTGCTCGATGTCGATCGCTTGGCTCGCACCGGTCGCCGCCCCCGACACCGCCGTTTCTGAAGTGATGCCGACGCCCACAACCGGCGCCGCGGTCGCCGTTGCCGGCTGCAGGATGCTGTTGAGGTGGAAAAGCCCGTTGCCATAAGGCGTGATGTCCTGCGTCGTGATCGCAAAGACAGCCGGGAGGCGTCCGGTCACATCCTGCTGCACCTGCAGCAAGTCCTCGCTCACGCGCAGAATGTAGCCTCGCAGAACCGTCGGAGAAATCGCGAAACCCCGGCTGTTGATGATCCGGTTGCCCTTGGTCGTATCGATAGAAATAATCGCCTCCATGTGCTCATCCACCAGCATCCGATTGCGAATTTCCGGAGACACCGGAGATTCCATGAAAGTCACCGGGTAGTGTTCTTTGACACGGGCAGTGTTGGTGATGTGTGTAGTAACGATTACGTCCCCATCCAGTAGATCCTCGCGGCGGTGCATCTCCAGGAGTTTCAGACCCGCCGCCAGCGCTGCGATGCAACCGTCAGCGTCCGAAACCAATCCGATCCGGTGTGGCCGTGCCCCAATCCCGCCCAAATACCCAATAATGCCCAGCGAGGGCGCGTGGCCGCCGCTGCTTCGGCCCTGCCTGCCGGGAATAAGCAGTTTGAAAAAGAGGGTCCGGCCAGCCTCCGTCTCCACTGAATCCAGTTGCAGCCGTACGCCGGGCGCCGAAAACACCTGCCTGAATTCGGACTCTGGCAAACACGGGTGGTCCAGCAGATCGACAACGTCCAAAACCTGTCGCAACAGCATCTTACTTTCCTCGGAACCTCGCGGTAAAAATAGATCCACCGAAATCCGCCAATGCGTTTCCGGCGATGCAGCCGGCGCCAAATACCGACAGGCGGGTCGCAAAGGCGGTTCCATACTTTTGCTGCAGGCCGAGGCGAACCGCCAGACCGGCCAGAATTACCCAGCCGGCGGCGGCGTTGGTCAACAACAAGCCCGTCGCAAACAAAATGCCCAGTTGGCGCTTGGTCCCGCCGCCGAACTGCAGAATCGCACCCGGTATCGTCCACGCCAGTAGATTCCTCGCCACCGATGGATCGATGCCGGAGCGGATGGTAGCGGCAAAGACCCGGTCAATGGGAGGAATCAAGCCGCGGCTGAAATATTGATCATGGAAAACCAGCACAATCGCCAAGGCGGTCAGCATGCCAACCAGCGCTGAGATAATCTGTTGCTGCCTCCCGTCCAGATCGAACTCCGGATCTTTTCCCCAACCGCGCAAATACCAACCGGCCTTCAGATCATAGCCACCATCGGCAAAAGCCGGGCCGCCGGATGCTACAAACCCAACCAGCAATGCCGCTGCCGCCGGAGGAAATCCCAGTACCATGCCGAGCACAAGGAAAATCAACGCGGTGGCGAACGAGGGGAACCAGCCTGCGTGCATGGCCGAGAACCCGACAATGAACTCAGCCGCAATGCACGACACGGCGGCAAAAAACACCCAGCCGATCAGGCGGCCCACCGGCATCTGCGCCACCAATCCCCCCGCCATGGCAACCACACCCGCGGCAGCCAAATATAGAATGAACCCGATTCCCAATGCGTTCCTGACCACGCGATCGCTACGCGTAGCCGGGTCCCGACCGGCTGCGTGTTGCTTGCGGAAGATCATTGCCAGGGCCTGGCCCAGCGCTACCAGCCCTGCGCCCACCATCATCCCGTGTGGAACATAGAGCTTGTTTAAATCCAAATGAAGGACTGCCGGCGAATAGGCCCGTGCCAGTAGACCGAGTCCAAACATCAGCACTGTCGGTATATTCGCGATGAAAGTCGTCCCCAAGGCTGCCACGGGAATCCCCGCCAGCGATCCCAGAATACCCACCAGCCCGCCGGCCATCAATAACCTCGCTCCCTTTCCGCCTTGATCTCCGGCGATAATCGACTCGGCTGCGGCGATGCCATGCGGCCAGGCCGCACTTCCCGGAAACAGCCGCGAGTCGAAGAACCAATACAACATCCCCATATCCACCAGCATCCCCAAAGCCGCGCCACCCAACATCGCCGGCATCAGATCAGGCCGTCCCAACAACACTGGAATTCCGGCCGGCACCAGAAGCGAATTCGCGGCGCAATAGGTCGCTGCGGAAATGCCGGATTGCGTCAGATTCTGCGCATGCACAGAGCGGAACACCTTCAGAAACGGAAGAGGAATTCGCGAAACGGCGATTGTCAACAGCACCCCCACCAGAGCCGTGTTCGGCGTGATTCCTAGTGTGGTGATGAGTTGCAGTCCAATGATCGATCCAGCCGCCGAAAGCAGTACCGTGAATAGCAGCATCACCGGCCCCGTCGCCTTGGGATGCCTCTCCGGCCGTTCCAGGAGGCGCGCCAGTTCTTCGCCCCGCGTGGGAAGTACAGACGCAGGCGTTTTTGTTTCATTCATTGAGTGTCACCGCTGGCGTATGAAGCATTATCGCAGGCAAAAGAAAAATCGGAAATCTCCGGAGTAAGATGGCATTGACGACTCAATCTCGAGGGCATATTCTTGGATCGCATGACACAAAAACGAGCAAAGTGGATGAGACGAGCTTGGCCGGTTCTTTTCGGCTGCTGGTTCGCCGGGTACAACCTGGCGCAGTCTCCGCAGCCGGCGCCTTTGAAACTGATCCAGACCATCCTGCTACCCGGCGTGGAAGGCCGCTTGGACCATATGTCGGTCGACGCAAAGCGCCAGCGCTTGTTTGCTTCCGGTTTGGCGAATGGAACCGTGGAAATTATCGATCTGAAGGCCGGCAAGCGAATCCGCACGCTGTCCGGCATCCAGGAACCCGAAGGTCTGCTGTACGTCGCCGATGCTAACGTGCTTTTCGTAGCGGATGGGGAAGGCGGCGCAGTTCATGCTTTTGATGGCGAGTCGTACCAGTTAATCCGCACCACCGGTTCGTTGCCACACTCCGACAATCTTCGGTATGACTCCGGCACGCAGCGGCTCTATGTGGGATTCGGCGACGGAGCCGACGCAGGGCTCGGCATTATTGACGCCAAGGAAGGCTCGTTGATCGGAGTGATCAATCTCGATGGCCATCCGGAATCGTTCCAGTTCGAAACCGCCAAGGGGGGCAGGATCTTTGTGAACTGCCCCACGGCCGGTCATATCGCCGTCATCGACCCGGGCAAGCGGCGCATCGTCGTGAAATGGCCCGTCACCAGCGTCAAGAGTTTCTACCCCATGGATTTGGACGAGGCCAACCAACGTTTGTTCATCGGAAGCCGCAAGCCCGCCAAGCTCGCGGTCTTTGAAACGAAATCGGGCCAGATGATCTCCACTGTCGACGGCGCAGTGGACACTGACGACCTCTTCTATGACGCAGGCCGCAAGCGTCTCTACATGTCTGGCGGAGACGGCTTCGTGAGCGTTTATGAACAGCGGGATGCCGATCACTACCAACCGGTTGCCAAAATACCGACGGGCGTCGGAGCCCGCATTTCGCTGTTCGTGGCGGTGCTCAACCGGCTCTACGTCGCCGTTCCGCGACTAGGCAGCCAAAGTGCGCGGGTGCTGGTCTTCGAAGTGTCATCTTAAGCTCGAAGGCCTGCGACTTGGACTCCTTCTTGGCGTAGGCCGTCGAACCTTAAAAAAGGAACTTAATACCAAACTGGATTTGCCGGGACGGAGTCTGAGTGGTCGTCACTTGACCGGCATTCGCGTTGACTTGCCCGCTTACATTGAAGATGGTGAAATGCGTCACGTCAGGCTGGGCAAGGTTCGTGTGGTTGAGAATATTGAATATCTCCGCCCGGAATTGGATCCTGAAATTCTCCGAGATCTTCGGCACAGATTGCGTCTTGAACAAGGAGAAGTCCAAATCTTGCAATCCGGGGCCGGTGAGGGTATTTCGCCCCAGGTTACCCAACGTCCCCACTGCCGGGAAGGTGAAACAGGCGGTGTTGACGTAGGTTACCTTGCTCGGATTGGTAGTGTTGCATCCCGCCACATAGTTTGGCCGTTGACCCAGCAAGTTAGAGGTCTGGCTGCTCTTGGAACCGGCGCGGTCGTTGTTCAACAGCACCGTAAAGGGAAGTCCCGTACCGGCGGTAAAGATGCTGGCCACTTGCCATCCACCCAGAAACGCCTTGGAAACGGAATTCCACGACTGTGGGACGGGAATGTTGTACAGAAAATTCACGACAACGGTGTGGCGGATATCGAAATCCGAAAGAGCTTTGTTGAAAGCAGGATTGTAAACACCGAGGGGATTGTCAACGGTATTGGCGAATTCATTCGTGCTGAACGCATTGGAACCATAGTCGATGCTCTTTGCGAAAGTGTAGGCCACTTGCGCCTGAAAGCCATGACTGAAATTCTTCTTCACGTTCGTTTGCAGGCCGTTGTACCACGTCTGCGCGGTCCACGTAGTCGCGGCGATGCGGCCAAAGTTCGGGTTGATCTTTGGGGTCGCTGAGCTAAACGTAATCGGATTGGTGGTGACGGGCGCGGCAAGGTTGGTCTCATCATATCCGTTCACGAGGTTGTGGCCGCGTGAGTTGACATACCCTACCGTGAGCACCGTATCGGAGAAAAGCTGGCGCTGCACGGTGAAGTTGAAACTCGTTTTGTAAGAACGGGGCGGGTTGCCTTGCACATAGATCGCGCGGAAGGTGGCCGGCCCGATCAGAGAAAACCCGCTGGTGGGGAAGAAGTTCGCCGGACTGGTACCGGCCGTGTAGCTGATGATTCCCTGTTCGAAAAAGGGAGGAGTCCGCGGGAATCGGTTGGTAAATTCGTACGCGAGCGGCAGCATGTCGTAGATCGCGAAGCCGCCGCGGATCGAGGTCTTCCCATTGCTAAAAGGATCCCAGGCGAAGCCGAGGCGAGGCGAAAAGTCTTTCTTCGTCGGATTGTTGAAAAAGGGGCCAACCGTCGCTTGGGGATCGCTGATGTTTCTGAGGTTCGCAATCTTCCCGTTAATTTCGTTGGGCACGCTGACCACTTCATACCGAACCCCGATGTTGAGCGTCAGGTTCGGCCGCAAACGGATAGAGTCCTGGGCATAGACTCCGCCCAGGGATTGGCGAATCCCGCGCGTATTATCCGACGTCGGGAGAAGACCGGAAAAGGAGGTAGGGATGTTCGCCATAAAGTTAGCGACCGAGCCAAAGCTGAATAACCCGTTGGTCGTAAAACCGGAAAAGAAGTTGTCCTGCATCCGCTCAAACACGCCGCCGAATTTGAAAGAGTGGATCCCTTTGATGAAATACAGGTCGTTGTAAGCCTGGTACGAGTTGTAATGAAAGTTGTTCTCGTCCGGGCCGTGGACGCCGCCTCCAAACGTTGTCAATCCCCCGATCGAGAGCCCGCCCAGTTGGTGACCGGGAATATAGGCCAGTGCGGTATTGGCGAGCACCGGATTCAGAATGGATTCCACGGTATTGTTGGTCGCGTGGTCACGAACATACCCAAGGCGAAAAGAGTTCACTACCGAGGGGGTGAAAGTGTGAATTTCTTCCAGGGTGATGTCATAGCGTAGGCTGGCTGCGCCCACCAGTTTGTTGTCGAACTCGTCCGGGGCGTCGAACTTCCCGTTGTCGTAAAGAAACGTCCCGTTTAGACTATCTCTCTCGGAAAATCTGTGGTCCATCCTGGTGGTGACGAAGTTGTCGTTCGAAACGCGAGTGGACGGAAAGATGTACGACCCGGTCTGTCCGTTGGCGGCGATCGGTCCGTTGGGTAGGGGGTAAATTGCCAGATACGGGACGATCGCAGGTACGGCTGTCGCTCGGATGGCTGCCGAAGGAACGGTTGAGATAGTTGTCGTCGCCAGGCTTTCTTTTAGTCCCTCGTAATCGACAAACCAGAAGGTCTTGTTCCTCTTAATGGGGCCACCGACTGACCCGCCGTATTGATTGCGCCGGAACGGTAGGGCTTTCCCCGTGGTGTCAAAGAAGTTGCGTGTGTCCAAAGCGCTGTTTCGAATGAAATAATACGCCGAGCCGTGGAACTCGTTGCTTCCCGATCTCGTGACCGCATTCACCACACCAGCGGTCACTTTGCCA
>Ga0075017_100002619_pt1 | contig 11298 bp, 11 predicted proteins | sample AleBraG_ABR_2012_FD_71475 | JGI IMG/M metagenome (GOLD analysis project Ga0075017, IMG submission 71475) | Freshwater sediment microbial communities in response to fracking from Pennsylvania, USA - Alex Branch Run_MetaG_ABR_2012 | ecosystem: Environmental > Aquatic > Freshwater > Creek >...
TCGTCGCGACGACGGAGGAGTCCGACGGGTCCTGACCGATCTCGAGGCGGCCCTCGGTGACCGGGAAGCGGCCCCGGACCTTGGTCACCATGAGGTGACGGGCGCTGAACGACACGTGCGAGTGGCTCTGGTCGAGCGTGTAGCTCCCGGCTGCGGGGGCGGTGCGTACTGCGGGCGAAGTGCTGGTGGTCATGGCGGAACTCCTCGAAATGTCTGGCGGGCTCATTGGTTGCGAACGCAACGGTAGAGACAATGCTTGCGACCGCAAAAACATTCCGGCAGGCGGTAGGATTTCTTGCATGAGTGAGCCCGAAGCCCCGGAACCCGACCCCGGCGAGCCGGACGCGGACTGGCTCACGGCGCCGGAGATGCGGGCCTGGCAGCGCTTCATCCAGTCCTCGACCGGACTTCTCGCGATGCTCGACAACGAGCTCCAGGCCGAGCACGCCCTGAGCCTGGGTGACTACGAGGTGCTGCACTTCCTCGCGGAGGCGCCCGACCACGCCATCCGAATGAGTGACCTCGCCGAGCGGCTGCACCTGTCGCCGAGCGGCATCACCCGGCGGATCGACGGGCTCGTGAAGGCCGCGCTCGTCGAGCGCCGCCCGTGCCCGAGCGATCGCCGGGGGTCGAACGCCGTGCTCACGCCGCTCGGCCTCAAGACTCTGCGCAACGCGGCGCCCACCCACGTACGCGGCGTGCGCGAGCACTTCGTCGACCGCCTCACGGCCGGTCAGCTCGCGCAGCTCGCGTCGGTGCTCGCCGCGATCGACATCGACGAACAACGCGCGGCCGGCGGCTGCGACTCCGCGGTCTAGAGACCGGCCCGGCGCCGCCAGCGCGCGTCGAGTCCGGCGCGCGCCAGCTGTTGGTGGTGGTGGTGCCATTCGTCGGCGCCGACATCGTCGATCGCGCGCCACGCGATCTCGCTCACCTCGTGCAGTTGCGGCGTCGGTCGCCCGCCCGTGATCGAACAGAGATACACGACCGAAACGGTGCCGTGCGGATGTTCGCCCGCGCGCGCCTCCCGGAAGAACACGCCGACGAGTGCGTCGACGGTGCTCTGCACGCCGGCTTCCTCCGCGAGCTCGCGCACGACCGTCTGCTCCGGTGACTCGTTCGGGTCGACCCAGCCCGCGACCAGACCCCACTTCTGATCGTCGGCGCGGTGCACGAGCATGATGCGGTCGTTTTCGTCGAACACCGCGGCGTCGGCGCCTACCTTCGCGGTCACGTAGCCGATCTCGGCCGCGAACCGATCGCGAAGTGTCGCGGCGCCGAGGGGGGTACGCGCTTCGTACTCCCGCATCGTTGCGGCGAGGAGCTTCGTGTATCGCTCCCGATCGAACGGGTTCTCGGCGTAGTGCAGGCCCGATCGTGCGATCGCCTGCACTTCGTCGAGGAACGCGAACGCGTCGAGCGGGCCGTCGTCGCTCACGATTGGAGGCCGGCGATCCAGCCCGCGACCACGCGGGCGAGCGCCGGTCCTTCGTCCTCCTGCAGGAAGTGCCCGCCACCCTCGATCGTGGTGTGCGGTTGACCGGCGCAACCCGGGACGTCGCGCTGGAATGCGCGGTCGCCACCCCGCGTGATCGCGTCCTGGTCGGAGAACGCGGTGAGGAACGGTTTCGTCCAGGCGCGCAAGGTCTCCCACGCGTTTCGGTTGGCGGCGGCCGCCGGATCGTCCGGCGATGTCGGCACGAGCATCGGGAATTGGCGCGCACCGGCTTTGTACGCGTCGTCGGGAAACGGCGCGTCGTAGGCGGCGGTGACCGCGTCGGCTGGCTTCGTATGACAACCCATGCCCACGATGAATCCCACCGCGAAATCGTCGACGGTCTGGGAGAACTGCTGCCAGTTCAGGAACGCCTCGCCCGGCGGCGTGTCGCCCGTCGGCAGAAAGGTGTTCGCGGTCACGACGCGCGCGAAGCGATCGGGATGCTCGCCGAGGAGCCGGAGCCCGATGAGACCGCCCCAGTCCTGGCACACGAGTGTGACGTCGTGCAGATCGAGCGCGTCGAACAACACGGCCCGCATCCATTCGACATGGCGGGCGTAGGTGTAGTCGGTGCGTTCGGTCGGCTTGTCGGACCGGCCGAAGCCGACGAGATCGGGCGCGACGCAACGCAACCCGGCCGCGGTGAGCACCGGGATCATCTTGCGGTAGAGGAAGCACCATGACGGCTCGCCGTGCATCAGGAGCACGACCGCCCCATCGCGCGGGCCCTCGTCGAGGTAGTGCACCCGCAGCCGCCCGCCCTCGCCGTCGTCGATCTCGACGTAGTGCGGCGGGTACGGGAAGTCGGGCAGATTCTCGAAGCGATCGTCGGGCGTGCGCAGCGTCTTCATGGAGCAGCTCGTGTGTCGCTCATCGACGTCGTCCCTCTCGCTGATTGGCACGTACGATGCGAAGGCGTGAACGTACTGCTCATCACCACGGACCAGCAACGCGCCGACACGCTCGGTATCGAAGGCAGCCCCCTTCGGGCGACCCCGCGCCTCGACGCGTTCGCGGCGCAGGGAACGCGCTATTCGGGGGCGCGCACGCAGAATCCGCTGTGCCAGCCGGCGCGTGCGACGATCCTCACCGGTACCTACCCGTCGACGCACGGAGTGACGTGCAACGGCATCGACCTTCCTTTCGACGCGGAGGAACGGTCGATCGCGACACTGCTCGGGCGTGCGGGATACCGCACTGCGATCATCGGGAAGGCACACTTCGCCACTGCGTTCCCGTTCCTGCCGACGGGCCGGGCCGAGTCGGTCGACGGTTCTGCGCGCGTCGAGCCCGAGTGGAACGGCCCGTACTTCGGCTTCGAGCACGCAGAGCTGATGCTGTTCGGCCACAACCTGCGCATCGCCGATCTGATGGGCCGCTGGAACTGGATCTACGGACCGCCGCCGTTCGGCCTGCACTACGCCCGCTACCTGTTCCGCGACGGCTTCGACCGCGGCGTCGAACGGTTGCGGTTGATGCAGCCCGAAGCGGTCGGCGCGAACTGGGATCACACGCAGACGTGGCGCAACGCGCTCCCGGAGGAGGACCATCCGACCACGTGGATCGCGGATCGCGCGGTCGAATGGATCAAGCACGTGGACGGCCCGTTCTTCGGGTGGGTGAGCTTCACCGACCCGCATCATCCGATGGATCCGCCGGCACCCTGGTGCGACACCTACGCGCCCGAAGACGCGCTCCAGGTACTGCCCGAAATCCATCCCGACGAGTTCGAGGGCAAGCCGCCGTTCCAGAAGGTGTTGTCGCAGGGGCTCCGCGGCCGCGCGCTCGAATGGGCGAATCCCGGCGGGGCGACCCTGACGCGCGAGGAGCTCGCGCGGATGACCGCGGGCTACTACGGCATGGTCGCGCAGCTCGACCACGCGATCGGGCGGGTTCTCGACGCGCTGGAGGCGCGCGGGCTGGCCGAGGACACGCTCGTCATCGTCACGAGCGACCACGGCGAGTTCCTGGGCGAGCACCAGCTGATCTTCAAGGGTCCGTTCGGGTACGACTCGCTGTTGCGCGTTCCGCTGCTCGTGCGCGGGCCGGGAGTCGAGGCGGGCCGGGTCGTGACCGATCCCGTCGGGACCATCGATCTCGCACCGACGATGCTCGCGGCCGCCGGGCTCGATGTCCCACCGTGGATGGAAGGCAGTTCACTCACGGCGGCGCCGCGCGAATACGTGCTCACCGAGAACGACTTCAACATCGTCGCGTCGATCCCCATGCGCACGATCACGACCGCGCAGTACAAGCTGCACCGCTACCTCGACGCACCGATGGGGGAGCTCTACGACCTCCGCGACGATCCCGGCGAAGTCGTCAACCGCTACGACGACCCCGCCTATGCGTCGACCCGCACCGACCTCACCGCGCTCCTCGACGACGTGATGAACCACGACGTGCGCAGGGAACCCACTGTGGGTCTCGTCGCGTGACGGCGTCGCCGGCTACGGCCGGCGGTATCCGGTGACGTAGCCGGGAACGGCCGGGATCGTGTCCGGTTCGGCGATCGGCGCGCCGTACCCGGTCGACAGGGGAAGCTGGCCCGCCCAGACGGCCAGCTGCATGTCTTCCTCGTCGTCGACGGGGCCACCGGTGCGGATCTTGGCCGACGCCTCGTCGATCGGGACGCGCAGCACGGTGGTGGTGCGCAGCTCCGACTCCGACGGCGGGCGCGCGTCGGCCATGCGGCCCGGCACCACGTGCTCGACCAGCGCGTGCAGCGCCGCGCGCTTCTCGTCGGCGTCCTCGACGCTCACCGCGCGCCCGAAGACCATGACCGACCGGTAGTTCATCGAGTGGTGGAACGCCGACCGGGCGAGCACCAGCCCGTCGACGAGCGTGATCGTGACGCAGGCCTCGATCCCGCCCGCCAGCGACTTCAGCATGTGGTTGGCGACCGCGCCGTGCAGGTAGAGCCGGTCGTCGATGCGGGCGTGGATCGTGGGGATCACCCACGGCCGGCCGTCGACGGCGAAACCGACGTGACACGAGAGGGCTTCGTCGATGATGCCGTCGATGAGGTCGCGGTCGTAGTTCGCGCGTTTGGGCAGGCGGCGAACCTTGGTGCGGTCGGTCGGGGCGATCTGCATCCGCCAACGGTAGGTGCGCCGGGCCGTCCCGGCGAGCGCATTTTCCGCACGGTGCGGACGAAGCGCCGCGCGTGCGCAAGCCGGAGGGAGCCATCGTTGTGTGGGAGAGTGCGAGATGGCTATCGACCGGGTGCGCATGGGAATCGTAGGAACCGGCAACATCGCGGTGTTGAACGTGCCGGGCTATCTCGAGCACGAGCAGTGCGACGTCGTGGCGGTGTGCGATCCGCGGCCGGACGTGCTCGAGCGCCGCATGGCGGAATGGGGTGTCGAGCGCGGTTACACCGACCTCGACGCGTTGCTCGCCGACGACGATATCGACGCGGTCGAGATCCTCAGCCCCACCCCGCTGCACGCGGAGCACGCGATCGCGGCGCTCCGGGCGGGCAAGCACGTGTCGTGCCAGAAGCCGATCGCGAACGACGTCGGCGACGCGCGTCGGATGATGGCGGCCGCGGCGGAGGCCGACCGCGTGTTCCGCATCACCGAGAACTGTTGCTACTACCCGCCGCTGCGCAAGGCGCGCGACCTCGTTCGGGAGGGCGCGATCGGAACGCCGACCGTCATCCGTATCAAGACGGTCGTCGGTCGCACCGAGTCGCGCTTCCAGGCGAATCTCGATCCCGCGGGTTACACGTGGCGGTTCAATGCGGAGAGCCCGGGTGGTCACCTCTTCGACGACGTGATGCACAAGTACGCGATGGCGTTGTGGCTGGTCGACAGTGATATCGACGCGGTGCAGTCGATTGTTCGCCCGGGGCCCTTGTTCTTCGAAGCGCCGACCGTCGCGCTGTTCGAGTACGAACGCGAAGATCTCCTCGGGATGATGGAGGTGTCGTACGCGCCCGACATGTACATCCGCAGCGACTACTACGGCGCCGACGAGTTCTTCGAGATCCAGGGAACGCGGGGCTTCATCTGGGTGACGCGGCTGTGCGGCCAACTCCATCTGGGGCTCGCACCGGTCGTGCTCTACGAGGAGGACGGTCGTTCGACCTCATTCGCGGAGATCGACGCGTCGTACGACGGGTCGTTCCGCCGGTCCGCGGCCGCGTTCGTCGACGGCCTGATCGCGGGCGACGCGCCCGATCTCGACCCCGCGGTCGCCACTCGCGCGTTGCAACTCTGCTTCGCCGTCTACCAGGCGTCGAACGAGGGACGGCGGGTCGAGCTGTCGAGCATCGACGGGCGGGTCAGCCCGAACGGTTGGCCGCCCACCGAGGAGAAGATGCGCGGCGACGTCGAGGAGCTGTTCCGCCGGGAGGCGGCCCGGACCGACCGGCTCGGGCCCGGGCATCCATAGGACTTCGCCGCACGTAGAATTCCTGCATCGACACGTTGGGACACGCCCGAGGCCGCGCCCTGGTGTTCGCCCTCGTGGTGAACGCCGCGTTCCTCGGTGTCGAGATTGCGGGCGGGGTCGCGTTCGGCTCGCTCGCCTTGCTCGCCGACGCCGCGCACATGGCGACCGACGTGGTGGTCCTCGCGGTTGCCTACGCCGCGCTGCGCATCTCCCGGCGCCCTCCGACGGAACGCCATACGTTCGGCTTCGCCCGGACCGAGGTGCTCGTCGCCCAGGCGAACGGACTCCTGTTGTTCGCGAGCGCCGTCGTCGTCATCATCGAAGCCGTGCGCCGCTTCGGTTCGCCGCACGACATCACCGCCGCGGGCGTGATCGTCGTCGGTGCGGTCGGTCTGGTCGTGAACCTCGTGAGCGCGGGTGCGTTGGTGCGGCACGCGCACGGCAACCTGAACATGCGGGGCGCGTTCTGGCACCTGTTCACCGATGCGCTCGGCTCGATCGGCGTGATCGTCGCGGGTGTCGGCGTTGCCGTTTGGGGCGCCGAGTGGCTCGACCCCGCGGTTTCGATCCTCATCTCCGGTCTCGTCATCGTCGCCGCGTGGCAACTGCTCCGCGACGCGAGCCGCGTGATCCTCCAAGCGGTGCCCTCGAACATCGACGTCGCCGCGGTGCGCGCCGCGCTGTCGGCCGAACCCGGCGTCGACGCCATCCATCACCTGCACGTGTGGACGACCGGGAGCGAACAGGCCGCGTTGTCGGCGCACGTGGTGCTCGGGGGCGAGATGAGTCTGCACGACGCGCAGGTGCGCGCGGGGCAGCTGAAGCACATGCTCGCGGACTCGTTCGGGATCCAGCACTCCACCCTCGAGGTCGAGTGTCACACCTGCGTCGACGACGAAGCCCACGCCCACGCCCCGGCGACGCAACCCGCCCACCACTCCCACTAACCCCACCAACTGTTGTCGGAGTTTTCGGCGCCCGGCGCTGCTTTCTCCGACATCTGTTGGTGGGGTGGTCTACGCGTCCAATGTCTCGAGGCGTTCGCGGAGCTGGATCAGTGTGCGGGCGAGGAGGCGCGAGACGTGCATCTGGCTGATGCCGACCTGTTCGGCGATCTCGGTCTGCGTCTTCTCCTCGAAGAACCGCAGTTCCACGATTGTGCGCTCGCGCTCGGAGAGGTCGGAGAGCACGGCTTCGAGCACCACGCGGTGCTCGGCGATGTCGAAGTTGTGGTCTTCGGCGCCGAGGCGGCGTTCGATCGTCGTCGGCTCATTGCTCTCACCCGGACGCGTATCGAGCGACGACGAGCGGTACGCGCCCCCCACTTCCATCGCCTCGAGCACTTCTTCCTCGGAGACCCCGAGCTCGGCCGCGACTTCCGGAACGCGTGGTGCCCGGGCCAGTCGCTGCGACAGGTCGTTGACGACGTTGCCGAGGCGCAGGTGCAGTTCCTGTGGGCGGCGCGGTACCCGTACCGACCACGTCTTGTCGCGGAAGTGCCGCTTCAACTCACCCTCGACCGTCACGGTCGCGTAGGTGGAGAACTCGAGGTTGCGTTCGGGGTCGAAACGCTCGACCGCCTTGAGCATGCCGAGGTACGCGACCTGGAGGAGATCGTCGAACGGCTCGCCCCGGTTGGCGTAGCGCCGCGCCAGATGTGACGCGAGCGACTTGTGCGCTTCGATCAGTTCGTTGCGGAGCTTGCGGTCGCCGGTCCGTCGGTATTCGACGAACTTCGCCCGCGATGCTGCGCGCTCCTGCGCGGAGAGCGGCATCTCAGATCAGCGGCCTGCGGGTGACGCACGAAAAGCACACCTGGCCATCGGAGGCGCGGAGCTCGTAGTCGTCGATTACTGCCTTGAGGATCTGGGCGGTCAGTGCTTCGACGCCGACATCGGCGCCGTCGGCGATGGGCGCGCGTCCGAGGATGCGCAGTTCGGTATCCGTCGTGAAGAACGTGATCTCGAGCTCGCCGCCGGCGGCGAACTCGATAGCCATGCTCGCGAGCTCGTCGAGCGCCACGCGCAGGTTCTCGATCTCCTCAACGTCGAACCCGAGCCGGCTCGCGACGCCGGAGCCGGCAAGACGGACGATGCGCACGTACTCGAGCGCGGCCGGAACGGCGAGCCGGACAACCCCGTCGGTCGGAACTGCTGCATCCATGGTCTACGCCTCCACGGCGAAGTGGTCGATGAGACCGGTGATGTCGAGGAGCCGCCGGACGGGTTCGCTCGGCGCGCGCAGCGCGAGCCGCCCGTCGCGATCGGCGAGCCGCCGCTGCGCGGTGAGGATCGCGCGCAGGCCCGAGGAATCCAGGAACTTCGTCGCCGAGAGATCGAACACGAGATCGCTGACGTCGTCGGCGAGGAGACCGGACACCTCTTCTTCGAGGGCGGGCGCCGAGTACGCGTCGAGCTCGCCGGTCACGGTCACGACGGCACGTGTGCCGTCGCGCTCGGTCGCCAGCGTGAGTTCCGGGCCCAGTGCCTGGTCTTCCATGTCCTTCCCCTCCTCGTACCCGCCGTCTGCTGAAGTTACCGCGACCACCCGTCGCTCAAACCTGGCCGCGAGTGGGTCAAACGGGAGTTTCGCGGACAACGTCGCGTGGATCCTTGTCGGTACGTGTGCCCAGGAACGTGGGATGGCGGACGTTGTTCGAGGATGTCCACTCGGTGAATCGAACGTCGACCACCAGGACCGGTTCGACGAACTGCACACCTTTCGGCACGCGCCCCGTACCGAACGGACTGTCGTCTCGCGCGATGCGGGTGAACAGCTTTTCGAGATCGGCGATGACCGGTCCCGACAGACCGCTGCCGGCCTTGCCCGCGTAGTGCAGCACGTCGCCGTCGTAGTAGCCGAGGAGCAGTGAGCCGATGCTGCCGGTGCGGCCCTTCTCGCCCGGCTGCCAGCCCCCTACGACGAACTCCTGGCGGAGCTGATTCTTCACCTTGATCCATGCCGGCGACCGCCGACCGGGTTCGTAGCGCGAGTCGAGCCGTTTCGCCACCACGCCTTCGAGGCCGAACCGTTTGCTCACCTCGATCGTCGCCGCGCCGTCGCCCTCTTCGTTCGGTGGTGTCTGCCACGACGCACCGTTGAGCCCGAGCCCGCGCAGGAGCGCGCGTCGCTCGGCGAACGGAAGTTCCATCGTGGAATGACCGTCGAGCCAGAGCACGTCGAACAGCACGTACGTGACGGGCACTTCGCCGACGAGCCGGCGAATGGTCGAGTCGCTCGTGACGTGCATGCGGCGTTGCAACAGTTCAAAGCTCGGACGGCCGGAGTCGTCGAACGCGACGATCTCGCCGTCGAGCACGACGTCGCGCGCACCGAGGGTCTCGCCGAGGCGACGCAGCTCCGGATACCGACTCGTCACGTCGTTGCCGTTGCGACTCAGGAGACGGATACGTCCACCGTCGACGTATCCGATCGCGCGGATGCCGTCCCACTTCAACTCGAACGACCAGCCGGCGCCTCTGGGTTCCGTCGTCTTGAGCGTCGCCAACATCGGACGGAGGTCGTTCGGCGGTGCGCGGAGCGCGGGATCCTCGGGCGGGTCCATGCGGTGGATCATCCACTGTTTGTCGCGCGTGCGGAACAGCACGTACCTCCCGTTCACGCGTCGCCCGTGGAAGGTGATCATCACCTCGCGCTCGTCCCACTTGTGGGTCTCGTAGGTGCCGGAGTCCCAGACGCCCATCGATCCGCCGCCGTACTCGCCCGCCGGGATCTCACCGGAGAACGTGAGGTACTCGATCGGGTGATCCTCGGTCTGCACCGCGAGATGGTTGCGTTTCGGGTCGACGGGGATGCCCTTCGGCACCGCCCACGACGCGAGCACGCCGTCCCGCTCGAGCCGGAGGTCCCAGTGGAGCGCGCGGGCGTGGTGCTCCTGCACGACGAACCGCGGCGCCTGTTCCCGCGCGCCCGCCTTGCGGGGCGCGACACGGGCCGGCGGTTCGGAGGTCGCGGTGAAGTCGCGCTTCGCTTCGTACTCCGCGAGATCACGCTTGCGCGCCACGGCCGCACGGTAAACCCTCGCCCGTTGTGCGCGAAATCCGCACCACAAGCCGATAACCCCCGCAAGGTTGCGAGGGTTATCGGGGGGAGACAGGTCCGGGGGGAACGTCGGAGCCGGGCGGCGATCCCCGACGTCCCCGAACCGGTGCTGCAGGGAGTCCGAGCACACCGTGCGGGGGGGCGGTGCCATCGGGCTCGGAAGTGTCGATACCCGAGCCGCGCCGAGCCCAAACCCGACACCGAAACCGCGCCGGGAGATCCCTGCTGACGAATCCCTACTGGACTTGTCGGGAATCGGGACATACCGTGAACCCATTCCGTGAACCCATCGGCCCAGCCGAAACGCCAAACGCCGAAGTGAGGGATTGGTATGTCTGACCAAGCTTGGGGTCTCGAGACCCGACTCGTGCACGCGGGCGCCGAGGCCGACCCCGCCACCGGCGCGCGCGTCACTCCCATCTACCAGACGTCGTCGTTCGTCTTCCGGGACACCGACCACGCCGCGGCCCTCTTCGGTCTGCAAGAGCTCGGGATGATCTACACGCGGATCATGAACCCGACTCAGGACGCGTTCGAGCAACGGATGGCGTCGCTCGAAGGTGGCGTCGCGGCCCTCGCAGTTGCGAGTGGTCAGGCCGCGCAGACGATCGCGCTCTTGAACCTCGCCGAGAACGGTGGCCACATCGTCTCGAGCACCTCGCTCTACGGCGGCACGTACAACCAGCTGCACTACACGTTCCCGAAGATGGGCATCGAAGTCTCGTTCGTCGAGGACCCCGACGACCTCGACGCGTGGAAGGCCGCGATCCGTCCGAACACCAAGGCGTTCTACGGCGAGAGCATCGGCAACCCGAAGGGCGACATCTTCGACTTCGCCGGCGTCTCGAAGGTCGCGCACGACAACAAGATCCCGCTCGTGATCGACAACACGCTCGCGAGTCCGGCGTTGCTGCAGCCGCTGAAGCACGGCGCGGATGTCGTGCTGCACAGCGCGACGAAGTTCATCGGCGGACACGGCACGTCGATCGGTGGCGTCATCGTCGACGGCGGGTCATTCGACTACGAGGGAAGCGGTCGCTTCCCCTCGTTCACCGAGCCCGATCCGAGCTACCACGGTCTCGTCTTCGGCCAACTGCCGCCCGCGCTGTTTCCCGCCCGCTACGTGCTGAAGGCCCGTCTGCAGTACCTGCGCGACATCGGTCCGGCGGTCGCCCCGCTGAACTCGTTCCTCTTCCTCCAGGGACTCGAGACGCTGAGTCTGCGCATGGAGCGCCACGTCGCCAACGCGACTGCGGTGGCGAACTGGTTGGAAGCCCGCTCGGACGTGACCTGGGTCGCGTACCCCGGGCTCGCGTCCAGCCCGTGGCACGAGCGTCGTC
>Ga0075017_100002621_pt1 | contig 11291 bp, 10 predicted proteins | sample AleBraG_ABR_2012_FD_71475 | JGI IMG/M metagenome (GOLD analysis project Ga0075017, IMG submission 71475) | Freshwater sediment microbial communities in response to fracking from Pennsylvania, USA - Alex Branch Run_MetaG_ABR_2012 | ecosystem: Environmental > Aquatic > Freshwater > Creek >...
CTGACGTAGGCGCGCGGATATCGCTAAGCGCTGCATCCATGCGCTGTCGGTGCTGGTCATTCTGCTGCAATCGCGGTGGCTCTGTTGTCGAGGTCGGATTCCAGCCGCGCCCGCTCGGCAGCGGCTTTCTCGATAGCCTGATCCTTGATGTGGCCGTAACCCCTGATGCTCTCCGGCAGTGAGGCAAGTTTTGTCATGATTGGGATTTCGGCCGGCTGGAGGCTGCAGACGCGCCGCAAGATTGTTTTTTCGTAGTCTTCGATGAGCGCTCGCTCAGCCTGACGCTCAGCGGAGTAGCCGAACGGGTCGAACGTGGTGCCACGCAGAAATTTCAAACCGGCAAGAATCCGGAAAGCGTGAATGATCCAACCACCATACTCTTTCTTACGCAGGCGTCCTGTAATCTTGTCGCGCGAGGCAAACAGTGGCGGTGCGAGGTGATACGTCAGCCGAAAATCACCTTCGAAGTTTTCGGCCATCTTGTTGGCAAAAGCGCCGTTCGAATAAAGCCGGGCGACTTCGTATTCATCCTTGTAAGCCATCAGCTTGAAGAGATTCCTCGCCACGGCCTCTGTCAATTCGATCGATCTCGGTGCAACCTTGGTCTCGGCTGCGCCGACTTGACGGACGACCTGCACATATCGGTCCGCATACGCCTGGTTTTGGTAATTCTTCAGGAATTCGGACCGGTTCGATATCAGTTCATCGAGCGTCGTGATCTCCCTCGCGGGCTGGGACCTGGACTGGGTCGCGGTTCGGACTCTGGAGATATCGTGCGCAGCCAGGCGCCCCCAAAGAAAGGCCTGCTTATTCATCTCCACAGCGACCCCGTTCAGCTCGATAGCTTTTACGATCGCCTCCAACGAAAGCGGAATGCTCCCCTTCTGGAACGCGTAGCCGAGCAGGAACGGATTGGTCGCGATGCTGTCTCCCATCAGGGTGGTCGCAATGCCGGTGGCGTCCAAGATGTCGAGCTTCTGATCGCCGATCGCACTACGAAGCTCATCCTCCATGGCGGCTTGTTCGAAGTTGATATCGGGATTCATCACGAAGCTTGCGGTCGGTTGCAGGTCGGCGTTGACGATGCCGCGCGTAACTCCCCGCTCAACGCGCGATAGCGCGGCGGGGCTGTTGGCGACCACTATGTCACAACCAAGCAGGAGATCCGCTCCGCCTGGCGGGATGCGAACCGCCGAAATGTCTTCGGGCGCAGGCGCGATCCGGATATGGCTCATGACCGCGCCGTTCTTCTGCGCAAGCCCGGTAAAATCGAGGGACGAGCACCCTTTGCCCTCGAGGTGGGCTGCCATTCCAAGAAGTGCACCGATGGTGATGACGCCGGTTCCTCCGATGCCAGTAACGAGGATATTGAAGGGCCCGGGTGTCTCCTCACGATCGGGAAGCGGGAGGTTGGCGAATACGTCGCCATCAGCCGACACCGCGGCTCTGGAGTTCCGTTTCAGCTTACCTCCAGTGACGGTCACGAAGCTCGGGCAGAACCCCTCGATGCAGGAATAATCCTTGTTGCAGTTGGACTGGTCGATCTGGCGTTTGCGGCCAAACTCGGTTTCCAGAGGTCGGACCGAAATGCAATTCGAGGCGACCGAGCAGTCGCCGCAGCCTTCGCACACAACTTCATTGATGAAGATACGCTTCGCCGGATCAGGATACGTTCCTCGCTTGCGCCGCCGCCGCTTTTCAGCCGCGCAGGTCTGGTCATAGATCAGGACTGTCAGGCCCTTGACGTCCCGCAGTTCGCGCTGGACGGGATCTAGTTCGCGGCGGTGGTAAATTTTGACATCGGCGGGAAAGTAGTTCTGCGGATACTTCTCCGGATCATCGGTGACGACGACCACGCGTTTGGCGCCCTCTGCAGCCACCTGATGCGCGATTTGCGATACCGTCAGCCCACCTTCGGCCGGTTGTCCTCCGGTCATCGCGACGGCATCGTTATAGAGTATCTTGTAGGTAATGTTGACGCCGGCCGCGGCGGCGGCCCGCAAGGCAAGTAGGCCAGAATGCGTATAGGTGCCGTCACCCAGGTTTTGAAACACATGCGGTTCGCTGGTAAACGCGGCTTGGCCGATCCAAGTCACGCCTTCCGCGCCCATATGGGTGATCGTTGCGGTACGACGGTTGGGAATGGCCAGCGCCATGCCGTGACAACCGATCCCCGCCATCGCGCGACTACCTTCCGGCACCTTCGTGGATGAGCTGTGCGGGCACCCGGAGCAAAAATAGGGCGTTCTTGTCAACTTGACGGGGAAGGTCGATGGCGCCGGTTTGTCGAACGCTTCGAGACGCGCCAGCCGCTGCTCGAGCACCGGACTGTTGTGACCGAGCTTGCGCAGTCGCGAGACGATCGCTGCCGCGACCATCGTCGGCGTCAATTCTCCCTCGCTCGGCAACAGGACAGCGCCGGATTCATCGCGTTTGCCGGCGACCGACGGTCGGTTCGACGCGTTCATGCTGTAGAGGATGCGTATCAACTGGTCTTCGATAAATCCTCGCTTCTCCTCGACCACGAGAATGTCTTGAAGTCCCGCAGCAAAACGGCGGATCCCGCTTTCCTCAAGCGGCCAAATCAACGCAACCTTGTAGATGCGCAGCCCAAGTTCCATCGCGACCGCGTCAGAAATCCCGAGATCGGCGAGGGCCTGTCGCAAATCGAGATATGCCTTGCCGGTCGCTACAATGCCCATCCGGGCGGGACGACTGTCGAGAACGATGCGGTCGACCGGATTGGCTCGGGCGAACGCCGCGATAGCCGCCAACTTTGGTCCATGGAGACGGCGTTCCTGCTCCAGTGGCGGATCGGGCCAGCGAATGTGCAAACCGCCTGGCGGCATCTCGAAATCGGTCGGCGCGACGATCTGCAGACGGGACGGGTCGCTGTGGATGGAAGCAGAACTCTCAACGGTTTCCGAGATCGCCTTGAAACCGACCCAGCAGCCCGAAAAACGCGACAATGCAAAGCCGTAAAGGCCGAGGTCGAGATAATCCTGCAGGGACGCTGGGTTGAGCACGGGCATGAGAGCCGCGGCGAATACTTGCTCGCTATGATGCGCGAGCGTCGAGGATTGGCAGCCATGGTCGTCGCCTGCCAAGGCCAGCACCCCGCCATGACGTGATGTCCCGGCCGAGTTGGCGTGCTTAAGCGCATCCATCGAGCGATCGACGCCCGGGCCCTTGCCGTACCAGATACCGAAGACACCATCGACCTTCGCGCCTGGAAACAATCCGACCTGCTGGCTGCCCCAAACCGCTGTCGCCGCAAGATCTTCATTCAGTCCAGGAGCGAATTCGATATTCTGTGCTTGCAGAAAAGATTTGGCTCGCCAAAGCGCGTGATCATACATCCCGAGTGGCGAACCGCGGTAGCCCGATATGAACCCGGCGGTATTAAGGTTATGCATGCGATCGCGTTCGCGCTGCAGCATCGGAAGCCGGACGAGCGCCTGGGTACCCGACAGGAAGATCCTCTTCGCGTCCATCTGATATTTGTCATCGAGACCGGTCGACATCAGCGTCATGATAATTCCTTCACACGCGCATCAGGCATCGGTTCAAGTTTCCGCATCTCGACGATCGAAAATGCCCGTCAGGAAAGCCGGTAAGGCGACCGACGCGGCACATTTTGACCGGCTGACCGTTAGTCCGGTCACCAGTTTCGCTTGGAGCCCCACATGCAAAGGCTTGATGGCTCGAAACCGAAGCTGCGCGGCCTGTGCGTTTCCTCGTCTTCGATCGCATCCACGCCCACCGAGTACTCGAACACCATTCCGTCCGGGCCTCGAAAGTAAAGAAATCTTGCACCCGATGTGGGATGACGACCCGGGCCGAATACTATGGGCACGCGCTGACCCGATAGATGGTAGAAAGACCGCAATACGTCATCATTGCTCTCAACCTGGTGATTGACGTGGTGTACGCCCGGCCCGGGTCCTGGCGCCAAGGCGATCGTGTGATGTATAGCGTTGACCCGCATCAGCGCGACATCCCCGATACGATCACTGACACGTGCGTTGCAGACCTGCGTCCAAAACCGCTCGTCTCTCACCGGATCAGTCGTGCTGAGGCCGACATGGCTGAAGCCCGTGATGCCCGCGTCCCGAGATGCAAAGTAGCGCTTGCCGCTCCGTTCCGGTCGAACCACCAACTCGATTTGATTGCCGGTAGGGTCCTTGAAGCCGATAAATGCCTTGACCTTGCGCAATCCGCATTCGGTGTTTGTTCCCGCATGCACCGGGTGCCCCAGGTGGTCCAGCGTCGCTGCCGCAGCATTCAGCTCGATCTCGTCCTCTACTTCAAACCCGACCACTTGGTCAGCCGGGCTCCCTTCGAAATAGCACAGTGTATGAGCTCGATCGTCTGATCGAAGATAGACAGCTTTCCCAGACTGTTCGCCGACCTGCAGCCCCAGGCACTTGGTCGCGAAACTCTCCGCGTCTTCGAGGTTGGATGTGCCGAATCTGACGTATGAGAGGTCCTTGAGCTCGATCATGTGTCCCTCCTGAGCAGACGTTGAATTAGCTGGCTGGTGTCGGTTGCAGTTCGGCAATGTCGACGCATTGGCTGCCCCATTCGCAGAGTGAGGAAGCTTCCAACGTGAATTGCCGCGGGCGATGATCCGAGTCAACGCATGCGAGGCCGTAACCATAGGAGAAAACGTAACCTTCCGGCCCGGCGAATCTGACGAACATCTGTCCGGATGCCGGCTCTCGCCCCGGGCCGTGGAGGACCTTGATCTGCCGTTCTTCAACGAAGTAATTATTCTGCATTAAGGCGTCCAGGCTCTCGACGCCGAATGAAACATAGACGATTCCGGCCTTATCCGATGGATGGAGCACCACGCGATGATGCATCTTGTCGATGCCGAGATAGGTTATCTCGCCAACCCGGTCGGTTACCTTGGCGCCCAGAATGGCCGTCCACAATTTTAGATCGTCTTTCATCGCGCGGCTGCGGACACCAACGCTCTGCAAGCCGGTTACGCCGGCGTCGCGGCTCGGGAAATAGCGGCGGCCGCTTAACGCGGGCCTCAGGACAAGGTCAATTTCGTTGCCGCTGGCGTCTTCAACGATGATCGCACGGCGAACGACGCGTTGAGCGCACTCGTTCCTTGTCGCTTCGCGCGCACGAAATCCGTCCCCTATTGCAGTTTCGGCGATACGATCGAGCCCGCGATCGTCCGAAATCTCGATGCCGATGCTCGGCCTGTCGGCATCAGTTGTGAAACAGAGAGTGTAATAGCGTTGGTCGGAACGATACAGGAATGGTTCAAGATCGCTGGGAACGTGCTGCAGGCCGAGGACGTCAGTTGCGAATGCTGCCGCCGGCTGCGGCGTCTGGACGGCGAGTCTGACGTAACACAATTGTATGAGGGGACAGCGAGCGGGTGCGGCGGACGCATTCATGCTGGTCATTTCCGATTTCTCGACCGCTTGGGACTGGAAGCCGCGATGTACTGCCCGACGATCGTGCGCCAGACGTCCATCAGTCGCGTAAACTGCTCGGGATCGTTTTCGAGCAATGTTCTTACCGAAAATCCGCGAACGACACTTAAGGTCAACGAGAGAATGTCGCCGGCAAGCTGCTTGGGAATTCCCGACGATACCAGAGTATCCAGCCATGCAGCTTCGATCGAAAAGCGGGTCTGGCGCGTGAACTGATACGTCTCGCGCCTCAGGCGCCGCGTGCTATCGTCGCTCATCGCTATCGCGAGGCCAATGAAAAAATGGTCGCCGAAGAAGAAGTCCTTTGCGTCTTCGACGATGTCTCCGATCGGATCTCCGCTGCTGCGGGCCAGCCGCGCGCGACGAGTACTCAGCGAGAAGTTCATTTCATTGACGTAGGTCAGCACCCCCACCACCAGATCGTGCTTGCTCGGAAAATGGTGCAGCAAGGCTCCGCGGGAAACGCCAGCCAGTTTGGCTACCTCCATGGTCCGCAAACCGCCGAACCCGTTCTTTCGAATGAGTTTGGTTGCGGCGTCAAGCAAAAGCTTTCGGGTGGTTTCGGTGCGTTCCGCTTGAGTTCTGCGTGGTGCGTATTTGGGTTCGGTCGAACTCTCTCGCCGCGATCGAAGCTTTTGGCGGGCCGCGGGCGCTGCCAACATTCCTCGGCTGAATCTGGCAGTCAGTTTTGAACCCTTAGTATCGGACATCGCTGCTTTCTTCGATGATCTGGACCGAGACGGTCTTCTCTGGAGGCGTGTACGGCATGCTCGTGGGCTGCCCGCTGCCCGCGTCAAAGGTGCTGGAACGCCGGGTGCATCCGAAGGGCTTTCCGGTCCGTCTTCGGATCATGACGCCGCACCATGCCCCACCCAGAAACGTGGTCGTTATGTCCGTCATAACATCGTGCTGCCGCCGTTGACGCTGATGACCTGCCCGGTGACGAACGACGCCTCCTTCGACGCTAGATAACAGACCATCGACGCGATTTCGTCCATCTCGCCGGCTCTTCCCATCGGGACCACGTCGACAAACCGTTGAAGGGATTGTGGAGACAGCCGGGTGGCCTTCTCGACCTGCGGCGTGTTGACGATGCAGGGCGCCACGACATTGAAGGTGATGCCATCTTTTGCGAACTCCCGGGCAAGTCCCGTAGCGATCGCATGCACGCCGCCCTTGGCGGCATTATAGGCCGCATGATCCCAAAGGCCGTTGCGAACTGAATCGGCACCGATATTGACCACCCGGCCATAACCCTTGGCCTTCATGATCGGAACGGCGTGCCATGTGCACCACACAGTTGTCCACAAATTGCGGTCGATGGTAGTGCGCAGGGTGTCGGGGGTATGCTCGAGGAACGGCTTGATGATCCCGCCGCCGGCATTGTTCACGAGCACGTCGAGCGTGCCGTACGCATCAACGGCCGATTTGATGACCCCGCCGGCGATGTCTTCCAGCGAGAGGTCGCCGGCGCTGACCGTTGGCATGTCGTGTCCGGATGCAGCGATATCCTCGGCAACCGCCTTCAGGCGCTTTTCGTCGACGTCTGACAGTACCAGATGCGCTCCCGCGTCGGCGAAATGCCGCGCGATGACAGCGCCGATCCCGCTCGCGGCTCCGGTGACGACAACGACCTGGTCGGAAAATCGGTTATCCATCTTAGGGCCGTCTTCCTCTAAAGCACGATGCTGATGCGGCCGTGCGGACGCAGTCCTTCGCTGCCGAGCAGGCAGCGCTTTTCCTTGATGCGCAGGCCGTCACCGGTCGTCGTGAGCCGGTAGTTGCTCTTTCCGAAATAGAGATCAGTCGTGCCGTCCTTGGTCCGCAATGTCTGGAACACGCAACTGACGCTCATTTCCGCATCGCTTCGCGTGTGGATCCGTACATTGCCGACGATCCGGCTGGTCTTCGAGTGCGGAAATTCAGCGTGCGCGGTGCGCTTCATCAGCCGCTTGACCCGTTCGCCGAGCCGGACCCGGTCATCGGCGATGTAGAACAAATTGGTATCCGGCGATGCGTCGGGCGGCAAATCGGTGCAGGGCACTTCATATTTGGCATCCTCGGTAAATAGGGTAAGCCACTCCGGCAGCCGCCACTGATCCAGCAGATCGGCCTCGGCAAACAGAAAGTCTTCGACGTCCGAACGGCTTACGGAATGCATGATCGCCTCCTCAAGCTGCAACATCTTTGATGCTGGGGGCAGGCGTCGGAAACATCTGCCGGTTCCACTGCGTCCAGAACGCGCGCATCTGAAGTTCATCGTTGTGCGAAGGCTTTTCCTTACCCATGCCCTTCGAGATGTCGTTCCACATCGCCTCCTTTGAATTCTTGAATCCGCGCTGGCAATGTTCGAGCGCTTCGGCATCGTCAGGGGTCGCAAACCCGCCGGGACCGAGAAATTCGAGGAAGTTGTTGAGACGGTATTTGCGCGCCCACGCCGTTTCGTCGTTTGGCGCCAGCGCCCAGGCGTTGATGACCATGTAATCGGGCGCCATCGGGAAATAGGTCCTCACGGTCAAGGCCATGATGTCATTGACGACGAGATTTGGGAAAATGAACAGATTGCGGTTCTTGAGCGCGATCCGGTCGGCGCGTTCCTTCCCGTGCTGGGCCACCAGCTTGTCGTATTGCCGGGCGATTTCCGTTTTGCCGGCTTCTCCCCAGCCCGGAATCCATTGCGCGACCGGGCGTCCCCACGGCGCGCCGTATTCCAGAACCGCATGCCCGCCACCGAGGTCATAACCGAAACCCCCGCCGGTGCCTGCGCTCATATTGTCGGTGCTATTCATCAAAATATCGAAGTAACTCGCATGCGTCGTCAGCGCGTGGTAACCGTCGATGCTGTTTTCGGTCAGCAGCTTCCAGTTGGCGCGGATCGAATATTCCTGGCTGCCTGCCACGATCGACATGCCGGCGTCGGTCTGGTCGCAGATGACGTCGAGATACTCCTTGGCGTTGCCAAGGTATTGTTCGAGCGAAACGATGTTCGGATCGAAGGAAACGAAGTTGAAGTCACGATAGCTTTCATAGCGGGGAACGGCCCGCATGTTCGAAGTCTCGCGGCTTTTGAAGTCTTCGGGATAGGATTCCTCGCCCGGCTGACCCCGCAGCTTTCCGTCGGCACTGAAAACCCAGCCATGGTAGAAACACTGAAACGATTTGGCGTTACCCTTGCGTTCGCGACAGACCTGGGCGCCTCGATGCGGGCAGGTATTCATCAAGGCACGAAGCCGACCCTTCGCGTCACGTGTGAACAGAATGCTGCGGCCCGCAACCGCGCGAGTGATGTAGTCGCCGGGTTTCGGTAATTCAGAGGAGTGGCCGAGATAGAGCCAGCTGCGGTCGAAGATTTTTTCCTTTTCCGCCTCGAAGATCTCCTGATCCACGAAGTTGCGGCGTGCGACCTTGAAGATCCGTTGTTCGGGATCCACCAGCAACGCAGGTTCGGTGTTATTCGCATTCATGGCGCTTCCCTCCGGCGATCACGTACGTTTCGCTCCACCGCCTGATCCGGCAGTCGTCCTGACGCTTTGAAAACACGTCTTGACACCAGATTAGAAACAATCAATCCTGTTTGTAAAGTAAAAACTATGCCGAGGATCGGCATTGCTGGATCGATCGCGATCGATGCGCGAGCTCGAAGGCAGCAGCAGGGAGAGACAAGCTGGGCGCGGTGATCGACATCCACACCCATGTTGTGCCGATGAGGCTTATCGCGGATTCCGCGCGGGACCCGCGTTGGCCGAGCGTCGAGCTGTCGGGCGGCGACCAGGCCGCGGTGATGATTGGCGGCAAGGTTTTTCGGAAAATTGATTCACGCTCCTGGGATGTCGACCGGCGACTGTCGGACATGTTCGACGACGGCACCGACATGCAGGTCCTGTCACCCATGCCGGAGCTTTTGTCGCATTGGCTGCCTGCAAGCGACGCCGAGTACCTCGCGGACGTCATGAACGAACAGATTGCCGGGATGGTCGCGCGCGCTCCACGCAACTTCGCCGGTATCGGGATGGTCTGCGTCCAGGATGTTCCGCGCGCGGTTCGTCAATTGCAAAAGATCAAGGCACTCGGGTTTGCTGGCATTGAAATCGGGACTCACATCAACGGGGTTGCGCTTGGGAGCGATACCTTGCTTGCGCTTTTTGAGGCGGCGGAAGCGATGGATCTCGCGATTTTCGTGCATCCGCTGCATCCGGCGGGTGTGGAAAGGATCGGGTCCGTTCCGGAGTTCGCCGCAATTGCAGTGTTTCCGCTTGAAATTGCACTCGCGTCCGTATCGCTGCTGGCGGCCGGAATTCCCGAGCGGTTTCCGCGCTTGAGAATATTGCTCAGCCACGGCGGGGGAGCCCTGTCCTGGATATTGCCGAGACTCGATGTCGGTTGGTCGCTGGGCCTGAAGGGAAAAATGCAGCAATCGCCTTCGAAGGCCGCCCGTCAATTCTGGTATGACACGATTCTCTACGACGCCGCTTCGTTGTCGTTTCTGGCCAATGCCGTCGGTGGCGATCACATTGTTGTCGGGTCCGATTATCCCTTTACCATTATGCAGAAGCAGCCGGGTGCGTTTGCAACTCGCGTCCTGGACGAAGCCGCGCTGACAAAAAACGCCTTCGGCTTTCTCGGCCGAGTTCACGACGTGAAAAAGCTTGCGGGTCCAGCGGGAGCGGCGTCCGGATCGATGCAGGGGAGCCGTCATGGTTGAGTGCCGGTCGCTCCCCCAGATGTGCCTGCTCGGTCCGATGCCTCCCCGTACCCCTGGCCGGAGCGACGCACAAGTGCCGTCGGACGCAAGTCGAGGCGAAAGCAAATATGGCCGGATACCCTATGTCTATTTCTATCAGGATGGCCTGAAAGCTGACCCCGCGTTCGGGCTTCTGGACATCGAAATAGCGATCCAGCGGCGCGGCCATCGGTCCTTCCAATTCGAGATCTACTGCGTTGGCGACGGCTATCAAAGCGGGCAGGGATCGAGCGCGCCGCAGCCGCTGGCAATCGAGTTCCGTGCCGGCGCCCGCGCCGTCGCCAGAGCGGAGTGGGCCTACCCTGCGGTTCTCAACGGTCACATGGATCCACTCAGCTTTTCAGCGGTCATCGAACTCAAGGATGGAGATTTCCAGGAAATCGACAGCGCCTTGTTGCCGTCGGTCCGCGCCGAGGTGACGGTATGTCTGACATAGACCGGGTGCAAGGTTTGCGTCTGGGTTGCGGCGAGACGCTAGGATTGTCTGTTAGGGGTGGAAAATGGCTCATTGGCCGCTCTTTCGGCAGCGGGAGTGGTTGCCCTGAAAGGGATCGACGGAGCGGTTGGCGAGACGAGACGGGTTGGCTGGTGGAAGATAGCTGCTGCTGTGGCGCCGAGATAAATGGTCCGTCGCCACATCCCTACCCAGCAAGCGTCACGGAGCAGTCAGCGCGCACCAAGTGGCAAGTAGACGGTCCTGAACCGACACGGAACAAGAACGAGAGCCCGACTTAGGGCTGCAACATTGTGGGGAAAAAAATGACAGTCCGCATCACACGACGCCACGCGCTTGCGCTCAGCGGTTCAGCCATCGCAGCGCCGTTCCTCTTGCCGCGGCAGGCGCGAAGCGCCAATGACGAAGGTGTGACCGATACCGAGATAAAGCTCGGAACGACGGCAACGTACAGCGGACCCGTCTCGGCGATTGCTTCCTATGGCGAGGCGCAAGTGGCCTATTTCAAGATGATCAACGATCGAGGCGGCATCAACGGTCGCAAGATCAACCTGATCTCCCTCGACAATGCCTTTTCTCCTCCCAAGACGGTCGAACAAACTCGCAGGCTGGTCGATTCCGACGGCGTCTTTGCAATTGC
>Ga0075017_100002622_pt1 | contig 11286 bp, 17 predicted proteins | sample AleBraG_ABR_2012_FD_71475 | JGI IMG/M metagenome (GOLD analysis project Ga0075017, IMG submission 71475) | Freshwater sediment microbial communities in response to fracking from Pennsylvania, USA - Alex Branch Run_MetaG_ABR_2012 | ecosystem: Environmental > Aquatic > Freshwater > Creek >...
GACTTCGGCATAGCGCGTCGCACTTGCCTCCGCCTCATTGGCCGGCAAATTCATTCGCACGGTTTCGTGACCGCGCTGCTCCAGCCTGGGAATGAGCCGGTCCCAGCAGGAAGCGTTCTGGGTCGAACCGTGGACCAGACAGAACAAGCTCATCGAGATGGTACCCCCCTTGTCGCCGCTTCCGCCCGTTGCTAAACTCTAACAAGTCTCAATTCCATTAAGGAGTGCTATGAAAAACTTCGTGTTCCTGGCTGCGAGCCTCGGAATCGCTTGTGTCGCCTGGGCCGGCGAACCCGCCACTGACGGCAAGACCACCAACCCGGCGGCGGTTGTCTACGACGACAAGTCTGCATTCGAGTACATCAAGACGCTGGCTGGTAATTGGGAACGAATGGGCGCCGCCAGCCATGAGCATGGAGCGAGTTCCTCCGTGGTCAGCTTCAAGATCTCGGCCGCAGGCAGCACCGTGATGGAAACGTACAACGCTGGGCAGAAGAACGAAATGGTCTCGGTCTACCACATGGACGGAAAAACGCTGCTGATGACTCATTACTGCGCTCTACAGAACGCTCCGGTGATGAAGTTTGAAAAAACCGGTACGCCCGGTGAGATCAAGCTCGCCTTCTTCGGCGGCACCAACTTCGATCCCAAAGTGGACGCCCACGCGCATGAAGCCGATATCCGTGTCAAGGATCAAGACAGCTATGAAGTGACGGCGGTCGGATATGCCGGTGGCAAGCCGCTGCCGCCTGCCGTGTCGTTGATGAAACGCAAAGAGTAGCGATCTACCCAGCGCGTACCGCAGCCTCCGTCACTTTGTGCCGGTAGGCGAACATTTTTTCCAATTGTGCGCGGATCAGGCGGCCGAAGAGAACCTCGGCCGCCCGGCCGCCGAACAACTCAAACTCTATTCGATCGGTGAGCCGGGTCCCTGGGCCTTCCTCCACAAAGCAGTGCTGGTGCTTCCAGCTTCGGAAGGGGCCGGACACCTGAGTATCCTCAAAAAAGCGGTTCTGCTCGTAGCCGGTGTGCAGCGCCACCCAACCGATGGAGAGCGGGCCAAAGCCCAGGCGCAGAACTACGCGAGCTCCGGTTTTTATGCCACCGGTATGGCTAACCAGAGTGACCGGCTGGCCCGGCGGCGTTAGTCTTTGCAAGGCGTCGGGTCGCTCATGAAACGCGAACACGTTCTCAACCGGAGCTGCAATCCACACCGAGCGTTCAAACCGCAGCATACTGGATGCGCCTATGGCACTCGCTTCCAGATGAGATCGATTCCCTCGCGCCGATCTACAAAGCCGGTCACTGTGCCCGCCGTATCGCGCTTGAAGATTTTGCGCGTGCGCAACTGGCCGTCTGCAAAAAATACGTCTCGCACCTCCGCCTTCAGTGGGACCGGCGGATTGTCACCTCGCTGTACTGTGAGATGATCGCCCTCGCGGCGGATGGTGTACACAAGATCAGGCGCCGCGGAGTACCGGCCAACATATCCGTCGAGCACCTTGCTGGGCAATACCACGGATTTCGGCTCATGCAAAACCGCACAGGTATGGATCAGGAGAAGTTTCCAAGTTCCCTCCTGGCGCTGCCAGGTTTCGTTAGTCAGGTACTGCGCCGTCAGATGCTGCCCGTGATAAAGCTCCTGTTCGTCGTCCGTGTGGATGACGCTCGCCACGTCGCCGGAAACGCGACATGTGTAGGAAGAGATTGCGATCTGGCCCGAGCTCCCCGCCGGCAATGGCTTCAGTTGCTTGAGAAATTCGGCGCGCGCCAGGATGGTTCCATTCTCGTCGACATAGACCGCCTCCGGCGCCAAAGCGTCGTTCCACAGCGAAACGTTACCAGAGGCGATGGCGTCCAGAAGCGCCTGGTCGCGGGCGCGAAGTTCCCGCGAGGTAGCGTCGTCTCCGGCGAAAGCCAAGGTCAGGGTCACCGAGACGAGGAGACACCGCATATGCTTCACAGCAGCTCTTCGCGCTTTTGCCGCTCGAGTTGCTTGACCAGTTCGCCTACTTCCTGGGCGCGTGTGCGATCCGCCACCAAAAGCGCATCCGGCGTGTCCACCACGATCAGGTCCTTGACACCCAGCAGCGCCACCAGCTTGCCCGGAGCGTCGATATAGTTGCCCGTGCTCAAGTGCGAAAGGAGATCGCCGCGAACCACATTGGCATTGGCGTCGCGCGGCAGCAGTTCGTACACGGCGTTCCAACTGCCCACGTCGTTCCAGCCGAAGTCGTCAGACGCGTAGCCGACCACGCCCGTGGCTTTCTCGAGAACTGCATAGTCGATTGAGATGTTCTCGCAGCGCGGAAAAGCGCCGGCCAGTTTCGCGTTGAAGTTCCGGTGGCCGAAGGGCGGCAGTGACGCCAGCAGTGCCGCGGTTCCCGGAAGAAACTCCCGCAGAGCCTCCAGCAGCACTTCTGCTTTCCAGAAAAACATGCCGGCATTCCAATAGAAATTGCCCGATTTGACGTAGCGCTTGGCGGTCTTCAGGTCCGGTTTTTCGTGGAACTTGCGGACCGGAGCGGGCTCGCCAGTTCCAGCCACAATGCCCGTAGGAAATTCGATGTAGCCGTACCCCGTCTCGGGCCAGCGCGGCTGGATGCCGAGCACGGCGATGTTGCCCGCCGTGGCCGATTGAAACGCCCGCCGCACCAGGCGCAGGTAGCGCGCCGGTTTCAGGATCATGTGATCGGCCGGAAAAACGCCCATCACTGACTCCGGATCGATGCCGTGCAGGATCTGCGCGGCCAGGCCAATGGCGGGCGCAGTGTTCCGCTGGGCCGGTTCCGCCAGGATCTGCTTCTTGGGAACCTCCGGCAACTGGCGAACGATTTCTGAACGCAAGTGATCGTTGGTGAGAATCCAGATGCGCTCCGGCGGAAGCACGGGGCGGAGACGGTCCACCGTCTGCTGGATCAACGAGCGCTCGCCGAGAAACCGCAATACTTGTTTGGCTGAATTGCGGCGGCTGCGCGGCCAAAAACGCGTACCTCTCCCACCGGCCAGAATCAGGCCGCAGTAATTCGACTTGGCCATTTAATGAATCGGGTACCCGTGTACCAGCTTGAGCGTGCGGTCCCAACGGGTCTTGGTGAAAAAGTGCATTCCCAGATCGAGCAGGTGATGGAAATTATAGTCTTTGAGATCGTCGGTGGGCGCGTCGTACGACCAGAAGATCACAAACGGTTTGCCCTCGATGTTGTCCAGCGGAACCAAGCCCCAGTAGCGGCTGTCGAGCGAGTTGTCGCGATTGTCGCCCATCGCAAAGAAGCTGCCTTCGGGCACGATCAACTCACCGTCGCGCACGTTCTGATGCACCATCTCGAGCATGCGCGCATTCATCTGCGGATCGCCGGCAAACTCCGGTTCCGCGGCGGGAAAATTATCGCGCCAAGGATCGTAGTTATTGAGCGAATGGATGACGTAAGGCTCAACCAGGGGCGTCCCGTTAAGATAGATCACACGGTTGATTTCCTTGATGTGGTCGCCGGGCACGCCGATGACGCGCTTGACATAGTCTTCCTTGAGCAGCGTCGGGTGCTTGAAAACAATGATGTCGCCGCGCCGTGGAGGCGCGTAGGGCAGAAATAGTTTGGCGATCGAGCCACTGGGAGAATACGCTAGCTTGTCCACGATCAAGTGATCGCCCGTCAGCAGCGTGTTGTGCATGGACGAAGTGGGAATCACAAACGGTTGCGCCACAAACGTAATACCGAACAACAGGATCAGGATGGTGACGGCCCACTCCGCCACCGAGTTGCGAATTGGCGCCGCTTTTGCCGGCACTGGCGGGGGCGGAGCGGCGGGCTTGGTCTTGCCGGGCTTAGTTGTTGTGGTAGCCATGGATCAAACGAAACGTACGGCTCCAGCGCGTCTTGGAGAAGAAATGCATTCCCAGGTCCGCAAAATGCCGGGCCAGGGAATTCATGGAGGAGTTCGCCAAGCTTTCGGTCGAGGCGTTGTACGACCAATAAATGATCAGCGGCTTGCCGATAATATTGCCGCGCGGCACAAAGCCCCAGTAGCGGCTGTCGAGGGAGTTATCACGGTTGTCGCCCATGGCAAAAAAACAATCCTTGGGCACAATAACCTCGCCGTTGCTGACGTCATTTTGCAACATCGTCTGCGCCGGCGGAAAGAGCATCACGTTGGGTTCGCTGCCCGGAAAGTTGTCGCGATAGGAATCCGGATAAGGGTTCTTATGGTAAACGTACGGCTCATTCAGTGGGGCGCCGTTCCGGTACACCACTTGATTGATGATCTTCAGATGGTCGCCGGGAACGCCGATCACGCGCTTGACAAACGTCTGTGAGATGTCGATCGGATACCGGAACACGATGATGTCGCCGTGTTTTGGCTCCTGGTACGGCAGAATGTACTTGCTGATGGCACCGGCCGGAGCGTACGCCATCTTGTCCACCAGCAAATGATCGCCAATCAGAAGGGTGTCTTCCATGGAGCCGGTGGGGATGACAAACGCCTGCACCAGAGTGGTGGTTCCGAACAGCAAAAGCAGAATGGTGACGGCCCATTCGGCTATGGAACCACGCGGCGGATCGTGTTTCGGCTCTTCGGCGGCGACGGGCGGTTGTTCGGCAATGGCCGTGGTTGCCGGCGCGGAAGGATTCATAACGATGGCTCTTTTATTCTATCAACAGCAGGTGCGCGCTCCGCCGGAGGACGGCGAAACCGGAACACCTCTCCAAAGCTGATCAGCAGGTTCACCACGCCGAGTCCGCTCAAGGCGCCACGAAAATACGTGCTCTGCCAGAGATCCTCCAGCCGGGGCGACAGGCCGGCAATCGAATTGTTGTCCCAATAATCGAGCCACGGGAACACCAGCAGAAAGACGCCCAGTTCAAAACAGAAGACGATGAAAATCACCCGCCAAAGCTTCTGATGCCAGCTCAGGATGGGAGTGGTATCTACTGGCATGCTGCCGCCGTAAAGAGTTCCGTCTGCTCAGGATAGCCCGTCCAGAGGGTGTGCGGGCAGTGTTCGCGGACGGGCCAGAAACTGAAGCGATGCAAGGTGGTGGGCCCAAACTTCTCCAGCGCTTTCCAGTGCTCATCGGTCGAATAGCCCTTGTGGTTTTTCAGCCCATATTGCGGAAATACTTCATGCCAGGCGCACATACAGGCGTCGCGTTCCACCTTTGCCAGAATAGACGCGGCGGCAATGCATTGCGATAGGGCGTCGCCGTGAATCAGCGCCTGTTGTGGGATGGGCAGATCGAGTTCCAAGGCGTCTACCAGCAGAAAATCGGCGGCCGGTTGCAGCTTTTCCACCGCCCGCCGCATGGCTAAACGGGAGGCTTGGTAGATATTGATGCGATCGATTTCAAAGGCATCGGCGGCGCCAATGGCCCAGGCGATGGCTCGCTCGCGGATGCGCTCTGCCAGCACCGCGCGTCGCTCGGCGGGTAACTGCTTGCTGTCGCGCAGGCCACGAAGGCGATGTTCGATGGGAAGGATCACGGCTGCGGCGAAGACCGGGCCAAACAGCGCTCCGCGTCCGACTTCATCGACACCGGCAACGTTGCAGTAGCCAGCAAGCTGGGCTTGGCGTTCGAATTTTCCCTGGCACCTGCCGGGGCCGGGCATCGAGGCGGGTACCTACTCGCGCTCGCGCAGGCGGGCGGCTTTGCCCTTGAGGCCGCGCAAATAGTAAAGTTTGGCGCGCCGCACACGGCCCGTGCGGACAACGTCAATGTGGTCCACCACGGGTGCATGCACAGGGAAGATGCGCTCCACGCCTTGGCCAAAGCTGACCTTGCGCACGGTGATGGTTTCACCGAGGCCGGTGTTGTTGCGCGCGATCACGGTTCCTTCAAAAGCCTGAAGGCGCTCTTTGTCGCCTTCCTTGATTTTTACGTGTACGCGGATCGTGTCGCCCGGACGAAACTCCGGCACCTCGCGCTTGTTCTTATCGGTCACCTTGGTCATCAGGGCGTTTTGCATTGTGTCAGATCCTTGAACTTACTATTGTAATCAATCCGGAGGGCGGCGCGCAGCGTTTTCCTCAGTTTGGCGAACGGTGAGTTTCCGGTTGAACAAAACTGCGGATAATGTTGTTAAGCTTCAGCTTAGCATGAACCAGCCAATGGGACAGACCGCGCCGAGATAAGATCGAATTCGTAACGGCAGCAAATCCGGACGATTGCGCGCCGTCTTTTCCCGTGCGGCCCGCTCACGCCAGCGCCCGATCTCCTCGTGATTGCCGCCGATCAGTACGTCCGGGAGCTTCCAGTCCCGAAAATCGGCGGGCCGCGTGTGCGGGCAGTCGAGCAGTCCATCATCATTGCCGCAGTGAGCTCCCCATCGGCCACGCGTTCATCCACGCCTTCATAACCCTGCAAATCACCAGCATCTCGGGAATTCCGCCAAAGGGGTGGTTGCTTGGTTCACCACCGCCTTCGCGACAATGCCCGTGAGAGAAAGGCTTTGAAAGAACTGCGGAAAGATGGTGAGCATGTCGAAGCGCATTGATGCCGGCGCGTGGGCTCCCGCCCTGACATAATGAAATTGCCATGCAGATCACCCTGGAACTGCCGGAAGACATTGCTCAAGGGCTCGGCGCCCGCTGGACCGACTTGCCCCGAGCCGCCCTGGAGAGCCTGGCGCTCGAGGCCTACCGGTCTCGTGTCCTCACCGCCGCTCAACTGCGCAGGCTCCTGGGCTTTCAGACCCGCATTCAGGTGGATGAATTTCTGAAAGAGCACGAAGTCTACGACTTCACGGCGGCCGATTTCGAGCAGGACCGCCAGACTCTCCGGGAATTTCGTACCGGGCAGACTCGGCGCTGAGCGATCGCTCGACATGGTTGTTGTTGCCGATACTTCGCCCATAAGTTACCTGCTGCTCATCGGGCAGATTGACCTGCTCGAGAAACTATACTCGCGCATTCTGATTCCGCCTACGGTGTTGGCCGAGTTGAGACATCTCCTGGCGCCTAGCCCTGTGCGCATCTGGGCGAACTCCGTGCCCCAGTGGGTGGAAGTGCTCAATCCCGCAAGTAGTCTCAATCTCTCGCACCTCGGTCCGGGAGAGAGCGAGGCGATTGCTCTCGCAAGCGAAATCCATGCCGACGTGCTGCTGATTGACGAGCGCGCCGGACGGCAGGAAGCGCTCCGCAGAGGACTAAAGGTTGCAGCCACGCTGTCTGTTCTGGATGAGGCCGATCAATCAAGCCGGCCTCATCGTCTTCGACAATTTGGTCGCGGAACTACGAAAAACCAGTTTTCGATTGTCGTCAACAGCTCTCTTCGAAATCAAGCAAAGACGATCCCGTCGAGACCGGGCCTCACGCATTCGACATGTTTGCCCACGCCGCCTTCCCAGGGCGTGGTGACGGGAGGCGAAAAGAATCCTCGGCAGAATCGAATTGCCCGCTTACGTCAAGTACTTTGTACCCGCCACGCAGTGCCAGGCGCCAGGGGGGACACGGCTGCGATGGGCCTCAAGAGAAGGAGTTCGGACTCGAGCCACAGCGGCCCCATCCGAGTTCAGGGACCTAGCAAATCGTGACGATTGCGCGCAGTCTTTTCCCGTGCGGCTCGCTCGCGCCAGATCTCCTCGTGATTGCCGCCGATCAGCACATCCGGGACCTTCCAGCCCCGAAAATCGGCGGGCCGCGTGTACTGCGGGCAGTCGAGCAAGCCCGTCACCCGCGGTAGAAGAACGCAATTCCGTGGTGCTCAGATGACACCTTTGCTATTTCATGTCCGCCAGCGCGAACTTGAAGATTCCATTATCCTGACCCATCAAGACGAGTCTGTCGCCATCGGCGCCCAACAGCATTGTGTAAGCGGCAACCTTGGACGTATCCAGCGGGATCAGAGTGCCAGACTGGCGGTCGAAACGGAAAAAGCCGGGCCGAGCGACTCTCTTTTCATCCTCAGAACTGATCACCATCACGACGTCGCCGGACGACGTCAATGCAATTCCGCCCACGCTGCCCGCAATTTCCCCCGCGCTCCTCGCTGGCACCGGAACCGTCCATCGCCCCAACAGCTTGCCGGAAGTACTATCAATTTCGACCAATTCACTCGTCCTTTCAAAGTAAACCGCGATTGTGTTCGCGGAAGCGGTCAGCCAACTCGTGGCCGAGGGAAACGGATGGCTGAATGAATTGGACGGCAAGAGCGAGCGGAGCATTCGGCCATCGCTGCCGAATTGCCAGACGACGTCGTGCTTCGGGACATCGGTGCTATGTTGATCATTGTAGAGGTGGCCGACCGCCCACAGCGTTCCGTCTTTAGCAAAGACGATGCGATGCGCCACAAAGGGAGTGGTTCGAACGACCTTGTCCAACCTTCCGGACGAGTCCATCCACGCTATGAAGGGCGCGAGTTGTCCTTCCGCAGTGGCTGCGGAGGATAGAATCGCAATCCGGCCGTCCGGCGACGCCGCGGCATCTGTCACCCGCACTAAGGACGCATTCGGAATCGAGAGACGAACATTGTTCACACGATTCCCGCTCTCATCAAACAGCCACACGTCTGCTATAAGGGGGTTGAATGAAACAACGAAGCCGTTTTGAACCTTGGGTACCGGGCGGTCCCTAATGTCAACCAAGGTTGCCGCAGGTGTTCCATTTAAGGATAAGGCTTCGCCCGCGAACATTGATCCGCTCATGATGCCCACCGCGACGATGCACCGTGGAAAAAATTTCAGGAAATTCATTATACGCACTCCTAGTTGCGCTAAGGTGGGTCACCAAGCATGATGCAAATGGTATTGCGGCACTGGCATCCATTTCCGCAGGACCACTGTCCGTTCTCCATGTAACCGTGGTACCAAACACCGTCGTAAATGTCCTCGTAGACGAGAAGGTAATTTCCACTTACACAATTCTCGCCGGAACCGCACGGGTAGTTCATACCTGTCATATTTTGGCCGGCACATGAGGTTCCGCACCCGGCTTGAGCATAAACGGGCCGCTCAATCGCGTTGAGAATTTGGCTGCTTAGTCCTTGAAGCCCCGAACGACTAGCCGAACAAGCCCTAGGCTTTGGAAAGAATGTCGGAAAAGACTTTACAACACGAGGGTCGGGCGAAATATCCGCAAAGAGGCTTGCTAGGCGACGACCTTGGGTGTCCACCACTGGGTACGGACGCAACGCCCTACCCCCCGGGTGTGTGTACAGACTAATGAACGAAGAGCACGCGATTAGTGTAAAAATCGTGAGTTTTGCAACGAACCTTGGCATTGCATTGCATCGCCGCGCATACGAAGAGTGTAGAACCAGTTTTCACAGATGTCAAGCGAAAAAGTGAAAACGGCAAGCCTCCCTGTCCGGGCGAACGGGGCCCGCCGCGATCACAAGAACAATTTGGCTATTGCAGTAAATCCGGACGATTGCGCGCCGTCTTTTCCCGTGCGGCCCGCTCGCGCCAGCGCCGGATCTCCTCGTGATTGCCGCCGATCAGCACGTCCGGGACCTTCCAGCCCCGAAAATCGGCGGGCCGAGTGTACTGCGGGCAGTCGAGCAGCCGGGGTTCGCTGAAGGATTCGTGGATGGTGGAGTCCTGGTTGCCCAAAACTCCGGGGATCAGCCTGGCGATGCAGTCCACCATCATGGCTGCGGCGAGCTCTCCGCCACTCAAAACGAAATCGCCGACGGACAGTTCCTCGTCGGCCAAGTGATCGGCCACGCGCTCATCCACGCCTTCATAGCGGCCGCAAATCAGCAAGAGTTGGGGATACTCGGCCAGCCGGCGGGCGGTTGCCTGGTCAAAGCGCTTACCCTGCGCCGATAGAAGCACGGTCCTTACAGGCTTTATGCTCTCCACAGCTTCAAAGATCGGCTGCGGCTTAAGGAGCATGCCTTCGCCGCCGCCAAAAGGACGGTCGTCCACCGTACGATGGCGGTCGCTGGTCCATTGGCGCAGGTCGTGGATTTGGATGTCGATCAGCTTGGCTTCCACCGCCTTGGCGACAATTCCATGAGCGAACGGGCTCTGGAAGAATTCCGGAAATATTGTGAGAATGTCAAAGCGCATTGGTCATGCTACGGCCGCGCGGGTTTTCACCCAGAGAATGAAGTCTGTGATTGGCGGCGTGCCGCCCAGCAGGCGGAGCCTGGTGGCGCACTGGGCGCGGTGACCTTGACTATGCATGCAAACCTGCATGAGCGCTTGAGCGACAGAAAAACGGCTGCCTGGCAGGAAGGGAGTCTCCACTACGCGGGTCAAGTCAGCTTCCTGGGCGCCGCAAATCCAGTTCAATTCCAGCGCGTGAGTCTTCCGGTACAGAGCCGCAAGCGAATCGAGGGACTCCGGCAGTCGCGCCTCCTCGTCCCGGTCGAACGGAAGTTCGAGGCTCAGCATGAGCCAGAAACGATTAGCTAGGAGGATATGGTGCAGGAGTTTACGAAGTTCGTCGTCCTGAGCCGCGGCTTGGTGGCGGCGAATCGCAATCAGCAGCGCGGTGTTGGCGAAGGCCTTGTGCCGGACCAAGTCGCGCAAAATGGCGAGCATAATCGATCCTATCAACGAAGCACATTCCCTACCGGTTCAAATCCTCCAACCCTTCCGGCAAGGTGGCGACGATCCGTTTACCCGGCACGTCCACAATCCCGCAGATGTCCTGGGTGAACGGGATCAATAATTCTTCGCCATCGGGTTTCTTGATTTGGAGCAATGGTGGCCCACCGTATTCCTGCCAATCTTCGACCACGCCCAGCGTTCGCCCGCTCGCGTCCACCACGGTCGCACCGATCAGGTCCGATTGATAGTATTCGCCTTCCGGCAACGGAAGACGCTGTTCCTTGGGAATGAGAACGAACTGCCCGACCAGCTTTTCGGCATCGGTCATGGAGTCGATTCCGAGAAACTTGAACACCGGCTGGTTCTGATGCGTCCAGAAATGCTCGACCTCAAATGCGGTATCGCCCACAAACACATTCCGGACGCGTCCGGGGTCCGGGCTCAGCGGTATTGCAACCAATTCGCCTTTTACCCCGCGAGCGCGCACCAGTTGTGCGACGGCAATCCGGTCCAGATTTTCTATTCCAGGATCTCCAGCGTAAAGCGCCGGTTCAGTTTCATCCCGGCGGCGCCCAGCAGCGTCCGGATGGAACGCGCCGTGCGGCCTTGCTTGCCGATGACCTTGCCAAGATCGGCGGGCGCCACGCGCAGTTCGAGCACGGTGGTTTGTTCACCCTCGACTTCGCGCACCACCACTTCCTCCGGCGCGTCCACCAGCGCTTTCGCGATATCTTCCACCAGTTGCTTCACGCTTCGGTTCTCTTTTTAGGCGGTTGTCAGCTCCGGCTGAGCC
>Ga0075017_100002623_pt1 | contig 11281 bp, 10 predicted proteins | sample AleBraG_ABR_2012_FD_71475 | JGI IMG/M metagenome (GOLD analysis project Ga0075017, IMG submission 71475) | Freshwater sediment microbial communities in response to fracking from Pennsylvania, USA - Alex Branch Run_MetaG_ABR_2012 | ecosystem: Environmental > Aquatic > Freshwater > Creek >...
GTGCAGCGCCTGATCAAGACATTCGCCCAGGTCGCCCTGAGTCAATACCGGCTTGTGGTTGACATGCCGGCCGACGCTGAGCTCCAGCATTGACCGGGTCATGCGGGACAAGCGGCTGGCGCTGTGATGCATGCGTTGAAGAACCGTCGTTTGCTGTTCATTCAACGGTCCGAGTTCGTTCTGTAGGAGCAGACTGCAATAGCCGCTAATGGCCGTGAGCGGAGCCTGGAAATCGTGGACGACCCTGCTCAGGAAATTGGTTCGCTGCTGATCGTGTTGCTGCAAACAAAGATTCGCCTGCATCAAGCATTGAAGAATGTCGTCGCGATCGGAGCGGAGTGAGGAGCTTAGATCGATTGCGCGTTGAGAGCCGTTAGTGGAGACGGCATAGGCAATCAGAGCTCGTAAAACGCCGCGAAGAAGGGGCTTCAGCGCAATGCCAGGCTGGGCCTGGGGGTGAGCCGCGCAAAAGGAGCGTAAAACGCCCGAGTCTACCAACACAAAATGCTTTGTACCCCAATTCGCCTTGCTGGGAAGATTTAAGCCCGGTTGGTAGTCCCAAAGGCAAAGATCCGCCTCTAGATCGACTGTCAATGGCGTGACTAGGGTAATGGTCCAGACGCACTGTGGGAACTCCGAAGCAAGTTCCCTGGAAAGACTCAGCAGCTCTGGGTCAGATGAAACAATATGGAATTTCACGCCAAGGCCCTCCGACCTGGGATGACCGGGGATAGTATTTCCTCCTCCGCCGACTACTACTACCATGGCGTTCCCCGAATTCTTCCCTAGAATAACTCAGATGAAACATTTGTCAAGTATGTAAGTCACGACTTGTTTCCAGAATTCGGAAGAAGTAGTAATAATGCTGAAATTAGGGGCTCAAGTACTATGCTTCCTGGTCCTAGATCAAAAGTTTTGCCTTTCTTGCCTCCTGACCGTACTGATGGATGCTTTGCCAGGTATTTGCCTAGTTGTTTAACTAGTTGTGTCGTGGCACGGTCTCTGCCTTCTAGACCTCGAAACGCCCATTGTGGGGAGCGAGTTCGCGCGTGGCAACGAAGGTGCTTGGTGTTAGTGGAAGCTATGGCGGTTGCGGAATTGAACGGTTTAATACCTAAAGTCCAAACGGATCGCAGAAGTAGGCAGCGATTACAGGTGAGATGGCCCATTCGCCTAATGGCTGCCAATACTGTGGTGCAGACGCAGACAATTGACGTCAGTCGAGACGGATTTTATTGCTATAGCACATCCGCTTTCTCACCGGGAGCGGACATCCGCGCCGTAATTGAGATTCCTTGTCCCTGTGATTTATCGGCTGCTCCGGCACTAGTCCTGCGATGCGACGTTTGCGTGATCCGAGTTGAATTCAAGGCAGACGGTTCGGGATACGGATTGGGCTGCAAGATTCTGGACTACTGCGTTTGCCGCCCGTAAGAGACGCAAAAAGCGCGAATCTCCAGGTCCGACACCGTAGTGTTTTGCGAAAGTTTGTCGCCTATTTTCCCATTTTCTGAGCCGCGCCCGAGGAGCGCCGATGACTCGGCGAAAGGCGACGTGATTGCAGGGAATGAAATGCATCAACGCGAAAACCGGAGTAAAACATTCGCGCTTGAAAAGGGTTGAACGGGAGGAAGCAAGAGAAATGGCCAAGTCTGCAGCGTGCCCACAGAACATCCTATCGGTCGACGTGGAAGAGCACTTCCACGTGGAGGCTTTCTCGAAAGTCATCAATCGCAGGCAATGGGATCAATACCCATCACGGGTGGAAGCAAATACTCATAAGTTGCTGGACTTGTTTGACAAAAAAGATGTCAAGGCAACGTTCTTTTTCTTGGGCTGGGTAGCGAAGCGCCATCCCCGACTTGTGAAAGAAGTCGCGAATAGGGGTCACGAGATCGCCTGTCATTCGTTTTGGCACCGTCTGGTTTATACGCTGGGAGTTGAGGAATTCCGCAAGGATACGCGCGAAGCGAAGGATTGCATCGAACAAGCCTTAGGGCAGCGAGTCTGCGGCTACCGCGCACCTAGTTTCTCTATTGTGAAAAGTTCTCTCTGGGCGATGGACGTTTTGGCAGAGTTGGGCTTTCGGTACGATTCCAGCGTATTTCCGGTGAGGCATGATCTCTATGGATTCCGTGACGCACCGCGGCAGCCGTTTGCGGTAAGAACGAACAGCGGCCGGTTGATGGAGTTCCCGTTAGCGACGTTTCGAGTGGGCGGGAGCGCGAATTTTGCGGTGGGCGGCGGAGGGTACTTGCGGCTCATGCCCAGTTGGTACACGGCCTTCGGCATGTCTCAGGCCAGGCGACAAGGTGTGACTGTGGTCACCTATATACATCCGTGGGAGGTTGATCCGGAACAACCGCATATCGCCGCCCCATTTCGTTCGCGTTTCCGCCATTACACGAATTTGGCGACGACGGAGAACAAGCTGCTGCGAATGCTGTCGAGCGGGAAGTTTTTGCCATTTCGCGAGTCGATTGCATTGGAAATACCAACTTTGGGGATTCAACCCTCGTTGGATGCAACCCCGCAACCGGTTGGGCCCCACGCCGAATTTGAGTTCAGCGGGAGGCTTGGCTAGTTAGTCAGAGAATCGAAATCTAACTAGTGGGGAACAACGAGCGTATCGTTTGGCAAGAGTAGAACAGGATCCAAATATTTGCCACTCAGGACCGCGTTGTAGTCAAAGGGAATTCGCGTTTCCGATCCATTGACGGCGCGCAGGACGTAGATTTTCTTTTTCTTGGCATAGTCTGTCAGGCCGCCGGCTTCCGTAATCGCCTGCATCACGGTCATTCGATATGTGTAGGCAATCGGCCCCTCCTTCTTCACCGCGCCGATGACGTAGATTTTCTTGCTGTTGATGCCGGAGACGACGACGGTGACGTTGGGAGTGTTTACGTAGTTGGCAAGGCCGGCTGTTATCAATTGCTCGACTTCGTGAGGCGTGAGACCAGCGACGGCAATATCCTTGATGAGCGGCATAGTAATCTTGCCGTCGGGCCGAACCACTGTGCTGGGAACAGACACCTCGGGTTCCTTCCAAACTGAGATTTGGAGAATATCGCCGGCACCGATTCTGAATTCATCGGTCTCAGCGGCCCGGACAGTGTGTTCTTCGTGTTTGGGCGCGTTGGCGGGGGCGTTCGATTGCCACGCTTCAATTGCGGTAGAAGGCTTTGAGCCACCGTCTTGTTGCTTGGCGGCCGGGGTCTGCGCTTGGGGTGCGGTGCTGCGTGCTTCTGCTAGCGGGCTGCCATAGCCCAAAGCAGGAGCGGAGAATAGCCAAAGCGTACAAACTCCTATTGGAGGAAAAGGAAAGCGATTCATGATGGAGGCACCGTGTGAAATTGGTAACGTATCGAACTGCACGTCCGCGACCAACGGCCGCTGCAATTCGACAGTTCCTCGCTTTGCCCCAGTTTTAGGAACCCAATAGAGTAAACAACCCAAAGAATTTGGATTTCGTCTGGAAGTTTGGCATGGTGCTTGGCCCGAAGATCGGGTGCCTGGAGGGATTTTTGAGATGCCAACGACAGGAAGGGGCCGGGATGCGCATGCCCTGACGGCTCGTGGAAGCAAGATTGCATCGTTGATATTTCAGAAAGACGGGGGAATGGCGAGAGATGCCTTCAATAAGAGTCTGCGTCGTAGGTTGCGGGTACTGGGGAAAGAACCTGGTCCGCGCGTTTTGGTCTCTGGGCAATCTTTACGGCATTTCCGATGTCGAGAAGGAAACGGTTTCGGGACTGTCGCAGATGTACCCCGGGGTAAAGACGTTTGTTGATTTCGGCGAAGTCCTGGCGGACCCCGCCATCGACGCGGTGGTGCTCGCCACGCCCGCGGAATCGCACTACAGTTACGCGATGAAGGCACTTGAGGCCGGAAAGCACTTATTTGTAGAAAAGCCGCTGGCTCTGGACTGGCAGGATGGAGCAGAAATGACTGCCAAAGCGAATGAATTTGGCCGAATTCTGATGGTGGGACACCTTCTTCAGTATCATCCGGCGGTCGTGCGGCTCAAAGAATTGGTGAGAGCGGGCACGCTGGGGCGAATCGAATATATCTATTCGAACCGGCTCAGCATGGGCAAAATCAGGCGCGAGGAGAACGCGTTGTGGAGTTTCGCGCCGCATGATTTCTCAGTCATTCTTTCGCTGATTGGGCATCCGCCGCTGCAAGTGGCGGCCACAGGCGGCGCCTATCTGCAGCCGAACATCGCAGACGTGACGATGTCCAATCTGCTTTTCGACCGGGGAACGCGCGCGCATGTGTTCGTAAGCTGGCTGCATCCGTACAAGGAGCAGCGGTTGGTGGTGATCGGAAGCAAACAAATGGCGGTTTTTGAAGACAGCCGCCAAGATCGAAAGTTGATGCTCTTCAACAAACAAATTGAGTTGAAGGGCGCCAACCTGGAGGCGATGAAGCCGCTGGGCGTGCAAGTTGAAATCGACGATACGGAGCCGCTCTATTTGGAATGCGCTCACTTTGCCGAGTGCGTGGCGACGGGAAGCCAGCCGCGAACGCCGGGTGAGGAGGGAGTCCAAGTATTAAAGGTATTGCAGGCGTGTCAAATGTCGCTGCAGTTGAACGGCGAGCCCGTGCAGGTGGCGCCGCACCATCCAAAGGTAATGGCGTTGTAGTGACACCCGCTTTACCAAGGCCTGATTATTTTGTCCACGAATCGGCCTATGTCGATGAGCCGTGCACGATTGGGGCGGGCAGCAAAATCTGGCATTTTTCTCACATCATGAAGAACTCGGTGATCGGCGAAAACTGCAACATCGGGCAGAATGTGGTGATTTCGCCGGAGGTGACGCTTGGCCGCAACGTGAAAATCCAGAATAACGTTTCGGTGTATACGGGATGCATTCTTGAGGACGATGTTTTCTGCGGACCATCGATGGTTTTCACGAATGTCTTCAATCCCCGAAGCCACGTAAGCCGGAAAGACGAGTACAAAACGACGCGCGTCCGCCGAGGCGCTACGCTCGGCGCGAACAGCACGGTAGTGTGTGGCGTTATGATCGGTCAGTACGCATTCATAGGAGCGGGCAGCGTGGTCACGCGAGACGTTCCAAATTTTGCGCTTGTGCACGGCAACCCCGCCCGGCAACATGGCTGGATGTGCGCGTGCGGGGTTAAGTTAGAAACGCGGGGCGGCGATGGGATTGTCAAATGCGCCGCGTGCGCTATTCGATACCGGCTGAGCGGGAATCTCCTTACGGAAGAGAACGAAAGGAACTGAAAGGCGCAACATGACGGAAGCTTCCACGAGCCGAAAGAACATTCCTCTTCTCGATCTGAAGGCGCAACATCGACACATTCGGGACGAGGTGTTAAACGCCATCGCATCGGTCGTCGATTCGCAGCATTTCATTTTGGGCGAACAAGTGACGCGACTCGAGGCCGAAATTGCGACGTATTGCTCGGTCAAACATGCCATCGGATGCGCTTCCGGTTCGGACGCGGTGTTGCTTGCGTTGATGGCCGCCGGCGTCGGCCGGGGCGACAAGGTGCTGACGACCCCGTACACCTTCTTTGCGACAGTTGGGGCGATCAGCAGGCTGGGCGCTACGCCCGTTTTCGTCGACGTCGAAGAAGAGACGTTCAATATCGACCCGCGCAAAGCTTCCGAAGCGATGAGAACAGTGGATGGTATCCGGGTTGTGATTCCCGTGCATTTGTTCGGCGGGTGCGCCGACATGGAGTTGATAGAGGCGGCGGCGAAGGAGAAGAACATTTGGGTGGTTGAGGACGCCGCGCAATCGATCGGTTCAGAATGGATGGGCCGACGGGCAGGAAGCGTCGGGCAGATCGGGTGTTTGAGCTTTTTTCCGAGCAAGAATCTCGGGGCTTTCGGCGACGCCGGCATGCTGACGACAAACGACGACGCGTTGGACAAGAAGTTGCGCTCGCTGCGGATACACGGTGCGCCCAAGAAGTACTATCACGATCAGGTAGGGGTCAACTCGCGGCTGGACGCGTTACAAGCGGGGGTGCTTAGCGTGAAGCTACGTTATCTTGACGGCTGGAGCGCTGCGAGACGACGAAACGCGGACTTATATCGCGAATTCATAAAGGAGCTTGCTGTTCCCGTCCGGGCACCGGAGGAGAAGATTTATCAGACGAGGCATATTTACAATCAATTCGCGATTGTCGCCGAGCGACGGGATGAGCTTCAAGCGTATCTAAAAGAACAGGGGATTGCGACGGAGGTTTACTATCCGCTACCCATGCATCTGCAGAAATGCTTTGCCGACCTTGGTCATAGGCAAGGCGATTTCCCGATCAGCGAGCGCTTGGCCCAAACTTCACTTGCGTTGCCGATATACCCGGAGCTGGAAGCCAGTGACATTTTTGAGGTTTGCAAAGCGATGCGCGATTTCTTTGCAAAGTAAGCGCGGAAAGCGTTAAGGAAATGCGAGTCGTATCGATAGTCGGGGCCAGGCCACAATTTGTCAAACTTGCCGTGGTGGCACGTGCGTTTGCATCCTTTGCGGACATAACGCACGAGATCATTCATACGGGACAACACTACGACGATGAAATGAGCGGCTCGTTCTTTCGGGATCTAGCGATTCCGGCTCCGGCCTATAACTTGGAAGTCGGATCGTCAAGCCACGCGAACCAGACGGCGGAAATCATGCGACGGCTGGAGCCCATTCTGAGGGAAGTGAATCCAGAGTGGGTGATCCTCTACGGCGATACGAATTCAACGATTGCCAGTGCGGTAACGGCTTCCAAAATGAGTTGCAAACTAGCGCATGTGGAGGCGGGTCTGCGGAGTTTCAACCGGGCAATGCCGGAAGAGATCAACCGCGTGGTGGCCGATCACCTCAGCCACCTGCTTTTTTGTCCAACAGAGACGGCGATGGCCAACCTGGTGCGCGAAGGGCTCGGAGAGCAGGCAGTCTTGTGCGGAGACGTGATGTACGATGCGGTCTGCGACTATGTGCGGGATCTGGAAGGGACCGACCCTAGCAGCGAATTGCCATGGGCGGAACGATCATACGCGCTGGCTACCATACATCGAGCGGAAAACACCGACGACCGCGAGCGACTGAAGTCTCTGCTAGCTTCGCTGCAGCAGGTGTCCCGGGAGGTATGCCCGGTTGTGTTGGCGGTTCACCCGCGGACAAAAAAGGCGATGGAGGAATTACGCTGGGATGCGAGCGCACTGCAACTTGTTCCACCGCTTGCCTACAAACAGATGTTGCTTTGCCAGAAACATGCGCGAATGATTTTGACCGATTCGGGAGGAATTCAAAAAGAGGCGTACTTTTTGAAAGTACCTTGCATTACCCTGCGAAACGAGACCGAGTGGGTTGAGACGCTCGAAAACGATTGCAACATTTTGGTGAATCCAAGTCACGCGGATGAGATGAGGGAGGCCGTGCAACGGACACTCAAGGCCGGGCCTTGGGGCAGTCACTATGGGAACGCCGATGCGGGCAAAATCATTGCACGGGCGATTGCAGCAACGAGAGTTGATCCGGCTTTGAAGACGCACCAAGGCAGCGCTGCACCTCTAGCATCATTTGCGAACTGAACAACAAGGCTTTTTGCTCGGCTCCCGGTGTGTCGGGGAGGCTGACGCGTACGATGGACCCGGCGGTGTGACCGGTGAGCAGGGTATCGCGAACGAGCTGGAGTTTGCCGGCATATTCGTCCGCGATAACCCGATCGTGAGACTGATACCAATAAAACATCAAAACCTTGCGCCCCTCGTGCTGAATCGAGAACTTGTTGACGAGTTTAGGAGCGCCCGGTCCCGGCAGCGCAACTACCCCGCGCTGCAGGATCTCCCAGCCGCTACCGGGGAGACAGTGTTTTGGGGAATGCATGCTCTCGCCGGCGCGCTGCAGAGCGTAGAAGGCAATGAAGAGATCCAACTGAGAGTTTTGCCTCCGATAGCTGCGCAACAAAGTGCTTGTGGCATCGAGCGATCTGAGTGTGCCAGGGTCGGGCTTAGTATCGCCAATAGCCGACCACTCGTCAATTTCCGAGCTGATTTCGTTTAAGGGGTGGGCTAGTGGCTCAGGGATGCGACGGGTTGAAAGACGGCCGAGCACGATTGTCGCAGCGAGCAATGCGACCGAGCCGACCCAGACTCGCCAAACGCCGTTATGCAGCATGGTTGTCACTCCATAAGGTGAGCTTTCGAATCACAGAGGCCAAAACGTAAAGGGCGAGGGAACCGCCAACGAACACGAGCCAGCCGGAGAAGGCATGGTAAAAACCCAATGCGAGGCGTTCGTTGTAATCCGCCAACAAAGCGGTGCCGGCGACCCTGACGACATTGACAAGAATGGCAAGCGGCACGGCGAGGACGACCAAAAGAATCCTTCCGGAGGTGCCGAGATCCAGCAGGTAGCCAAGAAGGAGACTGCCGATCAGCAGGGCCGACAGACAACTGAGTCCACTGCAGGCTTCGGCAACGCCCAGTGAAATATTGGCAAGCTGGATGATGTTTCCATCACGGAATGCGGAAACGCCGAGCGCCTGGGCGACAGCGGTAGCGAACTCTGAAGCGAACAATTGAAGCGGAGCCGCCAGAGTGTTGTACACAACGGCGGGGAGGGGAATCATGGTTGTGAGGAGCAGGATAGGAAAGGTCAACTGGCGCAAGCGACGCCTGCCCCAAAACGTCCAAATCAAACCTGTCAGCACAACAACAAACGAGAGCCGCATCAAGAAAAACTCGGAGGCCAGCCTGCCAAGAAGATAGATGCCGCAGCCAAACGCGAGCAGAACCAGACCGAAAGGATCGGTAGCGGCGGGAACGAGCATAAGACGCTTTCGTTCAGCCCAAACGGTCAGGGCAGCGAGGGGCGGAATGAGCATGCCTTGTGAAAGCTCGGGTTCCGTCCACCAGTCATGGGCTAAATCCGAAAGCACGTAAGAGAAAAGTAACACCAACAAGGCCACAAGGGTAGCGGTGGCCAGGACAGTGGCGGCCAAGCTGGTGGTGGAACGGGACGGGGTGTCAGTTTGGGAGGCTGGAAAACCAGAAGTCATCGGTTAACGAAATGGTGCACTTTGCTCACCACACTTCGCGCACTGCAAGCGCACTGAGCAGCGAGGGCGAAAGCAAGCGTCGGTTGGGTGGAACGACGCAGGCAAACAAAGATCCCATTTTTTTTCCTGATATGCCAAAAGTTTTTACTCCAGGGTTTCGGGCCCGCTGCGGGAATCGGGAAATGGCCTTAGGCGTGCCTACTAGTTCAATTACACACGATGAGGACGACATGGTGGATTTTGAAGGTTTTCGCCCTGCTATTGACGATGGAAGCCGGATTGGCGTTTGCACAGAGCTCAATCCTGGATGAACTGAATCCGATTGATTCGAACAGTATGGGGATCCAGCTCTATGATGTCTCGCTGGCAGGATCATACTTTACAGGATCCGCGACTTCGGGAATCGTTTCGGGCATTCCGCTATTGAATCCGACGAATTCTTCGTTAGCAGATCTGCAGGTGTCAACTTCCTTAGGCTGGCGAAGAGCGCATAAGGACACGGCGTTCTCAGTCGTTTATTCGCCGTCGTACGTCAAGGCGATCTATGCGTCCAAGTTCCATTCTTTCGACCAGCAGTTCAACGTTGCGGCTAGTACGAAGTTCGGAAACAAGTGGACGCTTGCCTCGTCGCTACAAGGGATGATGATGGACTTCAGTCAGGTGCTGCTCTCGCCGAGCCTGATCGGGTCCGGCGAGTTGACGAGTACAAACGGCTCAGGAACGACGTCGGGAGAGATACCGGTTTCGGGAGGTGTTGTGGGTTCGCCGGAGACCAGTTTTGCATATGGAAGCCGCGAATTGACTGCAGCGGGGAGTGTGTCGCTGGTTTATGCGTATTCAACCAGGTCGACGTTTCATTTGAGTTTTGCGGGTAACAGAACGCAGTTCTTATCGGCTGGGGCGAACGGTTATTCCTCCGGAATCCAGTCGCTTATACCGAAAACGACAACAGTCGGCGGAGATTTGGGCTGGTCGTATGCGCTGACCCCGAGAACCGACCTCACTTTTGAGTTGACGTCTGCCCGAACGGTTTCGCGCTTTCAGGATGCTTATACACCCCAAGTTTTGATCGGCCTAGCAAGAAAGCTGACGCCGCACTGGGTAGTTAGCGGATCTGTAGGCGGCGGCGAGGTGATTCCAAACCGTTCAACGTACCTGACAGGGCGAACAGTGCGCGATGTTTATAATGGGACGCTCGGTTATAAGCTGGACTCTCACACGTTTTCTGGAGCGTATTCTCGTTCAGTGTCAGACGTTTACGGTTTAGGCGCCGATGCGACCGAAAGCGGTACTGGGAGTTGGGCTTGGAGAAAGGCCGGCGGGACGTTTTCAGTGCGGGCCGCGGTGGGCTATGCGCATTTGGTGGGCGGGGTTTTCCACAGTGGCGGCAGTTGGAATGCGCAGACGAATATTTCAAAATTAGTGGCGCGGCATTTCTTCACGAGTTTTTCTTACAACTATGTCCGTTTTCCTCAAAACTTAATCTTGCACAGTACGCCTTTATCGGAAAACGGTGCGGTAGTTGCAGTGAGTTGGTCGCCGGTCGTTCGCCCATGAATGGGTTAGAAATCTGAAGAGAACAAAAAAAGAAACAGATCCGGCAAATCGGAGATAAGATGATGGCCCCCAAAAATTGCTTGCGGTACTATGTGCGGAACTTTGACTTTATGGTCCCAGTAGTACTGAGTCTGATGATCGTGTTGAGTTTGGCCTCCTGTACGAGTTCGCCGGGCGTGCGCCGAGATCGGTTTATGGCTCGAGGCAAAGAACTTGTTAAGCAAAAGGAATATAGCCGAGCGATCTTGGAGTTCCGCAACGCGGCGACCGTGACCCCGAAGGATCCGGAGCCCTATTACCAGATGGCGCTGGCGGCGCTGGATTCTGGGGATCTGCGAACTGGGGTGGCATCACTCAGAAAAGCGCTGGATGTAGATCCGAACCATGCGGCCTCAAAGTTGAAGTTGGCAGAACTGATGTCGAGCGCTACCGACCACGACATGTTGGTAGATGCCGAAAAACGGCTGCAAGATATTAAATCGAGCAATGAGTCGGATTCGGAACTCGTTCGTTCGCTGGCTGTTACTGAATTGAAGCTGGGCAAATCAGCGGATGCCACGCGGAACCTGGAGGAAATTTTGGCGCGCTCCCCGCGGGAGTTGGCTTCCTCGGTGTTGCTGGCCCGAGCTAAGATTTCGGAAAAGGATTTCGCAGGTGCCGAAGAGGTTCTGAAGAAGGCTTGCGCAGCCTCGCCGCACGA
>Ga0075017_100002624_pt1 | contig 11280 bp, 5 predicted proteins | sample AleBraG_ABR_2012_FD_71475 | JGI IMG/M metagenome (GOLD analysis project Ga0075017, IMG submission 71475) | Freshwater sediment microbial communities in response to fracking from Pennsylvania, USA - Alex Branch Run_MetaG_ABR_2012 | ecosystem: Environmental > Aquatic > Freshwater > Creek >...
GCGGTGACCCACAGCGCCACGATGGCGCTGGTCCAGATGCTGCCCAGCAGTTCGGAATCGCCGAACAGGCCGGTGCGCCCGGCCGCGCCGTTACCCAGGAACCAGTCGAGCGTGAACCCATGCCAGGGCGGCGCGGGGTAGGGCGCGTCGTTGAAGGCGAATACCGCCACCGTCACGAGCGGCAGGAACAGGAACACCAGGAAGGCGCCGACGTAGAGCGCCGTCGCCGCGCGCAGCCAGGCCGGCCGGGGCAGGCTCGGAATCATGCGCGCCGCCGCCTCATGCGCACCGCCGCCTCATGCGCGCCGCATCACGTCGCTGAAACGCTGGCCGCTCAGCTTGAGGCCGAGCCACACCATCGCCGTGGACAGCAGCAGCAGCAGGAAGCCGAGCGCCGCGCCCTGCTCCCAGTTGAAGCGGGTGATGAACTGCGTGTAGATCTGCTCGGTGAACCACATCGAGTTCTTGCCGCCCAGCAGGGTCGGGGTGAGGTAGTTGCCGAGCGTCAGCATGAACACCACGATGCAGCCCGCCGTGATGCCCGGCGCGGCATGCGGAATCACGATCTCGCGCAGGATTGCTCCGCCGCGGGCACCGAGGTCATAGGCGGCTTCGATCAGAGCGTTGTCCAGGCTCTCCAGGCTCCCCACCAGCGGCACCACCATGAACAGCAGCGAGGTGTAGACCAGGCCGACCAGGATGGTGGCGTCGTGGTAGAGCAGTTCCACCGGCAGGCGCGTCACGCCCAGGTGCACCAGGAGTGCGGGCAGCACGCCCGATTCGCGCAGCAGGATCATCCACCCCAGGGTGCGCACGGTCTCGCTGACCCAGAAGGGAATCAGGCACACCACCAGCAGCAGGCCGCCGAGGCGGCCGGGCGCGAGCTTGGCGATCGTCCAGGCGATCGGAAACGCCACCAGCAGCGTCAGGACCGTGGCGAGCGCCGACATCAGTGCGGTGCGGGCAAACACCTGCCAGTAGAGCGGCTCGCTGAAGAAGCTGCGGTATTGCGCGAGGCTCGGGACATAGACGCGCGGTGCGACGCGTTCGCGCAGCGACAGGAACGCCAGATCCACGTGCGGCAGCACGATCAGGCCGAACAGCCACAGCAGCGCCGGCGCGAGCAGCAGGGCCAGCAGCAGGCGGCGTGTCCACGCCGCCTGCAGGGCGCCGCCCGCGGCGCCAGCGCTGCCTGCGGTGGCAGCGCCGCCCGCGATGTCAGCCATGGGCCGCCGCCTCAAAGCACAGCGCACGCTCCGGATCGAAGCTGAAATAGATCTGCGCGCCCACCTGCAGGTCGGCGTACTGGCCGGTCTGCGGCAGGGCAATGCGGTATTCACAGCCGCTCAGCCGTTCGCGCAGCAGCAGCGCGGAGTTGGCGCCATCGAACAGCAGGCTGGTCACTGCGCCGGCGTGTACCGGGAGTCCCGCGGGCAGCTCCGTGGCACTGCGCGCCAGCGCCGTCGCTTCGGGCCGGACGAACACCGTGGCCGCAGCGCCGACCGCCACGCCACCGCGCCGCTGCGCGTGCACGATCCAGGGGCCCGCCCCACCGCTGCCGACGGCGACCGCGACGATCGCGCCGTCGAGTCCCACCGCCTGGCCCGCCAGGCAGTTATTGGCGCCGACGAAGCCGGCCACGAAGGGGGTGGCCGGAGCGTAGTACAACTCCTGCGGCGTGCCGAGCTGCTCGAAGCGCCCGTGGTTCATGACGCCGACATGATCGGACAGCACCAGCGCCTCGGACTGGTCGTGCGTGATGTACACGAAGGTGGTCCCGAACGCCGCCTGCAGCTGCTTGAGCTCGATCTTCATGTGCTCGCGCAGCTTCAGGTCGAGGGCGCCCAGCGGTTCATCGAGCAGCAGCAGCGTCGGTTCGAGGACCATGCTGCGGGCGATCGCCACGCGCTGACGCTGGCCGCCGGACAGCTCATCGACGCGCTTGTGGCCGGCACCGTCGAGGCCGACGCGCTCAAGCATCGCGGCCGCGCGCCGCTGGCGCTCGGCCCGGGCCACGCCGCGCCGGGCCAGACCGAAAGCCACGTTTTCCGCGACCGACATCATCGGGAACAGCGCCAGCTGCTGGAACACCATGTTGACCGGGCGGCGATTCGGCGCCACGCCGGCCATGTCACGCCCGCCGATCAGGATCCGGCCCTCATCGGGCGGGATGAAGCCCGCGATCATGCGCAGCAGCGTGGTCTTGCCGCACCCGGACGGGCCGAGGATGGAAAAGAAGCTGCCGCGCGCGACGCTGAAGGACAGATCCTCGACCGCGCGGTGTGCGGCGAAGCGCTTGCCGAGGTGGTGCGCCTCCAGGTCCGGCGTGTCGGCACCGGCGGATGGCGTGTGGCCACCAGCGGACGGCGTGCCGGTGCCGGCGGACGGCGGCGCGCTCAAGGGGCGGCCTTGATGCGATCCAGCACTGCGCCCTCGATCTCCTCCAGGCCGGGCGGGATCGCCGGGTACCACTTCACGTTCTTCAGGCCGTCCGGAAAGCTGGCGTTGAACTGCGCGCGCAGGCGCGGATCCATCAGCTGTTCGGCGCCCTGCGCGGCGGTGAAGTTGCCGATCGATCTGGCGACCAGCGCGGCGATCTCCGGGCGCATCACGAAATTGATCCAGGCGTAGGCGCCGGCGTCGTTGCGGCCGCGCGCGGGCAGGGCGAAGGTGTCCATCCAGGCGATGGCGCCGGATTTCGGATTGATGAAACGGATGTCGGGGTTCTCCCGGTTCAGCGCCCAGCCGCCCGAATCCCACATCATGGCGGCGTCGATCTCGCCGGAGCGGATGCCGTTGAGCAGCTGATCCTTGTTGTCGTAGAAGAAGCGGAAGTTGGCCTTGCAGGCGCTCAAGCTGCGGCCGACCTGCGCCATCAGCGCCGTATAGGCCGGCGTATTGCCGTACAGGGCGAAGGGATCCTTGCCCGACGCCAGCGCAAAGGCCATGAGCGTGGGCCGCTTGAGGCGCACGGCGGTGCGGCCGCGCAGCTCCGGACGGCACAGGTCCGTGTAGTCGCTGATCTTCGTGCGCCTGGCGTTGTACACCAGGCCTTCGGTACCCCAGACGTAGGGCAGGCCGTAGAGCTTGCCCTCGACCGTCGCATTGCGCTTCACGGTCGCGAGCAGTTCCGGCGTGAACTCGGCCACCTGTACGCGCGTGAGATCGATCGGCTTGTAGATGCGGAACTCCTGCTGGGCGCCGAGGATGCGGTCCTGCGAGGGTTGCGCCAGGTCGTAGCCGGCGCCGCCGGTGGCGCGGAGCTTGGAGATCATCTCCTCGTTGTTCGAGAGCGTGACCTGGACCTGGATGCCGGTCTGCTGCCTGAAGCGGGCGATGACCTCGGCGGGCACGTAGTCGGCCCAGCTGATGATGCGCAGCACCTTGGAGTCGTCGGCCCTTGCGGACATGACCAGCGAGCACAGGGCCGCAACGGCGAGGAGCATCGGCGGTATGCGCTTCATCCTTAGGTTACCCTCGAGCTGCAGCGGCCCAGCGTCAGCGCCGTGGTCCGCCCCGTCATTATCATTCACGCGCGCCAGCCTGTGCAGCGCCGGCGCTACGCCGCCGGGCACGACCGACTTGTCACACAAGCGTCATAGGGCGCCCTTAGTCTTATACCAGCAACGTCCGCCTGGTGGCTCCAGATGGTGTTAACGAGCTTATGAACTCCCTATTCCCAAACGAATGTTGCATTGGAGCAACAGGACTTTTGGCGGTGGGGGTCATGGGTGTAAGCTCCCCGGGGCGATCTTTCGAAAAGAACAACAGCTTGGTCTCGTAGCAAAAATAAGCCTCCGCGCGCTGCACTTGGGCCGCAATTCATACTGAAGAGGGAATCACGTGAACATCAATCACAAGCTTGCACTGGCCGTCTCCGCCGCGATCGGCGCCACCACCGCCGCGCATGCCGCCGGGGATGCCGCCGCGGACCAGTCGGCTACGGCCGGCGGTGGCCTCGAAGAGATCATCGTGACCGCACAGCGGCGCTCGGAGAACCTGCAGAACGTCCCGATCACGATGCAGGCGATCAGCGGCGACCAGCTGCGCGAGCTGAACGTGACGACGATCGAAGAGGCGGTCAAGCTGCTGCCGAATGTGACGCTGCCGACCAATGGGCCCGGTCAGGGCAACATCTACATGCGTGGCCTGTCCTCGGGATTCGCGGGCGGTCAATCCTCGGCGACGATCGCACCGTTCCCGAACGTGGCGCTGTACCTGGACGATCAGTCCATGCAGTTCCCGGCCCGCAACGCGGACGTCTATTTCGCGGACATGGAGCGCATCGAGGTGCTCGAAGGCCCGCAGGGCACGCTGTTCGGCGGCGGCGCCCAGGCGGGCGCGATCCGCTACATCACCAACAAGCCCAATCTCGACAAGGTCGAGGGCAGCGCGAACGCCAGCTACGGCTTCAGCTCGCACGGCGACCCGGACAGCAGCGCGAACGCCGCGCTCAGCGTGCCGGTGATCCCGGGCACGCTGGCGCTGCGCGCGGTGATCTACAGCGATCATCGCGGCGGTTACATCGACAACGTCGCCAGCACCTTTACCCGCAAATCCACGGATGCCATCCCGCTGGCACCGCCCAACAGCGTGGTGGGCAACAATTTCAACATCGCCCAGTCCGCCTCGAACCCGGTCAGCTACACGGGCGGCCGCCTCTCGGGGCTGCTGAAGATCAACGAGGACTGGAACGTGCTGCTCTCCGAGGCCTACCAGAACCTGGAGGCCGACGGCGTATTCACGCAGTTTCCGATCGGCTCCGAGGGACAGCCGCTCAAGTCCTGGGAGGTCACGGCTTTCAGCCCGGCCTTCGACAAGGACAGGTACAACAACACGGCGCTGACGATCAACGGCAAGATCGGCGATATCAAGCTCGTCTATGCCGGCTCCTATCTCAGCCGCCACATCGACAACCAGAACGACTACACCAATTACACCCGTTCGGCGGGCGGCTTCTACTACACCTGCTGGGGCTTCCCGCCCGGCGTGCACTCGGTGACCGGCAATCTCGGCGGCGCGCATCCGAACTGGACGCCGACCTGCTATTCGCCGATCCAGTACTGGCGCGACCAGGTGGAGAGCACGCACCTGAGCCACGAGCTGCGCGCGAGCACGCCCGATGACTGGCGCCTGCGCGGCATCGCCGGGGTGTACTACGAAAAACTGGTCATCGACGACGTTATGAATTTCAGCTACCTGACCGGTCCATCGTGCACGCCGGCGGCGATCGCCAACGATGCCAACGTCCCCTGCGTCGGGACGCTCACCATCAACCCGGGCGCGCCCTATACGAACGTACCGGGCACGCGGCCGGAAGGCGTGGCCTTCGGCGAGGACGACCAGCGCGGCTACAAGCAGCTCGCCTTCTTCGCCTCGGTCGACTTCGACATCATCCCGAAGGTGCTGACGGTGACGGCCGGCACGCGACACTACAATTACGCCAACTACTCGGTGGGTTCGGTCTACTCGGACACCGGCTGCACCAACGTGCCGAACGGCAGCTGCATCGCGGGCGGCGGCCCTGGCGCGGTCACCGGCGGCCGCTTCTTCAATGAGCACGCCACGGACAGCGGCTTTCGGAGCCGCGCGAACATCACCTGGCACATCACGCCCGATGTCATGGTGTACTACACCTTCTCGCAGGGCTTCCGCTCGGGCTTCTTCAACCGCAAGGGCGGTGCGGCCAAGGCGCCGCTGGTCAAGGGGGGACCCGGCCAGCTGCTGCAGCCGCATGAGGCGACACCGGACACGCTGGTCAACAACGAGATTGGCTTCAAGACCGAGCTGTTCGACCACCGGCTGCAGCTGAACGGCTCGATCTACCACATGAACTGGCAGAACGTGCAGCTGCTGCTGTTCAATCCGGCCGCGGGCCTGGGCAACACTACTTTCCCGGTCAATGGCCCGAACTTCTCCTACGATGGCGGCGAGCTGCAGTTCCAGGCCCGGGCCACCGACGCCCTGACCCTGATGGGATCGGCGTCCTACAACCATGCCAAGCAGACCAACTCGCCCTGCCTGATCGCCAACAATCCGCTGGCGAGCGACTACGGCCAGTGCATCACACTGATCTATGTCGCCGGCGCCAACGGCGGTCTGGGCGGGCAGGTGCCCTTCGGCAATCCCTTCGGTGAGGTGGGCGGGGTGCCGCCGAACTCGCCGGAACTGCAGTTCAACCTGCGGGTGCGCTACGACCTGACCTTCAACGGCTACAAGGCCTACGGCATGGTGGGCGCCAATTACGTGGATTCCATGTACAACCAGCCCCCGACCTATCCCAATGGCGACGCGCTCACGGGCGCGATCGGTACCACGGGTCTGCGCTACTTCCAGCCCTCGTACACCACCTACGATGCCTCGATCGGCGTGGCGCGGGACAACTGGACCGCGGACGTGTACGGCACGAACCTGGGCAATTCCGATGCCAGCGTGTTCACCTCCTCGGCGCAGTTCATCAAGTCGGAAGTGCCGCTGCATCCGCGGGTCGTGGGCCTGAGAGTGGGCTATAAATTCTGAAGCCCGGCGGGGTGCGGCTGAGGACGGGGTGCAGTTAAGATGGAAGGCGGGCCGCGGGGCCCGCCTTCCCCTTTTGGACCACGCCATGAACGAATCCGTCGAATCGCCAGCGGAGCCGAGCTTGTCGCCGGTCAGTCCGGCGGAGCCGACGGATCCGGAGGTCGAGCGCGTTCGCGCGCTGCTGAAGGCCCGGCAGTTCGCCGAGGCGCTGCACGCGGCGGAAACCCTGGTGCAGCGGGACCCCGGTCATCGCGACGCGCTGTACCTGGCCGCCCTGGCGCAGCGCCAGCTGCAGCGGATTCCCGAGGCGCTCTCCACCCTCGAGCAGCTCGAGCGCCATCATCCGGGCTACAGCCGCCTGTACCAGGAACGCGGCCATTGCTACGTGGCGCTGAAGGATGCGCCGCACGCCATCGATGCGTTCCTGCGCGCCGTCAACATCAATCCGGCGCTGCCGGCCAGCTGGAGCCTGCTCGAGGGCCTGTACCGCCTGACCGGCCAGGCCGAGCTCGCCCGTACCGCGGCGGCGCACGTGGCAGCGCTCCGGCAGCAGCCGCCGCAGGTCCTGCAGGCGACCGGACTGTTCGCCGACGGTGAACTCACGGCCGCGGAGCGCGTGGTGCGGGCCTTCCTGCTGCAGCACGGGCACCACATCGAGGGCATGCGGCTGCTGGCGCGTATCGCGATGCGGCGCGATGTGCTCGATGAGGCCGAGCTGCTGCTCGAGGCGGTGCTCGATCTGGCACCCGACTACCAGGCGGCCCGTTACGACTATGCCGTGACCCTGGTGGAGCGGCACCGCTACCTTGCGGCCCGCGCCGAGATCGACAGGCTCCTGACGCTCGAGCCGGCCAACCGCTCCTACCGGACGCTGTACGCGACGGCGCTGGCCGGCCTCGGGGACAACGCGCAGGCCGTGGGGCTGTACCGCGCGCTGCTGGCCGACACGCCAGGGGCGGCCGATCTGCATCTGCTGCTGGCGCATTCCCTGAAGACCCTGGGCCAGACCGCCGAGGCGATCGAGTCGTATCGCCAGGCCGCGGCGCTCAGCCGTCAGCCCGGGGAAGCCTGGTGGAGTCTGGCCAACCTCAAGACCTATCGGTTTTCCGCGCAGGAGATCGCGCGCTTGCGCGCGGCCGAGGCGGCGGCGACACCGGGCGCGGCGCGGGCGCACGGCGCCGAAGCGGCGTCGCGCGGGATCGGCTCGCCGGAGGCCGATCACGTTCACCTGTGTTTCGCGCTCGGCAAGGCGCTCGAGGACCAGGGCGCGTACGCGGAGTCGTGGCGGTATTACGAACGCGGCAATGCGCTCAAGCGGGCAGAGAGCCGCTACCGGCCCGAGATCATCGAGAACAACACGCGATTGCAGATCGAGGTGTGCACGCGCGACTTCTTCGCCGCGCGTGCCGGCAGCGGCGTCCCGGACCCCGACCCGATCTTCATCGTCGGCCTGCCGCGCTCCGGGTCGACGCTGATCGAGCAGATCCTGGCCTCGCACTCGCAGGTCGAGGGCACCCAGGAACTCGCCGACATCCAGCGCCTCGTGCTGGAGCTCCAGGGCCCGAATCCCGATCTCGATCATCCGCGCTATCCCGGGGTCTTGAGCGGCGTCGGGCTCGAGGATCTGCGCCGCTTCGGCGAGCGGTATCTCACGGACACGCGGGCGCTGCGCCACGGCAAGCCGTACTTCATCGACAAGATGCCCAATAATTTCCGGCACCTCGGCCTGATCCGCCTGATCCTGCCGAATGCGAAGATCATCGATGCGCGCCGCGAGCCGCTGGCCTGCTGCTTCAGCAATCTCAAGCAGCTGTTCGCCTCCGGCCAGGAGTTCAGCTACAGCGTCGCGGACATCGCGCGCTACTACCGCACCTACCTGGATCTGATGCGTCACTGGGACGCGGTGCTGCCCGGCTGGGTCCTGCGGGTGCAGCATGAAGACGTGGTCGACGATCTGGAGGCGAACGTGCGCCGGATCCTCGATTTCTGCGGCCTGCCGTTCGAAGCGGCCTGCCTGGAGTTCTACCGGACCGAACGCAGCATCCGCACGGCCAGTTCCGAACAGGTGCGCCAGCCGATCTATCGCGAAGGGATCGATCAGTGGAAGCACTACGAGCCGTGGCTGGGCGAGTTGCGCGCGGCGCTCGGCGACGCGCTGCTCCGCTACCGCGAGGCGCCGGCGCCGCGATCCCCGTAGCGTGAACAGGCCCTGGCCGGTCGCTGGGCCCCGCCCGGCTGCCTGGCCGCGCGGGAGCCTCAGCCCTTCAGGCGCAGCCCCGCCGGATCGAAGGGGGCGCGCAGGTGCACGGTGGCGGGAAACCGGGTTCCGGCGATGTCGACCTGGTAGCGGCCGCCCATCACGAAGGCCTCATCCGCGACCCCGGCCTCGTTGCGCACAAACCCCAGGCCGACGGCGCGGCCGATCGTGTGACCGTAAGCGCCGGAGCTCAAGCTGCCGGCGGGGCGGCCGTCGCGCACGAGGAGCTCGCCGCCCCAGACCTGCGCTTCCGTGTCCGCGAGCGTGACCGCCACCATGCGGCGCGTCAGGCCGCGCTGCCGATGCTGCAGCAGCGCATCGCAGCCGCGGAACGGGATGCCGCTGGCGAGCTTGACCGCGAAGCCGAGGCCCGCCTCCAGCGGATGGCAGTCGGGGGTCAGTTCCCGGCCCCAGGCCCGGTAGCCTTTCTCGAGGCGCAGCGATTCGAGGGCGTAGTAGCCGGCGTCGCTCAACCCCAGGTCCTGCCCGGCGGCCCGCAGCGTGTCGTAGACCAGGACCGTCTGTTCGACGGGCACATAGAGTTCCCAGCCCAGCTCGCCCACGTAACTGAGGCGCGTCGCCCGCACGGTCGCTTCGCCCAGGGCGACCTCGCGGCTGGTGCGGAACGGGAAGGCTGCGTTGGACCAATCGGCCGGAGAGAGGCGCGACAGCAGCGTGCGCGACCGGGGCCCCATCACCGCGAGCACGCCATACTGGCCCGTCACATCGACGATCACGCAGCGCGCCTCGGCGGGGATCGAGCGCTCGATGAAGCTGAAGTCGCGCGTGGCCTGCGCGGTGCCCGTGACAAGGAGGTACTGGTCGGCCGCCAGGCGCGTCAGCGTGAGGTCCGATTCGATGCCGGCGCGGTCATTGAGCAGCGTACTGTAGACGGTCGCGCCGACCGGTACGGCCACGTCGTTGGCGCACAGGAACTGGAGCACCGGCTCCGCATCGCGCCCCTTGACCAGGAATTTCGCCAAGGAAGACAGGTCGAACACCGTCACGCCGCCGCGTGTCGCCTGGTGTTCGCGCGCCGCGTTGGCGAACCAGTTCTGGCGATCGAAGGCATAGTCGACCACGGGCGCCTGTCCCGGGGCGGCAAACCAGTTCGGCCGCTCCCAGCCCATGCGGCTGCCGAAGCAGGCACGCTGTTCCTGCAGCCGCGTGTACAGCGGCGAGCGCCGCAGGGGGCGGGCGCTCTCGAGTTCGCGGTTCGGCCAGGGCAGGGCGTAGTGCAGGCCCAGGGTTTCCTTGACCCGCGCCTTGAGCCACCGATCGTTGTCGTGCAAGCGGCCAAAGCGCCGGATGTCGACCGGCCACAGGTCCATGGTGGGTGCGCCCGCCACGATCCACTCGGCGAGCGCCATGCCGGCACCGCCCGCCGAGGCGATGCCCATCGAATTGAACCCGGCGCCGACGTAGAAATTGCGCAATTCGGGCGCTTCACCGAGGATGAAATGGCCGTCGGGCGTGAAGGATTCGGGCCCGTTCACGAATTGCTTCACGCCGGCGGTCGCCAGCGCCGGCACGCGCTGGATCGCGTTCACCATCAGCACCTCGAACTGGCCCCAGTCCTCGGGCAGCAGCTGGAATTCGAAGTCCTCGGGAATCCCCTCCATGCCCCAGGGCTTGGCGTCGGGTTCGAAGCCGCCCATCACCAGTCCGCCGACTTCCTCCTTGAAGTAGACGTAGCCGTCCGGGTCGCGCATCACCGGCAGGTCCGGATGCACGCCGGCGATGGGCTCGGTGACGATGTAATAGTGCTCCGCGGAGTGCAGCGGCACGGCCACGCCGCACAGGCGCCCGACCTCGCGGGCCCATTGGCCGGCGCAGTTGACCACCACGTCGCAGTGGATCCGTCCCTGTTCGCCGCGCCGGTCCTGCCAGGTCACGCCGCGCGCCACGCCGCGCTCGACCAGGATGCCGGTCACCCGGGTGCGCTCGAGGATGCGGGCGCCGCGGTGGCGCGCGCCGCGGGCGAGGGCCTGCGTGAGGTCGGTCGGATTGGCCTTGCCATCGCCCGGCAGCCACACGGCCCCGACCAGGTCGTCGGTGCGCATGGGCGGCCACAGCGGCGCCGCCTCGGCGGGACTGATCACCGCGCAGTCCACGCCCCAGGCGCGCGCGCTCGCCGCGGTGCGCTTCAGTTGCGTCAGGCGATCCGGCGTGCGCGCGACGGTGAGCGAACCGCAGTTCTTCCAGCCGGTGGCCAGTCCGGTTTCGGCCTCGAGCTCGCTGTACAGGCGGGTCGAATAGCGGATCAGCCGCGTCATGCTTTCCTGGGCACGCAGCTGGCCGACGAGCCCGGCGGCGTGCCAGGTCGTGCCGCAGGTGAGTTGCCCGCGCTCGAGCAGCACCACCTCACGCCAGCCGAGTTTGGTCAGGTGGTAGGCCGTCGAGCAGCCGATGATGCCGCCGCCGATGATGACGACGCGGGCGTGGCCGTCTCCGGCATGGCTGTCGCGGGCGTGGCCGTCGGCAGCGGGCGGTGCCATGGACGC
>Ga0075017_100002625_pt1 | contig 11279 bp, 12 predicted proteins | sample AleBraG_ABR_2012_FD_71475 | JGI IMG/M metagenome (GOLD analysis project Ga0075017, IMG submission 71475) | Freshwater sediment microbial communities in response to fracking from Pennsylvania, USA - Alex Branch Run_MetaG_ABR_2012 | ecosystem: Environmental > Aquatic > Freshwater > Creek >...
GCCCTGGCCTGGGCGGCGATGGAATCGGTCATGGACTGCGTGGTGTTGACGTTGACGACGAGAATGCGCATGGTTTCTTTTCCTTGCTGTGGCAGAGAAGGGATCGGGGGTGGTCTAGTGGACGCTGGGGACGGCGATCGGTTCACCGGAGACGTCGTAGAAGGTCCGTTTGCGGTCGGCGAGGAGGAAGAAGGCCAAGGCCCCGATACCGGCCCCGAAGAACCAGGAGAAGGGGGAAACCGGTTCCAGCGCCGGGACGAAGGCGATCAACAGGGCGATGATGGCCGCGATGCCGAAGGCGATAATGGCCCGGGGGTTGAATCCGTTGCGGTAGAAGTAGGCGCCTTCCTTGACCTCCGTGTACAACTCGGGCACGTTGACCTTGGTCCGGCGAATGAGCCAGTAGTCGGCCATGATGACGCCGAACAGCGGGCCGAGGAGGGCGCCGAGGCCGCCGAGGAAGTACACGATGACAACGGGGTTGCTGTAGAGGTTCCACGGCAGGATCACGAAGCCGATGATGGCGCTGATGAGGCCGGCACGGCGGAAGTTCAGGTGCTTCGGGAACAGGTTGGTCAGCGCGTAAATGGGAGCAACGAAGTTGGCCATCAGGTTCACGGCGATGGTCAGGACCAGCAGTGCCAGTGCGGCGAGGACCAGCAGGAGCGTGTTCGGGATGGTCTGAACGATGTCCGACGGGCTGGTGATGATGTGGCCGTTGATCTTGAACTGGGCCCCGGCCATTACGACGACGATGCCGGCGAACAGGAGCGTGTTGACGGGGATGCCCCAGATGTTGCCCTTAACGATGGATCGGCGGGTTTTGGAGGAGCGGGTGAAGTCGCAGAAGTTCAATACAAATGTCGCGTAGATGGAGACCCATAGAGCGCCGCCGGCGAAGATCTCGCGCCACATGGCACCACCGGACAACGCGTGGTTGGTGTGGAAGGAGATGGACGCGCCGGCCTTGAAGAACATCCAGGTGGCGAGGGAGACCATGGTGACCAAGATGATGGGGCCGGCAAAGGCCTCGTACTTGCGGATCATGTCCATGCCGTAGCTCATGATGAACACCTGGACAATCCACAGGATGCCGAAGGTGATCCAGCCGAGTGAAGACAGCCCCAGGATGGAGTTGTTGTCGAAGCTCTTCAGGCCCGGAATCAGGGCGATCAGCAGGACGCGCAGCACCAGGGATGCCAGGAACGTTTGGATGCCGAACCAGACGATGGCAACACCGCCGCGGATCAGGGCCGGAATCTGCGCCCCGTGAATGCCGAAGGAAATGCGGCTCATAACGGGGAACGGGACACCGGTCTTGTGGCCCATGAAACCGGAAAACGTCAACAGCACGAACAGCAGTGCCGCACCGATGCCCAGCGCCAGCATGATCTGCCACCCGCCAAGACCGAGGGCAAAAAGTCCGAGTGCGAAGCCGTAGTTGCCCAGGCTGTGCACGTCGTTGGCCCACAGGGTGAAGATGCTGTAGGCGGTCCAGCGGCGCCCGGCGGTCTGCGTCGGGGCCAGGTCCTGGTTGTACAGCTGGGGGCTGGTGGGCGGCAGGTTGGCCGATGCCAGGCCTACCGACGGCGGCGCATGCAGGATGTGGTCAATGTGCTCGCGGTGCTGATGGTGCCAGCCGTCTTCGTGCTGCGTCGTTGCAGCTGAATCCGCGGGTGGCGTGGTCTCCGGAATGGAATTCATGTCTCTGGCCGATCATTAGCTTGGGCCCTCAAAGTGAGGTAGAACACAACTCTAAGACTGTTGGCCGAATTTCACAATAGGATATTTCATTTCCATCTGATGGAAAAAGCCAATATTCCGATCGATGCCGCCCGAGGCATGCATAACATCCGCGCCGGTGCGGCGGGGAGCTCGACGGCGGGAACTTTGGCCGAGCGCACAACTGGGCCCGGTGCGCGCACCACTCAACGAGTGGCGCACACCCCGGGCCGGGTCACGACTGGAAGCGTTACGGGAAAAGGACCATCTTGGCCAAGGCGGCGATGCCCACCACCACAATGGTGATGCGCAGGGCAACGGGCGGCAGCTTGCGCCCAAATTTGGCGCCGACGAAGCCGCCCACGAACGCACCGCAGGCGATCAGGATGGTCACCTTCCAGTCGATGTCGTGCCAGGCGACAATCATGAAGGTAATGGCGGCGATCCCATTGACCGCGGTGGTCAGCACGTTTTTGACGGCGTTGATCTGCTGCAGGGCCACGGTGGTCATGATGCTCATCAGCCCGACAATCAGGATCCCCTGCGCCGCGCCGAAATAGCCTCCATAGATTCCCAGCACAAAGATGCCCGCAAGCAAGCCAACGACGCTGTGCGTCGTCCGCTCCGACCCGCCCTCAAGCTGCCGGCGGGCCGTCCAGCGCTGAATGGAGGGCCCGATAACCACCATGAGGAGTCCGATGACAATCAGGACCGGAACGATGGTCTTGAATGCCGATGCCGGCAAGACGAGCAGGAGCAAGGCTCCCACCAGTCCGCCGACGGCCGACGCCGGCAGCAGTCGCCGGATCATCTCCCTGTTGGGGGCAAGCTCTTTGCGATAGCCCCAGGTGCCGGACAGCCCGCCGGCCACAAGTCCAATGTTGTTTGATATGTTGGCCGTGAGCGGCGGATAGCCGAATAGCAACAAGACGGGAAATGTCACCAGCGTCCCGGAACCAACGACAACATTGATCATCCCGGCCCAAAAACCGGCTAGAAATATTGCCGAGCCTTCCAGCATGGGGCCACCCTTCCGCGGTTCTTATCTTGCAGGTGTTGTTGACGCGGCGCCGCGATCAACTTAGTCTAATTTCACATAGCAAGATTTAGTTTTCACTATACGAAATCAGGTGCAATATGTCCAACGTTCTTGCAGCCGGCCAGGTGCCGCCCGGATTCGCTCTTCCCGATGCAACGGGCCAGCTCGTGTCGCTGAGCGACTTTGCCGGTCGAACGCTCATTGTCTATTTCTACCCCAAGGCTGCCACGCCCGGTTGCACCACGGAGGCCTGCGACTTCCGGGACAGCCTGGCTGGACTTCACGGCGCGGGGATCGACGTCGTCGGCATATCCACTGACCCGCAGGAAGCGCTTGAGAAGTTCTCTGCCGACTTCGGCCTGAACTTTCCCCTTCTTTCCGACGCCGACCATCAGACAGCGGAAGCATGGGGAGCGTGGGGAGAAAAGGATTTGGGTGGAACCAAGGTGATCGGAACGCTTCGCTCCACCATGGTGATCGATCCCGATGGCACCGTGGCCAGCGCCGAGTACAACGTCAGCGCTGACGGCCATGTTGCCAGACTGCGCAGCAGTCTTGGCCTCTAGCACTCCCCATCGGGTCCCGGCCGCATGGTCGGGACCCGAGGTCTTTAACCGCCAGATCACGATTTTCCCGGGAACAGGCGGAGAATGCGTTGCCCAGGTGCCCGAGCTTGTTAGAGCGTCAAAAGAGGCATGGGCGAGGCCGAGTTCATGTCCCATATGGCGCCCCGCTCACCGGACAGTTCACCGGACTACCTATACGGACCCTTACGGAGCCGCAAGTTCAAATGTGCAGGTCAGAGCAGTGATTGTCCGGTGAGGGATCCTCATACGGGACGGTTCGGCGGCGTCTATACGGGACACCCCTTACGGAACGACGAGCGGATCGACCCCCACGGGGATTTCACCATTGGTTCCTATTCCGTGGCGGTGGCACCGTCAATAGCGGGGAGCCGAAGATTTGGAACTACTGGGGCGGTTCCTGCCTCGATGTCAGCGACTAAACGGCCGATGCCTCACCATCGATCAAGCTCAATATGCCGACAAGTCACCTTTGCGACGGTGAATCGATTGATATTCGATGCCGACTGAACAATACTCAATCCAAGAAAGGGTCAGTCATAGTGGTGCTGCGGTCATTCTTTGTCACGATCTTCCTGGGCGCATTTTTTGGACAATTAGTTATTGTTCCTTCCTTCGCGAACGAATCTGCAGCCTTATTTCCAGAAGTCGCTTTTCTTGCCATCCCCTATACGATTCTGGTCAATGTCGGCATCGCATGCCTCCAGATCGTAGTCGTGGCAATCTGGATACTTCTGTCAATGGTCCAACATGATGTCATCTTCACGAGCCAGGCCCTTCGATGGGTCAACGTGATCCTCTGGTCTGCCGCTGGCGCCACGATGCTCGTATTGTTTCTTGGCGTACATCTGCTTGGCGTAATGCAAGCCGGCGGGCCCGGCGTGCTACTGGCCGTTGGTGGGGCCACCATCTGTGGCACGGCGTTCGTTCTCCTCATGCTCGTCATGCGGGGCCTATTGCTCAGTGCCACCACCTTGGAGAGCGAACTTCCAGAGCAGTACAACGTCGATATTGATGCGTAGTTGGTTCAACCAAAGATTTCTCTAGTCACGATGTCAGAGCCAGCGGGAACTTCCGCCTGAACCATGCCAGTCCCGGGTTTTGACGTGCCAATGCCGCGCGATTTTCGACACTCAATGTCACCCGCTACGTCTTGGAACCTGATTCTGGCGGTGTATGATATTTTGAACAAGATTTCAATTGAGAAATATTTTCCGAATCAATCACACTCTTCAAATGGTTTGAATATTCTTAATAAGTGCGGGTTATATCTAGCGGATGATAGGCTTGCGCAGTAGAATTACTTTGATGCGCGTCGAAGATAACTTAATTTTCAAAAAATTCTCCTTCCGGGTACAAAGGAATGAATTATGGTGAATTTACGTATTGGATTTCAAATGGAAAATCCTAGAGTTTTTATTCCATGGGGTAAAACTCGAGAGTTCGTGTTCGAATTATTTGGAGATGGATGCCAGGAAATCACACCGAGCTACCTAGTTACTGAATGCGTCTCCTTGTCGGGACTGGCTCACTCTTTGGGGCTTCGCTTTGAGTCAAAGAGTGGATCTGAACTACATTTGCTCGAATTTTTTCAAAAGAATGACAACGACTTAGACATTAGTTTCCCAATTTGGCAAAAACATCTCATCGATACATTCGGCGAACCTCATAAAACGAGTCGCGGTGATACCATTCCCGGCAACAAGGCCTTTTCTGCATTTGCCTGGGAATTTGACGATGTTGACATTAAGCACTACGTTCAATACAGATTTGGCCCTGAAGAGAAGGTTGTTATAACGAAGCATTTTAGTTAAATTTTTTAGTTTTAGTTTAAAACTATAATCAATTTACTTTCCAAACAAATTGAATACCAGCCCTGAAACTTCAATTGGAGATTGTGTAGTAATCTCCGTTCCGCCACCCGGTTGGCCATAGTATGGTTCGACTACTGAAGGCTCGGACGGTTCACTGGTGGTGTGAAACTTGTGAGATGGACGATGAATCAATGGGCGCCTTGCACCATGTAGAGCTGTGGGTGCCAAGCCTTGGACGTGCCAGGGACGAATGGGGGTGGATTCTGACGAGTTTGGGATACACGATCTATCAGAATTGGGACCGGGGAACCAGCTGGCGGCGGGGTGTCACCTACGTCGTTGCGGAGGAGTCGCCGGCGTTGACTAGTGAATATCATCAACGAACCGCGCCCGGGTTGAATCACCTAGCATTTCATGCCGGAAGTGAACAACGAGTTGATGCTCTGCTGGAGGAGAGCCAACTCCATGGTTGGCAGCCGCTCTTTGCAGAGAAACATCCCTACGCAGGTGGACCCGATAATTACGCCGCCTACCTGGTGAACTCCGACGGCTTCGAAATCGAACTCATCGCGAGCAAGTGATCCAAAACCCCTCCACCGACGTCCCGTAGCCCGTTGGATAAACGGGCTGGCGATTTCTCCGGTTCATTGGTCCCGGCCGATTGGTATCCATACTGACACGTGCAGAGTTTCGGAATTTTCAAGACCTGCACCCATGCACCTTGTCGCGTTGTACGCTGACCCAATGGGATCACTTGATGACGAGCCATCGAAAAAGGGTCGGCGACAATGGCCTGCTGATTCCCTCGAGGGCATGCCACCCAAGAAGCGTCGGCTTATCGTCTGGTGGCTCCTTTTCTCTTGCCTTTTGTACCCAATAGTGGCGTTTCCGTTGAGGCTCTTGGGCGTCCCCTTAGGCTTGGCTATAGCACTTGCATTCCTTGTCTTCTTCATCGCAGCCATTCCGATCATTAGGTCTGCGTGGAAGGAGCGCCGCACTCTCCATGACCTGGATCACGACGACCAGCAAGGACATGAATACCCTGACCGTCCTGCGCCAGATCACTGACCCGTCGACAACCCAAAATTTGTCCCGCAAGCCGTTGGCCTGCGGGACGTGCTGGCGCCGATGGTTCACGCCCAAATTCCGAAGGGCTGGTGCACCGAGGAGCGACCGGCAGACCCGACACTTGGCCAGGCATAGAAGAGTCACCCCTTGCGGACTCTCTTTGATGGCATCTTCTGCCTTTATGTCGAGGAATCTCGCGGCTAGAACGTATTGAGGTTTCTGAGCGATAACTATCGGCGGGAGTTCAATTTACGGTTTCCACCACGAATCCAGGCAATGGTGATTGTGGCGTTCATCCCCAGATACAAGAGGCCGAGAATAAGGCTTCCGTAGTTTGGCCGGCCAGATGAAAAACTGGTGATGGTTACGATTATCCAAGCGAGGCCAAGAGCAAGTGAGAACACGCCCCACAACAGCATGTAGCGGCGACTGGGCACTCGGCTGGACTTTCCTGATTCTGTCAGACCCAGCCTGTCAGCGAGGCGTCGTCCCCGCCCCGACGGTTTATCTCTTGACATGGTTCGAACCCTACGCTTGCTACGTAGGGCTGTACATGCGCGGAAGGCCTCTGCATTGGTGGCGGAACTCGAGGAGGATTCCGTTAGCCGTCCTGCCAGCGGCGCTCACGCACGATCGCATTGGCGCCATGCAACCCGGCTACATCACGACTTGATGACGGCGGGCTCCACGCTGCTGACGACGTGGGAGACTCTGCAGATGAGACGTCAAATTTCCTTCACGGCCATCCTCATCGGGACGCTGGCGGTTTCTGGGTGTGTCAAAGCATTTCCGGGCGATCAGAAGCTGCCGGAGGACCTGTTCAAAGCGGCTCGCCAGTCCGAACGGGCACCCGTAGGGTTCCATGACGATCTACGCCGAAAATCGTGTGGACAGGTGACGCTCGATCAGGGCGAACAGATTCCTGCCGATGCGGTCGAGTGTATGGATTCCGCCATCGGTCATCTGGATGCTGAGCTCGCCATCGTCTCACTCACCACCGAAGGAGATCCGATTGTGGTCTTCTACCGCACCTCGACAGGCACACCAGGGGTAGAGACATTCACGGACGGTGAGTTCGACAGATATGGGCCGAAGACGTGGACACACCAGAACTGCCCCGAAACAACCACTCTCACGTCACTGCACGGATGCTCGGAGATCTAGTCCAGCCCATCTCGCTTCGTACGCCGCACACGTCCCGTAGCAGGTTCGGCATTCGGGAACGATGGTTGGGGCAATCCAGCCGACCGCGGCAACGCCTAGGCTGATGGCATGAGCGATCCAGTTGAGCCCGCCGAATCATTGCAAAGTCTGCCGCAACGATCGTCTCGATATTTCGGCGAGTACAAGCCAGTTCGCACTGGTGACCCTCCTCGTCCGACAACAAACGTTGGCGGCTATGACGAACTGGTCCAATACTTCCTGGCGCGAGGCTTCAAGCTGCCGCGAACTATGGACGGTCTGGCAGCGGTCGACAACCTGATCGACGCTGTCGTCGACGACGATGAGCTGGTGGCGCTCGTGCGGCCAATCGGCATGTTCTATGGAGATATCTTGACCCACGCCATTTCCGGTGCCCATTGGGAAACCAGAATTGGCGGATCCGTCAGCGTCCGAGTCACCAAAACCGTTGCAGTTGCGGTCGTTGAAGTCGCGCAACGACGCCTGGTCCACGGCTACCCCAGCCTCGTGCAAAACTACGCCCACGTTCTTGAGATCGTCGAGCACGGCGAATAGCCCTGAAACCAGTTCGCCAAGGATTCCCCTTCGGGCACGGAATCTTTGGTCAGTGGCCCGTTGGTTTATGGGAGGAAGTAGGTCAGGATGTAATCATGAGTTCAGCGGCTCCGGTGGCCAATTTCCTGGCTAGGCCGGCCTCGGCGGAATTCCAGGGAAGAGCGCGATGAGCGGGCTAGAAGACCTCCTGGCAGAAGCGAACGACCGATGGTCGCGGGCCATGAACAATGCCCGGGACGTCAAAGACCTCTGCCTGGGCGAGGCAGTAAAAACGTACTTTATCCGGTACTTTCCGGCCGGCGCGCTTGTCCTGGTAGTGGCCGGCGCTGCGCTCGGCCCAATAGTACTCAGAGGCGCCGGGTCCGGCTGGTCCTCAAATTTGGCCCTCGGGTTACTCCTTGCCACGGCCGGCACCCTCGTCGGCGGGCTCATCTACAACGCCAAGAAAGTATCGCCTGCAGCCCTCACCTATAGAAGCGACGTCCTGCTCCCGCTGGAGAGCCAGGAACGCAAACGGGTCACACGCCAGATCGCTGCGAAGGCCCCCATCGAGAGAGAACACCTATCGGTGGTCCTGGCGGGTGCCGTTCAGCAACGTAAAAGCCTGGCCAGACAACTTGTGCTCGCACCGGCCTACGTGTTCCTCTTCACCGCCCAAGCAACCAACTGGGCCAGACAGGAAGAACCACTAGCGTGGATCATGCTGATACTAGTGGCCGGATGGCTGCTAGCGATTGTGTTTCTGGTCCGCGACTTTCAGCGGACAGGCCGCTTTCTGGCATCCGCATCGGTAGACTGATCCGCACCCGAAGCATCGATTACCCGCTGTCCAATCCCGCCGGCAAACTGTGCTCCGACCAGAACACCCGAAAAACGTCCCGCAGACCGTTCGGCTACGGAACAGGCAATACCCCTACCCGAACCGCAATCTACTTTTCTCGGACGGACGCCTACTGGAGGCCCTTGTGCGATAGGGGTATCAAATCCAGAACCGTTGTGGTTCACTTCACTCATGTCACGGCAGCGCCGGCGAGACCCGGTGACGGGTAATCCGCCCGTGAGTGCAAGCCCTGAGGTGAAACGCAGAATCAAACGCCTCACCTACTTTGCGCTGCCCTTCTCACTGGCCTCACTCGCCCTAAGCCTTGTGCCAATCGAGTCCGAGCCGTGGCTTTGGTTCAAGAGCGCCATCCTCGTTATCGGAACAGTCGTATTCGTGATTTGGATCACGCGATTCTCCTTGTGGCAACGGGATGAGTACTGGCGCGAACGCGGCCGGAACCCCAAACATCCCGAACGATTTCCCGAACCGCCCTCGGAGTGACCACGGATTAGCTACCCGAAACTTGATCGTTCCAGCGGGTTGCGACCTTCTTCTCCCAACGACATGGGAAACCGGACACTGCGGTGATCGCCCGATCGGCATGGCCGCCGCCGGACAGCCCGGTAACCGTTCCCTTGTGGACAGTGTGACATTTCTGTTCGACTCGTAAACAGTGACGGTCGGAAGGAGGTTCTCAAAGAGCTTGGATAAGTCAGGGCCACTCACCCTTTCCTGGATCATTCGACACCGCCTTACATCAGTGCAGTTAGCGGGCTGACCGCTGCCACCAATGCCTTGAGGAGGAAGCGGCGAGTGAATCTCATATGCCCGGTCGCCAGTTCTCGCGAGGTAATCGCATTGCCGCCTGACGCAACTCCTCAGTGGTCCTCCCTGTCGTGTAATGGGCCTCGGGGTCGCCGAGAAAGTCAATGGTTTCGCTGGCAAGCGCAAACCAGACACGTGCAAATCCAAGCGGCAGTCCGAAGCGTAGGACTCCAGCATCGCTGACGCTGACGTCCAACCCGATCGAGTCCTGCGCCTCCGTAGCGGTGATGTGAACGTGCTCGTAGCCCTCGCGAGGCAGACTCCTGATGAGCGCAACTAGCGACTTCAGGTCGCTCCGTGTGGCGTGCGCATCACCAGTACGTTTTTCTGGCAGGCGGGAACTGTCGTTACTGATTGCCCGCAGAGCGCGCCAATCTGTAGAGGAAAGGATCAGTGAATCTCCGGGTTCTATCTCATTCGCGTTCATCGCAATAGACCATACTCTGGAGCGGAGTGAAGACCGTGCGGGACTGCCCCGGGTTCGGCTCAGACGCCCACCCGCACACGGACGACGGAACCAGACGATCATGGGTGCCCGACTTGTAGAGGGTTCCAGTTACGGCGCAGTTGTTTTGAGGTTCAACACTGGGGCGAGGTCTGTCAGGAGGCGCAGAGTCTGCGGCTGATCGGCGGCCCCACGGTTGAGGTGAATGGCCTGGAGGCCGGCGGCTCGTGCCCCTTCAATATCCACGCGGTAATTGTCACCGACATAGAGGACCTGGCTTGGTGGCAGTTGCAGACTCTCGCAAGGCAGGGTGAATGCTGGTCTTTCCGGTTTGGCATGGCCCATTTGTTCAGAACTGAAGAATAGATCCAGGAGAGACTCGAGACCGATCCTCCTGATTTTCATGGCCTGTTGCACGTGATTTCCGTTGGTGACGACGCCGACTGTCATGCCGCAAGCCCGCAGAGCCTTCAGGGTCGGTACCGCGTCTGGAAATGCAGTCCAGTCTTTCTCATAGCTACGCAGATAGACAGCGAACATTTCGTCAAGCTCAGCGGCTCCAACGAAATCTTGCTGACCTATCAGGGGAAGAAACTGGCGGAGTCGCTCTCGGCGCTGTTCCTGAAAGTTGAGCTCACCAGATAGGAAACGGTCAAAACTGGATCGCTCAATCTCAAACCATGAATTCGAAAGCTCGAGTGACAGTTCCACCCCAAAGTTCCCGACGAACGCCGCCACGCCATCACGAGCAGAGGTCATGTGATCGAACAGGGTGTTGTCCAGATCAAAGAGCACGGCTCGAATATCCACGCATCCAGACTAACCGCCGTCGCCCTCCACCTCGGAGAGTTGGCATCTGACACCAGTCCGAACCTGCCTGTCCCACACAGCTTTCCGCCTACGGGCGCGGAATTGAGTCGAAGAACATCATGTTGTCCATCGAAACGACACTCTTGAAACGGTCCGATCCGGGCTTTTGATTTGACTGGAAACCAGAACCGGGACAACCTAGGCGTGCGGCCCAGCTGAGCCTCATTTTCTCGGGCGGCCGGTCCTGGGTCGACGTAGGCCGAGCACCACCAAGATGATTCCGATGGCCGCGACGATCAGCCCGATGGAGAGCCACATTCGGTTACCGGTCATGAAACTTCCCGGGATCAGGTTCATTCCCTGCCCGGCGAATACTCCACCGATGATCACAGCGATCAAACCGATGGCTATG
>Ga0075017_100002626_pt1 | contig 11276 bp, 8 predicted proteins | sample AleBraG_ABR_2012_FD_71475 | JGI IMG/M metagenome (GOLD analysis project Ga0075017, IMG submission 71475) | Freshwater sediment microbial communities in response to fracking from Pennsylvania, USA - Alex Branch Run_MetaG_ABR_2012 | ecosystem: Environmental > Aquatic > Freshwater > Creek >...
CTGGACGGCGCCGTCGTGGTGTTCGACGGCGTGGCCGGTGTCGAGCCGCAGTCCGAGACGAACTGGCGTCTCGCGGACAACTACGATGTGCCGCGCCTGTGCTACGTGAACAAGATGGACCGCAGCGGCGCCAATTTCGTGCGCTGCGTCGACATGATCAGGAAGCGCCTCGGCGCGCGCCCGCTGCCGGTGCAGATTCCGATCGGTTCGGAGGACAATTTCAAGGGCATGATCGACCTGGTCGACATGAAGGCCCTGGTGTGGGATTCGGACGACAAGGATGCCGAGTGGCAGATCCTCGATGTCACGGCCGACCTGGCCGACAGGCTGCACATTACCGTGCCCAGCGACCGCAAGATACTCGATGACGTGCCGCGTTACCGCTCTGAACTGGTCGACACCTGCCTGGAAATGGACGACGCGGCGATGGAGGCTTACATCGCCGACGGCTCGGTGCCCGCTGCCGACGTGCTGCGCACGTGCCTGCGCAAGGGCACGATCACCTCGGCCTTCACGCCGGTGCTGTGCGGGTCCTCCTACAAGAACAAGGGCGTACAGCAGGTTCTGGACGCGGTGGTCGACTACCTGCCCGCGCCCACGGACGTCGCCTCGATCAAGACCGTCGACGCCGACGGCAACCCGATCGGCGAGCGCAAGTGCTCGGACGACGAGCCGTTCTCGGCGCTGGCCTTCAAGGTGATCAACGACGCCTACGGCGCCCTCACCTTCGTGCGCGTGTATTCGGGCGTGCTCACCAAGGGCGCCTCGATCCAGAACTCCACGCGCGGCAAGCGCGAAAAGATCGGCCGCATGGTCGAGATGTTCGCCAAGGAAGCCAACCCGATCGAGGAGGCGCGCGCCGGGGACATCATCGCGCTGGTTTCGCTCGCGGACACCGAGACCGGCGATACGTTGTGCGACGCCGCCAATCCGGTGGTGCTGGAGCGCATGCGTTTCCCGGATCCGGTCATCAGCGTCTCGGTCAAAGCCAAGGCCAAGGGCGAGCAGGAGAAGTTCGGAGCCGCGCTCGGCAAGATGGTGCGTGCCGATCCTTCACTACACCTGGAGACCGACCGCGAGACCGGCCAGACGATCCTGCGCGGCATGGGCGAACTGCATCTGGAAGTGACGCTCGATCGCATGCGGACTGAATTCGGGGTCGAAGGCACGATGGGCGAACCCCAGGTCGCCTACCGGGAGACCCCGACCCGGAACGTCGAGGAACACTATACCCACAAGAAGCAGACCGGCGGTTCGGGCCAGTTCGCGGAGGTGTGGATCAAGTTCGAGCCGCTCGAGCGCGGTGCCGGCTTCCAGTTCGTGGACGAGACCAAGGGCGGCTCGGTGCCCAAGGAATTCATCCCCGCGGTCGAAAAAGGCCTGCGCGTGCAGAAGGAAGACGGCGTACTGGCGCACTATCCGACGGTGGACTTCCGCGCGGTGCTCTTCGACGGCAGCTACCACGACGTCGACTCGAACGCGCTGACCTTCGAAATCGCCGCCAAGGCGGCGTTCCGCGAAGCGCTGCGCAAGTCCGCACCGGTGCTGCTCGAGCCCGTCATGCGGGTCGAGACCGTCACCCCGGGCGACAACCTCGGCGACGTGATCGGCGACTTGAACCGCCGCCGCGGCACGATCCAGGAACAGCTGGAACGCGGCACCAATACGGCCGTCGTGGCGCTGGTACCGCTGTCGGAGATGTTCGGCTACATCGGGCACCTGCGCAGCATGACCAGCGGCCGCGCCTCGTACACGATGGAATTCTCGCACTACGACCCGGTCCCGAAGATGGTGGCCGACGAGGTCATTGCCGAGGTGGCCAAGGCCAAGGCTGAAGCGCAGGCCTGAGCGCGCCGAGCCGTCAGGTCTCGCGGAGGATCTCGGCCAGGAACAGGCTGCCGTATTCCGCCAGCTTCTTCTGGCCGACGCCGTGCGCTGCGAGGAACGCGTCGGGCGTGCGCGGCCTGCGGGCCGCCAGGTCCTGCAGGGTGCGGTCGCTGAAGATGACGTAGGCCGGGACACGCCGTTGGTCTGCCAGGCGCTTGCGCAGCGCGCGCAGGCGCTCGAACAGCTGCGGATCCCCGGCCGCTGTGGCAGCGTCGGTAGCGGCCGGCGCCGATCCGGGTACACCCGGGCGCGGTCCGCGCGCCACCTCCGGAGGGCGGGCGCCTGCGGCCATGGCAGCGCCGGCAACGATATCCTGCCCGCTGCAGTTCCCACAGGAGTCACCGCAGGCCGGGATGATCTCGGCGAAATGGCCGGCGAGGCCGCTCCACAGGCAGGTCGGGCTGGCGGCCAGATCGAACATGCGGCGTACGGCGTGGCGCTGCTTAGCGGCGAGCTCCGCATCCTGGGTCTCGCCGGCCGCCATCATCCTGTCGAGCGACAGCACGTCCGCCCAGGAATAGAACAGCACGCAGTCGGCGGGCGCAGCGTCGCGGCCGGCGCGGCCGATCTCCTGGTAATAGCCCTCGATCGACCGCGGCATGTCGCGGTGAATGACGAAGCGCACGTTCGATTTGTCGATGCCCATCCCGAAGGCGATGGTCGCGCAGACCACGTCCAGGTCGTCGCGATTGAAGCGCTCCTGGGTGCCGGCGCGCTGCTCCGGCGTCATGCCGGCGTGATAGGCCGCGGCACGCACGCCACTGCGGGTCAGGTACTCCGCCGTGGCGTCGGCGGACTTGCGCGACAGGCAGTAGACGATGCCGGACTCGCCGCGGCGCGCACGCACCAGCCGCAGAATCATGTCCCGTACGCCCTCGCCCTGTCCCTTCTTGACCGCATGGAGATGCAGGTTGGCGCGGTAGAAGGACCCGCGGACCTCGAGCGGATTCTGCAGCGCCAGCTGCTCGAGGATATCGCGCTTCACGCGCGGGGTGGCCGTGGCGGTCAGCGCCAGCACCGGCAGCCCCCGGAAGCGCTGCTTCAGGCCGGCCAGATTGCGGTAGGACGGACGGAAGTCGTGGCCCCATTCGCTGATGCAGTGCGCCTCGTCGACCGCGATCAGCCTGAGGTCGAGGCCATCCAGCAGCCGCCCCACGGAGGCATCGATGCCCTCGGGCGCTGCGTAGAGCAGCTCGAACTCCCCGGCCCGGAGTCCCGCCGTACGGCGCGCGCGCTGCGCTGCATCGAGCGAGGAGTTCAGGAACGTGGCCCGGATGCCCAGCTCGCCCATCGCATCCACCTGGTCCTTCATCAGCGAGATCAGCGGCGATACGACCAGGCTCAGGCCGCCGAGCAGCCGCGCGGGAATCTGGTAGGTGACCGACTTGCCCGCCCCGGTCGGCATCACGCCGAGGCAATCGCGCCCCGTCATCACCGCCTGGATGATCTCCAGCTGACCGGCGCGGAAAGTCGGGTAGCCGAATACCTCCTTCAGCGTCCGCAGCGCCGCGGCATCGTGCGCGCCGGCCTGTGCCTGCCGGGCGCGTTCGCCCGCCTCCCTCAGGACCAGCAGCGTCTGCACGCTGAACAGTTGGGGCGCCGCGCGATAGCGCGCCCGCAGCGCCTCGAGCCTGGGCGCGATGGCTGCGGCGGGCAGCCGCGTCAGAGCCCTGGCTTCGGCAAGCAAGGCATCCGGCAGAGTGGCTTCGTCGGACATCTCCTGAGCCGTATCGGAAAGGCTGCCGGGCGAGCTGCTGTTGGAGGTCGTCGTCATTTCCCCTGTCCGGAAGTCATTGCGGGCTACGGTATTCGCCCTCATTCATCGCCGGGAAACGGCCGCACCAGGCGAAGCGTTTGTCCACAGGGAAAACGTAGCATAAACCCCGTGCCTGCAATCGACAGATTCGGTCAATCCCGCTCAATGGTTTCCAGCGCCTGCAAGTATCTGACGACAGGTGACTTCGTGTCAGAGCGCGTCAATTCTCCTTACTGCCACGTCTGCCGCAAGAACTTCCGCTTGGGGGGCAATGCACGGCGATAGATGCCGAGAGCGTCGCGGTGCTTTGGCAGCCAGGCAACGCGAACAGCGCTCAATGGATTCTTCAGCAATTGGCAGCGGCTCGGCGTCTGCTATATCCTCGTTGACCGATTGCGACTATCCACACGAGCGTTCCGATGAATCCAGTGGCGCCTGGGGCGACCGCAGTGACGCCCGAACGGCGAGGCCTGCTGGCCGCCGCAATGCTGTGCTACGGGTTCGATGCGCTCGATTTCATGATGCTCGCAATGGCGATGCCGCTGCTGATCGCCGAGTGGCATCTGACGCTGGGCGAAGCCGGACTGCTCGGCACCGCAGGCATGATCGGCGTGGGACTGAGCGGCCTGGTGCTCGGCTGGTACTCTGACCTCCATGGCCGGCGACGCGCGCTACTGGTGAGCGTAGTAGTGTTTGCGGTGTTCACCGCGGCAATTGCATTTGCACAAAGTCCGCTCCAGGTCATGGTGCTCCGGTTTATCGCCGGATTTGGCATTGGTGGGGTGTGGGGTGCGGTGACGGCGCTTGTCAAGGAGAGTTGGCCCGCGGGACAACGGGTCCGTGCCATCTCCTGGGTGCTGGCGGCCTTTCCGCTTGGCGTGATCGCGGCCGCTGTCCTCGCTTGGTTCCTGCTGCCGCGCTACGGCTGGCGTCCGCTGTTCCTGTGCGGAGCACTCGCGCTGGTCTCCGCGTGGTACGCCGCCAGGGTCGTGCCCGAATCCGCCTCCTGGAGGGCGGCGCGCCAAACGCCGGCTGGCGCGGCCAGCACCAGCATGGTAGCGATTTTTGCGCCCGCGCACCGCTGGCATACCATTTGCGGCACGCTGGTCGCGGCCAGCGGTCTTACCGCCTATTGGGGCATCAATACCTGGCTGCCCACCTACCTTGCGCGCACGCAGGGATTACCGCCAGCGGCTGCGTTGTACTGCTTGTTGCTGCTCAACGCCGGTATGTTCGGCGGCTACCCGCTGCTTGCAGCCGCCGGCGAGCGTTTTGGCAAGTACCCCGTACTGATAGCGAGCTTCGCGCTGGCTGCGCTGATGGTGCCCCTGTATGCGCAAGTGCGCGATGCCACGCTGCTGCTCTGGCTGGGTCCCGTGATGGCGGCAGGATTCGCGCAAACGGGGCTCCTGGGCGCTTATTTCCCCGACTTGTTTCCGACCCGTATGCGCAGTCTTGGCGCTGGCTTCTGCTTCAACGCCGGCCGGGGCGTCGCGGCATTCTCGCCCTATCTGTTTGGTGAACTCGCGACCCATCTAGGACTGGCCCAGAGCATCGCGCTGTGCGGCATCGGCTATCTGGTCGCGGCACTGTTCATGCTGCTTCTGCCCAGGAACCCGCCCTACGCCGATGCAGTTGCACCTCCAGCCAATTCTGTCGCGCCGACCCCAGCCTAGTTGCAGAATTTGCTTGGCCGGGGAGGCGCCCCAAGGCGACTGCGGATGCCGTCATTCCCCCCATAGCAACCGAGAGACGGCGGCCAGGGTCCCCGCTTGGCACCGGCAGGTCAGGAACGGCGGCCTTGGCGAGGCCAGATTAGGCTGCGTTCGGATCACTATTCACGCCTACCGAACGCTGTCGCACGCCTGTTCGCATTAGTTAAAACGCTACGGCTACTGGCCGAGCGCCGGCGCGCGCGCGGGCCCGGCGATCGGACGCGATCCGCGCGCGCATGTGGAGAACCAGCAGTGCCTGTGCGCCGGCCAGGCCCGCGGAGCCAATCAGGCCAAGTGCGAAGCCGCCCGTGGCCTCTCTGGCCAGGCCGAATCCGTACAGCGAAACAAAAGGACCCACCTGCCACAGAGTGTTGATTGCGGCAGCGCCGACCGCGAGTTGCCGGGGGTGGAGCACGTCGGCCCAGGACGACGTGATGAGCACGCCACCGGTAAAGAGGGTCGCGGCGAACAGTAGATAGCCGATCCTCACGAAGGTCGGCGTCGGTGCCAGTGCGATCAAGATGAAACCAGTTATGCACAGGATGGCGCAGCAGGAAGCATCACGCAGTCGATCGCCGCGGCGGTCCGAATTCCAGCCGACGAATAGAATGCCGATGACTCCAAGAATGCCGCCGACGGCGACCAGATGTCCAATAGCTTGCGTGTTGAGCCCGGCGCGGATGGACAGCACGGCGGGTGCGGAAAGGATCAGGCCGAATCCGGCTCCGTTTCCAAGCAAACCAGTTGCGCCGAGCAGAAGTACCATGGGATGGCTGAGAGCAGCCCAAACATTGTGTCGCATGGGTACGCCGATCAGCGCCGCATCGCGCGCCAGCTCACTCTGAATCCAATTCCTCTCAGGATCCGTCAACCAGCGAGCCGTCATGGGCGCCCGCGGCAGCGTCCCCCCGTGCCAATGTGAGGTGGAACAACTGCCTTCGGCAATTTAACGTCTACAGGTAGTATCCACCATGGCAGCAGTAATGAACTCTTCGACGAACAGTACATCCTCGGCTTCGGCCCTGGGCATCCCTGAGGGAGCCCGTAGGGCGAGCGAGGGGATGCCCAGGGCCGCGGCGTCCGACCCGGAGGTCGTGGCGATTGCGCGGCGCCGGCAATATTCGGGCAGCGAGAAGCGCATGCTGCTGGCCGAGGCGGACCGCTGCAAGGCAGCCGGTACGTTGGGCGCGTTTTTGCGCAGCAAGCATATTTACTCGTCGATGCTCTCGAGCTGGCGCAAGCAGCTGGGCGCGGCCGATCGGGTGGCCCTGGCCCCGAGACGACGCGGGCCGAAGCCGGACCCTGCGGCCCGGCAGATCGAAATGCTCAACCGCGACAACGCCCGTCTGCGCCGCGAACTTGAGCATGCCGGACTCATCATCGACGCCCAAAAAAAGCTCTGCGCGCTACTGGGCGTGCCCCACTCGGACGATCGGAGCCCGGAGGAGCGATGAGTGCCGTCGTCGAGCTCATGCCGCACATCGGGCTGAGCGGGGCCTGCAGAGCGTTCGTGCTGAACCGCGGGTTCGTGTACCGCGATCGGCACCGGCGTCGACCGACCGTGTCGCGGCGCGTACGGCGCGGCCGTGCCCGGCCGCCACTGGCTCTCTCGATCGCCGAGCAGGCACTGCTGCTCGGACTTCTGGGCAGCGAACGGTTCGTGGATATGGCCCCGGCGGCCGTGTTCGCCACCTTGCTCGATGAGGGCCAGTATTACGGCTCGATCCGCACCATGTATCGGCTGCTGGCGGCGGCGAACCAGAGTGGTGAGCGTCGCCGTCAACGCATCCACCCGGTCTATGCCAAGCCCGAGCTGCTGGCGATCGGTCCCAACGAAGTGTGGAGCTGGGATATCACCAAGATCCGCGGCCCGGTGAAATGGTCCTACTACCATCTGTACGTCATCCTCGATATCTACAGCCGCTATGTGGTCGGCCGGATGGTGGCGTATCGCGAGACCGCGGAGCTCGCCGAGCAGCTGATCGCCGATACCATCGGCAAACAGAACATCGCCCCCGGAACCCTCACCTTGCACGCGAACCGGGGCACGAGCATGCGCTCCAAGCCCGTGGCCGCCCTGCTGGTCGATCTGCAGGTCGCCAAAACCCACAGCCGGCCGCATGTCTCGGACGACAATCCGTACTCCGAAGCCCAGTTCAAGACCTTGAAGTACCGACCCGACTTCCCCGAGCGCTTCGGCTCGATCGAAGATGCCCGGGCTCACTGCCAAACCTTCTTCGCCTGGTACAACACGGAGCATCATCACTCAGGCATCGGCCTGATGTCGCCCGATGTGGTCCATCACGGTCGCGCCCGCGCGCTCACCGCGCGCCGCGCCATCACCCTCGACGCCGCGTTCATCGCTCATCCGAACCGCTTCAAGGGCATCGCACCGCAGCCACCCAAGCTGCCCGGTGCCGCCTGGATCAATCCACCCAAAAAGGAACCCGCTCAGCCTCTCAACACGACCGCTTGCTCTCTAAACTTATGAACCCAGTTGTTCCAATCTCATTGACACGCTCCGCATGCGCATGTGCCGGACGAGCACCACGCTCATCGCCATTAACCGGGACAGAGGGTAAGCCCACCCAAGATCATCAGTAAGAATATCCGGCAAAGCTTTCGATGACATGGATGTGTCAAGCAGCCGCCGCCTGAACCCGACGATCTCAAAGAGCACTATGCCAACCACTGCCTCCCTCAACCGCATACCGACTGGCATATGGGTGTTAGGCTTTGTGAGCATGCTGATGGACATTTCCTCCGAGATGATCCACAGCCTTCTTCCGATGTTCTTGATGGGTGCGCTCGGCGCCAGCGCCTTTGCGGTGGGGATCATTGAAGGCTTGGCCGAATCCACGGCCCTCATCGTGAAGGTATTCTCTGGGGTTCTCAGCGATTACATAGGCAAACGCAAGGGACTCGCGGTGTTTGGATACGCTTTGGGAGCGTGTGCCAAACCGCTGTTTGCCATTGCGTCGAGCGCTGGTATCGTGGTCGTCGCACGGCTGATTGATCGCATTGGCAAAGGCATTCGGGGTGCCCCACGTGACGCTTTGGTGGCCGATATCACGCCGCCTGAGGTGCGCGGAGCAGCGTTCGGCCTGCGCCAGTCGCTTGATACAGTGGGAGCGTTTGTGGGTCCGCTCGTGGCCGTCTGGCTGATGCTGCTCTGGTCCAATGACTTCCGACGGGTGTTCTGGGTCGCCGTCTTCCCGGGTCTTCTGGCCGTCGCCCTGTTGATCAGTGGAATTCAGGAGCCTGAACGACTCCAGGGCGCAAGGCGCACTAATCCGATCAAGCGGGAGAGTCTGCGACGCCTTGGTCGCCCATATTGGTGGGTCGTTGGCATCGGAGCCATCTTCATGCTAGCTCGGTTCAGCGAAGCCTTCCTGGTGCTTCGGGCGCAGCAATCGGGTGTGGCTACCGCGCTCGTCCCGCTGGTTATGGTGGCTATGAACCTCATCTATGCAGCATCCGCCTATCCTTTTGGTTGGCTCTCCGATCGTATGAGCCACGCCACGTTGCTTGCCTGCGGGTTAGTCGTGCTGATCGCCGCTGACCTGTTGCTGGCCAGCGGACGCCACTGGTGGACTATCGTCGGAGGCGTAGGGCTCTGGGGCATCCACATGGGCATGACACAAGGCCTGCTCGCGACGATGGTCGCGAATACGGCACCGGCCGACCTTCGAGGTACTGCTTTCGGCGTTTTCAATTTGCTTAGCGGTTTTGCCATGCTTATTGCAAGTGCAATCGCAGGGTGGTTATGGGATCGCCATGGCGCAGACGAAACGTTTTACGCAGGTGTGGTCTTCTCATTGTTTGCTTTGCTCGGCGTGGCCGCGCGCTGGAGACAGCTTGCTGTCGACACACATCACAATACCGCTTAGATGTTGAGGGGCGCCCAACGTTGACCAGCGCACTCAAATAGAGGGTTTTTGCCAGTTTTGCCCAGAAACTCAGGGTTCACTGCAGCGAACGACCGTGCGACAATAGGTAGCGCCCTGGCCACTCCCACTCAATTGTCTCCGGCACGTATAAGTGCAGAATTTCCTCTGATCGGACCCACCCGATTTCCTCAGTTGGGTACCACCTGATTTCCTGAGTTTGGGACCACCCGATTTCCTCAGTTAGGGACCACCGGCGGCGCCTTTTTCGGGCGCTGAGCCCGAGCGTGGGAGTGGTCCGCCGATGTCGCGATTTACCATAAAGGCCGGTCTTTCAGCGGTAGCCAAGGCCAGGGGTGGGGCCCGATCGCCGCTGTAGGGGCTTCCCACGCGGTCGATGTGGGGCGGCGGGCGATCGCTGCTGTGTTTTCGGCGGCCTGAGCCGTTGTCGTCGGACCGGAGCGTGTTCGCCATCCGGTTACGTTGCGTTGAAGATTGTGAGCGGCAGGTCAGCACGGCCGTAGCCTGCAAGAGTTGTCATCCGCTTGTATATTACAGTAATATACAATAATGACCGACCTGTCGAAAGTCGTTGGCTTCGAATGGGATGAGGGCAACTCGAGAAAGAATGAGCGGCATGGAGTCTCGATGGCTGAGGCGGAGCAGGTCTTTTTTAATTCGCCGTTGCTTGTTCTACCCGATCCTAGGCATAGCGAGGCGGAACTGCGCTTTCATGCCCTCGGGAAGACCAATGAAGGGCGGCAACTGCACGTTACCTTTACGCTGAGAGACGCCGGGCAGTGCATCCGGGTGATATCGGCCAGAGACATGCACCGGAAGGAGCACGTAATTTATGAACAAGCGTCTTAAGCCCATCCCGAAATTTGCTAATGAGGCCGCGGAAAGGGCGTTCTGGGAAAAGAACGACTCAACGGTGTTTATGGATTGGAAAAAAGCACAGGTGGCTGTACTTCCTAATCTAAAGCCGTCTACCCAGACAATCTCATTGCGGCTACCGCAGCATCTTCTTGACTCTATAAAGTCAGCTGCCAACGCGCGAGATGTGCCATATCAATCTCTGATCAAGGTGTGGTTGCAAGAGAAGCTGCAGGATTCGTGATCGACGAGGAGCGCTTCGGAAGGCTGTCGAAGCACCTCGATCCGTTCGGCATCTATCGCGCACTATCGCCATCAAGCGATATTTCTTGTCGGCAATTCTGACGGTAAATTGTGGTAGACGAAAACATTCCATCAGCAGAAACAATAGCTTAACGGTATCGGTGCATATCCCGGCGCATGGTGTTCACGGTTTCCAGCGCATCGTGAACGCGGATTCCAGGAGAACGTGAACGCGATTCCGGCGTGATCGTGAACGCTTTTTCGACGTGCCGTGGAATGGTGATGACGATGCCGTGCCGGCATCGATGAGGGTGAGAACGGCGATGGGCATCACCGCGTAAGCTCGCGCGACATCGGCTGACGGCATTTTGTGGGCATGATTCGGTCCCCAATTGGACCCACCGAACGCCCCGTGATCAAACCCCGACGACGTCGATGTCTGTGTTGCCAGAAACTGTTTGGCCGCGACCCCCGCTTGCGCCACCGGCAGAAATACTGCTCCGAGCGCGCATGCCGGGCGGCAAGCAAGCAATCGAGCCAGCAACGCTGGCTGCGAAAGCCCGAAAACCACGAGTACTTCTGCGGGGAGCAGCACGTGGACCGCGTGCAGGCATGGCGTACCCAGAACCCCGGATATTGGCGAAAGGCGCCCTTAATCGGGGAACCGTTACAAGAGATGATACGGGCGCAACCTGATGATCTGGTTGGGAAATCAGGCTCCTTAGCGTTACAAGAGACGAGGCCGGGCCAAGTGACTGATCCGAGGGAGAAAAGCGGCTCATTGTGGGGCTCTGCGTTACAAGATTCGATGTAACGACGGGGCAGGCACGGCAAGAATCGCCGGCGATCACCACCGAAGAAGGATGTGTCGCCGATGTCGAACCCGAGGATCTCCGTCAGTCAGCTCAAGCA
>Ga0075017_100002627_pt1 | contig 11272 bp, 10 predicted proteins | sample AleBraG_ABR_2012_FD_71475 | JGI IMG/M metagenome (GOLD analysis project Ga0075017, IMG submission 71475) | Freshwater sediment microbial communities in response to fracking from Pennsylvania, USA - Alex Branch Run_MetaG_ABR_2012 | ecosystem: Environmental > Aquatic > Freshwater > Creek >...
TCCGGATAGCCCGCGATACGGGCAATACCTGACGAGCGAGGAGTTCGAAGCGAAGTATTCACCAACGACGGTGGAACTCGCGGCTGTTCGGGGTTATCTCGAATCTGAAGGCTTTCAGGTCGCCTACGTGCCTCGCAACCGATTGTTTTTGTCCGCGAGTGCTGCCGCTTCCACTGTTGAGCGCGTGTTCGCCACCCAGCTGGGTCAGTACGAAATTGAGAGCGGTCAGCTTCGCCACGCGCCCATCGAGCCGGCGAAGATACCCGCGGCTTTGGCGTCTCGTGTGTCCGGCATCCTGGGCCTCTACACCAGGCGCTTGAAGTCACATGCATCATCCGGAGTGGTCCGTTCAGCCGCGAGCAATGCTTCTCCGCCGACCTGCGCTGATTATTACGGCCAGTATTTCGACACTGTTGATCCTCCTTACGGCGGCAGCTATCCCTCGCCATCGCCGCTGCAACCGTGTGGCTTGACTCCGCCGCGCCTGCGCCGTGCCTATGGTTTGGCCGACGCGGTTGAGGATGGAAACGATGGCCGCGGCGTGACTATTGCTATCGTCGGCTCCTGGTGTCCCCCGACCTTGGTGTCCGACGCCCAGGCATATGCGGCGCAGTTCGACCCGGCACATCCGTTGCTGACGTCGCAACTATCGCTCTTTGATGCCCCGAGTGGGGGCGATCCCACAATGCCGGTCGACGTGGGTTGGTACTACGAGGTGGTTGGTGACGTCGAGGCAGTTCATTCCATCGCGCCAGGCGCCCACATTGTCTATGTCGGAGCGCCAACCAATGGCAGCGAGGACGCTGTCGCTGCTGTCAATTTTGTTGTCCAAGAGCGACTTGCAAGTATCATTTCAAACTCGTGGGTTTTGGATGTTGAGACAGAGCCGGGCAGTGACATTGCTCTGCTAGACCCAATATTGATACAAGCTGGATTGAAGGGAATCGGCACGTATTTCGCCAGTGGCGATGGGGGAGACCTCCAATGCGGCAGTCTCTGTCTGGGTGCTGGCTACGCTGACACGCCGTCGGTCTTTTACCCAGCTTCCAGTCCTTACACGACCGCCGTCGGTGGTACCTCAATTTATCTGGATGCCAAAGACCATCGAGTTTACGAGACGGGATGGGAGAGCGGCGAAAGCCTGCTGCTGGTCAGCGGCGCGAATGAATCGTGGGCGCCTCCGGCCCCAGGGTTGTTCTATGCTGGCGCGGGCGGTGGCCCAAGTCATATCTATCCCCAACCGCGTTATCAACGACGCATCGTCCCGAGGGAATTGGCCGGAAATGTGCCGATGCGGGTAATTCCCGACGTTGCCATGCTCGGCGACTTCGACTCAGGCGTAAATTTTGCGATAACTGACCCATACCTTGGAACATACACTGTCTACCAGAATAACGGCGGCACGAGCCTCGCCGTGCAGATTTTCGGTGCGACGGTCGCGCTTGCTGAGCAGCGCGCGGGCCACCGCATCGGATTCGCCAACCCTAAGTTTTACAGGGTCGCGTCGAAAGCATTTCGTGACATCGTACCCACAGCAACACCCCAGTCGGTCGCCGGCCCGGGCTTCTGGGAGGACACTGAGGATCCGCCAGGCCTTATGGTTCAACGCCCGGATGGAACACTTGCTCCCAGTACGCTACATAGCGCCCCAGGATTCGACAACGTCACGGGTCTCGGGGTCCCGAAGGGGGAGGCGTTTCTTGAGGCGGTTTCTGGCAAGAACGAGACAGGCAGCGCGGCAACGCCGGTGCGATAAAGCGGCGCGACGCACTCCCGGCGCATATGTCCTTAGTGGACCTCTAGGGTCGAGATGTGGCGCGTTGGCCGTAGGTCTGATGTGTCTGTCGCTGTCCCCTTCGGCTGGCGGTGACCAAGTAGCCTTGCCGTGACTCAGTGTCCGCATCCCGCCGATCGACCCAAGGCGGCACATTTCTCGCCTCCGCGTCTTGGACGGAACGTCGGGCCTTCTCAGACATTACGGAACTCGTTGAAGTGGTGTAAGCCGCACGAACCTGAAGTCCCCGTTCAGGTGCGACGCTGGAAGCCCCCCGCCCCGACGTCCCCAAGTCTTGCGCTTGCGGCGGAGCCACTGACACAACTGTGCGGCCATGTAGGCGCCGAGCACCCGATAGGCGTAGCAGACCGCGCTGCCTTTGCCGTTTGTCATTGGTCTGCCTACCCCCGCCAATTGTCTTGGACCGACTCGAGCCGACGGCGAGTCCGCACTGTGGCGGCCGAGCTGTTTATTGAAAGTCCTATCTCATAGTCATCTATGGATGATCAAGGCACATCGGCCAGGCCCACCTTCCTAAGCTACGCTTCGCAAGACGTGGCAGCGGCCGAGCGCATTTGTGGCGCGCTACGGCAAGCCGGACTTGAGGTCTGGTTCGACAAGGGCGAGCTGCGCAGTGGAGAGGCTTGGGACGCGTCGATTCGCAGACAGGTGAAGGGTTGTCATCTATTTATACCGATAATCTCAGCAAGTACGCAGGCGCGTGAAGAGGGCTATTTCCGGCGCGAATGGAATTTGGCAGTTAGCCGGACGCTTGACATGGCGGATGACAGAGAGTTCCTGCTGCCCGTAGTCATCGACGCGACGCTTGAAGGCGACGCTCGCGTCCCCGAGAAGTTTCGTGACGTACAGTGGACTTTCCTGCCTGCCGGTGAGGTGCCGGCGGCTTTCATCGAACGCGTGTGTGGGCTGACATTCGACAAACCTGCTAGGTCACTGGCCGAGCCAGCGCCTGCGCTGCCGCGCCGTGCGGCGACTATCAATATTGATCGGGACGAGGAGAGGACACAGCGTGATGATCCAAGGCTGCCCCGACGGCAAGCAACGAGGGCTCTGAAGCTGGCCGTTCCCGCGATGCTCGTGGTAATTGCCGGCCTTGTTCTGTCATCCGTTTGGCACAAACGGGAACATGCGAGAAAGGATTTACTACCAGCAATTCAAGACATGGTTGGCACGACGTTCACGAGCAGTGCGGAACTTTTCGATATGGCTGTGGAGGTGGAAAAGTATCTGCCCGCCGATCCGATCTTGGCGAAGCTATGGCCTGATATCGCTACGACCATGTCGATCGACACTGACCCCGCTGGGGCAGAGGTCTTCTGGAAGGTCTACGAGACGCCAAGAGCAAATTGGAGAAAGGCCGGAGTTACTCCGTTCAAGGATGTGAAGGTACCGCGCACTTATTTGCGTCTGGAGATCAGAAACAAGGGCTACCAGACCATTGAATATGCCACACCCGGTTTCGACATCAGGATCCCACCTACAAACGTACACCTAAAGATGGACGCGCTCGGCAGCCTGCCGGAAAACATGGTGCGCATACCGAGCGTGCGTGTCTCACTTGGTCTTTCCAATCTGCTGGAGAACGGCGACAAGGACGTTCACGAGTTTCTGGTGGACAAGTTTGAGGTTACTAATAGGCAATTCAAAGCTTTTGTCGATGCCGGGGGGTACGTCAACAAATCGTACTGGCTATTTCCCATCGTTGATGCAGGCAGGGTCATCCCCCTCGACGCAGCCCTTGCCACATTCACCGATAGAACGGGGCGGCAAGGACCATCAACTTGGGAGGCTGGGAGCTACCCGGACGGCACTGCGGATCACCCAGTGACTGGCGTATCCTGGTATGAAGCGGCAGCGTATGCGGCATATGCGAGCAAGCAACTGCCCACCGTTTATCACTGGTCAGCCGTGGCGGATGCCTCCCGCTCGGAATTTCTGATTCCGTTAAGCAATTTCAACGGGAGGTCTACCAGCGCCGTGGGGAGCATGGCTGGTTTCAGCACATACGGCATCTATGATCTTGCCGGGAATGCCAGGGAGTGGGTCCTCAATCAAGGCGAGGACTTGAGGGAGCGTTTCATTATGGGCGGTGGCTGGAGCGATCAGTCCTACGCGTTCAATGAAAGTTATACGCAGCCGGCGTTGGACCGGAGCAACTCCAATGGCTTTCGGTGCATCAAGGTCGTTCCAGGTGACGTTTCCATGGTGGCGCTAGAGCAACCCATCTCGAGAGCCTTCCGGGATTACTCAAAGGAGAAGCCGGTTGACGACAAGACGTTCGCCAATTTCGCGCGACAATTCGTCTACGACAAAACAGCCTTGGCTGCAAAGGTCGACAAGACCATTGAAGCAGAGTTGTGGAATCTTGATGTCGTATCGATCGACGCAGGCTACAACAACGAAAGAATGCAGGTCTACGTATATCTGCCAAAGAGGTTCACGGGCGCCCGGGAAGCAGTCATCTATTTCCCCGGCTCAGGCGGAATCTACCAAAGACAATTTGATCCTGCTTTCATCAATCAGAGCATTGTCTTCATCGTAAAGAGTGGTCGAGCCCTGATCGTCCCGATCTACAAGGGAACATATGAGCGGCACGACGGCCTGAAATCCTTGTTCCCGGATAAGACGGTGTCTTATAAGGACCACGTGATCGACTGGGGGAAGGAGCTTGGCAGAACGATCGATTACTTGGAAACCAGGCAAGATATACAAGCCGACAGAGTAGCCTACCTCGGCTTTAGCTGGGGTGGACGTATGGGCGGAATCTTCCCCGCGGTGGAGAAGCGCATCAAGGTGATCGTGCTGAACGTCGGCGGAATGACGATGGCAAAGACCTTGCCGGAGGTCGACGGTCTCAACTACCTGCCGAGGGTTACGCAACCTGCGCTGATGCTGGCCGACCAGTACGACATGTTCTATCCCCTTGAAACCGCTCAAAAGCCCATGTTTAATCTGCTCGGCACTCCAAAGAAAGACAAGAAGATGGTCGTTTACGAATCGGGACACATGGTTCCCCCGAATGACTATGTTAAGGAAACGCTTGCTTGGTTAGATGCTTACCTTGGGCCTGCCCGCTAGCAGGCTGTTGAAAAAGCCCGTGGATCGTGCAGAGTTCGGTGAGGGCACCGAACGAGGCTGACGCGATGCGCGGGACCGATATACAGCAGAGCGGACTGTTCAGCTACGTGTCTCTGGAGTCGCGGGTGCCGGAGAGCCACCCGCTGCGCGGCATCAAGGCGTTGCTGGACGAGGCGCTTTCGGGGATGAGCCGGGACTTCGAGCGGGTGTACGCGTCGGAGGGGCGGCCGTCGATCCCACCGGAGCGGCTGGTGCGGGCCTCGACGCTGCAGATCCTGTACTCGATCCGCAGCGAACGGCTGCTGTGCGAGCAGCTGGACTACAACCTGTTGTTCCGCTGGTTCGTGGGTCTGTCGATCGACGAGCCGGTCTGGGATCACTCGACGTTCACGAAGAACCGGGACCGGCTGATCGAGGCGAAGGTGGCGAGGAAGCTGTTGCGCCGGGTGGTGCGCAAGGCGCGGGACGCGCGGCTGTTGTCGAACGAGCACTTTAGCGTCGACGGGACGCTGATCGAGTCGTGGGCGGCGGTGAAGAGCATGCGGCGGCGGGATGGCGAGGACGACCCGCCGGGTCCGGGGCGCAACCCGACGGTGAACTGGCACGGCGAGAAGCGCAGCAACGAGACGCACGTATCGCCGCAGGATCCGGAGGCGAAGCTGTTCCGCAAGGGCGACAAGCAGGCGAGCAAGCTTTACTACATGGGCCACACGCTGATGGACCACCGGCACGGCCTGATCGTGGATGTCGAGGTGACGGAGGCGGACGGCTATGCAGAGCGCGAGGCGGCGCTGACGCTGCTGGACCGGAACCGGTCGCGCGAGCGCCGCACGGTGGCGGGGGACAAGGCCTATGACACGGCGCAGTTCGTGGCCGACTGCCGGGAGCGTGGGGTGACGCCGCAGGTGGCGATGAACATCAGCGGCACGCGGGGCTCGGCGATCGACGCGCGGACCACCCGCCACGCCGGCTACATCGCCAGCCAGCGAATCCGCAAGCGGATCGAGGAGTGCTTCGGCTGGAGCAAGGACGGCCGGCCGCTGCGCAAGATGAAGGTCTGCGGCGAGCGCAAGGTCGACTTCCTGACGACGCTGACGGTCAGGATCTACACCCTGCTGAGGGTGACGAAGCTCCTGCAACCGCCGCTGCTTGCCCCGGCGTAGCCGAAGTACGCCTGGAGCTCGGACAAGTCGATCGGACGATGGATGATCGGGGCCAAATCGGCCCGATCGAACGAATCGAACCAGGCCGACCAGCAAGGAAATGATGAACGAGGGGACCATGATCGCGTTGTTGACCCGTTCTTCAACAGCCTGCTAGGTCAGATCGCGTTGCATTCCTCTTTTTGGACGGGCACTGATCAGGTCGATGGCGGCTCGTAGCGAAGTCGGTACAACATCATCCGAAGATCCAAGCTAGTCCATCGCCGAGTCGGTATCCACGTCTATCGGAAATCGACCAGTAAAGTGCCGGCAACGTCGCGACGTGCGAATTGTGCACGGAAGTCGTTCTTAACATGGCTGACTATCACCAGCAGTATCTGGCGAAGAATCGGAACGGCTGCGGTGCGCCGTCGACAGACGTCGTTGGCCTGCTCAATACCGGACGCTCGCCACCGTCTCCTTCGGGTTCAGCAGCGGCCGTAGACCGTGAATCGGGAGTCACCGGTTCCCGACAGGCAGCAGCCGACCGAGAGCTGTATTGTTCGCGGGCTTTGCTGCGATGGAGATTTGCGGCGTGAGAGCTGACCATAAGATTTGTGCGTGGCTGGGGGCGTTGGCCGTGGCCGCAGGGTTAGGAATGGCCGCGCCGGCTTCCGCGGATGATCCGCCGGAATGGTCGAAGCCGGTGAAGCCTTTCCGGATCGCCGGTAACGTCTATTACGTCGGGACGAGAGGGCTGGCGGCCTATCTCATCGTCTCCAATCAAGGCGCCATCCTGCTGGATGGGACCACCGCCGAGAACGCCCCCCTGATCGAGCGCAACATCGAGGCGGTGGGCGTCCCGCTGCATGCCGTGAGGCGACTGATCAGCGACCACGCCCACCACGATCACGTCGGCGCCCTGGCGCAGATCAAGCAGGATACCGGCGCCGAGTTCTTGGCAAGCGCCGGAGACACGTGGGCCCTGGAGCATGGCCACGTGCGTGGCGACACCAACTATAATCCCGAGCCCTTTGCGCCGATCAAGGTCGATCGCGTGGTCGGCGACGGGGAAACGATCCAGCTCGGCGACGTGACGGTCACCGCGCACTTGACACCGGGCCATACGCCGGGCTGCACCAGCTGGAGCACGACGGTCCGGGACCAAGGGCGACAGCTGAACGTCCTCTTCCTCTGCAGTATCACGGTAGCCGGCAACATTCTGGTCGGCAACCACGCCTATCCGGAGATCGCGTCGGATTACCGCGCGACCTTCCGCAAGCTCGAGACCATCAAAGCAGACATCGTGCTGCCCAGCCACCCTGATATAGCGGATGTGATCGAGCGCGAGGCACGCCGCGAGGCCGGAGAGACGGACGCCTTCATCGATCCGCAGGCGCTTCCATCGCTTGTCGCGGACTTCAGCGCGGCATTCGAAACCGCCTTGCGAGCCGCCCGATAGCGGTCGCTTGCGACTGTCTCCTGCGGGTTCAACAACGGACCATCCGCCGGGCCACGAGCCACCGGTTCGTGCGGCCTCAGATCCGTCCATCTCGTTGGCGGTCGTATACTCAGCGCCGAATGCTCCGACTACCGAAGAGAGGCAAAGTGAGTCATCGACGAGCGCCCACGCTGGCCATACCGATCACGCTTGCAGCCTGCGTACTGGCGGGCTGCTCTAAATCATCGGTGGAGACTGCCATGGATGCGGGCCAAGCAGTCGGCAGGAAGGTAATGGACCCGCTCGTGCCGAAGGATGCGTCCAGGCAGGCCGAGGGTCTTATCCGCACGCTCGAGCCTCGCCCCGAATGCGACGTTTACAAGGATCGGCTTCGCGAAGCAGGTCGTGGGCCACCGGCTGCAGGTACGACTCAGTGGATGATCGGCCAAACGTATAGCGCGGCGGGGAAAGCCGGGTGCGTCAAGGCGGACCAGGTGCGAGGTCTGGGGACGTTATCGCTGACAGTCCGCATTGCCGAAGATTGGATCGCCTGTGATGCTGAATTGCGCCGGCATTGGCCGCGAGTGATTGGCCAGCTTGCCCGTTACCGGACGGTCGCCACCGTCTCCTTCAGGACCGGACACGGGCGTTGAATCAGGGGTCGCCGGCCCTCGACAGTTGGCGGCCGGCCCTGAACCGTCACAGTGAAGCGCGAGATTCCCGCCTCAGAGCAGACATTCCGCGTTGCCGAGCCAACGCGGTCAGCTCGTAGAGCGTTGCGCTGATCGGCGGGCGTCGTGTGATCAGCAACTTGACATAATGGCGTGCCTAGCCATCTCGCCCCAGAAATGCTGCGGCGCGGTGCGTGTAGTCTTGCGAGAGTCTGGCGTGGAACCTGCTGGTTCGCTGGGTCCTCGACATGACGATGGACGAGCCGCGGTTCGTGCCGTCGGCGTTCAGCAAGAACCGCGAGCGACCTCGTCACTTCCTGCGCGCCGCGTAATAGGCCGCGATCTTGGGGTGATTCTTGACCCGCTCCAGGTGCTTCGCCAGTAGCGGCGCATGTTTGTCCACGATGTCGGCGGGGACATGGTCAAGCGCCCCGGACTTGAGCCAGCGCACCCATAGGAAACACTTGAGATCGGCGATGGTCAGACGCTTCTCCACGAACCACTCGCCACCGCCCGCCTTGAGTCGGGCCTCGATCTGCTGCAGGAAGCGCGGGATGGGACCCGCTGCCAGCGCCTCGCGCGCCGTCTTCTTGGCCTCGCCTTCAAGCGCGACGGTGTTACCGATCTTGGTGGAAATATCCTCGACCGCGTCCATCACCTCATCCACCAGCGCCGCCTGCCAGTCGTCCTTTGGGTAGAGACCGGCAAGCTTGCCGAGGTAGCGGTTGATCGTGTTGGACTGCGTAATCAGCTTGCCATCCGCTTCCAGCACCGGCATGGACTGGAACGGCGTCTTGTCGCGTAGCGCGGGCCAGTCCTTGCCGGCGATGCGCTTGTCCTCAAAAGCGATTCCGGCGATGTGCATCACCAGGCGCGCGGCCTCGCCGCGCCCCCCGTCGAAGTCAAAGTAGGTCAGGACAAGCTTGGCCATTGAAACACCTCGTGTGCTTTTCGCGGATTGCGGGCACCCGGAATTCTAGCGCGCGCCGCGCGATCGGTTCGCACGGGCGTGGCTCACGGGGTGAGCGCGGCCTAACCCGTTCTTGCAGTTGCAAAGTCCCAAGTCGACACCATAGCGCAATAGGCGCACCAACCCCTCCCGGGTCTGATCGTTCAGTAGCCGGCGGGGCACGAAGTAGGACACATGGACAAGTTCGTCAGGGATATCGCAGCCATCGCCAAGTTCACCCCCGAGCAGCATGGCGCGGCGCAGCCGTTTGGCACGAGAATGCGGTGCACGGGCGCGCAAGTGCGCACGCGGGGCGGGCGTTGCTCGACCCGTTAGCGGCCATTCACGACCGACCGCTCCGGGTTCAACACCGGGCATCCGAGTCGTTTCGGGCCACCACCGGAAACTGGTAAGCCCGTGGACGCTCACGTTCCGATGGGTCTTATCCGATGAGCCGCGGGCTTCACTGCAAGCAATCGGCTAGGTTATCCACACTGATGTTTAATTGGCCTCCGTGGCTCGTCGTCTGATTCGAGCTGTGCGCGTCTGCAGGACATAAATTGCGGCACTCACGACTATGAGTGTCATGAGGCCGACAATTTCCGCCCGTGCGGCCAAGGCGATCACTAAGAACATGCTGCTCACGCCGATAACCGCTACAAACCCTAGCCTGCGAAAGTTGAGCGGTTGCCCGGCGAGCGCCACATCACGATACTTCAGCCGCCATGCTGCCCCGCAGCCGATGAGATACAGCACAGCGGTCGATAGGGCCGAGAGCACCGCGAGCTCAGCAAAGGTGCCGGTCAATGCAAGCACGCCTGCGAGAGCCGCGTAGGCGAGAATTGCGACATGCGGAGCGTGACTTCGCGGGTGGACGCGTCCGAGCGCACGCGGCAGGAGCCCGTCGCGGGCGAATGCAAAGAGCAGCCTTGGGCTTCCGAGAATATCGCCGGCAAGGAATCCAAACATCGACAATCCGGCGCCCACCACCACGACCAGTCGCAGCGCTGGATTGATGCGCGCCATGGCATCTGCCAACGGCACGGTGGAAGTGGCCAGCGATGAACCCAATATGCCCTGGGCAACGATCTGCACGGCAACGTACAGGAAGGTCACCGACACAATGGCTATCGCCAACGCCTGCGGAATAGTGCGCGTCGGCTGCGCGACCTCGCCGCTAGCACACAGCGAGGTCTCCATACCCATAAAGGAAAAAACGCCAAGGATCATCGCGCGTCCGAAGCCGCCGACACTGGGCGCCGCGGTCTGCACGAAATTCGATCCCTGGACCGCCCACGCGCCGCCGACAACGAAGATCGCCAGCGGAACCAGCTTGAGGGCGGTCGTGGCGTTGACCAGGCGCGCGCCACGGGCAACGCCGCCGATATTGACGAACGCAATTCCGGCGATGACGCCCAGGATAACCGCGGCATGCACCGCCCCCGCAACAGCGGGCGGCACGACACTCACGGTTACGTCGGCCAGCGCGGCGGCGATCCCGCCGCAAGCGAGTACATCGCTCACCCAGAGAAGCGTGCCGGCAACGTAACCCGTGAGCGGTCCAAATGCGGCCTGTGCATAGCCGTAGACGCCGCCGCTGGTGGGAATGCGGCTGCCGCCCTCGGCAAAGCAGATGGCCACCGATCCAACTGCGACGGCGCATATGAGAAACGCCCACGGCGCGTAGGGGCCGACAGCTGACGCCAGCGTCGCCGGAATCACGAAAATGGAGGCGCCGACCACCATGCTGACAATGTTGGCCGCCAGCGCCCAAGGCCCGACCTGGCGAATTAGTCCCGCATCACGATGGCTCTCATGCATCGCGGCCACGTTAGCACGCGGGCGCGCGATGGGTCATCGCTAAGTTGGCGACTGCAAAGTTGACGTCCACGAGCGGCAACAGTTGGTCAAGCAGCCTGTACGTACCAACCGGCACCGCTCAGACATGCCGGCCGCAGGCGCCAGCCCCCTGTTCCCCAAGCCGGTCCAGAGGCTGTCTGCGGATTTCGACAGCCGACTTCGAGAGCTTCCAGTTGGGGGTGTCCGCCGCCAGATTGCATTCGCGATCGCAGTCACTGTGCGTCCAGCGAAGGCTGGCGCGTTCTGTGGGAGACAGTCCCACCGGGGTAACAGTCGGAGCCCCGTAGCTTGGGTAGCAGGATCAGGAGGGAAACCGTGATTCTGAAGCCTACCGAC
>Ga0075017_100002628_pt1 | contig 11271 bp, 9 predicted proteins | sample AleBraG_ABR_2012_FD_71475 | JGI IMG/M metagenome (GOLD analysis project Ga0075017, IMG submission 71475) | Freshwater sediment microbial communities in response to fracking from Pennsylvania, USA - Alex Branch Run_MetaG_ABR_2012 | ecosystem: Environmental > Aquatic > Freshwater > Creek >...
TTGATGACGAAGAGGTTCGGATCGGGCTTTTTCACCGAGTCCAGATTGTAGACCGCAACCGTGGTGTCGAGCCCCTGCGGATCTGTCACCGTCCACTGCTTGAGCTGCAGGTTCTTGGCGTCGAACATGATCATCAGCCGGTTGGTTCCGGTCATGACCTGCGTTTCCTCGATCACCACCGTCACGAAGGTGTCGTCGGCCGAAACGCTGAGGACGTCGGTGTCGCGCACGAGATCGATGTGGTCGGCGAGCAGATAGCGGAGCGGCGTCTGTGACAGCGGATAGAAGTCGGCCGTCTCGAGCGAGCGGTCACGCACCACCACCGACGAGCCGTCGGCGATGATATCGATCGGGCTCGGCGGGTTATATTGGAAGCGGACTTTGCCGGGCTTCTGGATCGAGAAGGTGCCGTCGACACGGCGGCCGTCGGGACCGACTTGCACGAAGTTTCCGACCATGGTCTGCACGCTCGACAGGTAGTTGCTCACCTTGTCGAGCATCGCACGCTGCTTGGCGTCGAATGATGCCGCCTGGCTCGAGCCTGCGCTCTTGTTGCCGAAAAGCGAGAACGGGAAAAATCCTTTTGAGGCAGGCTGCGACGGCGCTGCTGCGGCCGCCGGCGAGGGAGGCGCTGCCGACCCGGGAGATGTTAATCCCGCCTTGGGCCGCGGCGCGGGCAGCGGTACATCTTCTGCGAACGCGGAAGCTGTCGCAAAGACGACGCACGCCATTGCCAACAAAATCGCCCGGGCCCCCGATCCTATCATCACCCTCTCCCCGTGCCTTGGGCACGTACGCCTCACCAAGCGATTGTTAGCAAAACGATATGGCGAATTCGCGGCTGGCGCGTCCCCCATCGCGTCGACGATCGATCGCTTGATTCTCAAAATGGCTCTTCTTCGGCAGCCTCGACCAGGATCTCGCGTTTGCCCGCGTGATTCGGCTGCCCGACGATACCTTCCTTTTCCATGCGTTCCATCAGCGATGCGGCGCGATTATAGCCGATCTGCAGCCGGCGTTGAATGTAGCTGGTCGAGGCTTTGCGGTCGCGGGTCACGACCTGTACTGCCTGCTGGTAGAGATCGCCGCCTTCCGGCGCGCCCATGGCGGTGGAATCGAAGATCGGATTGCCGTCTTCGTCCTGCGGCTCTTCCGCCGTCACCGCTTCCAGATATTGCGGCACGCCTTGCGCCTTGAGATGGCGGACGACCTTTTCGACCTCTTCGTCGGAGACGAACGGCCCGTGCACGCGGCTGATGCGGCCGCCGCCGGCCATGTAGAGCATGTCGCCCTGGCCAAGGAGTTGCTCGGCGCCCTGCTCGCCCAAGATGGTCCGGCTGTCGATTTTCGAGGTGACCTGGAACGAAATGCGGGTCGGAAAATTCGCCTTGATCGTGCCGGTGATGACATCGACCGACGGCCGCTGCGTCGCCAGGATCACGTGCAAGCCGGCGGCGCGCGCCATTTGCGCCAGCCGCTGCACGGCGCCTTCGATGTCCTTGCCGGCGACCATCATCAGGTCGGCCATTTCGTCGACGATGACGACGATGTAGGGGAGCGGCTCGAGGTCGAGTTCCTCGTTCTCGTAGATCGCCTCGCCGGTCTCGCGATTGTAGCCGGTATGAACCGTGCGGCTGAGCTTCTCGCCCTTGCCGTTCGCGTCAGCGACGCGCGCGTTGTAGCCGTCGATATTGCGCACGCCGAGCTTCGACATTTTCTTGTAGCGCTCTTCCATTTCGCGCACCGCCCACTTGAGCGCGACCACGGCCTTCTTCGGATCCGTGACCACGGGCGTGAGCAGATGGGGAATGCCGTCATAGACGGAGAGCTCGAGCATCTTCGGATCGACCATGATCAGCCGGCACTGGTCGGGCTGCAGCCGATAGACCAGGCTGAGAATCATGGTGTTGATGGCGACCGACTTGCCCGAACCGGTAGTGCCGGCGATGAGCAGATGCGGCATGCGCGCGAGATCGACCAGAACGGGTTCGCCGCCGATCGACTTGCCGAGGCACAGCGGCAACCGCGCGGAGTTGTCGAGATAGTCGCGCGAGGCGAGCAGCTCGCGCAGGAAGACTTTTTCGCGCGTGGGATTCGGCAGTTCGATGCCGATCGCGTTCCTGCCCGACACCACGGCGACACGCGCGGAGAGTGCGCTCATCGAGCGGGCGATGTCGTCGGCGAGGCTGATCACACGCGACGACTTGATGCCGGGCGCGGGCTCAAGCTCGTAGAGCGTGACCACCGGTCCCGGCCGCGCGTTGATGATCTCGCCGCGCACGCCGAAATCGCCGAGCACGCCTTCGAGCGCGGCCGCGTTCTCTTGCAGCATTTCACTGGTGATGGTTGAGCGTGCCGATTTGCTCGGCTGCGTCAAGAGCTCGAGCGGCGGCAGCGCATAACCACCGGCGGAGCGGCGCGGTTTTGGCGCCGGTGCGGATCGCGGCTTGCGCGCCGCGCGTTGCGCCGGTGCGCCGGTGACTTCTTCCTCGGCTTCTTCTTCGGTGCGCAGATCCGGCCGGCCATCGAACCGCGGCTCGACGCGGCGGGGCGGGGCGGCCTCGCTGCGCGCAGGCGCCGCCGTGCGAGCGCGGCCACGGAACAGAAGCGCAAGGCGGGTGCGGAAGCTCCAGACGGTATGGATCAGGCCGCCGAGCGAAACCCAGGCGGTATCCCGGTCTTCTTCCTCGGTTTCCGTCTCGTCATCTTCGTCGTCTTCTTCTTCCTCTGCCTCATCGTCGGCCGCGCCGCGCCAGATGAATCCCGCAGCGCCGGCGAAGGTGAAGAGCGCGGCCAGTCCGAGAATGATGGCGAGCACAAACCGGTAAAATCCAAGAAGCGGCGTGCCAAGTACCATGGCCGGCGCCCGCAGTATGGCGTCGCCGACGACGCCACCGAGCCCCGATGGCAACGGCCAATGCACACCGCGCGGGAGGCACGCAGCAAAAGCCGCGGTGAGCAAAGCGCCGAAGATCCAAAGCATCACGCGCAGCCGTTCGCGGCCAAGCGGGCGATGACCAAGCAGGCGATAGCCCCAAATGCCGACCGGAAGGAGCAGCGCCAGCGAGCCTAGTCCCAGCAATTGCATCATGAGATCGGCGGCAATCGCACCGGGCCGGCCGAGCAGATTATGCACGCGCGCATCCGTCGCATGACTCAGCGACGGATCGTGCACCGACCAGGTGGCAAGCGCCAAGGCCGCCATCATGGCAAGGCTCAACAGCGCGATGCCGCCGAACTCGCGCAGGCGCCGGCGCAACATGGCGCCGAGATGGCCGGAAAGGAGGGCCATGCCATCGAGACCGCGGTCGATCATCGACATGATGTTGCTCTCGACGCCTTCTCTACCTCAGCCCAACACCGCAACGAGGCGATGCAACGCCTCCGCGGTGATCTCCTTGTTCTGCACCATGGCGACCCGAATATAGTCGGCGCCCGGATTGCTGCCGTCGGCCTGCTCGCGCGCCAGATAGCGGCCGGGCACGACGCGCACGCCGGCCTCGCGCCAGAGCGCGAGCGTCGCCGCTTCGCTGCCGCCTTGCGCGGAGACATCGAGCCACAGAAAGAATCCACCCGCGGGACGGCGATAGCCGTAGCGATCGCCGACGATCTGATCGGCGAGATCGAATTTCTGCCGATAGAGGCGCCGGTTTTCCTCGACATGCGTCTCGTCGTTGTAAGCGGCGATGGCGACGCGTTGCGCCGGCACCGGCACTTGCGGCGCGGCGACGTTGCGCAATTCCAGATAGGACGCGAGGAAGCGCCGGTCGCCGGCTGCGAAGCCGACCCGAAGACCGGGCAAGCTCGAGCGTTTCGACAGCGAGTGGAAAACGACGACGTTGGAAAAATCCGGCCCGGCGGCTTCCAGCATGCCGGGCGGCGGCCGATCGCTATAGATCTCGCAATAGCATTCGTCGCAGAAGATGAGAAAGCCGTGACGGCGCGCCAGCGCCGCAAGCTTCGCGAGATACCCGCTGTCGGCCACCGCGCCCTGCGGATTGGACGGCGACGCGAGATAACAGGCGACCGTGCGCGCCAAGAGATCGTCGCTCAGCGCATCGAGATCGGGCAAAAATCCGGAGGCCGCGGTCGCGGGCAGATAAACCGGCTCGCAATCGGCGGCAATGGCGCCGGCGGAATACGCCGCATAAAACGGATTGGGCACCAGCACGGCCGGACGCCCGGTGCGCGGGGCGACCCAGCGTTTTGCGGCAAGCGCGGCCAGGAACAGGCCCTCGCGGGTGCCGTTGAGCACCAGCACTTCCACGGCGGGATCGACGGGGCGCGCAAGCGCGTAGCGGCGGTTGAGCCACTGCGCGACGGCTTCGCCGAAGGCATCGAGCCCCTTGTTCATCGGGTAGCGGCCGAACTCATCGACATGCGCCGCGATGATCGGCCCGACGAACGGGGGAATCGGATGCTGCGGCTCGCCGACAGCCATGCTGATCCCGGGCTTGCCGGGCGGCATGTCGCCCAGCAGTTCGCGCAGCCGCACAAACGGCGAGCGCGAATCGGGCGCGCGGACCGGTAATGGAGTTTCCTGGCGGGTCATCCTATACATCATGAACAGCGGGACCGCCCGCCGCTACGGCGACGACATAGCATAGGAGTGGCGAGGTTAAGACCCGATTAACCATCGGGGATAGGGGCCTTCCTCGTGTAACGCGGGATCGCGGCCGGGTGCCACCAACCCGCGTGCACACGCAAGTATGACGAGTTCCCACCGCTTCTTTAGAACTGGAATTGATAAAAAACATAGTCGTTGACGATCCCTTCAGCGTGACCCTAACCGGTGAAGCCTCGCTGGATGGTTGATCGCATGAACCGGTTACCGATCGTCGCCGCCATCGGCGGCTTCCTGATTGGCGTCTTGCTGATTTCCATGGCGGCGATCTGCCCGCCGTTGCACGCAGCGTCCGCCGGCAAGACTCGCACCTACTACATAGCCGCCGAAGAGGCGACCTGGGACTATGCGCCCGCGGGGCGCGACGTCGTCATGGGCATGGACTTTGACGATGACGCCACAGTATTTGTTGGGCGTTCCGCGGATCGCATTGGCTCAAAATACAAGAAAGCGATTTTCGTCGAATATACCGACGCGACCTTCAAGGAGCGCAAGCCGCGACCGGCAGCGTGGCAACACCTCGGCATCCTGGGGCCGATCATTCACGCTCAGGTCGGCGACAAGATCCGCGTGGTCTTTCACAACAAGGCATCGCGGCCGTATTCGATCCATCCGCATGGCGTGTTCTACACCAAGGCCAATGAAGGGGCGCTCACCGACGCCGGGACGTCCGAAGCGGAGCGCGCTGGGGGCGCCGTAGCGCCGGAATCCACGTACGTGTACCAGTGGGACGTGCCCGCGCGTGCCGGTCCTGGACCGAGCGATTTAAGCTCGGTGGTGTGGCCTTATCACAGTCATGTCGACTCAGTGCGCGATGCCAATACGGGGCTCGTCGGCGCAATTATTGTCACGGCGGCTGGCGCCGGCAAGGCGGATGGCTCGCCTGCCGGGGTGGATCGGGAATTTGTCACGCTGTTCAACATTTTTGATGAAAACCAATCTTGGTACCTCGACCACAATATTGCCGAGCTCCCGGAGAAGCGGACCGCGTTGGACCGCAAGGATGCAGGCTTCGTCGAATCCAACCACAAGCACACGATCAATGGGTACCTCTTTGGCAGCATGCCGATGCCGACGATGAAAATTGGCGAGCGTGTCCGCTGGTATTTGCTCGGGCTGGGCACCGAAGCTGACCTGCATACGCCGCATTGGCACGGAAACACCGTGACCGTCGGCGGGCACCGCGTCGATACGGTCAGCCTTTTGCCCGCAACTTCAGTCGTTGCCGACATGGTTCCAGACGATCCCGGCATCTGGATGTTCCACTGCCATGTCAACGACCACATCACCGGCGGCATGACCGCCCGCTACGAAGTGCTGGAGAAGTAGGCGGAGAGAAACGCGGCCGGGTCGCTCGCGTCCGCGTCATTTTCGCAGTGCGGCCGCTCCGGCAAGCACCACCGTCAACGCCACGCCGATTAGAAATACTTTTCCGCGAGATCGACCGTCGATTCGATGCCGATGCGATCGAAATTGGCCGCCAACCACCGATCGGCGCGTGCTCGGCCCTCGTGGAACAATTTGGTCAGGAACTTCCAATCCGCATTCAGCCGGCTCGACGCCGTGAACTCGCGAATGATGTCCTCGGCCTCGATCAGATGCACGAAGGTGCGCTTGCCGCCCGGCATGATGCCTTCGTCGACGCGGCGGTTGCGCACGGCGACCGAACGCATCTCGCGAATGAGCGCAGTGTTGAAGCTGATCTCCTGCATGCGATTCATGATCGCAGGCGATGAAGTCGGAACATCGGGCCGATCGGCCGGCGTCAGGTGAACGAGCACGACGTCGGGCGTCTCGCATTCATAGACCAGCGGAAAGATGGCCGGATTACCCGCGTAGCCGCCGTCCCAGTAATGCTCGCCGTCGACTTCGACCGCCTGCATCAAGAGCGGCAGGCAGGTCGAGGCCAGCACATGTTCGGAACGGAGTTCCTCGCCGGAGAAGACTTTCACCTTGGCGGTGCGCACATTGGTCGCCGACAGGAACAGTTTGATCGCGTCCTGCTGCCGGACGCGCTCGAAGTCGACATTTTCCTCAATCAGCTTCTTGAGCGGGTTGTAGTTGAACGGATTGAGCTGATAGGGCGAGGCGAAATGGGCCAACGCCTCCATGAACACGTAGCCCGGCGAATGATCAAGGCCTTGCCGCGAGCTCATGCGGTCGATCAGCGACGGCTGGAACAGGGTGTGCGACGCATCCTGCGACAGCTTCCGCCAGAAGGCGCGCAACGCCTTTTTGGCGCCTTTGCGGCCGCCGGCCGCGAAGCCATCGGCCAGCACCACGGCGTTAACCGCGCCGGCGCTGCTGGCGGTTATTCCTTCGAACGCGAGGCGCTCCTCATCGAGCAGCCGATCGAGCACGCCCCAGGTGAAAGCGCCGTGGGTCCCGCCGCCCTGAAGCGCCAAGTTGACGACTTTCTGAGCAGCGATATTTTTCTGGGCAACGATCGAAGCGGTGCGGGCACCAGCTGCGCCGGAATCTTGATCAATCAGTTTCATTGCTGCTACGGGGGAATCAGCTGTCACAGGTGAACTGTAGATAATTCTCCTTTGCTGCACTGCAAAGACCGAAACATTATTTTTTTGGCCGGTCTCATCTTCCGAAAACGCAACCTAACGTAAAATTTAGGCAGTCGGGCGCGCTGCCAAGGAGAAAGGCAGTCGGCGAGACGACGCAAGACACACGCGAGACACAAAGGTAAACGCGGCGGCGCCCCACAGGGCGACCACGTTACTATCGCGTCACGATCAAAAATACTTTTCGTAGAGATCGACCGTCGAGTCCTGGCCAATGCGGTCGAAATTGGCCGCCAACCATTGATCGGCGCGCATGCGGCCCATCTCGCGAAGATGCAGCAGGAAATCCCAATCGCTGTTCAACCGGCTCGACCATGAAAAGCCGCGGATCAAATCCTCGGCTTCGATCAGGTGGACGAGCATGCGTTTGCCGGCACCCAGTTTGCCGTCCTCGATTTGCTTATTCAAAAAGGCGATGGTGCGCATTTCGCGGATCAGCGCCGTATTGAAACTGATCTCCTGCATGCGATTCATGATCGACAGCGACGTGGTCGGCACGCCCGGACGCTCGGCCGGCGTGATGTGAACCATGAGGATGTCGCGCGCATCGCAATTGTAAATGAGCGGAAAGATCGCCGGATTGCCGGCATAGCTGCCGTCCCAATAGAATTCGCCCTCGACCTCGACCGCTTGCATCAACAGCGGCAAGCACGTCGAGGCGAGCAGGTGCGGCACGTCAATTTCTTTGCCGTAGAAAATCTTCACCTTGGCGGTCTGCACATCGGTCGCGCACAGAAAGAGCTTCACGGCGGTCTGCTGGCGCACCCGCTCGAAGTTGATAGCCTTCGCGAGCAGGTCCTTGAACGGATTGATATTGAGCGGATTCATCTGATAGGGCGAGGCGAAATGAGTCATCGGCTCGAGGAAGATGAAGCCGAGTGAATGCTCGAGGCCGTAGTCCGGATTAGCCTTGTCGATGATGGACGGCGCCCACGGACCGCGGGCCGAGAGTGCGGACACCTTTTGCCAATAGACCCGCAGCGCCTCTTTTGCGCCCTCGCGCCCGCCGGCAGCCAAGCCATCGGCGAATACGACGGCATTGACGGCGCCGGCGCTCGTTCCGGTAACGCCCTCGAATTCGAGCCGGCTTTCCTCGAGCAAGCGATCGAGCACGCCCCAGGTGAAGGCGCCGTGGCTGCCGCCGCCTTGCAGCGCCAGATTGACGATTTTCCGCCCGGCGGCCGATCCGGTAGCGGGAGCGGATCCGGCGTGATCTTGCTCAGTGGTCATGGCAGCAATGAAAGCTGGAGAGGTTGAGCCGACAACATGACGTTGCCGGCCGTTCGCCGCATGGATGGAGACAATAGTAGCATCGGCCCGATTGCCGACGCAAAGCACAGCGGCCGCCGGTTCCCCGCTAGCGGTTCGACTTTGAACGAGATGGACGCCGTTTAGGCGTGCGCCTTGCGCTGCGGGTCGACGATGCTTTCGAGCTTGCCCAGAACGTGCATGCAGGGAAGAAGCTGGGCAAGGCTGCCGTTCGGCTCGCGCTTTTCTCTGATCGCCGCGATGAATTCGCGATCCTCAAGCTCGATCCCGTCCATCGACACGTCGACCTTGGACAAATCGATCTTGTTGTCCTTGCCGTCGACCAGATCGTCGTAATACGCCTTGAAGGTGCCGTTGTCGCAGATGTAGCGAAAGAACGAGCCGAGCGGCCCGTCATTGTTGAATGACAGCGACAGCGTCAAGATCGAGCCGGACGGCACCTTGGCGACGATGCCCATGTCCATGGCGATCCCCAATTGCGGGTGGATGGGCCCCTGCACCGCATAGCAATCCGAGATTGTCTGCCCGGCCTGATACTGAAACAGATCGATCGTGTGCGCCGCATGGTGCCACAACAGATGATCGGTCCAGCTGCGCGGCTGCCCGGCGGCATTCATATTCTTCCGGCGGAAGAAATAAGTCTGCACGTCCATCTGCTGAATTTTCAGCTCGCCCTTCTCAATCTTCTTGTGAATGAACTGGTGGCTGGGATTGAAGCGGCGTACGTGACCGCCCATGGCAACCACGCCTGTTTCCTTCGCGATCTTCACCAGTGCTTCGGCATCCTCGACGCTGTCGGTGACAGGAATTTCCACCATCACATGCTTGCCGGCGCGCATCACTTGCTCACCCTGACGAAAGTGCATCTTGGTCGGGGTGGTGAGGATCACTGCGTCGGCGCGCTTGATGCCCTCCGACAGGTCGCCGGTATGGTGCGGAATGCCGTATTTCTTGGCCACTTCCGCCGTGGCGTCCTGATTGCCGCCGACAAGCGACGTCACCTCGACACCAGGGATGCGCTTGAGCGCGTCCAAATGCTTCTGCCCGAACGCACCCTGACCGGCGACGCAAATTTTCATCGGTTGCCTCTTAAGGACTTTTGCGGCGTCATGGCCAGGCTTGTCCCGGCCATCCCGTTGTTACTGCACTGTGCCCGCCTGAGCGAGATGCGCGGGCCAAGCCCGCGCACGACGAAGGGTTAAAATCCACGATCGTCGATGATGTTCAACCGCGAACGCGCTCGACCTTGGCGCGCGCAGCCGCACGCTTGTGCTTAACGGCGGCAGGCTTGTGCTTACCCGCGGCCTTTGCGCCACGGCGATGATTTTCTAGAATAATGTGGCCGACCGCGGTGTTCGACGCCGGCACCGTATAGAAGCGGTAGACCTCGTCGACCTTGTCGTCGAGCGCGCCGCGCATGATCAGCCACATCACCATCTCGATGCCTTCGGCGCCGGCCTCGCGCATGTAATCGACATGCGGAATCTTGACGAGCTTCTGCGGGTCCTTCGACAGATTGTCGAGAAAGGCCTTGTCCCACTTGCTGTTGATCAAGCCGGCGCGCGGCCCGCTGATCTGATGCGATAACCCGCCGGTGCCGAAGATCACCACCTTGAGATCGTCCGGATAGGATTCGACGGCCTTCTTGATCGCGCGGCCGAGCATGAAGCAGCGGTGGCCGGTCGGCGGCGGATACATCACCACATTCACCGCCAGCGGAATGACCGGACACGGCCAGTGCGCGTTCTTGTCGACCTTGCCGAACAACAGGTTCATCGGAACGGTCATGCCGTGATCGACCGTCATCTTGTTGACGATGGTGAGGTCGAACTCGTCGAGGATCACCGACTGGGCGATATGCGAGGCGAGCGCCGGGTGACCCTGCACGACCGGCACCGGTCGCGGGCCCCAGCCCTCGTCGGCCGGTGGGAATTCAGCCGCGCAACCGAGCGCGAAGGTCGGGATCAGATCGACCGAGAAGGCCGAAGCGTGGTCGTTATAGACGATGATGGCGACGTCGGGCTTGGTCTCGCGCATCCATTCTTGCGACTTCTCGAAGCCCGAGAACACGCGCTTCCAGTACGGCTCCTCGGTCTTGCCGTTGTCGATTGCCGCGCCGATGGCGGGCACATGCGATGAACCGATACCTGCAACGATCCTGGCCACGGCTTCACTTCCGTTTTGCTGATTTGGACGGGGACTTCGCCTTGCTCTTGGTCTTGCTTACGGCTTTCGGCTTGCTCTTGCGGGAAGCCTTAGCCGCGGGTTTAGCCTTCGCGCCTTTGGCGCTCACGGACTTGTTGCCTGCACCGGCAGCAATCAGCGAAGCGGGCTTGTTCTTGCCTGAGCGCGAGCGGTTGCCTTCGACCGACCGGCCGCCCTCGAGCATCATCTTGGCGTAGTCTGATTGAGTATTTCCGGTCATCACGGCGGCGAGATGCTGGAACGAGTGCCCGTCGGTGGCGCCGAGCTTGGCCGTGAAGTAGATGTTGCCGCCGAGCTCGAGCATGCGATTGTAGTCGCGCTTGAGGATCGCATCGGTCTGTGCCGGCGTGAGGTTGAATTTCTTCAGGTACTCGGCCTCGTTGGCCTTGAAGGCCTTGCGATTCTCCTCCTGCATCAGCGACATGCAGAACATGTTGATGCCGTAACCCTGGCGCGAGCGTTCGGCGTCAAAAACGTAGGTGCCGGGGATGTCGTCGTATTCGTGTTGTTCGCGGGCCATCAGCGTTCTCCTACGGCTTCACATATATAACGCAGCAAAGCTTGGCAACGTAAGCAATTCTGCACGTGCGAACTGTT
>Ga0075017_100002629_pt1 | contig 11268 bp, 10 predicted proteins | sample AleBraG_ABR_2012_FD_71475 | JGI IMG/M metagenome (GOLD analysis project Ga0075017, IMG submission 71475) | Freshwater sediment microbial communities in response to fracking from Pennsylvania, USA - Alex Branch Run_MetaG_ABR_2012 | ecosystem: Environmental > Aquatic > Freshwater > Creek >...
GCAATGCCGCGACCCATAAGGCACCCGGTGCGATGTCTGTCAGGCGCGACAACAGGTCCGTGCTGAGGGGGAAAAGCGTCAGCACGACGAAAAAGAACACCAGGGGCTGGAGCCATTCCCCGGGCCGGCGCAGCCCCAGCCGCAGGTCGCGCTGCACCAGGAGCAGTCCGGCCCGCCAGGGATGCACGGACGGGCTCATGAGAGCTCCAGGCTCTGCATGCGGTCCGCCGCCAGCGCCAGAGCCTGGTGCGTGGCGACCACGGCCAGGCCGCCGCGCTCGAGGTGGGCCGACAGCAGCCGCGTGAACATATCCTGGCCACGCGTGTCGAGGTTGGCGGTGGGCTCGTCCAGCATCCACAGCGGGCAATCGAGCAGCGCGACGCGGGCCAGGGCCACGCGCCGCTGCTGGCCGGCTGACATCTGCCGGGCCAGGCGGTGATCGGCATGCGCGAAGCCGACACGGTCCAGCACCGCGTCGATCTCGTCGCTGCGGATCTCGCGCCGCAGGCCCGCCGAAAAGCGCAGGTTCTCGCGCGCCGACAGATCGGCCTTGAGCGCCGTGCCGTGGCTCAGCCAGGCCAGTTCGCTGTGGAAGGCGTAATGATCCCGGCGGGTGTCGAGTCCCCGCCAGAGCACCCGCCCCTCCTCCAGCGGCAGCAATCCGGCGAGCGCGCGCAGCAGGCTGGATTTGCCGGCCCCGTTGATGCCCGTGACCTGGAGGCATCGGCCGGCCTCCAGCCCGAAGGACAGGCCGCGCAGCACGTGGAGCTCGCCCCGCCAGAGGTGCAGATCCTGGGCGTTGAGCAGGTCCGGGGCGTTCAGCAGGCTCATGATGGTGCGGACGGCGGGAATCGAACCCACACTCCCCTTTCGGGAAAGCAGATTTTCCTGCCGCTTCGGCTTTCGCCGCCATTCGCGCCTACGCGAATGTTCGTGGTCTGGACTATCCCTTCGCCCTGGCCTTGCATAGGTGCTGTAGGCGCCGCCCGTCTAGTCTCTACACCTTCCCCCGCGGGGGCTTGGCTCGGGATTGGCGTGGGCCGGTGCCGGTAGCGTTCCCCGAGTTTGGGCGGTTCTGCTCCAGGGGTTTCCCCGAGGGCACTCCAATTGAAGTCTGCTGCGTATACCAGTTTCGCCACGTCCGCATAGAAAGTGGAGGCTAGGGTCGGAATCGAACCGGCGTACACGGCTTTGCAGGCCGCTGCATGACCACTCTGCCACCTAGCCTTCAAGATGGATCCGGCCCGATCAGAGCCGGCGATGCATAGATGGAGCGGGAAACGAGGCTCGAACTCGCGACCTCAACCTTGGCAAGGTTGCGCTCTACCAACTGAGCTATTCCCGCACCCTCAGGAAGGGCGGAATTGTAGGGCGTGGGATGCCTAAGTCAAGGAAAAGCTTGTCAAAAGGCCGACCCCATCCCTGCCGCCCGTCCTTCTTTTCAGAACGCGTAGCCCACGGACACCACCAGCGTCGAGGGATTGAATCGTATGCTCGTGCGGCGCAGGACCCCCGCCGTGTTCGCCACCAGGTCGCTGTTCACCCGCGCAAAGTCGTAGGAGGCGTAGAGGTGCCAGTGCTCCTGAAACCGCCAGCTCAGGCCCGCCGTCACGGCCGGTCCGAAGGAGTTGGTCAGCGACAGGGCCGTCGGCCCGCCATTGGCCGCGTTGCCGATCGCCGTGGACTGGCGACTGTAGAAATGGGTGAAATTGGCGCCGGCGCCGAGGTAAGGCCGCCAGCTTTCCGATTCGCCGCGAAACGTATAGATCAGCAGTACGGTGGGCGCGAACCACCGGGCGGTGGAGATCACCTGGCCGTTGTAGGGCACGGACCCCAGGGTCGCCGAACCCTTGCCCACGGTCTCCGTCTTGGGCGGCACGCCGGCCGCCAATTCCAGTGAAAAATGCGGTGCCAGGCGGCGCACGTAGGCCGCATACGGGGTGTTGACGTTCTTGACGTCCAGATTCACCGTGTAACCGGGCGGGATGAACGCTCCGCTGACGTTGTCGGCTTTCACCGCGTACTGCACGAAGTACATGCCGAGCCGGATTTCGTTACTCGCGATCGCGTCCGCCGCGATTGCCGAGCCGGCCGCGAGCGCGGCCAGGAGGCCGAGACCTGCGAGGGTAATCTTGCGGTAATTCATGATGGAGCCCCCTCAGAGGAACTGGCTGAAAAAGCCGCGTGCGGCCGCCGCGCAGAACGGTGAGACCGCCACGTGATAAGCCTGAACCACCGCATTCTGGCCGGCGGCACCGCCTCCCGCGGCGGCGGCGACCCCCTGCAGATACAGTCCGAACCCCACCTTGGCTGCCGCGAAGGGATCGGTCGCTCCGGAGGGTTGCGAATCCACGTCCAGGACGGTGACCAGGGCCGGTGACACGGGTGGTGCCACGAAGGTCCAATACAGCTGCATGACCCCGGTATTCACCGGAAAGAACACCACCGGGTCATTCGAGCCGCCGCACATCAGTACGGGCGCCTGCGGCGTCCAGTTGCGCAGGTCGTTGAGCTTGAAGGCCTGCCGCAGCGTGTTCGTGGGCGCGGCGGCCGGCACCGGCGGCACCGGTGGCGGTACCGGCGGCAGGTTTTGCAGCTTCGGCACCAGCGCGCCGTCCGGGTTCGCAAGCGCGTCCTGCACGTAGGCCAGACGGTAGGCATCCTTGATCAGATTCGCGGGGCCGAATCCGAGGTCGTACAAGGCGTTGATGGCGGAGGTGGCCGGCGGCACATCGAGTAATCCATCCAGCGGCGCCATGCCGGTGGCCCACACGGTATTGTGGAACAGCTGCAGCTGCGGCAGCTTGCCGGCGGCGATCAGCTGATTCAGGGGCGTCGTACTTGGGAGCAAGCCTTCAATCGTCGGCGCATAGGCCGCTTCGAAGACATCGCTCGTGGCCGCGTAGATGTTGCCGTAGGCTTTCTGGTAGCTGGTGGTCAGGAGCGGCGCGAACAGCGGCGCGCCGAGATTGACGTTGCCGAGGAAGATGGCATCGCCGAAGGCCGCCAGCGCATAGGGACCCGACATCGGCGCCGAGGCCGTCACTGCACTGCCCGCCGCCTGCATGGCCCTGTGCGTGGCCATTGCGACATGGCCGCCCTCGGAGATGCCCGTGATGAACAGCTTGCCATTGTCCGTGGTGCTGGCCGCCAGCACCTTGCCGAGTGCCGCGCGCGCCGCCGCCAGCGCGTCGATCATGTCCTTGGACTGCGCATCGGCGTTCAGGTACGGGTGATAGGGACTCGATGAGGTGTCATAGCCCAGGTAATTGGGTGCGACGACGATATAGCCCTGCGCGGCGTACATGGCTGCGATCAGCCCGCCCTCCGTGTTGTTGGGATCGGTGACGTCGGCGATGTTCGCGTTGCTGTCGAACTCCTCTCCATGTGCGTACAGGAGGATCGGGCGTCCACCCGAACAGGCCGGGCCGGTCGGCACCATCAGCGCGCCCGAGGCGCTTTCCGCCTCGCCCTTCGCGCCGACGGTCCAGTAATGCATGTAATGGAAATCCACGCCGCAGACGGGCGCACCCGTCACCTGGAGCAGCTGCTTGCCCGTCGCGCTGGCGTTGAGCTGAGCCGCGAGCGCGGCCGCGCTGAACGAGGCGATGCGGAACGGCGGGTTCTCCACCAGCGTGCCGCGCGCCGTGCTGGTGCTGACCGTCGAGGTCTGGGTGTCCGAGCCGCAGGCCGCAAGCAGCCCCAGCACGCACGCCACACCGATCCGCAATTCATGAATCTTCATGCCGGCCTCCTGACCCCGTGGGCGGCTGATCTTCGAACGTGCCGGCTGTTCGGCCCGGCATCCTTGACTGGAGTGTACTGGAATGCCACTGTGATCGCGATTGCGGTAACTACGCATGCTCGATGGACCTGGCGCCCCCGGTCAGTGCCCGGCCGCGGGCGAGCGGGCCTGCGGCAGCGGCCTCAGCGCATCTACACCAGTTCCGGGCCGGCGGGCGCCAGCTTCATCAACGGACCGAGATAATCCCGGTAGTTACGCCAGCGCCCGATCGATGCAGTGCTGATTTTCTGCCGCACCTGCCAGTTGCTCGCGGTGATGATCGTGCGACGGGTGTGCGCAAAATTCAGGCATTGCGCATCCCACGGCAGGCCGATGAAGGCCACCCTTCTGCGACTCCAGCTCTCCTGATCGCCGACCCGCTGCTGGTAACTCACGTTCAGGAGCGAATCCGCAGGGAGCACCGCACGCCAGTGCTCCATGAGGCGCAGGTAGTCGCCGTAGTAGCGGGCCAGATGACCGAGGTCGTGGGCGTACGAATAAGCGGCTTCGAAATCCCGAAAATGGATGGACCGGCGGGTGTCAATCGGGTGCCGGCGCATAGGGATGATGCGCGCATTGGGCTGCGCAGCGTGTATGAGTCCCAGCGCCAGAAAATTGCCGGGCATCTTGTCGACGACCCGGTCCGCATCGACGCCGACCGAGGCGAGCCGTTCAAGATACTGCTCCGCGAGCGCCGACAGCCACGGCTCACGCCCCGCCGCAGTGCGGGGCTGCCTGCGGCGGTGCGCAGCGCCTCTGGCCGGCCATCCAATCCCGCCGATTCCGGAGTATCCGATTCGCGCATGGATGTGACGCAGGAATGACAGCGCGAAGGTGGGCGGGCAGCCCAGGCGCCCCGATCACCGGTCCGTGTGGGTCCGGGCGCTGCGGATTCCGGTGCATCCCGTTGCGCCGGGCGGCGCGCGCCCGCTACTTCCGGCGGGCGATCTTCATCCGCTGAACGATCCCGCGCCGGAACAGCGCGATCTCCGCGTCGAACTCCTTTGCAAACTCTTCGATGAGGTCCTTGCGGGTCCCCTTCCGGCGCAGGAATTTCCGCAGCAGGGCGCTCGATGCCTGATGAGCCTGGAGGAGTGCCAGCGGGTTCTTGCCGAGTGCAGCGGCCACGTAGAGCCATTGCACCGCATCGCGCAGGACGTCAATGGACATGCTGTTCATGACCGCGCTCTTGATCTTCTTGCTCACGCCGGAGTCCTTTAGGGTCTGCATGTTAGGGTCTGCATGTGTGGTTTGGACCTCAGTGCGTACTGTGAAACGCATCAGCAGCTCGTCCGGCGGTCGGGCGGATCCCATGCGCCGACCCAAGGGGCTGTGAGCGCCGCTGCGATCCTGCGCATACCAGCAATTCGAACGCCTTGAGTTCTTGTTTGTTTTTCAACGCCTTACTATAGTCCGGCGGATGTGTCGGCACGATGACAACGCCGCATCCCCTGTCAGGGCGCGCAGGGCGCGGGCGTTGGCCATTCCGGACGACGATCCGGCTCGCGAGCGCTGCCGTACGGGTGATCGGACCTTGGTTGGCTTGCCCCGAGCGATCTGCCAGTATCCCCGTCAGCCGGAACGGCCGAGATCGACATCATATCGGGGTTTGTCGGACCAAATCTCCAGGCTGATTGGCGAAGATTCCTTCAGTTCACACTGCGGACTCGTACCCCTCAAATGTCGAATCCCGACACAATCGCCTACTTCAGCATGGAAATCGGGCTCGAGGAGTCCATTCCGTCCTACAGCGGCGGTCTTGGCATGTTGGCCGGTGACACCGTCCGATCGGCCGCCGACGAGGGTCTGCCGTTTGTGGCTGTCAGCCTTGCGCATCGCAAAGGCTACTTCCGGCAACACCTCGACGCCTCCGGCGGTCAGACAGAGGAAGCAATGCCCTGGCCAATCGAGCGCCTGCTGCAGCCCGTCGAGGCGCGCGCCAGAATCGAGATTGAACGACGCTCGGTGGTGATTCGCGCCTGGCGCTACGATGTCGTCGGCATCACCGGCGCGAAGGTGCCGGTATTCCTGCTGGACACGGACCTGCCTGAGAACGATCCGCGCGACCGCGCGCTGACCGACTCTCTGTATGGCGGCGACCAGCATTACCGCCTGTGCCAGGAGGTGGTACTGGGAATCGGAGGGGTCCGCACGCTCCGGGAGCTCGGCTACGATGCCATCCGCCGTTTTCACATGAACGAGGGTCACGCGAGCCTGCTCACCGTGGAGCTCGGCCACGAGCTCGCCCGCCGCGCTGGGACTGGCATCACCGATGACATCCAGCGCCAGGCAAAGGCAATGTGCGTATTCACGACACACACGACGGTGCCCGCGGGCCACGACCAGTTTCCGCTGCGGCTGGTCGCCGAAGTGATCACGGGATATGGCGATGAGTTTCGCGAGCGCGCTCGGACGTTCTGTCTGAACGGCATCCTTAACATGACCTATCTCGCGCTCGACAACAGTCACTTCATCAATGGTGTGGCGAAGCGCCACGGAGAAATCTCGTCACTGATGTTCGCGCACTACAAGATTGACTCGATTACCAACGGCGTGCACGTCGGTACCTGGGTACACCCCTCGATCGCGGCGCTCTTTGACCGTCACATCGGCGCCTGGCGACAAGACAACGCGAGCCTACGTTACGCCCTCGGCATCGCGAAAGACGAGCTGTGGGCCGCACATCTGGGAGCAAAGCAGCAGCTGATCGACTACGTCAATGCAACGCGTGGTGCCGGGCTTTCGAGCAGCGTGTTCACGATTGGCTTCGCTCGCCGCGCCACCGAGTGGAAGCGCGCAGACCTTCTGTTCCACGATATTGGGCGGCTTGCCTCAATCCACGAACGCGCAGGTCCGTTCCAGCTCATTTTCGCGGGTAAGGCCCATCCGCACGATCAATCCGGCAAGGATCTTATCAGGCGTTTGTTCAGCGCGGTTGCCGAGCTGCGCGGCCGCATTCGCATTGTGTACCTGGAGAATTACGACATGGCCCTGGCGCGCCAGCTCGTGGCCGGTGTGGACCTGTGGCTCAACACGCCGCAGCCGCCGCTCGAAGCCTCGGGCACCAGTGGTATGAAGGCGGCCGTCAATGGTGTGCCGCAGCTGTCGATCCTGGACGGCTGGTGGCGCGAGGGGTGCGTCGAGGGATTCACCGGTTGGGCGATCAGCAGCGGTGGTCGGGAGAGCGTGTCCGACGACGCCGCTGCGGCGGCCGAGTCGCTCTACAGCAAGCTGGAGCACGTCGTCTTGCCGCTCTTTTATCGGGAGCGCGATCGCTATCTGGACACGATGCGCCATGCGATTGCGTTGAATGGTTCGTGGTTCAACACCGAGCGGATGTTGGATCAATACGTCCGCAAGGCCTACTTCGAGTAATCGCAGCAAACCCACGCAACCGAGTTTCAGCGCATCAACGGGTACGCCGAACTGGTTACTTGCGGGTCCGCACACTACCTCGATTCCAGGAAGCCTTGCGGGTGCTATCGGCAAACTGCGCTGCAGTCGACGGTGGGCGCGGCCCTGTAGATCTGGCCGCATATCTCGGCAACCGCGTATTGCGCACGGGCACCGCAGCAAGGATCCTGTGTTAGATATTTCCCGCGGCTCCGCTCAGTGAACCGTCACCCTCTGTGGACGCTGACTGCTATGCCCAGGCGGCGCAAGATCGCGCAGCTGGCCGCCGCCATGGCCCTCGTCTCCTGTCAGACGCCCGGCCCGGCGACGCTGCCGCAGGACCTGCCCAGTGAGCCCGTCTCAGGCGCACCCGCGCAAACACGGCCGACCGCGCCCGACACTGCACCGCCGGCGCCGGCCCTGTCCCACACCACCGCGCAGGCCCCTGGGGCCGCCCCTGCGGATCGAGCCCGGCAGACCGCGGCCACCAGGACGGATTCCACCGCGGCGGGCGGCACGGCCACATCCTCGGCAGCCGCTCCAGGTCCCGACCCGGCAAAGGCGATGCCGCTGCCAGCCACTGCGGGCAGCGCCGGCGCGGCCCCGTCCGCCAGCCCCGCGGCGCTGCTGCGCGCCCGGCATGCCGCACTCCGCGGGCAGCTCGAGCACAGTCCGTTCCAGCAGCCCCTGTACCTGGAGTCCGTGGAGAGCTCGCGTACGCTGCAGGGCGACATCTACGCGGTCGTCAACTACCCGTTGGCCACGATCACCAGGACCTTCGCACGCCAGTCGCAGTGGTGCGACGCGCTGATCCTGCATCTGAACGTCAAGTACTGCCACGCCGCCATGCGCGACCAGCGCCCGGTGCTACGGGTTGCGATCGGCCTCAAGACCGAGCAGGCCCTCAGCGACGCCTTTTGGGTCGAGTTCAGCTACGTTGTGTCGGCGCCGACTGATGAGTACATGGCGGTCAATCTCGAGGCCAGCAAGGGGCCGCTGGGCAGCAGCAACTACCGCATCGCGCTGGAGGCGGCGGCGCTCGATGCCGGACGGAGCTTTCTGCACCTGCGCTTTTCCTATAGCTATGGCCTGCTGGCACGCCTGGCGATGCAGGCCTACCTGGCCACCAGTGGCAGCGGCAAGGCCGGTTTCACGGTGATCGGCACGGGGCCGGACCGCTCGCCGCGCTATGTCGGCGGCGTGCGCGCTGCGCTCGAGCGCAACACGATGCGCTATTACCTGGCGATCGACGCCAGCCTGGGCGCACAAGGTGCGCCTGCCCCGCAGCGCTTCGAGCGCAGCCTCGACCAGTGGTTCAGCGCCACCGAGCGCTATGCGCGCCAGTTGCATGAGGTCGATCGCAGCAGTTACCTGGCGATGAAACGCCGCGAATACCAGCGGCAGCAGACACTGCAGTAGGCGCCGCCGGCCTGGCGTGGGCACACGGGTACATTGGCGTAGCCTCGCATTCCTGCACTCCCATACCGTAGCGAAAGCCCGAATTCTCAAGGACGCTCATCGATGCCACATTGATCCCCCAGGATCAGCTTCGCAGTGGCGGCCGCAGGGCTGAGGATGGCCTGGTTTGTACCCCGAACCGGAGCAACTCCCGCGGCGATGATTCACGGGATACAGGCGGCCCTCGTCGCGCTCCGGCGAAACCCTCACGCGGTCCGTGTGGTCGTTCGAGCCGGCAATCTCAGCGGTTTGGATTCTCTTGAGGGTATGCCGACCGCAACAGCTCTGCTCGCGGTGGCTCCCATCAAGGCGTCGATCATCAGGTGCAGCCCGGTGCCGAACAGCGCGGCGCCCGAGTTCGCTCGCTTGACCGGAAGCTGCCCCCCGTAGTAGCGTGTAGCATATCTGCTACGCGTGGTGATTCCGTGCCCCTCAACATCAGAAACAAGCAGACCGAAGCGCTTGCGGGCGCCCTGGCCAAGCTGACCGGAGAAACCAAGACCGAGGCGGTCACGCAGGCCTTGCGTGAGCGTCTTGAGCGGGTCCGGCGGGCGCGTTCCAAGCGACGACTGGCCGACGAGCTGGACGAAATCGCGCTCCACTGCGCCACGCTCCCGGTCAAGGATCCGCGCAGCGCGGACCAGATCCTTGGCTATGACGAGCATGGGATACCACGCTGATGGTGCTCGACACGTCGGCCGTACTCGCCATACTGCAGAACGAGCCCGAGCGGCGCCCCTTCAACGAGGCGATCGAAACGGCCGAAACCCGCATCCTGTCGGTCGCGTCCTTTGTCGAGAGCTCGATGATCGTCGAATCGCGCTACGGCGCCGACGGCGTCCGCGATCTCGACCTGTTCATCAGCAAGGCGCAGCTCGAACTCGTCGCCGTCGATCTGGAACAGGCGCATCTGGCCCGGCAGGCTTTCCGACAATTCGGCAGGGGGCGGCATCCGGCCGGTCTGAACTTCGGGGACTGTTTCTCCTACGCGCTGGCGCGCTCGCTGTCGGATGCTTTGCTCTACAAGGGCAGTGACTTTGGCCGGTGCGATATCGAAAGTCATCCGGCCAGTGGCTGAAGGCCACGGCACCTGACGGTGCTGGCAATTCCCGGTATCATCAACCGTACTCGGTCCATCCCTTGAGCCACTGAACGGGCGAACCTTCGCCCATCACGCCGGTGTGGGAGCCCTGCGCCATCATGACACTGCCAAACTCCGCGTCGTTGTTCGACGACGGGCCTGGCTGCGATCTTTCGCTGGTCGCAGTGCTCGCGCAGAACAAGCCGCTTACCAAGGCCCAGAAGCGCTTTCAGAAGCTCGTCGAGCAGATCGAGCTCAAACGCGAGCAGCTCAAGCAGTGGCAGGCCTACGGACTGCGTTACAACCAGCGGCTGCTCAGTGAAATGGAGCCCTTGCAAGGGCAGCTGCGGCTGCACCAGCGGCAGATGGTACTGCTCATCGACGAGCTGCTGACCCGGCCCCAGCACCGCCTGGGGCGCATGCACCGCCACAAACTTCACCAGATTCTGATGGATCTGCTCGGTGCCCTTTCGCCAGGGGGTGATGATGAGCCCCTGCGGGCCTTGCGCGACAGGTACCACGACGGCTGTTACCAGCAGGCCCAGCGGTCCGAGATCGCCCTGACCCGGAGCATGCTCCGCGACGTGTTCGATCTGGACGTCGGCGACGACCATGGCGCGTCCAGTGCCGAGGAGCTGCTGGCCCAGGCCAGGCACACTATCGAGGAGCGCCTCGAACGGGAGGCCGAGCGTCCCAGGGGCCGGCACGGCAAGCGATCGGCCCCGGGCCCCCAGGCGCGCGGCCCCAAGGCGGAAGCGGCCGAAGTCCGGCGCGCGCAGGCGGCCAAGGAAGTCAGCCAATCCCTGCGTGACGTGTTCCGCAAACTCGTCAGCGCCCTGCACCCGGATCGCGAACCCGATGATGCCGCCCGGCAGCGCAAGACGCTGCTGATGCAGCGTGTCAACCAGGCGTATGAGGCGAATGACCTGCTCACGCTCCTGGGGCTGCAGCTGGAGATTGAACAGATCGATGCCGCGCACCTCTCGTCCGTGCCACCCCAGCGCCTGGCCCACTACAATCAGATCCTCGGCGAGCAGCTCGCGGGGCTGGAGTCGGAGCTGGAGCGTTGTACGCAACCGTTCCGGCAGAGTCTGGACAGGCAGTGGGGTCGCGCACCGTCCGTGGCGGAGGTGGATCGGAGTCTGACCCTTCACATTTCCCAGCTGCGCTCCGTGATCCAGGCGCTCAGGAAGGATCTGGTCGTGTTTCGAGATCCGCAACAATTGCGCTACATTCTCCAGCACACGGACCTGGCGCCGGATTTCGATGACCGGGATGACTGGGCCGAACTCCAGGATCTGTTGCAGGCTTCTCGCAGACCACGACGGCGCTGACAACGAACGCCTCGCTTCGTGCACAACTGAAGTGTCAGCCTCGCGCAGCTCCTGTTGCCTGCTGGACGCCGCTGAGACCTTCAATCTGGTGATTTCACCATTACACAACCGGCTGATTCAATTGGTCGGGGCGCCGAGATTTGAACTCGGGACCCCTTGCACCCCATGCAAGTGCGCTACCAGGCTGCGCCACGCCCCGACCGTAAGCGGTGGATGAT
>Ga0075017_100002630_pt1 | contig 11263 bp, 10 predicted proteins | sample AleBraG_ABR_2012_FD_71475 | JGI IMG/M metagenome (GOLD analysis project Ga0075017, IMG submission 71475) | Freshwater sediment microbial communities in response to fracking from Pennsylvania, USA - Alex Branch Run_MetaG_ABR_2012 | ecosystem: Environmental > Aquatic > Freshwater > Creek >...
TCGAACGCGGCGTCGCCCCACTCCTCGTAGGACTGCAATACCACTTCGGTGTCGGACTTGGTGGAGAACGTCCTGCCCAGGGCCTGAAGTTCGGCGCGCAGGTCAAGGTAGTTATAGACCTCGCCGTTGTAGATGAGCACCGTCTCGCCATCGGCGCTGTACATGGGTTCCTGGCCGTGGGCCACGTCAATGATGGACAGGCGCCGATGCGCCAGGCCCACGTTGCCATGCGTGTAGATGCCCTCACCGTCGGGGCCGCGGTGCACAATGCACGCGTTCATCTCCTGCAGGAGCGTTTCGTCTGTCCCGTAACCGTAGTATCCGGCGATTCCGCACATACTTGCTTACCTCATCTTTAGTACGTCAGTCCTCGCACAATGCTACCGGCTTGTGGCTTGGTGCCCCGCCAAGCGTCGTGGCGCGTGGGGTAAGTGCGCCGTGTGAGATTGCGCCCACCTATGATGGGAAAGTGAGCCAGAACAACCCAGAAAAACAATCATCCAGTACGCGCAAACAACCCTTGATAGGCATTTTGGCCCTGCAGGGCGATGTCCGTGAACACGCCCGGGCAGTTGAGGCGTGTGGGGCCGCCGTGGTCAGTGTCCGCCGGCCCGGCGAGCTCGCCGCCGTCGACGGCCTGATCCTGCCCGGAGGTGAGTCAACCACCATAGACAAACTCACCCGCATCTTTGGCATGCGGGAGCCAATGCGCGAGCGCATTGCGGCCGGCCTGCCCGTCTACGGCAGCTGCGCCGGCATGATCCTGCTCGCCAATGAGATCGCCGATCCCGCCAAGGACATGAACGGAAACGCCCAACAAACACTGGGCGGGCTGGACATCACGGTGCGGCGCAACGCCTTTGGCCGGCAGGTGGATTCCTTTGAAACGGCACTGGATTTTAGCGGCCTTGCACCCGCCGGGGAGGCTGAAACCGCTGTCCATGCGGTCTTCATCCGGGCGCCCTGGGTGGAGCGCGTCGGGGAGTCGGTGCAGGTGCTGGCCAGTGTGGAAGTGCCCACTGCAACGCAGACAGGGGCGCAAAACGCTAGAATCGATCCAGAAGTCCGTGCGGTAGCCGTTCGTTCACAGCATTTGCTGGCCACCTCCTTCCACCCGGAAGTGACGGGTGAGCGCCGCATCCACGAACTGTTTATCCGAATGATCAAAGGAGACGCGTAACCATGTCAGGCCACTCCAAATGGGCAACAACCAAACACAAAAAGGCGATTCTTGACAGTCGTCGCGCCAAGTCGTTCGCCAAGCTCATCAAGACCATTGAAGTTGCCGCCCGCGGTGGCGGAGCCGACCTCCAAGGCAACCCCGCCCTGGAACTGGCCGTCTCCAAGGCCAAGAAGACCTCGGTGCCCGCGGACAACATTGACCGGGCCATCAAGCGTGGCGCAGGCCTGCTTGGCGAGGCCGTGGACTACCAGACCATCATGTACGAAGGCTACGGCCCCCAGGGCACAGCGATCCTGATCGAGTGCCTCACGGACAACAAGAACCGTGCCGCCTCCGAGGTGCGTCTGGCCGTGGGCCGCAATGGCGGCAACATGGGCGACCCGGGTTCGGTGGCGTACATGTTCACCCGCAAGGGCATTGTTGGCTTGCCCAAGAACGGCCTCACCGAGGATGACCTGCTGATGGCGGTGCTGGAAGCCGGGGCCGAGGAAGTCAAGGACGAGGGCGAGAACTTCGAGATTGTGTGCGACACCGCCGATCTGCCCGCCATCCGTGCTGCCCTCGCGGACGCCGGCATCGAGTACGAAACCGACGAGGCCGGCTTTGTCCCGTCCATGCAGGTTGAACTCGATGTGGACAACGCCCGCAAGTTCATGAAGCTCTACGACGCCTTGGAAGACCTGGACGACGTCCAGAACATCTACTCCAATGCAGACATCAGCGCCGAGGTCCTGGCCGCGCTCGAAGAGGACTAGGAACTGCGTGTCCTTGGCGTCGACCCCGGCCTGACCCGTTGTGGCCTGGGCGTGGTCGACGTCGCCCCCAACCGTACGGCCACCCTTGTTGGCGTCGGAGTTGTGGGCAGCTCCCATGAATTGTCCCTGGACGCCCGGCTGCTGGTGATCGCGGATGCGGTTGATGCGTGGCTGGAGGCGTTCAAGCCGGACGTTTTGGCGATTGAACGCGTCTTTGCCCAAACGAACCTCAGCACCGTCATGGGTGTCGCCCAGGTCTCCGGCGTCGTCATGGTGGCGGCCGCCAGGCGTGGGATTCCCGTGGCGATGCACACGCCGTCGGAGGTCAAGGCCGCCGTGACGGGCAACGGCCGGGCGGACAAGGCCTCCGTGACGGCCATGGTGACCCGGCTCCTGCGTCTGTCGGAGCCCCCGCGGCCCGCGGACGCCGCCGACGCCCTGGCCTTGGCCATTGCCCACGCCTGGCGCAGCGGGAACGCGTTCTCCCAGGACAAGCAGGGGACCACGCCGGCGCAACAGTTGTGGCGCGACGCCGAGGCCAGGTCGCGGGTCACCAAGAACAAGGAAAAGCCTGGCACGAAGTGGAACTAGTTGTTCGTATCTATGTTCGATACACTGAGGTGTTGCTTGGTTGGTAGTTCGGTAGAGGCATGTCAGGAGCAGTTGCAATGATCAGTTTTGTTCGCGGACCGGTGGCACACCTTTCCCTAGCCCAGGCCGTGATTGACGTCAATGGTGTCGGCATGCTGGTGCACGCCACACCGAAGACCCTCGGCGGGCTCCGGACGGGGGAGGAGGCAACCCTGACCACATCGATGATCGTCCGCGAAGATTCCATGACCCTGTACGGTTTCGCCGACACCCACGAACGAGAAGTCTTTGACGTCCTGCTCAGCGTCAGCGGCATCGGCCCCAGGCTGGCCCTGGCCATCCTTGCCGTGCTGGAGCCGGAGAGCATCCGGCTGGCCGTGGCGAACGGGGACGGCAAGGCCTTCACCAAGGTGCCCGGGGTGGGCCCCAAGGTTGCCGGGCGCATCGTGCTTGAACTCAAGGGCAAGCTGGTGCCCACCGGTGTGGGCGTGGCGGCGGCACCTGCGGCCGTGGCCATGGAGTGGAAGGACCAGGTGGTGGCGGCCATGACCAGCCTGGGCTGGAACGAAAAAGATGCGCTCAAGAGCATCGATGCCGCCCTTGCCGCCGAGCCGGAGCTGGCGGAAAGCCAGAACGTTGCCGCGATCCTGCGCGCCACCTTGCGGTGGCTGGGCCAGGACGGCGCCCGCCAGTCAAGCCGGGTGCGCTAGCCCATGACTGCCTTCAACGAAGACGGCCTGCTGCCCGGTCAGATCACCCTGGGTGCCGGTGCCTCACGCTCCGCCGCTGAGCCGGCACCCCCGCCGGAGCCCGAGGAGCGCGAACTTGAGGCGGCGCTGCGCCCTAAGAACCTCGATGACTTTGTTGGCCAGGAACGTGTACGCAAGCAGCTTTCGCTCGTGTTGACGGCCTCCAAAATCCGCGGCCGCAGCGCCGACCACGTCCTCATGTCGGGCCCGCCAGGGCTGGGCAAGACCACCCTGGCCATGATCATCGCCGCGGAAATGAACGCGCCCCTGAGGATCAGCTCCGGCCCGGCCATCCAGCACGCAGGCGACCTTGCGGCCATCCTGTCCTCGCTTTCGGAAGGCGAGGTCCTGTTCCTGGATGAAATCCACCGGATGTCCCGGCCTGCGGAGGAAATGCTCTACATGGCCATGGAGGATTTCAGGGTCGACATCATTGTTGGCAAGGGGGCCGGGGCCACGGCGATTCCGCTGGAACTGCCGCCGTTCACCTTGGTTGGCGCCACCACCCGCGCCGGGTTGCTGCCCGGCCCGCTGCGGGACAGGTTCGGGTTCACCGGGCATCTTGAATTTTATTCGGTGGCCGAACTCGAGCTGGTGTTGCGCCGTTCCGCCGGCATGCTTGATCTGAAGCTGACCAGTGCCGGATTTGCCCAAATTGCAGGCCGTTCACGCGGGACGCCACGCATTGCCAACCGCCTGCTGCGGCGCGTGCGTGACTGGGCGCTGGTGCATGGCATTGAAACCATCGATGCCAGGACCGCCTCTTCCGCCCTGGACATGTATGAGGTCGACGCACGCGGCCTGGACCGCCTGGACCGCTCGGTTCTTACGGCGCTGGTGAGCAAGTTCAACGGCGGTCCGGTGGGATTGTCCACCCTGGCCATTGCCGTGGGGGAGGAACCTGAAACGGTCGAGACCGTGGCCGAGCCGTTCCTGGTGCGGGAAGGCCTGCTGGGGCGCACTCCCCGCGGCCGGATCGCCATGCCGGCCGCATGGGACCACCTTGGCCTGAAGATGCCGGGCAACGCCGTTGCCGCGGCGATGCTGCCCTTCATTGACGAGGACTGCGACGAGCGCGACGTTTAGGCGGGTGGGAACTGCCCGCAAAGGGCGCTTAACAACGGATACCCAGCTTTACCCACTAGACTGTTATGACATCCGGCACGTTCCAGCTGCCTGGCAACCACCGTTAATCATTATGATTGGAAATTGTTGTGACCCTGAGTAGTATCTTGGCCGAAGCTGCGGCCCCCGCGTCCGGCGGTTTTCAGCCTATGAATTACGTCCTGTTTGCCCTGTTTGGCGTTGTCATCTTTATGATGTTCCGCAAGCAGAAGAAGACCAAGGCCGCAGCACAGGAGAAGCAGGCAAAGCTTGCCCCCGGCGTTGACATCATGACGAATTTTGGCCTCTTTGGGCACGTCGTTGCCGTTGATGCAGAAAACAACAAGTTGCAACTGGAAATTTCCCCCGGTGTCACCGTGGCAGTGCACAGCCAAACTGTCGCCAAGATCATCGAGCCGGAAACCGTAGACATCGACGCCACAGTTCCCGACGATGCCTCCTCGCTCACACTTGGCCTGGCCAAGGATGATGCTTCCATGGAGTCGGCCGAGGAAACCTTGGCTCGCTTGAACAAAGACAATAACAAAGACAACTAGCCTTATTCACGGTTGGCAGCTGTTGCGGTGCAGGTACTGGCCGCAGCAGTTTTGCCATGTTCACTGAACCCGTGACAAATAGAAGGATCCCTTGATGGCACGAACCGGTCCGACGTCTTCAGCACGCAGAACACTTCTGTGGCTTGGGGCACTCATTATTGTTTGCACTATTGCGGTAGGCGGTGGCGTGCTTTCCGGAGCTGTCAGCTCCTGGGCGCCAAAGCTTGGCTTGGATCTTGAGGGCGGCACCCAGATGATCCTGGCGCCCAAGGTTGAGGGCGGCGCTGCAATCACGTCCGAACAGTTGGACCAGGCCGTGTCCATCATCCGTCAGCGTGTCGATGGATCGGGTGTTTCCGAAGCGCAGATCTCCACCGAGGGTGGCAAGAACGTTGTGGTGCAGATGCCCGGCGTACCCACCACGGAGGAACGCAATCTCATCAAGGCCTCGGCCAACATGAACTTCCGCCCCGTCATCGTCTCCAGCAACGCCCCGGCAGGCGCCGTTCCGGAAGCCAGCCGCACACCTGTGGACCAGCTTCCCAAGCCGACGGCGGCGCCGCTGAACGCCAGCGACCCCAATTGGGTTGATGCTACCTTGATGCAGTCCTACGAGGCCACCAGCTGTATTGCCCCGGTGACCCCGCTTCCCGCCGTTACCGACCCGAGCAAACCCATGGTGGCTTGCGAGGCCGACACGGGCGTCAAATACATTCTTGGCCCGGTCGAGATCCCCGGCAAGTGGATCAAGACGGCGTCCTATGGTTTGCAGCCGGGCGCCCAGGGTGTCACCACCAATACGTGGGCCGTCCAGCTGACGCTGGTCAAGCCCGAGGGTGCCAACGCCTTCAAGGAGGTCACACAGCGCCTGAACGCAAAGTACCTGGCCAACCCCAATGACCCCCAGGCCCGGTTCGCCATCGTGCTGGACGGCAACGTCATCTCCGCACCAGCCTCAATGGCAGTGATCACCGACGGACAGTCCTCGATCACCGGCAACTTCACTGAGGCCAGCGCCAAGACGCTCTCGGACCAGTTGAAGTTTGGCGCCCTGCCCATCAGCTTCGAAATCCAATCCGATGAGCAGATTTCGGCAACCCTGGGGTTGCAGCAGTTGGAAATGGGTATGCTTGCCGGGCTCATCGGTTTGGGCCTGGTGGTCATCTACTCACTGTTCCAGTACCGTGCCCTGGGCCTTGTCACCATCTTCTCCTTGCTCATTGCAGGAGTCCTGACCTACCTGGCCATCATGTTGCTGGGCTGGACTGAAAACTACCGACTGTCCCTGGCCGGTGTGGCAGGTATTATTGTCGCGATCGGCCAGACCGCCGACTCGTTCATCGTCTACTTTGAACGTGTCAGGGACGAGCTCCGTGACGGGCGGGGTCTGGTAGCCGCCGTCGAGAACGGTTGGATGCGCGCCAAGCGCACCATTCTGGCCTCGAAGGCAGTGAACATCCTGGCCTCCCTGGTGCTCTACTTTGTCTCGGTGGGCAACGTCAAGGGCTTCGCCTTCACGCTGGGTCTGACCGCCGTGGCCGACCTCATCGTGGTGTTCATGTTCACGCACCCCACCCTGCAGCTTTTGGCCCGCACCAAGTTCTTTGGCGAAGGACACCGTTTCTCCGGGCTTGATCCTGCCCAGTTGGGGGCGGTGCCCTTGTACCGCGGCGCCGGACGGTTCCGCACCCCCGACGAGACCCTGGAGGTGTCCAAGGGCAAGAACGCCCGCGCAGCCGGTGAGGCCGAACGTCGCCAGACAATCGCTGAGCGTCGCCTGGCGGCCAAACAGGAACAAATGGTGGGCAGCCGCAGCTCCGGGTCCTCGAAGCCAGGGTCCAGCGAAGACTCCAAGGAGAGCAAATAATGAAGAGTTTCGCCACTTTTGGTAACGAGCTTTACACCGGTGAACGGTCCTACGATTTTGTTGGAAAACGCAAAATCTGGTTCAGCATTGCCGGCGTGGCCGTGCTGCTCTCGCTCCTGTTCCCATTGCTGGGCGGCGGCTTCAACTTTGGCATTGAGTTCCGTGGAGGCTCGCAGTTCACCGTCTCCGACGTTGCGCACACGGATGCGGCCCTGGGTGAGAAGGCCGTGGCCGAGGCCGTGCCGGGCACTGTTGCCGTAGTGACCAACATCGCCGGTTCCACCATGCAGGTCCAGACGGACCGGCTCACGGATGACCAGACCCTAAAGGTCAAGGACAGCCTGGTGGCAGCCTACGGCGTCCCCGCGGACCACATCACCTCAACGTTTGTTGGGCCAACCTGGGGCCAGGACGTTTCCCGGCAGGCCATCATTGGTTTCATCGTGTTCGTGCTTCTGGCCACGGTGCTGATGGCCCTGTACTTCCGGACCTGGCGAATGTCGATTGCGGCCGTGGTTGGTTTGCTGGTTGTCATGGTGGTGACGGCAGGATTCTATGCGGCCTCCGACTTTGAGGTGACGCCGTCGGCCATTATCGGGTTCTTGACGATCTTGAGTTATTCGCTCTACGACACGGTGGTGGTGTTCGATAAGATCCGTGAAAATACGGCAGACATCACCACCTCGACACGGCGGACGTTTGGCGAAGAGGTCAACCTGGCCGTCAACCAGACGCTGGTCCGCTCCATCAACACCATGATGGTGGCCGTGCTGCCGGTGGGATCCATCCTGTTCATCGGCGCGTTCCTTCTCGGCGCCGGCACCCTGCGCGACTTGTCGCTGGCGTTGTTCATCGGGATCATCGTCAGTACATTCTCAACGATCTTCATCGCAGCGCCCATGTATGCCTGGTTGCGCCAGAATGAGCCGGCTTTGCTCAAGCAGGCCAAGAAGGTACACGCCCGCCGAGCCGCGGAGACTGTGGACGCGTAGCGTCAAGCAAAGGTGTGATCGAGCAATAGCATGATCAGGGAAGGCCGGGATATCGATATCCCGGCCTTCCCTGCTGTGGTCAGCAGTGTCTGGGCGCCGGGATTACACTAGGTAGATGCTTGAAGCATGTGCATCATAGGCCCTCTCGCGTAAGGGCTGTGGACACAATGGGAACAGAGGGAGGTGATGCGTTGTGAGCGATCCGGCACCCTCGCATGGGGTTTTAGCAAACGATGACTCGACGGACGGGACTGGAGGCCAGGCCGGCGACGACCAGGTGCGCCGCCCCGTTGACGTGCGTCCCACCTTCCCGGGGCGCCGCGAACGGACGCGGTCCCGTCTGGCCCGGCTGACAGGGTGGTCCACTGAAAGCTATTCGCCCATCCTGGAGCCTCTCCTTCGGATCGTGCGGGCCAACAACCCCAAGGAAGACTTTGACCTCATTCAGCGTGCCTTCACCGTCGCTGAAAAATACCATGAGGGCCAGAAACGCAAGAGTGGCGACCCCTACATCACCCACCCGGTGGCTGTTGCCACCATCCTGGCCGAACTTGGCCTGAGCGGTGCCACCTTGGCCGCGGCCCTGCTCCATGACACGGTGGAGGACACCCCCTACACGCTGGAGGAGCTGCGCGGCGAATTCGGTGACGAGATCGCCAAGCTTGTGGACGGCGTCACCAAGCTGGACAAGGTCGAGTTTGGCGAGTCCGCCCAGGCCGAGACCGTCCGCAAGATGGTCATCGCCATGGCCCAGGACATCAGGGTGCTTGTCATCAAGTTGGCAGACAGATTGCACAACGCACGGACCTGGCGGTTCGTGTCGGCCGAGTCGTCGGGGAAAAAGGCCCGGGAAACGCTGGACATCTTTGCCCCCCTGGCCCACAGGCTGGGCATGAACACCATCAAGTGGGAACTGGAAGACCTCTCCTTCGCTGCCCTGTATCCCAAGGTTTACGAAGAGCTGGTGCGGATGGTCCAGGACCGCACGCCCGAGCGGGAAAAGCACTTGAGCGTCATCAGGCGCCAAATCAACGAGGATTTGAAGGCCGCCAAGATCAAGGCCGAGATCACCGGCCGGCCCAAGCACTACTACTCCGTGTACCAAAAGATGGTGGTGCGTGCCAAGGACTTTGATGACATCAACGACCTGATGGGCGTGCGCGTTTTGGTGGACACCGTGCGCGACTGTTACGCAGCCCTGGGCGCCATCCATGCGCGCTGGAACCCGCTGCCGGGCCGGTTCAAGGACTACATTGCGATGCCCAAGTTCAATATGTACCAATCACTTCACACCACCGTGATTGGGCCCGACGGGAAACCCGTCGAAATCCAGATCCGCACCCACGAGATGCACCAGCGGGCCGAATACGGCGTGGCAGCCCACTGGAAGTACAAGACGGGCAGCAAGAGCCCCGTGTCCGGCCAGGAGGACATGAACTGGCTCCGCACCCTCGTTGACTGGCAGCAGGAAACCTCGGATCCCAACGAGTTCCTGGATTCCCTGCGCTACGAGATGAATGCCCGTGAGGTGTTCGTTTACACGCCCAAGGGCCAGGTAATTTCGCTGCCCGCAGGTTCCACGCCCGTCGACTTCGCCTATGCCGTGCATACGGAGGTGGGACACCGCACCATTGGGGCCCGTGTCAACGGGAAGCTGGTTCCGCTCAACAGTGAACTTGAACACGGTGACACCGTGGAGATCTTCACCTCCAAGGCCGAAGGTGCCGGTCCCAGCCAGGACTGGCAAAACTTCGTCAAGAGTCCCCGGGCCAGAAACAAGATTCGGCAGTGGTTCAGCAAGGAACGCCGCGAGGAGTCGATCGAGAAGGGCAAGGAACTCCTCACCAAGGCCATGCGCAAGCAGAACCTGCCGCTGCAAAAAATGATGACCCACGATGCCCTGATGGCTGTCACCCAGCATTTCCGCTATGTCGACATTGCGGGGCTCTACGCCGCCGTGGGTGACGGGCACACCTCGGCACAGTCCGTCATGGAACGCCTCCGTGACGTGCTGGGGGTCAACGACGACATTGAGGACGCCGCACCTCCGCTGGACACGCATGTTTCCACCACGCGCTCCAGGGTCTCTGACTCCGGCGTCATTGTCCATGGTGTTGGTGAAGTCCTGGTGAAGTTGGCACGCTGCTGCACCCCGGTGCCGCCGGATCCGATCGCCGGTTACGTGACCAAGGGGTCGGGCGTGTCCGTGCACCGCCAGGATTGCCCCAACCTGCTGCACCTGAAGAAGGAGCCAGACAAGTTGGTGGACGTCGAATGGGCGCCCACACAATCCGGTGTGTTCCTGGTGGAGATCCAGGTCGAGGCGCTTGACCGCAAGAGCCTGCTCTCGGACGTCACCCGGGTCCTGGCTGAGAGTCATGTGAACATCCTCGCTGCCAGTGTGAACACCTCGCGCGACCGGGTGGCACTGTCACGCTTCGCTTTTGAAATGGGTGATCCGAAGTACCTCCACCATGTACTGAACGCTGTGCGTCGCATTGACGGTGTCTATGACGTCTACAGGACCTCGGGGACCCAACGCCGCGTCTAGGCATGCTCATTCATATACACCTGCTGCCACACCCCCGGGTGCTCCGGGGTGCAGCAGGTCTTCCAGGAGCTGCTGCGCCTGCCGTTTTCCGGGGATGTGGACGGTGTTGGCCAGGGCTGTGAGGACCCGGCCCAACGGGCAGTGAAGTTCCGTGCGGACTGCCATTGCCAAAAGCACCGCCCTGGCGGTTTCGGGCGGTTCGTGGATGGCCACGTCAACGGCCGTCCGCACCGCGGTGGTGAGCAACGCCCCGCCCAGCCGGAGAACGTCGCAGCTGTCCAGGCGCACCTCGTGCAGCTCGCAGCCGCTCCATGGGGGCAGGGCAGTGCTGCGGTGGGCGCTGCTGATGGCCAGGGAAATCAACCGCGGTGGGGGAGCGCAGCCGTACACCCACGCCGCAGACAGGCGGGCCAGGGCCGCCCGGTTGGCAAGGGCGGGCGGTATCTGGTGCGCCAGGGCGGCGGCGCGCAGGGCCGCCGATTCAGGTTCCGCCACCGCGCGGAACGCCTGCCCGAAGACATTGGCCACCACACCGTCCAGTGCCATGGCATACAGTTCGGCGACGGTGAATTCGTTTCCCGGCGTCAAAATCCCGGGATTGGCCGGTGCTGCCGGGCAGGCTGGTGAAAGGGGCATGCCTTCACCTTGCACCCAAGCGGGGGCAACACAAAGGCCCCCGGGTGCGGATTGTGGACAACCCGCGCCCGGAGGCCTGATGTGAGCAGAAGATTTTAGCTGAAGTCTTCCGCTGCCTTGCGAATCTGCTCAAGCCACAGCTCACGGGCGGCCAGGGCTTCGCCGGCCTTGGCAACCTTGCGGGCGTCACCGGCCTTTTCAGCCTTCGCCAGATCCTCCTTCAAGGAGGCGATGGTGGCCTCGAGCTGGCTCAGGGCGCTACTGGTTCGGGCCTTGGC
>Ga0075017_100002631_pt1 | contig 11262 bp, 8 predicted proteins | sample AleBraG_ABR_2012_FD_71475 | JGI IMG/M metagenome (GOLD analysis project Ga0075017, IMG submission 71475) | Freshwater sediment microbial communities in response to fracking from Pennsylvania, USA - Alex Branch Run_MetaG_ABR_2012 | ecosystem: Environmental > Aquatic > Freshwater > Creek >...
TCGCTCAGCAGGGCGGCGGGGGCCCGCTCGCACAGTCCGAGGCAGGGGCTCGGCTGCCAGACGCCGCCGACCGGCGGCCCGCCGACCGCCTCGAGCTCCGCCACCAGGGCGTCCGACCCCCGGACCCGGCAGGCCAGGTCGACGCACACGTGCACGACGCGAGGCGGGCGGGGGACGAGGGACAGCAGGGCGTAGAAGCTGGCCACGCCGTACACCTCGGCCGGCGGCAGGCCGAGGCGCCGGCACACGTGGTTGAGGCCGCCTTCGCTGATCCATCCGACCCGGTCCTGCAGGGCGTGGAGGGCGGGCAGGAGCTGGTCGCGCCGACCGGCGTCGGCGGTGCCCGACGAGCGGGTGTCACCGGTCGCCCGGCCGCCCCCCACCCAGCCGGTGGCCGGCGGTCCGAGGACCCCGTCGACGGCGTCGCGCTCGGCCTCGGTGGGCCGCGCGTCTCGGAAGCGGACGTCCATCAGCGGGTCACGGCCCGAGGGAGGCGCTCGACCCGCACGGCGGTGGCCTTGAACTCCGACGTTCCGGACTTGGGGCAGAGGGCCTCGATGGTCAGCTGGTTGACGTCGACGTCGTCGGGGAAGTGCACGGACAGGAACACCAGCCCCGGGCGCAGGCCCGGGTCGATCCGCACGGGGGTATCGATGCTGCCCCGCCGGGAGGTGACCCGGGCCCGGTCGTCATCGGCCAGCGACAGACGGGCGGCGTCCTCGGGGGACAGCTCGAGGGACTCGCCGTGGCGCAATGGCGAGGCGTAGCCGCCCGACTGCACCCCGGTGTTGTAGGAGTCAAGCCGTCGCCCGGTGGTGAGCCGCAAGGGGAACTGGTCGTCGAGCCGGTCGACGGGCAGGTCGTGGGCGACCACGGAGAACGGCGCCGCCATCCCCCGCTCGGCCGGGTCGTCGGCCCACAGGCGGCCGTGCAGGAACGACGGTTCGAGGCGGTCCTCCGACGGGCACGGCCACTGGATGCCGCCGAGAGCCTCGATGCGGGCGTAGCTCATGCCGGCGTGCATGGGCGAGAGGCGGCGCACCTCGTTCCACACCGCCTCGGCGTCGGGGTAGACCCACCGGTGGCCGAGCCGGGCGGCCAGGGCCAGGAGGATCTCGATGTCGTCGCGGGCCCCGGCCGGTGGCTCGAGGGCCTTGCGGACCCGCTGGACCCGCCGCTCGCTGGAGGTCACGGTGCCCTCCGACTCGCACCACGCCGCGGTGGCGGGGAGGACGACGTCGGCCAGCTGGGCCGTCCTGGTCAGGAACATGTCCTGCACCACCAGGTGGTCGAGTCCCTCCAGCAGCTGCAGGGCGTGGCCGACGTCGGCTTCGGACTGGGCCGGGTTCTCGCCGATGACGTAGAGGGCCCGCAGCCGGCCCCGACCCATGGCCTCGAACATGGCCGAAAGATGCAGGCCGTAGGCGGCCGGGATGGCCGACCCCCACTCCCGGTCGAAACGGGCCCGCACCTCGGGATCGTGGATGTCCTGGAACCCGGCCAGGCGGTTGGGGATGGCGCCCATGTCGCCGCCGCCCTGCACGTTGTTCTGTCCCCGCAGGGGGTTGAGGCCCGACCCGTGGCGGCCCACGTGACCGCACAGCAGGGCCAGGTTGATGAGGGCCAGGACGTTGTCGACGGCGTTGTGGTGCTCGGTGATGCCGAGCGTCCAGCACAACTGGGCCCGGTCGGCCCGGGCGTAGGCGTGGGCCAGTTCCCGGATGGCCTCGGCCGGCACGCCGGTCTCCATGGCCCCCCGATCGAGCGTCCACTCCTCGACGGAGGCGGCGTAGTCGGCGAAGCCGGTGGTGGCCCGGGCGATGAAGTCCCGGTGATGCAGGCCGGCGTGGATGATCTCCCGCGCCACGGTGGAGGCCAGGGCGATGTCGGTGCCCACGTCGAGACCCAGCCAACGGTCGGCCCACTGGGCCGAGGCCGTGCGGCGGGGGTCGACGACGAACAGGCGGGCCCCGGCCCGGACGCCCCGCAGGACGTGGTGGAAGTAGATCGGGTGGGCTTCGCGCGCGTTCGAACCCCACAGGACGATGACATCGGCCTCCTCCACCTCCTGGTAGGAGCTCGTGCCACCTCCTGCACCGAAGACCGTCGCCAGACCGACGACGCTAGGGGCGTGTCACGTTCGGTTGCACGAGTCGATGTTGTTCGTGCCGAGGGCGGTGCGGGCGAACTTCGAGGCGATGAAGTTCATCTCGTTGGTGGCCTTGGAGCACGAGAACATCCCGACGGCGTCGGGCCCGTGGCCCTCGACCGCGCTGCGCAGGCCGTCGGCCGCCCGGTCCAGCGCCTCCTCCCACCGGGCCGGCCGTAACGTGGCGCCTTCCCGGATGAGCGGCTCGGTGAGGCGGGCGTAGGGGACGCGCGTGCGCGGCATGGGATGAGCCTCCGTGGTCGGTGCCGTCGAGCGGCGGGGCGGCGGATTCGACCGCCCCAGTCTGCCTCACCGGGGCGCCGCGGCGCCGTTGACCGGGCCCGCGAGGCCAACCGATCGGGCCTCCCGGGCCGTCGCCGCGGGCTAGGGTCGCCCGGGTCCCGCCCGAGCCGGCGCGGCCCCGTCGACCGTCCGTCACACCCTCCACGAGGAGCCCGCCATGAGCTCGCCATCGGAGCCCGCCGCCCCGGGGCGTTGCGTCCTGCTGGTGTCCTGCCAGGACCAGCCCGGGATCGTCGCCACCCTGTCCACGCTGGTGTACGAGGGTGGTGGCAACATCGTCGATCTCCAGCAGCACACCGACCCCGTCAACGGCGCCTTCTTCCAGCGCATCGAGTTCGAGCTCGGGCACTTCGGGCTCGACCGGGCGGAGCTGGCCGCCCGGCTGGCCCCGGTCATCGAGCGCTTCGGGATGGACTGCCAGGTGAAATACACCCAAGACGTCCCGCGGATGGCCATCCTCGCCTCGAAGGAGCCCCACTGCCTGCAGGACCTGCTGGCCCGATGGCATCTCGGCGAGCTGCCGGCCGACATCCGCCTGGTGATCAGCAACCATCCCGACCACGCGGAGCTGGCCGGCCGCTACGGCGTGCCGTACCACCACCGGCCGGTCGACCGCGAGGCCCGCGGCGAGCAGGAGGGCCAGGTGGACGCTCTGCTCCGGGGGGCCGAGATCGACCTCGTGGTGCTGGCCCGCTACATGCAGATCCTGTCCGCCGACTTCGTGTCCGGCTGGACGGGGCGGATCATCAACATCCACCACTCGTTCCTGCCCGCCTTCCAGGGGGCCCGCCCCTACCACCAGGCCCACGGTCGGGGGGTCAAACTCATCGGGGTCACCGGCCATTACGTGACCGCCGATCTCGACGAGGGTCCGATCATCGACCAGGACGTCACCCGGGTGTCACACCGCGACGATGTCGAGTCCCTGCGCCAGCGGGGACGCGACCTGGAGGTCATCGTCCTGGCCCGGGCCGTGCGGGCCCACCTCGAGCACCGGGTGCTCATCCACGGGAACCGCACCGTCGTCTTCGCCGGCTGACGCCGTCGGGTCGCTCCGTGGCCCGTCGGGGGCGGCGCTCCACGGCCGGCGGACCCTCCGCTAGCGTCGGGCAGGCGATGGACCGAGCGGGCTTCGTCGGAAGGGCGCCGGAACGGGCGCTGCTGGCGCGCCGTGTGGCGTCGGTGGCCGCCGGTCGGGGGGGTGCGGTGATCGTGCGGGGCGAGGCCGGCATCGGCAAGACGTCGCTCATCGACGTCGCCCTGGTCGAGGCCCCGGCGCGGGCCGTGGTGGTCCGCCGCGGCGCGTCCGAGGTGATGGACGCCCACCGCCCCTTCGGCGTGCTGCTCGACGCGCTCGCCGTCGACGGACGCAGCCTGGCGCCCGCCCCGTTCGGCATGGCCGAGTCGATCACCGAGATGGTGGAGCGGGCGTGCACGGGCGCTCCGATGGTGCTGGTCCTCGAGGACCTCCACTGGGTCGACGGCGCCTCGCTGGCGGTGATCCAGCGGCTGGGCCGCCTGGTGGCCCAGCTCCCGCTCCTGCTCGTGTGTTCGGCCCGCCCGACGCCCGACCGTGAGCAGCTCGACCTGGTGCTCGCCGGCCTCGAGGGGCGGGGGGCGGCCTCGATCCGCCTCGACGCCCTGTCCGACGCAGAGTGTGTGTCGCTCGTCGCCGACCTGCTCGGCGCCCCGCCCGACGCCGAGCTGATGGGCCACGTCCGATCGACCGGGGGCAACCCGTTCTTCGTCGCCCAGCTCGTCGCCGCGGTGCGGGAGGACGGGGCGCCCCGCCGGTCGCCGTCGCTGCGCACGACGATCCTGCGGCAACTCGGTTTTCTGTCGGGACCGACCAAGGAGATGCTCGGCCTGGCGTCGGTGCTGGGCACCGCCTTCTCCGTGGCCGCTCTGGCCCGGGTCAGCGGCCAGTCGGTGGTCGCCCTGGCCCCGGCCCTGCGGGAGGCCACGGCGGCCGGTGTCCTCGGCGAGGCCGGCGACCGGTTGACGTTTCGCCACGAGTTGCTCCGCGATGCGCTCTACGACGAGCTCCCCGCGCCCGTCCGCTCCGGGCTTCACGAGCACATGGCCCGCCAGCTGGTCCGCGCCGGAGTTCCCGCCACCCACGTCGCCGAGCACCTGTTGCGGGTCACCGGTCCCGCCGACCGTGAGATGCTCGCGTTGTTGCGCGAGGTGGCCGTGGCGCTGTCGACGGTGGCGCCGGCCAGCGCCGTCGCCGTGTGGGAGCGGGCCCTGGAGGCCTCCGGTGTCGACGACCCGGCCCGAGAGGAGCTCGAAGCCGGGCTGGCCCTGGCCCTGGTCGACAGCGGTCGGCCGATCGACGCCGAGCGCAGCTGTCGCCGGGCCCTGGCATCGGACGTCTCCGTCAGCGTCGAAGGGGCGCTGCGGTCCTGCCTCATCCGAGCCGTGCTCCTGCAGGGCCGAATCGTCGAGGCCGACCACGAGACCCGCCGGGCCGTGGCCTCACCCCACCTGTCGCAGAGCGACCGTGCCGCCCTCCTGGGCCGTGCCGCCATGTTCCCGTTCCTGGCCGGCGACTTCGATGCCGCGGCCGACACCGCCCGGCGCGCCGAAGCCGACGCCGTGGCCAGCGATAACGCGGCGGCCCGGGCCAGAGCCCTGATCGCGTTGGGCAACGTGTCCCTGGTCCGTGGTCACCTCGGCGAGGCCGAGGCGATCCTGCGCACCGCCGTCGAATGGTACGGGCGGGCCGGCGAGCGGGCCGACCGGGACGCGTCGGCGCAGGCCAACCTGGCCATGGTGCTCGCCGCCGCCGACCGGCTGGACGAGGCCGAGGCCATGATCGCCGAGGCCCGCGCCTCGGCCGGCCGGGTGGGGTCGGCGGCCGAGCTGTGGTTGGCCGAGCGGGTATCGGGCGGGGTGGCCGTTCTGGCCGGCCGGTTCGACGACCTCCTCGCTGAGCTCGACGCCATCGACACCCTGGCCGACGACAGTGGCATCGGTTGGCGCGACAGCTCCAGCTCCCTGCGGGGGTTGGCGCTGCTCGTCCGGTCCGGGCCGCAGGCCGCCGCGCCGTTCGCCCCCGGTCTCACCGGTGGGGCTATGCCGTACTTGGCCCACGGGTCGTCGTGGTCGTTCCTCTTCGGGATGACGCTACGCGGTGCGACGGGTCAGCCCCGTGAGGCGCTCGACGAGGCCTGGCCGGCGTGGGAGGCCTGCGACTCCCACGGCATGGGCTATGAGTGCACCATCTTGGGGCCTGACCTGGCCGGCCTGCTGTGCGCCTTGCAGGACACGGCGGGGGCCGCCCGGGTGGCCGAACGACTCGACGACATGGCGGGGCGGAACCCGTCGGTGGCCAGCATCGCGGGGGCGGCGCTGCGCGTCCGGGGCCTGATCGGCGCCGACGCCGACGTCCTCCTGGCCGCCGTGGACGCCTACCGCAGAAGCCCGCGGCGCTTCGAGCACGCCCGCGCCGCCGAGGAGGCCACGCTGGCGTTGTTGCGCTCGGCGCGGCGCCGGGAGGCCGAGGAGCTGGCCCGGGAGGCGTTGTGGGCCTTCGGGGAGGTGGGCGCCACGTGGATGGCCGGTCGCGCCCGTGCCGCCTTCCGGGACGGCGGGCTAACGCTCGGGATCCGCGGGACTCGCAAACGGTCGGCCACCGGCTGGGATGCCCTGACCGCCACCGAACGCCGCGTCGCCGACCTCGTCGCCCAGGGCCTGTCCAACCCCGAGGTGGCCGAGCGCCTCGTCCTGTCCCGCCGGACGGTGGAAAGCCACGTCGCGCACGCCATGGGCAAACTCGGTCTGCGGTCCCGGGTCGAGTTCGCCGTCCATCGCGCCGTCCACGAGGCCTGACAGCACGGTCAGCAGGTCCAGCCAGCCGGCGAACGGCTCGGAGGATGCCATCGTCGCCCCCGTCACCACGCCGGACGGGGGGCGGAGGGCCGCGAAGCTGATCTCGATGCGCATCCGGGAAGTATGCGCCCGGGCGGTGCGAAAGAGATCCGTGAGCCTCACGGATTTTCCCGAACCCGCTCTCAGCGGAGATCGCCGAAGGTCTGGATCCACAGCGGGTTGACGATGTCCGCCCGCTCCCACTGGAGGAAGTGCCCGGCGCCGGGGACCACGAGCGGGCCGATCCGATTGCTGAATGCCCGTTCGCAGAACGGGATGAAGTCCGCCGCGACGACGTGATCGTCCGCGCCGTAGAGCACGAGGGTCGGCGTGTCGACCGGTCCGTGCATCAGCGCCGGTTCGACCGTCGGCCGACCCCAGGCCAGCTGGTAGACGGCCCAGCCGGCTCGCAACCGGTCGAGATCAGCGAAGGGCTCGGTCATGAAGTCGAGGTCGCCGCCGACGAACGTCCCGGGCGAGGCCCACAAGCGGCTCGTGTACATGGCCGCCACCCACTGGCGCCGGGCGGCGGTGGTCGACAGTATGGCGGCCAGCTCGTCGGGGTGGGCGCCCTGCCACTCTCGGTAGTCGCCAGTCGGCCCGGGGGACAGTGCGCTCAGACTCCCGTAGTCGAGCCCCGCCGCCGCATAGGCGTCGAGGGCGGCCGGCGGCACCGTGTTGAAGAAGCACAACCGGTCGACGAAGCCCGGGAAGCGGTGCAGCAGGTCGATCGCCACGGCCCCGCCCACATCGCCGGCGATCACACCGCAGCGGGCGTGGCCATGCGCGTCGTGCACGAGGGCGTGGATGTCGCGGCTGTAGACGGCCAGCCCATAGTCGTCGTCGGGCGAGAAGTCGCTGTCGCCGTAGCCGCGCATGTCGGGTGCGATGACCTCGAACCCGGCGTCAGCCAGGGGCCCGACATTGCGCCACCAGATCCGTTTCGTCTCCGGGTATCCGTGCAGGAGGACGAGAGGATACCCGGCCCCTTCGTGCAGATAGCCGAGGCTGACACCGTCGCGAACGACCGAACGGTGCACGGCGAAGGCGTCGAGGGGCGGCGTCACCTGCGGGGGACGGAATTTCGGGTCGTACCAGACCACCGCGGCGCACCGTAGTGCCTGTGGATGCTGTTCGTGGCCACGGAAACTCCCGGCACCCCCGGGCCACCCGATGAGCTGACGCGGCGAGGTCATCCGCTTGACCGACCATCGGCCTGGGGCCGCCCGCTGGCGGTGGATGCGACGAAGACGTAACGGCGCCCCTCCCGGAGCTCCACTTCGGGTGTAGTGTCGTAGGTGACACGGCAAATCCCTCCCGATCGTGTCGGACCCTGCTCGAGAAGTTGGGCAGCATCCGGGGAGCGTTGCTCCAGATTTCCGGTAGCGCCCGAGTTCAGCAGCCTCACGAGACGTTTGCCGCGGTAGGCCCGCGGCGTCGTCGTGCCACCGAGAAGGTCCGACCGTCAGGTCCGAGCGTTACCGCGCCGGTGCTGGCGCTCTAAAGGAGCCACGCCATGTCCGCAATCACTGCCCCCGCGCCCGCCGCCGACGAAGCGCCGGCCCCGCGGCCGCCCGCCGAGCCGGCTCGACGCACCGCTCTCGGCTTCATCGCCACCCGCCGCGTCGTCGAGGTGATCCTCACCGTCATCCTTGGTGTCGGGGGCGGACTGCTCCTGTACGGCAGCCATTTCGGCCTCAACATGGTGCACAGCCAGCTCGACGCGCAGAACATCTCGTTTCCCGCCAAAGGCAGCGCCTCGCTGACTCCCGCCGAGTTCCCCGATCTGCAGCAGTACGCCGGGCAGAAGGTCGACACCGGAGACAAGGCCAAGGCCTACGCCAACGGGTTCATCAGGCGTCACCTGGCGGCCGTCGACAACGGCCAGACGTACTCACAGGTCAGCGCCGCCTCCATCGCCGACCCGACCAATGCCACTTTGACCGCCGACGTCGCCACGATGTTCAAGGGCGAAACGTTGCGGGGCCTTCTGCTCTACGCCTGGGGCTGGTCTGTCGTCAGCACGCTCGCCTTGTACGCCGCCATCGGTGCTCTCGTTGGCTTCGTCATCATGCTGCTGGTCACGGTGGGCGACTTCATCGCCGACCCCCGGATCGCCGCCCGCCACATCATCCAGGCCTAGCCCACCAGCCCACCCGATCGGAGTTTCAATGCGCGCACTCGTGTACCACGGCCCGAACCTCAAGGCCTGGGAGGAGGTCCCCAAGCCCGTCCTCATCGATGACACCGACGCCATCGTGCGCATCGAGGCGACCACGATTTGTGGATCGGACCTCCACATCCTCAAAGGCGATGTGCCCGAGGTGACGGACGGAAGGATCCTCGGCCATGAGGCGGTCGGCACCGTCGAGGAGGTCGGGGCCGCAGTCAAGAACCTCCGGCCGGGCGATCGGGTGTTGGTGTCGTGCATCAGCGCCTGCGGGGCGTGCCGGTTCTGCCGGGAGGGTCGCTTCGGCCAGTGCACCGGTGGCGGGGGCTGGATCCTCGGCCACCTGATCGACGGCACGCAGGCCGAGTACGCGCGGGTCCCCTTTGCCGACGCCTCGACCTACCCGGCGCCCGCTGGGGTGACCGACGAGGACCTGCTGATGTTGGCCGACATCCTGCCCACCGGGTACGAGGTCGGGGTGCTCAACGGTCACGTCCAGCCCGGCGACGTCGTCGCCGTCGTCGGCGCCGGTCCGATCGGGCTCTCCGCGATCATGGGTGCCCGCTTGTTCAGCCCGAGCATGATCGTGGCCGTCGACCTCGCCGACAGCCGTCTCGAGGCGGCCAAGCAGTTCGGCGCCGACGTGATCGTCAACAACGGTCGACAGGACCCGCTCGAAGTGATCAACGGTCTGACGGGCGGCCTCGGGGCGGACGTGGCCATCGAGGCGGTGGGCATCCCGGCCACCTTCGAGCTGGCGGTCACCCTGATACGTCCCTGCGGGCACGTGGCCAACATCGGGGTCCATGGCCAGCCGGCGACGCTGCACCTCGAGCGCATCTGGGGACGGGACGTCACCATCACCACCGGTCTGGTGGACACCTATTCCACGCCGACCCTGCTCCGCCTTCTCGGCCACCAGCTCCACGCCGAGCGGTTCGTCACCCACCACTTCGCCATGAGCGACTTCCCCGCCGCCTACGACACCTTTGCGCGGGCGGCCGACACCGGCGCCCTCAAGGTGGTGCTCACGCCGTGACACCCATACCGCCGGCACAGCGCCATGACACTTGTCGCCAGGCAACGCCTCGGGCCGCCAGTTGAACTAGCACGACCGGCCGATATGGGCGATACCGGTCAGCAGGCAACGGGCGGTACGGGTCACACCGACCGAGACCACGTGCGGACCATCACGACCAAGGTCGACGGACGACCGCACTGTCAAGACACCCTTGGGATGTGCCAGTCGACTTGGTCCGCGCGGCGCCGAACACAACTCGTGCGCCACCGTTCCCGGTATCTGGGCGGCCGCACCGATGCACAGTGCCGTGGTAAGTGGAATGGCGTGATGGGCACGCTGCATCGACATCGACGGCAACACAAGGTCATGGTCGGAGGCCTCGATAACCCTTCCTGTCACCAGCTCGTGGCGGTGGGCCCGGTCGAGCACGGCAACGCGCGGGAGCGCGGCCGAGTTGGCCCGGGCGTCGCCCTCATCGCTCGCCAGTCCGACGGCCACGGCGGCGGCGGCCCTGATGGACTCGATTCGCTCGAGGAGCGCCGGGTCGGCGTTCACCACGGACGGGTCGGTTAGAGCGGAGAGGCCGAGTTGATCGCCCGCGATCATGACCACCGGAGCAGTGACATCGACAATCGACACCTCCACCACGTCGCCCACCTGAGGCGCGAGGCGGGCTCGGCGTGACCGCGTTGGGAAGAGATGACCGGTCACGGCTCCCGCCGGGTCAAGGTAGTCGGTATGGATCGGTGCGGGCGTGCCCGGCACCCCATCGTCGTGATAGTCGCCGGACCAGGCAATCGCCCGTTCTCCACGTCCGGCGCCGCGAACGCACAGGCGCCCGAGCCGATACAGCGGCCGCGATCGGCCTCCACCTTCCATCCCCCGTCACCGACGCCCAGCGTAGGAGTGACTAATTCCCGCCGCAAGCGCTAGCATTTCATCATGGCTCTGGCGCCGTCGCCTGCGGTCGTGCGGGCCGGCGGGGTGCTGCGCCACCTGACCAAGCACCCCTCGAAGAGATTCAGCGCCTCGGAGCTGGCCCGGGCCGTCGGCATCCCCCGGGCGACGTGCAACGCCCTGCTCCTCGGGCTGGTCGACGCTGGTCTGGTCCGACGCGACGCCGCCCTCGGCTACGGCCTCGGGGCGGCCTGCATCGCCCTCGGCGACGCCGCCCGGGCGGCCAACCCGGCCCTGCGGGCGAGCGCACTCCACGCCGAGGCCCTGGCCCGGGCCAACTCGGCGGTGGTCGCCGTGTCGATGCGCGACGGTGAGGTGACCCGCGTCGCCGGGGTCTTCGACGCCGGGCCGCCGTTCGGCATCCGACCCCGGGCCGGCGACGCCATCGGGCTGGTGCCGCCCTTCGGCGCGTCCTTCGTGGCCTGGGACGACGGCGCCCACATCGACCGCTGGCTCGCCCGGGCCGAGCCGGCGTTGAACGCCGACGAGCGCGACCGCTACCAGGCGGCCCTGGCCTCGGTCCGCCGCCGGGGCTACAGCATCACCGTGGCGTCGGACCCCCAGGGGCGCCTGGCCGCCGCCCTCGAGCGGGTGGCCGCCGACCCCGGTGCCGAGGATCTCGTGCGGTCAACCGACGAGATCGCCCGGGAGATCGCCCACACCGACTACCTGGCGACCGAGATCGACCCGCTGGGGCCGACCCGGATCATCCAGATCTCCGCCCCGGTGTTCGACCCCGCCGGGCGCGTCGCCGTGTCCATCATGCTCCTCGGCCCGGGGCGGGACACC